>Ga0209536_100013882_pt1 | contig 11590 bp, 5 predicted proteins | sample DeeMarSeWOR28_12_FD_187461 | JGI IMG/M metagenome (GOLD analysis project Ga0209536, IMG submission 187461) | Marine sediment microbial communities from White Oak River estuary, North Carolina - WOR-2-8_12 (SPAdes) (version 2) | ecosystem: Environmental > Aquatic > Marine > Intertidal zone >... | reverse complement strand
ATGATCCTATTGGTGGAGGTGGGGGATATTGGTCTGATATCTTTACCTATATACCGCCTCTCATCTTTATGCCAGATATTTGGACGATTCCCGATTTTCCTTCTTATCTCCAGCAGTGTCGGATCTCCCAGCAGAGGGTTTGACTCGCCCGTTTCAGGATCATAGCTAAGCTGTTCGTTGATAAATTCGAACAGCTTGTTATATGATTGGACAAACTTCTCTATATTCTCTTTTGCTGATGTACTGCTCGTCGTTACTGAGAGTGTTACTGTGGAAGAACTATCTGCTTTGAGAAGGTCCATTGTTATTCCCGGTATGGCGTCAGTTATTTTATTTGTACTTTTAACGATCGTAGCATTATCAATTTGTATGACCGCGTCCTTTGCCACCTGCATTTCGGGATTAAACACATCTATGCTGAATCTGTCTCCGAGCGCAAGTGTACTACCGGCCGTAAATGAAGCCTGAACCCCTTCATGATTCGTTCCTGAACCATCGATGTCCCGTGCTGCTATACTGGTTGTTATTGCTCCTCCGTCAGTATCATCACCGGCAGTTGAATTATAAGCAGACCCATTGTATCCGAGCCAGGTAATACCTCCATCCACAGAGTATTTATACGTTGCGGTACCCGAATCGCCTGCAGACACAACTTCTACAAGAAATGTTTTATTAGTCGTTCCTGAGTAGGTACCGGCTGATGCAAATGTGCCTGAATAACTATTGTCTGCATATGCGTAACCACTCTCAATCTGCTTATTGGTAAAATCGAGACTTGTATCATTTTCAGTAATATACAAAGTATTCGACGAACCTGAATCGTTAGCTGTCAATATCAGCCGGTAAGGGCTTGATCCTGTCCCGTCATTAATAATAGAGGCTGTAACTCCTGCATCAGCGGTATTGATTGCATCTCTCAATCCCTCAAGAGTCATTGAATCATTCACCCCAATAGTCGTCACCGCTCCGCTCTGCCCTACCTTGAAACTGAAACTTCCCGGTGCTGAAGCCACGCCAGTAAGGTTTTCATCAATGAATCCGTCTGAGGCTTTTTTGCTGCTTGCTGCCAGTTGATTCACTTTTATAGAATAATTCCCTGCTACCGCAGTATTTGATGCTGATACTGCGAGGAGATCTTGCCCACTGGACGATTGAGTAACTGATGCACTTTTTGTATTAAATGTCGATTGGTAGTTGAGGTTGTTCAATGAAGATTTGTATGAATTGAGTTTGGATGACAGAGAGAGTACCGCTGCAATCTCGAGCTGATAGTCATTTTGTCTTAGCTCGAGAAGTGTTGCAGGCCTTCTCTCAATTTCAAGCATCTTGGAGATAAGATCTGAAACATCCAGACCTGAAATGAGGCCACTTGTTGAAACACCTGAAATAGCCATGAATAACCTCCCAACATCTTAAATGTCACTGTCAACCTTCTCAGCCCCTTGACATCTTATCGGTATAATATTATTAGAACTTTAGCACTAAATAATGATGAAGACTGCGATAATATAGACGAACAAATCAGCTGGTTTCAGAAAACAAAAGAGAACCATGGCGATACCCTGCCATGGTTCTTTCTGTTATTCAAATTATCAGTATCGAAGATCCAGGATAACTGACTTCACTGCGCTCATGACCTGATCATTCATCTCACGCAGTTGTTTAAGGTGCGCCGCTATTCTTAGCATCTCTTGCGGCGGTACCTGTCTTACCACCTCTCCGCTTTCCTCATCAATCACTTGAACAACAACTCTTTCCGTGCTGCTATCAATGGAGAAGTTCAGTTTCCGCTTTAACAACTGTCCGATTTCATTGGCACTTTCTACGGCTGCCTCAAGCTCTGGTTTTGAAAGAGGCTCTTTTTTGCTTCCGGCAACTTCAGATGTTTCCTGGCTCTTCTCTTGTACACCTTTCTTTTTGACAGCTGCTGGTTCAGGGAGCTTAAATTCAGCATTTGCTGTGTTAAGGTTACTTAACATCATGTATTTCTTACCTCCCCTATTCTCAAATTCCTGAGATAGAGAAAGAGGATGGGGAACTTAAGTCCCCCATCCCGATCTCCCTGATACTATCCGAGCAGCTGCAGTGCTAACTGCGGCAGTGTGTTTGCCTGTGCCAGAATGGCAGTGGCTGCCTGAACCATGATCTGGTTCTTTGTGAACGTTGCAGTCTCAGAAGCAAAGTCAGCGTCCATAATACGGCTTTCAGCAGCACCGAGGTTCTCAGATGAGATCTCGAGGTTTGCAACCGTAAACTGGAGCCTGTTCTGAACAGCACCGATTTCGGCCCTGACTGCGTTAATATCATTCATCGCAGCATCAATGGTAAGCAGTGCTGACTCTGCGCTGACCTGCGAGGAAATTGATATCGCCGCAATATTGTAGGTTGTTCCATCAATAGCAACACTCTTGCTGGTATCAGCAGTGTTGGTGGCCGGGGCAGTACTCGAAGATTCATAAAGATCTGCAAGTGTACCCGTCAGGGATATTTCATTTTCACTGGTCAGCCTTACCGTTGACCTGAAGACCGCAGTATTATTGGTCCACTGAGCAGCTTCTCCCAGTTCAAGAATACCGTCTTCTTCCGTATCTCTGACAGTCACGGTAATGTTTCTTCCGTCAGCTGCAGTGAGAACGAGCTTGTTTGAAGTATCTGTCGATGCTGAAACACCTGTCGAAGATGTTATGTTATTGATAGCGCTTACCAGTGCGCCGGTACCGTCATTGGCAGTCACGGTGACTGCACCAAGGTTAACACCGTTAATATAGACAGAACCTGATGCGATCGTTCCCGCTGAAATAGCAGCTGTACCGGTTACGTTATTTGCCAGTGCAGTAGCAGTAACTTCAGATTGGGTTTTGACCTCGTTTATGGCAGCTGCTTTTGCGATTGCACTGCTCTGTCCATTGGCATTCAATATGTCCGACCCCGATACTGCAACTGATCCAATCATGGAATCAAGACCTATTAATCCGATTGCTGAAAGAACTTGAGAAGCCGCTCCGGTTGATGCTGCAAGAGCCAGTTCAAGATCAACGCCATTTGTTGCTCTCAATACCCATGTGCTTCCGATGGCTACTGCAGAAACATTCGCGATCGAAGCGGCATTAATTGCACTGACAACAACGTCCACAACAGACGCGGCTGTATCGCCACCTGAGAGATTGAAATTCACATATGTGTTGTTGATAGCAAAACTGTATGTGGCAGAATCGCCTGCGTCAAGAGCTGCAGCCAGTGAAGTAGTTGCCAGTTCCATCACAGAATACTGGTCATCAGAAGAACTTGTCCCTTTGACACCATAGCCGTTAATCTTTAACTCACTGGCACCGAAGTTGCCATTTTCAGCATTTAATACTCCGTCGGCAATATTGGCGTCATACTGTGCTCTTCCGCCAATTGACTTTCCGCGGGCATCACCGATAGTGAATGTAACTTTCTGGCTGTAGTTGGCGCCTACCTGGAAATACTTGCTCGTGAATGAGCCATCCAGCAGCGACATGGTGTTATACTCAGTTGTATTAACCATTCTTGTTAACTCGGAAACGAGGTTATCTGCCTCATTAACGAGGTTTGCACGGTCAGACTGGGTATTGTCGTCTGATGTTGACTGAACGGCGAGTTCTCTCAACCTGTGCAGAATGTTTGTAACGGTGTTTAATCCGCCTTCAGCAGTCTGCGTGAGAGTTATCGCGTTGTTGGCGTTCCTGATCGCCTGGTTAAGACCTCTGACCTGAGAACCAAGCTTTGATGCGATGGCAATACCGGCAGCATCGTCAGCCGCTGAGTTAATCCTCAGACCTGAAGAGAGTCTTTCTAATGATTTTGCAAGCTTGCTCTGGGTGCCGCCCAAATGCCTCTGTGCATTGATAGCAGCCATATTTGTGTTAACTACTAAAGCCATTTTTTCCTCCTTGAAATTCGGGCTGAGTTCTTGTCTCAAACCCCTTTAAGGCATCCGTGCCTTTATAGCAGGTAAAACCTGCTCATACTTCTTTCAGGCTTAGGTCATCTTGCCTGAACTGCCTTTGCCGTTTAACAATTCATGCAGTTCAGTCATGCCGGCATCACTCCTTTCCTGACCGTTACCTTCATGTTTTTCTGAATTTCTTATCGGTACTTTTCATCAAATCTTTAGGAGGAACTGTTAAATAATATTACAACTGTCAAAATATGTTTTGACGAGGATTCTGCAATGCGGAAAAAGCAAGAGGAAACGTCGTATGATTGGAAAACCTGTAAATTAATTAACTATATAGTCAATCAATGAAATACATCTGCTGTAATCCCAAACGAGAACGCAACGCGTTCACCGGGTCTCTGGATGTCCTATTATAGTACTATAGGTCAACGCAAGATCATGTTGAATAGCGGGGGTATGAGCATTGGCCTGAAGCGCTTTCTCGTAAAGACCAACTGCCTTTTCAGTCTCGCCAATACTCATGTAAAGATCGGCCAATGGTTTGTACAGTTCTGCTTCATGAGGAGCAAGCTCTATGGCCTTTAATAAAAATATTTCTGCAGGTTTAATATTATTGCTCTCTGCTGCGATCAGCCCCAGATCACGATACAGTACCGGATTAGATGAATCGGCTTCTAAAGCTTTTCCCAGGACCTCAACAGCCTTCTCCGGATCACCCATTGCCAGATAAGTATGTGCAAGCCCATAATACGCCGCCCCTAACTCCTGACTATTGACTCCTGTCTCTATCGTCTCGATGGCTTTCATATATGCTTTCTCCGCTCGCTCAAGATCTTTTATTCTGAAATAAAAATACCCGGACTCAAGATGAGAACCATAGTCAGCTTCAGCCTTTTGAAGGATTTTGCTGACCTCGTTCTTTTTTGCTTCCCATGCCCTGATCTTGCTTTCACATTTTTTACTCATGATTTCAACCTTCTCCATAACTCTGGTCGTGTCTTCCTTGCAATTCAACGCCTGCGTCTTCATCTTTCTGAATATATCATCTGCATCATAGAACCTGAACTGACTTATATAGGTTTCAGCAAGTGCAAGATATAACTTAAGATCGACGTTGCCATACCTTCTCGTATTGTTACCATGCAATCCGTCCAGTGCTAATTTCAAATACTTGGCTGCCTGGGCCAAAATCCCTGTCTCCTTGTAAATGAAACCGACTCTTTTAAAACGCTCATTTTCCTGAATTGATTTATCGGCAAGAATGTCATCCACTTTTTTCTCGCACTGAAGAGCTGTGAAAACCTTGTCAAGCTGCTTATTGAAACGATTAATTGTTTTTACGATTTCACTGTAATATATTTGACCGCGATCCAGCTGCTTATCAAGCATTTCCCACTTGTCTTCTATATCATCAATGTCCTGTATCGCCTGTTTTTTTAAATAGAGTTCCAATCCGTAATTATATCCTACCAGGAGATTGAGTGCCGGGTGTTTGACCTTATCAATAAGCTTCTGCACCTTAGCCAGAACAGTATTAAGATCTGCAGAATCTTCATTTTTATCTTCTTTCAAGATCTTTGCCCGTTTTATATATTTCAGCAATTGCTGAGATGCCCGTTTAATACCTGCAAATTTTTTTCTTGCCAGAGTTACTTCTTCGATAAGACCGTCAAGGTTGTAATTCGCTGTGCCATTTGCCAAACCTGACAATATTAAAAAGGTGTCGATCTTCTTTTCATCGTTACAGTACTCTTTTATAAAATCCAATAACCTCATATTTATTGCACCATCTATGGGAAGCCCCCCTTCCGTAGCGTTAACAAATTTTTTATTTGACCCTCTCATTCTGTTTTCAAAAGAAATTTTAAAAGCCAGAAATTGGCTGATTGATCGGGCTTCTTCACCAAAAATATCACGCACGGGAATTCCACCCAGTATGTTATCGTGTTTACCCTTTCCATTCTCGAGCCGTCTATCCAGATCATCCGAATAACCTAATGTATGCATCCTGTCACTTTTGTAAGAGAGATCCTGCCCAACCAGTGCAATTACATCAGCGCCGATGTATTCGGCAGTTGCAAAGGCCAGATGTGCGACCGATCCCCCAAAGCATTCTATGTTACCCTTGTCTTCCCACCAATTTTTAAGCCATATAAATGCCAGATTTCCCAGACCACTATTAATAAAAAGCGGCCCAGGATAAATATTAATAAGCTCAGGTGTATATTGCGCAAGACAGATAAACGGCACATTCTTCAGTTCAGGATTTTCCTGAAACTTGTCCTCAATATTATCCGATACCGGATCTATTTCGACCACAAGATCCGGCAGAATCTCACACGCAAGAAGTGTTGGAAGTGCGCCGCCGGTTGCAATAATAACCGCCTTGCCCTTGGCTTGCTTCAATATATGGACATTCTTATCGAGAGAGGGTCCCGCGGATACCACTATTGCTGTACATCCCTTAAAAATATCCTTTAGTCCGCAGACACCGGGTTTTCTGATAATAGAATGCAGGTTTAGAAAGCATGCATCCATAAATTCCCTGCCTCTTCGAATAGTCGTAGCAACGCCCATATCACTGAGGCTTTTTTCCTCATTTAATCTTTTAAAAAAATTATCATAAGCTTCTGGATTTAATTTAACAGATGGTTCATGCTTAACAACCCAGAACTTTCCATTCATAATGAGATGGTGATGGCTGTGAATTACCGAATAATTGTCTGCATCTTTTCCAAGCACTATTTTTACTTTTTCTGATTCCAGGAGCTTTGAAAAATCCTTTATGGTCAGAGCAAGCTTAAAAACATCGGGTATTGCCTCATAAATCAGAAGAATGTGTCCCTTCTCAAATTTATCAGATAATTCTTCTGCAAAATAACCGAGACCAAAACCGAAAAGAACAATAATGCCCTCTTTTTCAATGTTTCCGAGCAAGTCAATTGCCTTGTTCGCGCACGCGACCGGATCATCCATGCTGTGGATGTTAATATCTTTTCCTTCCTCTCTTTTATAGACTATCCTTGGTTGGCCGGATTCAGAATATAAGACCCTGATCGTTGCCTCATCTATAGTTGCAGTTTCGATGATATCAAGCAGTTCCGGGTGATGTTTACGCAATGCATCAATATTATTTTTATAAATATCTCCTGAAAGGGCATCTTGTGTATCAGTCTCTTTCATTTTCTGTAGAGGAATAATTTCATTCAGATCCTCAAGCTCGGTGACATAGTTATTCTCTTTTTTCATTAATTACTCCTTTCAAAACCACTTTTTTAAGTCAGCAGCGACCTGATTCATCATGCTTGACCAGTCTCTTATTCCCGGTTGACGATACAGGCGCATCGTAGGATACCAGGGAGTATCATGGCGGTCGAGCATCCAGCGCCAGTCAGGGACAAATGGGACCAGAGTCCACACAGGTTTACCCAGTGCTCCTGCAAGATGTGCAACCGCTGTATCAACTGATATTAGAAGGTCCATATTGAGCAAGGCTGCTGCAGTGTCATAAAAGTCATCAAACTCCCTGCCTAGATCCTTAATCTGCATTCCCATTGACGATTTATATTCATTTTCACTTACCCCGTCTTTCTGAAAACTGTAATATGTAATTCCAGGTATATCTGCGAGAGGTGCAAACTCGGCAAGGCTGCATGATCTGTTGTGATCATTTCTGTGAGATTTACTCCCGGACCATACCAGCCCGACATTCAATGTATTCGAATCTATGATAGATTTCCATCTATCCTGTATTTGCCGATCTACTTTCAGGTATGGAACATCACCAATTATAGTATCAATGGTCGTTCCGAATATTCTGGGAAGGCTTAGTAGCTGAACGCATGCGTCAGCTTTCACATTATCTTCAGTGAATGAAGATTCCTCTATGAGTGTGTTGATCCCGTCATAATTTTCAAATAACCGTATGAGTTCACGGCGGCATTTGAATAAAACCCTTCCGCCCCGTTCTTTAACAAGAGGGATATAGCGAACAAACTGGATATGGTCACCCATACCCTGCTCCGAAATAATTAAAACAGTTTTACCGTTGAGAGGAGAACCGTCCCATTCCGGCACTTCATTACGGGAATACCCTATCTCTTTTGAGATCTCCTTGCTCCTGAAGCGCCATTCATACTCTTTCCAGCCTGTATCGAATTCTCCTTTCATGAGCAAGACAATGCCTTTATTGTAATGTGCGTCAGCTAAATCAGGAGCCAGTTCAATCGCTTTCTGGTATTGTGCAGCAGCTTGGTCATACGCACCCCGATCAAGGAATGTATTGCCAAGATTCACATATGCAGTCGGAAGCCCGGGTTGCAGATGAATGGCTTTTCTGCATTGTTCCAGGGAATCATCAAACTTGCCCAGTTCTCTGTACAAGTCACCCAGATTGCTGAATGCTTTTGCAAAATCAGGTGAAACCGCAATTGCCTTTTTATAATTAGATTCGGATTCATCATACTGCTTCCGTTTTTTAAGAACATTCGCAAGATCATTATATGCGCCGGCAAAATCACGATTTATTTCCAGAGCCTTTCTGAAATGATCAGTCGCCTCCTCCAATCTGCCTGCTTCCTCAAGCGCACTGCCAAGATTGAAATATGTCTCGGCACTGTCAGGTTTATGTTCTATGGCTTTTTTATAAATTAAAATTGCTTCATTTATATTTCCTGATTCTTTCAGAAGATTTGCCATATTATTGAGCGCCGCTATGTGTCCGGGATCAATCTGAATCGCGTTCTTATACTCTTGCATGGCATCACTGAAACGCCCCTGATCTTTGAGTGCATTCCCTAAGTTATTGTGTGCTTCCACATTTTCAGGCATTAACCGGATCGCCTCTTTATAACAGCGTGACGCTTCGTCTCTATATCCTGAATTTAACAGAGCATTGCCAAGGTTATTGTGATAATAAGAAACATCAGGATTTATCCCAATGGATTTTTTTATGTATTCAACTGCCTGCTCGTCATTGCCGCTCTGGTGTGCGATTACTCCGAGCAAATGCAATGCGTCAGCATGGTCAGGATCCGAAAGAAGAATACGGTGGTAAAGCGATTCTGCTCTTGCAAGGTTACCGGCCTGATGAAATCTGATCCCCTCTGCCAGTATATCTGTGGTCCTCTGGCGGGATTCGACATAATAACTCATCCCCTTTTTCTTAGCCTTTGCTTTCTTTTTTAGCTTTACAACCATCTATTTATTAGTTGTCATTATTAATCGTTATCAGTTAAACATTCACATTTCACGCTAACCGTTTGAATCCGGAATGCGCTACGGGACCGTTAAGCAACTGCTCTCCGTTGTTTGCTCGAACAGCATCAGCAATTATCTGAAATACTTCCTTTACCGCCTTTTCATAAGCCTCGACATGTCCTTCTTTATGTGCATACGTTGCATAGAAGGCCTTTGATGCGAGGAATCCCCTGTTTAACATTTCCTGGGTAAAAAGAGTATGGATGACTTGCGACCTCTCCCCATAATCAAATGTTAATATGCTGAGCGGAGGAATGCCGTGAACATTGATAGTTAATCCATATTGTTCCGACATCCTCGCCCAAATCGCTCTGACCAGATTCCCTGTTTCATTGAGGTGGGCAGGCACATTTTCGGATATCATCTTCTTGATTGCAGTCAATGCGGCAACAGGCCCTATCTTTTCCGTCCAGTAGGTGCTGCTGATAAACGTTCTCTGAGCAGCCTCCATAACAGAGCGTATTCCAATAATCGCCGCCATTGGATAACCATTACTTATCCCTTTTGCAAATACCGCAATATCAGGATTTACTGCATAGAGCATGTGTATACCACCGCTATTCATTCTCCATCCGGAGGTCACTTCATCAAAAATCAATACCGCACCCAATCTGTCAGCAGTCTCTCTCACATATTGTAAAAACCCCTCTTCGGGCTTTGTGTGTCTGAGCGGCTCCATAACGATCGCTCCGATACTGTCTCCATATTCACTGATAATCGAATCGAGAGATTCCGGCTGATTATACTGAAATGGTATTGCCGTAGCATTCAGAGATCGTGGAATGCCTGAAGGACTCAGTCCTGGCAGCAACTGGCCATCCAGGTTACTGTCATCAGAAAGGTTTGATGAGAGATACCAGTCATGCCATCCGTGGTAACCACAGAATGCCACCCGATCTCTCCCGGTAGCGGCGCGGGCAATCCGGACAGCAACAGACATTGCTTCACCTCCTGCCCTCGCATATCTCACCATCTCCGCCCACGGATGGAGTTCACACATCAGTTCAGCAAGTTCAACCTCTTCCGGGCAGTTCAATGTACTCATCGTTCCCTGATCAATGGCTGTCTTTACTGCACTGTCTACGTCCGGATCTGCATAACCCAGAATGCATGCTCCTACTCCGCATATGCTCATATCTATAAATCTATTCCCGTCTAAATCGATTACTTCTACGCCATTACATTTTCTGTAGTATGCCGGCCATTGATCCGGCAAAAACATCTCCGGCCGTTTAGATAAGAGCTGCGTTCCGCCGGGTATAATTTTTTTGGCCTTTTCGTATAACTCAATGCCGGTATGGCAATCTACCATCTGCTCATCCTTTATCAATGCTTAAAGTGCCTCACTTTCCGTTTGCTCCTGACTCTTAATTCTTTTCATTACTTCTTTTCCTGCCATTCTCGATTTCTTATCCGGCTACTGCATAGTGCTTACCGCTTACCTTCAGTTCTCCTGACTCCTGCTTCTGATTTCTTCCACTGACACGGATACCGCTGTTAGTCTGTTCTGTCTTTTCCAGAAGGGTGAGAATTTCAATGTCATCATCAAGCGAGTTTGGGAAAGCCCTTATTCCTCTTACTGCGTCAACAAATGCACGCATCTCATCAATATACATTTCTTCAACAATATTGCTGTTATAATCTGCCTCCGCCCTCCCTTCATTCTCACGGTAGTACTCCCAGTCCTTTTTTTCTGCATTGTACACCTTGATCGTCTTTTCCTCCCAGTTCCATCGTATCTGTGCCTTTTCGAGGTTCATAATGAGACTTCGAGTGGCAAATCGTGAAACAACATCAACAACAACAGTTCCCAAAAAACCCTTAAACTTGAGATTTACGTTATATGTATCATCAATATCAACTCCGAGATCATGTGTCCTGCCATAAAACGCAAACGCCTCTTCCGGGTAACCCGTTATATCAAGAATCCATGTAAGCTCAAACGGGACCATCTCCCTGCTCGCACTGGTCTCCCTTTTGCTCACATAGAATTCCTTTATGCTTTCCCATGGGTGCCAATCCGGCAAGTACTGGCCCATCACATAGATGAAGTTGCACAATTTTCCGTATCTGCCGCTGTGGACAATTTCCTTGATCGTCTTAACGCCAGAATGAAATCTGAATGTGCAGGAGGGAGCTACCAATGATCCTGATTCTTTTGCAGCTCTTGAAAGCTCTTCAAGTCCGTCCTTAATGACGCTGGCTTCGACAAAAGCGGGCTTGTGCCGTTGCACTGCCAGTTTCAGATACTCAAGATGTTTATCAGGGGGGGTAGAAATTATATAAATATCATTTTCCATGAGGACATGATCAGTCAGCTCAGCAGTTGTCCTGATCTGGTATTTATCTTCAGCTTCTCTGCGTCTGTCGTCTCTTTTGTCAAAACCGGTAATACCCGTTATCCCGATT
>Ga0209536_100013881_pt1 | contig 11590 bp, 21 predicted proteins | sample DeeMarSeWOR28_12_FD_187461 | JGI IMG/M metagenome (GOLD analysis project Ga0209536, IMG submission 187461) | Marine sediment microbial communities from White Oak River estuary, North Carolina - WOR-2-8_12 (SPAdes) (version 2) | ecosystem: Environmental > Aquatic > Marine > Intertidal zone >... | reverse complement strand
CGGCCCGGTTCTTCTCCATCTGTTTGCGGGCGTTGTCGAAATCACCGGCGTTGAGTTCTTGTCCGCAACGAAGGGGAGTATGTACGAGGGTATATACCACCACCCCTAAAAAGCCCAATTCCGCCATGAGAAAAGTAGCGCGGGTAAGGTTGACAAATGGAAATGAGGTGAACGCGTATATCATGGGAGAAGGCCATAATTTACAGGAGCACTCCATCGTACTAATCAGGGGTGGCCGGGTAAAAGATCTTCCTGGGGTGCGATATCATATCATCCGGGGCGCTCTCGATACTGCAGGTGTTGAAGGCAGGCTTCAAGCTAGATCGAAATATGGAGCCAAACGGCCTAAAAAATAGTGAGAAATGAGGAAATCTAAACCAAAAAAAAGATATCTGTTGCCTGATCCTAAATACCAGGATACCCTGGTAACACGGTTTGTTAATAACCTCATGTTAAGGGGTAAAAAGAATCTATCATACAGAACATTTTATCAGGCCATAGATATTGTGGAAAACAAGGTAGGAGAAGATGGTCTGGAGACATGGAAAAAAGCGTTGAATAATATCATGCCTTCCGTTGAAGTAAAAAGCCGAAGGGTGGGGGGAGCCACCTTCCAGGTTCCCATGGAGGTAAGACCGGACCGAAAAATTTCACTGGGCATTAAATGGATGATCCGTTATGCAAAAGTTCGGAATGAAAAGACCATTGTTGATCGGCTTGCGGGTGAAATTATTGCTGCATCAAAAGGGGAAGGGGCTGCAGTAAAGAAAAAGGATGATACTCACCGGATGGCAGAAGCCAACAAAGCTTTTTCCCATTTTAGATTTTAAAAATCAGGATGGCAACGAAAGATCTGAAAATGTTAAGGAATATTGGCATCATGGCACACATCGATGCCGGTAAAACAACCACCACCGAGCGGATCCTCTATTATACAGGTCTTACCTATAAAATGGGAGAAGTACATGAAGGGGGAGCCGTAATGGATTGGATGGAACAGGAGCAGGAAAGAGGAATCACCATTACATCAGCCGCTACCACCACATTCTGGAATTATCCGACCACTCAGGGCCAACCGATCGATAATACCAACGAATACCGGATCAATATTATTGATACCCCCGGGCACGTGGATTTTACCGTTGAAGTAGAACGATCGCTGCGTGTCCTGGATGGGGCCGTTGCGTTGTTTTGTGCCGTCTCAGGGGTGGAACCGCAATCCGAAACCGTTTGGCGTCAGGCAGATAAATATAAGGTGCCTCGAATTTGTTTTGTAAATAAGATGGATCGGGCCGGAGCAGATTTTTTCAACGTCGTGGAAGAAATCCGTGAGAAACTGAAGGCGAATCCGATCCCCCTGCAGGTCCCGATCGGGGCGGAAGATTCATTCAGGGGAGTTGTTGATTTGATTGAAAATAAGGCCATTATATGGAATGAGGAAGACAAGGGAATGACCTATATGGTGGAGGAAGTGCCGGATGACCTGGTAAGTACTGTCGAAGAGTGGCGGCAAAAACTTGTTGAAAGTGTGGCCGAATATGATGAGGCCATTCTTGAAAAATTCTTCGACAACCCTGATTCGATTACCAAAGAGGAATTGATGGCCGCCATTCGAAAAGCAGTCATTGATCTTTCTTTTTCTCCGGTATTAGTAGGATCGGCATTTAAGAATAAGGGTGTTCAGGCCCTGTTGGATGCGGTATGCCAGTATTTACCCTCACCGATAGATCTTCCGCCTGTAAAAGGAATAAATCCGGCAAATGAAAAAGAAGAAATCAGAGAGCCTGATCCGGATAAACCTTTTGCCGCCCTGGCATTCAAGATAGCAACAGATCCGTTTGTGGGCAGGCTTTGTTTTATGAGAGTATACTCAGGGAAGTTAGCTGCCGGCTCTTATATATTTAATACCCGTACCAATCGAAAAGAACGGATTTCCAGGCTTATGCAAATGCATTCCAACAAACAAAACCCAATCGACGTGGTTGAAGCAGGAGATATTGCCGCTGCCGTTGGCTTTAAGGATATTAAAACCGGAGATACCCTGGTGAACGAAAGTCATAAAATAGTACTTGAATCCATCACCTTCCCGGAACCTGTTATCGGATATGCAATAGAACCTAAAAAACAGGTGGATATCGATAAGCTGAGTGTAGCCATTTCCAAACTGGTGGAAGAGGATCCCACCCTTCAGGTCGAATCCAACGAAGAAACCGGACAGACCGTATTAAGGGGGATGGGTGAATTGCATCTTGAAATTATTATCGACCGGCTTAAAAGAGAGTTTAAAGTTGAAATTAACCAGGGTGCACCACAGGTAGCTTATAAGGAAGCCATCACTTCACGGATTGAACACCGGGAACAATACAAAAAACAGACCGGGGGCCGTGGAAAATATGGCGATATTGTTTTTGAGCTTGGCCCGCAGGATGATGGCGTGGATGCGCAAGGATTACAATTTGCTAATGAAATAGTTGGGGGGGTAATTCCAAGAGAATATATACCAGCAATAGAAAAAGGATTTAAAGAAGCCATGAAAAATGGCCCGCTCGCCGGTTATCCGATCGAAAAAATGAAAGTTCGATTATTTCATGGATCTTATCATGAGGTTGATTCCGATTCTTTATCCTTTGAATTGGCTGCCAGGATCGGTTTTAAAAATGCCGCTGCTAAAGCAAGCCCTAAATTACTGGAACCGATCATGTCGGTTGAAGTGGTAACTCCTGATGAATATACCGGACCCGTAACCGGGGATCTAAACAAAAGAAGGGGTGTCATGAAAGGAATGGATACAAAGGCTGGCGCCCAGGTGATCAAGGCGGATGTACCACTTTCTGAACTCTTTGGGTATGTAACCGACCTGAGAACACTCTCCTCTGGTAGGGCAGCGGCTTCCCTGACCTTTTCACATTATGAACAGGTTCCCGAAAGTCTAGCGGATAAGATCATTGCAAAAGTAAAAGGTGAATAATATTTATTATGACTCAGAAGATAAGAATAAAACTAAAATCTTACGATCATAACCTGGTGGATAAATCCTCGGAAAAAATCGTAAGAGCTGTTAAAACAACAGGAGCTGTTGTAAGTGGCCCGATTCCATTACCTACTGAAAAAGAGGTATTTACGGTATTGCGTTCGCCGCATGTCAATAAGAAATCCAGGGAACAGTTTCAATTGTGTACCTACAAACGGTTGGTGGATATTTATTCCAACAGTACAAAAACGGTGGATGCCTTGATGAAACTGGAATTACCCAGTGGAGTTGATGTGGAAATTAAGGTCTGATCCGTCGCATTTGAAACTCGGATGAACCAATTTTTTATTGGTTCTTTTTTTTGTCTTGCATCCTGACAATTGGAATGCAAGATTTTTGAAATTGATTTTTATTGAATACCTTTGCAGTCCTTTTGTCGATATCTGCCCTTTATGGGCAGTTAATATATATAACAAGATGTCAGGAATAATAGGAAAAAAAATAGGAATGACCACAGTTTACGACGATTCAGGTCGTAATGTAGCCTGTACGGTGATACAAGCTGGGCCCTGTGTTGTTACCCAGGTCAAAGACGAGGCAAAAGATGGTTATAAAGCAATACAGCTCAGTTACGATGAAAAAAAGGAGAAACGAACCACCAAGGCCCTGAAAGGTCATTTCCAGAAAGCAAACACCACCCCAAAAAGGAAGGTCGTAGAATTCAGGAATTTCCGTATGGAGTTTGAAGGAGGCATTGAGGTAGGTCAATTGATTTATGTGGGCGAGGTATTTAAGGAAGGGGAATATGTGGATGCCATAGGAAAGTCAAAAGGGAAGGGATTTCAGGGAGTCGTGGGTAGACATGGATTTCATGGAGTAGGGGATGCAACGCATGGGCAGCATAATCGTCTTAGGGCACCCGGATCTATTGGGGCAAGTTCATTTCCATCCCGGGTTTTCAAAGGACTGCGAATGGCCGGTCAGACAGGAAACCGGCGGGTGAAAAAATTGAACCTGAGAATTATTAAAATTTATCCTGATAAAAACCTGGTGCTGGTAAGTGGATCCGTACCTGGTCCTAAAAATTCGTATGTAGTGCTTGAGAAGTAATTTGATATGGAAATAAAAGTACTTAAGAACGACGGGAAAGAAACGGGTAGAAAGGTTAAACTTTCTGACGATATATACAATATTAAGCCTAACGATCATGCCATCTACCTGGATGTGAAACAACACCTTGCCAATAGAAGACAGGGAACGCATAAAACAAAAGAAAGAAGTGAAGTGACGGGGTCTACCCGAAAGATCAAACGCCAGAAGGGAACCGGAACGGCACGTGCTGGAAGTATGAAATCTCCCATTTTTAAAGGTGGAGGAACCATCTTTGGTCCAAAACCAAGAAATTATGGATTTAAACTCAATAAGAAAGTAAAGGATCTGGCGAGGAAATCTGCCTTATCCTATAAAGCAAAAGCTGAAGAAATCGCCGTTCTTGAGAACTTTACAATGGAGTCCGTCAGGACCAGGGATTTTGTAAAAATCCTCAAAGATCTTTCGGCGGATACTAAAAAGATATTGTTTATCATTCCTGAAGCGGATCAGAATATAGTGCTTTCTGCCAGGAATCTTAAAAATACCCGTATCATTCTTGCAAATAATCTGAATACATATGAGGTCCTCCATGCGGACAAATTATTAATGATGGAAGGATCTGTATCAAAACTTGAAGAAATTTTGAATTAATCAGGAAATGGGGATCTTAATAAAACCTTTGGTAACTGAAAAAGTATCCGACCTTAACGAGAAGGGTAAATATGGATTCGTCGTGGATAATCGTGCCAATAAGGTAGATATTAAAAAGGCAGTTGAAAAAATGTATGGAGTTACAGTCGAAAGTGTAAATACCATGCGATATCCTGGAAAGCATAAAACCAGGTATACGAAAAAACAAATTATTTCGGGCAGGACCACCTCATACAAAAAAGCGATTATAACCGTGGCTGATGGCGAAGTTATTGATTTTTATAGCGGAATTTAAAGATTAAAACAATGGCTGTAAAGAAACTAAGACCGATAACACCTGGGCAAAGATACAGACTGGCACCGGATTTTGAATTGATCACCAAAACAGATCCTGAAAAGCCTTTGTTGAAACCGTTGAAGAAATCCGGCGGAAGAAATAATGTCGGGAAAATGACCATCCGTTACGTGGGTGGAGGGCATAAGCGGAAATACCGTGTGATTGATTTCGTGCGATCAAAGAAGGACGTGCCCGGAAAAGTGAAAGCCATTGAATATGATCCAAACCGCTCCGCGCGTATTGCATTGATATATTATGCGGATGGTGAAAAATCGTATATTATTGCCCCAGCAGGATTAAAAGTTGGGCAGACCGTGGTCGCCGGAGATAATGTGGCTCCGGAAGTTGGGAATCATATGCCGCTCTCGAACATTCCACTGGGAACCATTATTCATAACATTGAATTACGTCCTGGAAAAGGGGGATCGCTGGCAAGGAGTGCCGGAACTTATGCACAGTTAGTTGCAAGGGAAGGGAAATATTCGACCCTGAAATTACCCAGCGGCGAGATGCGTATGGTTTTAAGTGCCTGTTGCGTATCCATAGGTTCCGTTTCAAATGTGGAACACATGAATGAAACGCTGGGTAAAGCAGGCCGTAACCGATGGCTGGGGCGACGACCGCGCGTCAGAGGTGTGGCCATGAACCCGGTTGACCATCCTATGGGCGGCGGTGAAGGCAGGGCGTCAGGAGGTCATCCCCGGTCCAGAACCGGCGCATATGCCAAAGGTAAAAAAACAAGACATCAGCATAAATATTCCGACAGAATGATAATTAGTAAGAGAAAATAATGGCTAGATCACTTAAAAAAGGGCCCTATATTGATTTTCGACTTGAGAATAAGGTCAATAAGATGAATGACTCCGGTAAAAAATCAGTGATTAAAACATGGTCTAGACGTTCCATGATCTCTCCTGATTTCGTGGGACATACCTTTGCGGTACATAACGGCAATAAATTTATACCTGTTTATGTCACGGAAAATATGGTAGGGCATAAACTGGGAGAGTTTGCACCAACCCGGACTTTCAGGGGTCACATATCAAAGAAAGATAAAGGTAAAAGATAATTAAAGAATGGAAGCAGTTGCAAAATTACGGAATGTGCCTACCTCACCAAGAAAGATGAGGCTTGTAGCCGATTTAATTCGGGGTCAGAAGGTTGCAAAAGCTTTGAATCAATTGAAATTCGAACCGAATCATAACGCAGCGCGTTTGGAGAAATTGCTTCTTTCGGCGGTGGCAAACTGGCAGAATAAATTTGAAGATATCCGGCTTGAAGATGCGGATCTTTATGTTAAAGAAATTTATGTGGACGGTGGCCGCATTCTGAAACGACTCAGACCGGCTCCCCAGGGGCGGGCGCACCGTATCCGGAAAAGATCCAACCATGTGACCATGGTAATTGCCAGCAACTATTCCCCTGAGGTGGTTGAAGAAGATAAAAATAAAAATAAAAAATAGTACAGTATGGGACAAAAAGTAAATCCGATAGGGCTGAGACTGGGCATCATCAAAGGATGGGATTCAAATTGGTACGGAGGCAAATCCTTTGCCAGTAAACTGATCGAAGATCAGAAGATTAGGAATTACATTGAAGCCAGGATACCCAAAGGAGGGATTTCGAAAATTGTGATCGAACGGACGCTCAAGAGAATTACGCTTACTGTACATACGGCACGTCCTGGGGTGGTCATAGGAAAAGGAGGCGCGGAAGTTGATCGGATCAAGGAAGAATTAAAGCAATTGACTGGAAAGGATGTGCAGATCAATATATATGAGATCAAGCGACCGGAGTTGGATGCCAAACTGGTTGGAGAATCGGTTGCCCAACAAATTATGGCCAGGATCTCCTATAGGAGGGCAATGAAACAAGCTATTGCATCCGCTATCAGGGTAGGTGCGCAGGGTATTAAAATTAAGGTTTCTGGAAGATTGGGAGGAGCTGAAATGGCACGAACCGAACAGTATAAAGAAGGAAGAATTCCATTGCATACATTGCGGGCAGATATCGATTATGCGATTTCCGAGGCAAATACGGTATATGGCAAGATTGGGATCAAAGTATGGATCTTTAAAGGAGAAGTTTACGGCAAAAGGGATTTATCGCCAAATGTAGGCATTTCAGGGGTTGGTACAGGGACTGGTGGAACCGGGGTAGGCCGCAGGAAAAGAAATGAAGGACCTAAAAGAAGAAGAAGGTAAAATTTTCTAAAGAATTTAATAATGCTACAGCCAAAAAGAACAAGGTTTAGACGAAAGCAAAAAGGTCGTGTCAAAGGAATTGCAACACGGGGCCATGAAATCAATTTTGGAACTTTCGGCCTTAAATCCTTGGAGCCGGGTTGGATCAGCAGCCGGCAGATTGAAGCTGCCCGGATCGCGGTTACCAGGGCAATGAAAAGGGAAGGGCAGGTCTGGATCAGAATTTTTCCGGATAAACCAATTACGAAAAAACCGGCTGAAGTTCGGATGGGAAAAGGAAAAGGAGCGCCGGAATATTGGGTAGCTGTGATCAAGCCTGGAACCATTTTATTTGAATCGTCCGGAGTTCCAGTGGGATTGGCAAAAGAATCACTTCGACTGGCGGCTCAGAAATTACCGATTAAAACCCAATTTGTAGTTAGAAGAGATTATCAAGAATAGTGAACATGAAAAACGCCGATTTACAGCCCTTAACCGTGGAAGAGTTGAAGCAGAAACTGGAAGCGGAAATAGAGAGCCTGACGAAACTCAGGTTTGCACATGCCATTTCACCTATTGAAAATCCCATGAAAATCCGGGAATCCAGAAAAGTGATCGCCCGGATAGCGACTATGTTAAAAAACAAAGAATTACAAAATAATAAAGCATAGATGGAAAGAAACCTACGGAAAGAGCGGGTTGGCACCGTTGTTAGCAATAAAATGGATAAATCTGCCACAGTGGCCGTATACCGGAAATTCAAGCATAAAAAATATGGCAAGTTTATCGGCAGAACTACCAAATTTGCTGTCCATGATGAGAAGAATGAGTGTGGTATCGGCGATACGGTTAAAATCATGGAAACGCGGCCCTTGAGTAAACGGAAAAGATGGCGGGTAGTGGAAATCATTGAAAGAGCAGAATAGAAATGATACAGCAAGAAACACGATTGAATGTTGCGGATAATAGCGGTGCCAAAGAAGTACTCGTTATCCGGGTCCTGGGAGGGACGAAGAAACGTTACGCTTCGATTGGAGATAAGGTGGTTGTGACTGTAAAGTCGGCAATATCATCCAGTTCTTTAAAGAAAGGCACCGTTTCCAGAGCCGTTATTGTCCGGACCAAAAAGGAGATCAGAAGAAAGGATGGATCTTACATTCGTTTCGAGGATAATGCAGCCGTACTTCTAAGCCCGACCGACGAACCCAGGGGAACAAGGATCTTTGGTCCGGTAGCCAGGGAATTACGTGAAAAGCAATTTATGAAAATTGTATCTCTTGCACCTGAAGTTCTATAAAATTTATAAAGATGGCTAAAAAATTGCATATACGAAGAGGGGATACGGTTCTGGTACTTTCCGGAAATTCACGTGGAAAAAAGGGAAAGGTCCTGGAAATTTATCCTGTGAATAATAAAGCAATTGTGGAAGGAGTCAATATGGTTACCAAACACCTAAAGCCTTCTGCCGCGCATCCCAATGGCGGAATTGAAAAGCAGGAAGCAGCTATTCACATCAGCAATTTAATGATCGTGGATCCATCCACCGGCGATCCGACCCGGATCGGCAGGAAACTAAATAAGGATGGCAAATTGCAAAGATATTCGAAAAAAACCGGAGAATTTATAAAAGATGAGTAGTCCAAGGCTTAAAGAAAAATATATCAATGAGGTTGTGCCGGCACTAATGGAAAAGTTTAAGTATAAATCCGTTATGCAGGTACCTAGAATTGAAAAGGTCAGCATCAACAAAGGGATTGGTACCGCCACCGCGGATAAAAAACTGGTGGATGTTGGCGTGGAAGAATTAACCTTGATATCCGGGCAGAAAGCGGTCCCTACCATTGCAAAAAAATCCGTATCAAATTTCAAGCTCAGAGAAGGTATGCCGATAGGTGCCCGGGTGACGTTGAGAGGTGACAAAATGTACGAGTTTATTGACCGGCTGATTTCTGTGGCCCTTCCCAGGGTAAGGGATTTTCGGGGCATCAATGAAAAGGGCTTTGACGGAAGGGGAAACTATACCCTGGGTGTTAAAGAACAAATTATCTTTCCCGAGATCAGTATTGATAAGGTGAGCCGGATCTCAGGAATGGATATCACCCTGGTTATTTCATCCGGAAGCGATGAAGAAAGTTATGAACTCCTTAAAGCACTGGGTTTACCTTTTAGAAAATAATAACAAGTATGGCAAGACAATCATTAATAGCAAGAGATCGTAAACGGGAAAAACTGGTCAACAAATATGCGGAAAAAAGAAAGGCATTGAAAGAGGCAGGCGACTGGGCAGGATTGGATAAACTACCCAGAAATTCATCCCAGGTCAGATTGCATAACCGGTGTAAACTGACCGGCAGACCAAAAGGTTATATGCGGAAATTTGGTGTATCCAGGGTAATTTTCCGGGAAATGGCCGGAGATGGGAAAATTCCCGGGATTACGAAGGCAAGCTGGTAAATCATTGGTTAAGTAAGAAAACATTTGTAATTTTGCAGCCCTTTTGGGCATAAGTTTTAAAATATGGATCCAATAGCTGATTTCTTAACGCGGATAAGGAATGCGATCAAGGCAAACCAACGAATCGTTGAAGTACCTTCATCAAAATTGAAAAAGGAGATTACTAAAGTTCTTCATGAAAAAGGATATATTCAGAATTATAAATTTGAAGACGATAGTATCCCGGGGAAGATTAAAATAGCATTGAAATATAATCCGGAAACTAAAATCCCGGCCATTCAGCACATCGAACGTGCAAGCAAACCGGGGTTAAGGCGTTATGCAAAAGCCGACAAACTTCCCAGGGTGTTAAATGGGTTGGGAATTGCTATTCTGTCAACAAACAAAGGCGTGATGACAGAAAAAGAAGCAAAAAATGAAAATGTGGGAGGTGAGGTACTTTGTTACATTTATTAATTAGTTGAACATGTCACGAATAGGAAATAAGCCGATAATCATACCTCAGGGAGTAGACATAAATATTGAAAAAAATATGGTTTTGGTCAAAGGTCCTAAGGGAGAACTTTCACAGCAGATTGATCCGGATATCAAGGTTGATCAGAAGGATGATGAATTGCATGTGAGTAGGCCAACGGAACAGAAAAGGCACAAAGCCATGCATGGTCTGTACAGGGCGCTGATCAATAATATGGTGGTAGGTGTAAGCCAAGGATATACCCGAAAACTGGAACTGGTTGGAGTTGGTTATCGGGTAGAAGTAATAAATAATGATATACTGGATCTTACCTTGGGTTATTCGCATCACGTGTATTTCAAGGTACCCCCTGAGATCAAGGTGATAACGGAAACCGAAAAAGGGAAGAATCCCTTAATCACCCTGGAAAGTCATGATAAACAATTGATTGGCCAGGTAGCTTCAAAAATAAAATCCTTGAGAAAGGTTGAGCCTTACAAGGGAAAGGGTATCCGGTATGTGGGTGAACATATTCGAAGAAAAGCAGGTAAAACTGCCGCTAAATAAGGTTAATTATGGCTTTTAATAAGGCATCCAGAAGATTAAAAATCCGCTATGGTATCAGAAGAAATATATCCGGTACCAAAGAAAGGCCAAGATTATGTGTTTACAAAAGTAACAGAGGTATTTATGCCCAGATAATTGATGATGTGGTTGGGCACACACTGGTGGCGGCATCATCGAGGGAGATGGGAAAAAAATCCATTACGGTGGTAAACTCAAAGGAAGTTGGGAAAAAACTGGCTGAGAAAGCAAAGGAAAAAGGGATAGAGAACGTCGTTTTTGATAGAAGCGGATATCTCTATCACGGCAGAGTAAAAGCCCTGGCAGATGGAGCCAGAGAAGGAGGATTAAAATTCTAATCATATGCAACAAAAAAACGTTAAGTCTGTTAAGGCGAGTGAAATAGAATTAAAAGAACGGGTTGTCGCGATCAAACGAGTGGCAAAGGTGGTAAAAGGTGGCCGCCGTTTCAGTTTTTCAGCCATTGTGGTGGTTGGCGACAGTAACGGTGTGGTTGGTTACGGACTGGGTAAGGCAAATGAGGTTACGGATGCGATTACCAAGGGGATTGATGATGCCAAAAAAAACTTGGTTAAAGTTCCTGTTCTAAAAGGCACCATTCCTCATGAAACGATTGGTAAATACGGAGGAGGATTAGTATTGATTAAACCTGCCTCTGCCGGTACCGGAGTAATTGCAGGAGGGGCCATGAGAGCGGTATTGGAAAGTGCAGGCATTAAGGATGTTCTCGGAAAATCAAAGGGATCTTCAAATCCACATAACGTAGTAAAGGCTACTTTTCAAGCATTGGCAAATTTAAGAGATCCTTTTACGGTAGCCCAGCATCGAGGAATTTCATTATCCAAGGTTTTTAACGGCTAATA
>Ga0209536_100013879_pt1 | contig 11591 bp, 10 predicted proteins | sample DeeMarSeWOR28_12_FD_187461 | JGI IMG/M metagenome (GOLD analysis project Ga0209536, IMG submission 187461) | Marine sediment microbial communities from White Oak River estuary, North Carolina - WOR-2-8_12 (SPAdes) (version 2) | ecosystem: Environmental > Aquatic > Marine > Intertidal zone >... | reverse complement strand
CCTTCCTGACGATCAATCCTGGAGCTCCGTCCTGTATCTGGAACTGATGGCCCCAAGCGGAGAAACCCTGGTAAGAGGAAAATACAGGATCTCGGGGGGCATGGCAGAAGGCTCCATGCATATTCCCTCCGAATCCATAACTGGCAATTACATCCTGAAGTGCTACACCCGTTGGATGCGGAATGCCGGTCCGGGAAGTTTCAGTTATACCCCCTTGAAGATCATCAATCCATTCAGATCCGAAGTAGGTGGTATTGAAGATGCCCTGAATTCTGCCCCTGCAGTTCAACGGATCTCATACATGAAAGGGGTGCTGGAATGCAAGGCAGGTTCCACTGCATACCGGGCTGGCCAGGAGGTTCTGCTTCAGCTCAGAGGAGCCCCGGGTGCGAGACTGGATCAGCTGAGATGTTGCATAACCGTGGTTCCGGAAGGTGCCGTTGACCTGGATCACGGACAATTTGAGACTATGCCGGAAGCGGAAAGTCAGGCATTCAGGGTCGATGTGCTCCCCGACCTGGGGAACAACATCTCCATCTCGGGAACGGTGGTGGGACCGGATAAGCAACCGGTACCACATACGACACTGCATTTCTCGCTTCTGGGTGAGGACCCTGACTATTTTGCAGCCATGTCCGATGCACGCGGCAGGTTTGTTATCAGAACCCCTGTTGGGGAGGGTGAATACAAGGAATTCTTCGTTGCGCCCGAACAGGATAACGGGAGTGGCCTGGAGGTCAGGATCGACCAGGAGTATGACAGCAGGCCTCCTGGCTTTGCCCTGGAGCCATTCCGGCTTAGCGCTGAGGAAAGGGAGCTCGCCAGAAAAATAGCGCTGAATATGCAGCTTTCAAAAGCATTTAAACCGGAAGATGCCCTCCCCATGGAGCCGGTTACGGAGCCGTATTCCAATGGTGATGGTATTCCTTTTTACGGGACACATGTGCATCACCTGTTTATTGATGATTATGTGATGCTGCCCAACCTGGAGGAGGTATTTATCAACCTGATCCCTGATATACAGTTATACAGGAAGCAGGGCGGGAAAAGGATCAGGATACTTAGCGAAAACAATTCCATCGGGGTCTTTAAGCCACTTATCATGATCGACCATATTTCCGTATTTGACCATGAAGCCCTGCTGGCCATCTCACCCGAGAAAATCGAGCGGGTTGATCTGATCAATGAAATATACCTGAAGGGAAGTGTCCCTTTCGGCGGAGTGCTTGCGATCCATTCCAGGAAGGGGGATATGGCAGGGATTGATCTTCCAAGTGGTTCTTATTTCTTTGATTATCAAGCGTTCCATCCGGTGTTTCCTCCGGTGGATCCCTTTCCGGTTCTGGAAGAGCGTGTCCCCGATTCCAGGAATACCCTGCTTTGGTCAGCCCATATCCCTTTACAGGAAGGTCAGCCACAGGGGATCACCTTCCGGGCTCCTTCAGGGAAAGGGAAGTATGTGGTTCTGGTCAGGGCTGTTTCTCCCGATGGAGAAGTGTTTGCGGCTTCTTCGGATTTCACTGTGGAGTAGTCCGCTTAAATTCAATATCTTTGCAAGCTCTGTATCGAATAATCAGGGGATGAAGGATTTTCCGTTACAATCTTATTACAGCGACATATTCAAAAGCTACGACAGGGTAAACCGGATATTTACTTTTGGAAGAGACAGATCCTGGCGGAAGAGGGCAGCCCAGGAACTGCTGAAGTCCGGTCCGGGACGGGTACTGGACCTTTGTACGGGAACCGGTGACTTTGCGCTGGAGGTGGCCCGCCAGTCCTCCAGGAATGCCGGCCGGATCGAAATGATAGCTTTTGATTTTAACAGGGATATGCTTCAGGAGGCTGAACGTAAGCAGTCTGCTCTGCATAAGAAGGAAAAGCTTGCAGATATCCTTTTTATGGAAGGGGATGCGGGCAACATGCCCTTTGATGATAATGAATTTGATTCCATGGGGATTACCTTTGGCCTGCGGAACCTGGTATATGAGAATTCCAATGCGTCGAAACATCTTTCGGAGATGAATAGGGTACTTCGGCCCGGAGGACAACTGGTGGTGCTGGAAAGCAGCAAACCCCGCAGTCCGCTGTGGAGAGTGTTCAATGATTTCTATCTTCGCTTTATCCTACCTTACCTGGGAGGGCTGATCTCGGGAAACCTGAAAGCTTACCAGTACCTGGCCAGCTCATCCAAGAATTACTATACCATGAAAGAGATGATAAAGATCCTGAATGAGGCCGGCTTCAACCTGGTGCAAAGCAGATCCCTTTTCCTGGGATCGGTGATGCTCCTCCTGCTGGAAAAGAGATAAGAGGAAATCGTATATTTGAATCAAGAAAAATGGGGATGACCATCGATGAGATAAACAGGGCATGCAAGGACACCTTTATGGAACTGCTTGGCATCGAGTTCACTGCTGCCACGGAAAACAGCCTGGAGGCCAGGATGCCGATCACCCCCAGGCTTTACCAGCCCATGGAAGTCGTGCACGGCGGAGCACTGATAAGCCTGGCTGAAAGTGTGGGAAGTGCAGCATCATTTCTTCTTGTGGACCCGGAAAAGTTCAATGTTCTGGGCAGCGTGGTGAACAGTCAGCATATAGCCCCCGCCAGAACAGGTATCCTGGTGGCAAAGGCAAACCTGCAGGTAAAAGCTGATTTTAAACATATCTGGGATGTTGAAATTAGAGACGATTCCGGGAAACTTATTTCCATCAGTCGTGTTACCAATAGTATTAAACCTAGAAAGCCAGAATCATTGCGCTGATCAACACCATGAACAAAGGTCTTATAGCCATCCATAAAGCCTGTATTGCCAAAAACCTTCCTTTTGTAAGTTTTCGCCTTCCCCAGCAGGATCACTGCACCACATACATTCAAGTTACCCCGGGTAACGTGGAATGGAATAGCATCCGTGACATATCCGGGGAAACGGGCTTTCTGATGGCCCCTTTTGATACGCGGAACGGTCATCCCTATATCCTGATCAAACCCGACCTTATTATCCAGGAGGAGGATATAAGCCGGGAAACCGTGAAAAGGGTTGAATCCCTCGAAGCAAGGCCCCAGCCCAGTTGGAACGGCGGGGCCCCGGTAGTAACCGGACAGGATGCATATATGGAGCAGGTGGATGCCATCAAGTCATCCATCGCCACAGGAGCCTTTCAGAAGGCCGTGCTTTCCCGGATCAGGGTGGTAGAGGGAAACCACATGGAGCTTATTCCCAAATTATACCAGGCCATTTTCAGAAAGCATCCCAATGCCTTTTCCTACCTTTTCAAAAGCGATGAACACTTCTGGCTGGGAGCCTCTCCCGAACCTTTGATCAGGCTGCGTGAAGGAAGGATCTCCACCGTATCGCTGGCAGGAACCAGACCCTATGCGGAAAAACATATGAACATAAACAGGTGGACCGCCAAGGAAGTGTTGGAGCAGGAATATGTCACCCGCTATATTCATGATGTACTGAGGGCATTTCAGGTTAAAGATTACCGTGTCAGCTCTCCTTATGTGAAAAAGGCAGGGAACCTGTTGCATCTTCGCACCGACTTTTCGCTGGAATTCTCCAGGTTGAACGGCAGGTTATGGGAATTCGTGGAGGCCATGCATCCCACACCTGCTGTGGCCGGTCAGCCCAAGGAGGATGCCATCAACTTTATTAAGAAGCTGGAACCACACGACAGGGATTACTATACGGGATTTCTGGGTCCCCTGGGCCTCCAGGGTGAAATGGACCTGTTTGTGAACCTGCGCTGTATGAAGGTTACGCCGGCATATATCTCACTTTACGTGGGTGGGGGAATCACGCTGGAATCGGACCCGGCCGATGAGTGGAACGAAACCAGGCTGAAGGCCGAGTCGCTTCTGAAGATCATGGGAAGCTATATGGATATACCTGACTGATCCCCATGCATCATCTGCAACATATTAGCGAGTTGGGCCCTTTGCTGGAAGGGCTGGGAGCCAGGCATGTGATCATCGCGCCGGGAAGCCGTAATGCCCCCTTGATACAACTTTTCACCGGCAATAAAAGCTTTATCTGCCACAGCCTGGTGGATGAACGTTCCGCGGCTTACGTGGCCCTCGGCATGTCTAAGCAGCTGGACGAAGCCGTGGTGCTGGTCACCACATCGGGAACCGCGGTCCTGAATCTGGCCCCTGCCCTGGCCGAAGCTTTCCACCAGCAGGTTCCGCTGCTGGTGTTAACAGCTGACCGGCCCCGGGAGATCATTTCCAGCTTTAACAACCAGGTATTCGATCAGCGTGCGCCCTATTTTAATTTTTCCAAAGGTTTTATCGATTTTCCCGCTGAAATACGGGAGGTGGAGGAGCTGGAAAAAGGTATTCGGTCGGCCAGCTTACTTTTCCGGGAAGCCCTGGCTCATCCCCCCGGTCCGGTGCATCTGAACCTTCCGATCACCGAACCCCTCTATGAGCCGCTTCCCCATTCCATTCTTCCACAGAAAGGATCACCGGTGGATCAGGAAGCATATCCTTCCGGAAGCGATCTGAAACCTGATCTTGACCTGGCAGGAAAAAAAGTACTGATCCTGGCAGGGATGGGTAGCAGGAATTCCCCCTTGAAACCGCTGCTTGAACAATTGCCGGTGGCCGTGGTGGCGGAGAACATATCCAACCTGGGCTCGGAGCAGTTTATCACAGTACCGGAACTTGTACTTGCCGGTGCTTCTGATCCTGAACGGACTGCCCTGGTACCCGATGTGGTGATCACATTCGGGCAACAGGTGGTGTCCAAGCGGCTGAAGCTCTTCATTCAATCCCTGGAGAAGCTGGAGTTAATCGAACTGAAGGAGGATGTGGCGGCCCTGTCCGGCTTCTTCGGGGAACTGGCAAAATCGGCAGGTCCGGATGATTCTTACAGGCGAAAATGGAAGGAAATTGAGGAGCGGGAGCACATCCGTTCCCAGGAATATCTGGATCATGCCGGATTCGGGAACCTGAGTGCCCTGGCCAGGATACTGAAAGCTGTTCCTACCAAAAGCGTTGTGCACCTGGGAAACAGCGCCACCATACGTTATTCGCAGCTGGTCCGTTCCCGGACCGATCTGCATTATTATGCCAACAGGGGTATATCGGGGATCGACGGATCGCTTTCCAGTGCAGTGGGTGCTGCCATGGTTTCAAAGCGGCAGCATTTGCTGGTCATTGGGGACCTGAGTTTCGTATATGATTCCAATGCCCTTTGGAACAAGGAATTCCCTGAAAATCTGAAGATCGTGGTGCTGAATGACGGCGGCGGAGGGATCTTCCGCCTGCTGGATGGCCCCGACCGCATGAATTTTTTTGAAGAATTCAGCGTTACCCATCACCCCGTGTCACTGGAATTACTGTCCACAGCCTTCGGCAGGATGGTTTCAAGGGCCACCAGTATGGAGGAACTTGACCAGGTGATGCCAGCGTTATGGTCATCGGGGCATGGCCTGTCGGTACTGGAGGTGGACACCACCGACAGTGATAATAGTCGTATTTTTAAAGACCTGTTCAAATAAAGAAAATTTACCATGGTGAAAAGAGAATGGATCAGTCTGAAGACCTTTGATGAGATCAAGTTTGAGTTTTTTGAGGGAATTGCAAAGATTACCATTAACCGTCCCCGGTATTACAATGCCTTCACCCCCGATACCACACGGGAGATCAGTGAAGCCCTGGTGCTCTGCAGGGAGAAGCCCGAGATCAGAGTGGTAGTGCTTACCGGCGAAGGAGATAAGGCCTTTTGCAGCGGGGGAGACCAGAATGTGAAGAGTTTTGCGGGTTACGTGGGAAAGGATGGTGTGCCCAGGCTCAATGTGCTGGATGTACAGCGACAGATCCGCAGCCTTCCCAAACCCGTGATTGCCATGGTAAACGGCTACGCCATAGGCGGGGGTCACGTTCTTCATGTGATTTGCGACCTGAGCATAGCATCGGAAACTGCCCGGTTCGGTCAGACCGGTCCACGGGTCGGAAGTTTTGATGCAGGATTTGGCTCCTCCTACCTGGCCAGGCACGTGGGACAGAAGAAAGCCAGGGAGATCTGGTTCCTCTGTGAACAGTATACGGCTGCAGAGGCCCTGGATATGGGTTTGGTGAACAAGGTGGTGCCCCTGGATCGACTGGAGGATACCACGGTGGAGTGGTGCAAAAAGATCATGAGGCACAGTCCCATTGCCCTGCGGATGATCAAGGCCGGGCTCAATGCCGAACTGGACGGACAGGCAGGGATCCAGGAACTGGCCGGGAATGCGACCATGCTTTATTACATGACCGATGAAGCACAGGAAGGAAAGAATGCTTTTCTGGAGAAGCGGGATCCGGACTGGGACCAGTTTCCAAAATTACCCTGAGCCATCAACTCAAAGATTTTCCGTATTTTTGTTCCGGATGAAACCGACCCAAATATGGATCAGTGCCTTCCGGCTTCGAACCCTTCCCCTGGCACTTTCGGCCACTACCCTTGGCAGCTTTCTTGGCTATGCGGAGAACCGGTTTAAATGGGGTGTCTTTGTTTTTGGCACACTCACAAGCCTCTTCCTGCAGATCCTTTCCAACCTTGCCAATGATTATGGCGATGCCAGGAAGGGTACTGACAATGAACACAGGCTTGGGCCACTGCGTGTTACACAATCGGGACTGGTGAGCCACGGCCAGATCCGTCGCATGATAGCCGTTTTTATACTGCTGAGTCTTGTGTCGGGTTCCCTGCTGATCTGGAGCGGACTGAAAGGGGACAATATTTTGTTGTACGGGCTCTTCTTCCTTCTGGGATTCTCAGCCATCTTTGCTGCAATCAAATACACCATCGGTAAACGCCCCTATGGATATCAGGGATTCGGGGATATAATGGTATTTATATATTTCGGCATCCTTGGGGTCGCCGGGACCTATTTCCTGCATACGCATTCCCTGCACCCGACCATTCTGCTACCTGCCTCTTCGGTGGGACTGTTCAGTATGGGAGTGCTGAATCTTAATAATCTGCGGGACCGGGAGAATGATGCAATTAACGGGAAGATCACCCTGGTGGTCCGGATGGGAGTAAAATGGGCCAAGACCTACCACGCGGTCCTCCTTTTAACGGCCCTGATACTGGCAGTTTTGTATACCATTCTGCATTTTAATTCTTATTACCAGTTGATATTCCTGCTGCCTGTTCCTCTACTGATCTCCGATATCAATACGGTCATTACCAATACGGTACCCGTGGAACTGAACAGGGAACTCAAGCGGCTTTCTGTGGCAACCCTGCTTTTTTCAATCTCTTTTGGAATCGGACTGGTTCTCTGAATGTTCCGTGCATCTTATATAGTACATCCCCTGATCTTTATCAGGCCGGCAGGAACCTCCCGGGGCATCCTCAGGCAAAAGCCCTGCATTTTCATAAGGCTCTCAGGACCCGGCGGAACACCAGGCCTGGGAGAAGTCTCTTTCATACCCGGTTTAAGTGTGGAGAGTGAGGACGAACTGGAGATCCAGGTGGACCATGTCTGCAAGCTCATAAGCAGGGGGGAGATGGATCCGGGTCAGCAACTGCCGGCACTTCCCGGTATACAATTTGCCCTTGAATCGGCTGTCAGGGACCTTGAAACCGGCGGGGAACAGCTGCTCTACCCATCAGATTTCACGAGGGGCCTAAGGGGCATACCCACCAATGGTCTGATCTGGATGGGGCCAAAGGATTTTATGATCGGTCAGGTCCGTGAGAAATTAAAACTGGGATTCAGTGTGTTGAAACTGAAGGTGGGGGCCCTGGATTTTTCGGAGGAGCTGGATGTGCTGCGCTGGATCCGCTCCGAATTCGAAAAAAGCGAGCTGGAGATCCGCCTGGATGCCAACGGGGCCTGGACAGCCGATGAAGCGCTGGAAAAAATGCAACTCCTGGCCCGTTCAGGAATCCATTCCATTGAACAACCCATTGCTCCCGGTCAACATGAAGCCATGGCCAGTGTATGCAGGCGTTCAGCCATTCCGGTGGCCCTGGATGAAGAACTTATAGGTATCCCGGATCCTCTGAAAAGACAGCAGCTGCTTCATATGGTCCGGCCTTCCCATATCATCCTGAAACCAGGATTACTGGGAGGATTCTCGGTGGCGGGGAACTGGATAGAGATTGCCGAATCGCTTGGCATCGGCTGGTGGATCACTTCCGCCCTGGAATCCAATGTGGGGCTGAATGCCATTGCCCAGTGGACCTGGCAGCAGGGGGTCAACAGACCCCAGGGCCTGGGCACCGGGGCGCTCTATACCAATAATATCCACTCCCCGCTTGAGATGCGCGGCGAGCAGCTCTGGTACCGGAGCGGAATCCCGTGGGAGCTGAAATCAGCCGGACTGTGACAATCTGGAAAGAAATAAGGGAGCCCATAAGGCTGGATGGAGAAACCTTCACTTGTGATGGCCTGCTGGACTACAGTTCAGAACAGGCCGCTGATCCAGGGGTCCATCCCTGGCGGAAGGAAGTCCTGTCCTTTATTGCCCTGTTCCTGGATAAGGAAAACCCGGCCATTCTGCAGCTTAGCAGCGGTACTACCGGCGATCCAAGATCGCATTCCCTGAACAGGGATGCCATGTGCAACAGCGCCCGCCGGACCCTGGATTTTTTCAAGCTCAAAGAGGGAGACACGGCCCTCTTATGCCTGCCGGTCCAATATATTGCCGGAAAGATGATGGTGGTAAGGGCACTGCTGGGCGGACTGGACCTGATTCTTCAGGAACCTGCCTCCCGTCCCTTAAAGGACCTGGAGCGTAACGTGGATTTTGCTGCCATGGTTCCTCTGCAGTTGGAAGAATCCCTCCGGTACGGAGATCCTATTATAAGGATCAATAGGCTGCTTATGGGAGGAGGGGAGCTTCACCCTGCAACGCGGGCCCGCCTTGCCTCAATGAACACTCCGGAGATGTATGAGACTTTCGGGATGACGGAGACCTATACACACTTTGCCCTGAAACGGATCAGCGGACCTGAACCGGAATCTGCTTTCAGATTGCTGGAGGGCGTTCGCATCGGCAGGGATGGCAGGAACTGCCTGGAAGTGGATGTGCCGGGAGTCACATCGGGCAAGTTGCTTACCAATGATCTGGTGGAGATCCATGAAGACGGGTCAGGTTTCAAATGGCTGGGACGTTACGATAATCTCATAAACTCGGGCGGTATCAAGATCATTCCCGAATTGCTGGAAGAGCAGGTGCGGGAATGCCTGGGACTTGAATGCCTGGTGTTGCCGGAAGCTGACCGCAGGCTGGGAAACAGGCTGGTCCTGATGGTGGAGTTTCAGGGGGAGGAGCCACCGGTTAACACCTGGACGAAACAGCTGCGAAACAGGCTCTCCGCATACGAAATGCCAAAACGGATCGTGACCGTAGAGTCCCTGCCCAGGAATCCTTCCCTGAAACCCGACAGAACAAGTGCAAGGGGAATGTTGTTATAGATTCTAGTACTACCAAAATCCCATTTACATGAAAGCATTGCGCGTTATTCTGATCATTGTCGCCGTTCTGGTGGCGGCAGTCCTGATTATTCCTCTTTTTTCTCCGGCAACAGCCGAAGTGAGTGCTGAAACGACCATTCAGCAGGATCCTTCCAGGATCTTTTCATCGGTGGCATCCTTTAAGGGCCGAAACCTCTGGGATCCCTGGCTGACCGAGGACAGTACTTCTGTAGCCACAATAGAATCCAAATCGGGCTACGTAGGTTCCACATATGCATGGGAAGGAGAAGCCATAGGCACTGGCCGCATGGAAGTGGTCTCGGTAAGTGAAAATGAATATATTGAGTCCAAACTGTGGTTCGGCGAGGTGGAGGAGCCCGCTAAGGTGGAATGGAATTTTGAACCCGTTGAGGATGGGACCAGAGTGGTATGGTCCTTCAGCCAGGAGACCACTTACCCCATCGGAAGGCTCGGAATGATGTTTGGTAAAGTGTTTCTGAGCAGGAGCTTTGAACTTGGCCTGGCCAACCTGAAGGAGCTGATGGAATCCATGCCTGCGGAGACCGGACCAGGCGGGAGTGTCTCTGTTTCGAACCTGCCTGAAATGAACGTATTGCTGGCCGATGGAGCGGGAACCATGGAGGAAATCGCTGAACAGCTGACAGAATTGTATACCCTGCTGTTCCAGACCGCACAGGAACAGGGATTGGAGGTTTTCGGTGTACCCTTCGTAAACTACCTGGATTACGATGAAGAAACCGGGTTCTCCAATTACCGGGCAGGAATCGAGGTGAGCGGCATGGGCAGTGATGCAGGCAGGGTAGAGGCAGAAGCCTATCCCGAGATGGAAGCAGTTCAGATCATTCATACAGGACCTTACGAAACAGCCGCGGCCGCCTACGAAGCCCTTGATGCCTATATTCAGGATCAGGGTCTGGATGTGGCAGGGAATGCCATTGAGTTTTATCAAGTTTCTGCAGCCACTGAGCAGGATCCCGAAAAATGGATCACCCTGATAGCCTTCCCCCTCAAGTAGAATGGAAAGCAAAGAGATCCGGCGGATCTTTTACCGGGACGGATACCGTCTGGCTCATGAGTATCTGGACCAGGGATTTACGGCGGACCATCTGAAGGCGGCCATAGCCCGGCTTTACCGGTCCGTGGATGAACTCCTGTATTCTTTTCTGGAACGCACCGCCTCCGATGGTGTGCCTGCAGCCTGTAAAAAGGGCTGTTCATGGTGCTGTTACCAGCTGGTGTTCGCGGTGACCCATGAGTTCCTGTACCTGCAGGATTTCGTTATGCGGCATTTCACCGAGAAAAAAAGGAAGGACTTACTGGAGAGGGCCGGGAAGAAAGTTTTGCTCACCCTTAACCTGACGGTGGAAGAGCAGTCGAAGGTGAGAGCAGCCTGTCCCTTTCTGGATAATGGGACTTGCATGGTGTATGAGGCAAGGCCCATGGCCTGCCGGATCTATCTTTCCTCTTCCCTTTCATCCTGTAAGCGGGATCACGACCGGCCCGAAAACGGGAAAAGCATACCCGGACTTTTTGAATTTCCCCTGCTTGCCGGACGTATGCTGAATGAAGGGTTTGTAGCCTACCTGAAGCAGAACGGCATCCGGTCCTCGGAGCTGCCCATGGAGCAGGGCTATTCCTCCATGGTTAGCCTGGGGCAGACCATGGAGGACTGGATCAATGGAAGTAAAGCTTCTTCATAGCATATAACAAGGCTACGCAGATACATGAATATCTTTTATATTCGGGTATGCAAAAAACCAGCATTGGAATAGTAAGAGAGACCAAAGTTCCTCCCGATAAACGGGTGCCGTTTACACCCGCGCAATGCCGCACCCTGCTTGATCAGTATCAGCACCTGGAGCTTCTGGTACAGCCCTCCGACAATCGCTGCTATTCGGATAATGAATATGTTTCTCAGGGCATCACCTTGTCCGAGGACCTATCTTCCTGTGATATCCTTATGGGGGTGAAGGAAGTAAAGATTAACGCCTTCCTGGAGGGGAAAAGCTATCTCTTCTTTTCCCATACGGCCAAAAAGCAGCCCTACAACCGGGAGCTGCTTCGGGAAGTTATCCGTAAGGGGATCCGGCTGATTGATTACGAATACCTGACAGGGGAAGACGGGATGCGGGTAGTGGCATTTGGCCG
>Ga0209536_100013878_pt1 | contig 11591 bp, 9 predicted proteins | sample DeeMarSeWOR28_12_FD_187461 | JGI IMG/M metagenome (GOLD analysis project Ga0209536, IMG submission 187461) | Marine sediment microbial communities from White Oak River estuary, North Carolina - WOR-2-8_12 (SPAdes) (version 2) | ecosystem: Environmental > Aquatic > Marine > Intertidal zone >... | reverse complement strand
AGAAGATGATGATACAAAGCGCGTATGAGTTTGTCTATGAGATATTTCTTAGTACTGGGATCTCTGGCTAGAACCCAACAGGAATTGAAGAGAGCTTGCCTGATCTCATCCCAGTGGTATACTCAGAATTCGGAAACATCACGTTCTCATGCTGTTCTTCAATCATGTCTGCAAAGAACTTGATGTACCATCGGATCTCTTCCTTGCTTCGTTGTCTCACTGATTTCCTACGTCTCTTCTGGGATATACTTCCTGACATTCTTATTTTACCTCCATGAGGAAAAGACATCCAGAGCGGCTGTTTCGCGTATAGCACAGTCCACAGACCTAGCCCTCTCCCCCGAGAGGACCGCACAGAATAGACGAGGGACATCACGAGGAGAGGACTTGGTTCTAGTTCACACTCATAGTGTGGAACGGATACCGGATTGTCCAATTTCCTCGCATTGTAAACGCATCCTCGGAAAATCTGGATATAAGGTTTGACTTCACCGTAGAGAGATACACTGAATCATCGTGTCGAGGTCAGACCACCGAATGCCACATAGTCAAAGGATGGTTCGGACTCATCCTTCACGATCTTGTCACGTCTCTTGCGGAATCGCTCCTCAAAGAGCATGTATTCTTCTGTCCAGGCTTCTGCCTCTTCCTTCGAGATGAAGCTGAACGTGAACGTGATGGGAACCCCTTTCTTTCGAGGCAGAGTGGCAAACTGCTTGAGTCTGTCTGCTTTCTCACGCATGATGTTTGAGATGACCTGGAGATGGGCAGAAGCGGACTCTAGGAATGCGATTCGTTTGCGTACACTGAGCGTACCCTCTCCCTCAATAATGACCTCCTCAGAAAAGTCAGGATTGATGCTGTAGTACTTTACAGATCTTCCTATGGTTTCGATTCTTACATTGAAGACCCGCTCCCTGACGAACCTAGAGAGATGATGAGACATCGTGCTCCGGTTTATGTCGACGACTTCCATCAGCTCTTGAGCTGTCATCTCTTGATTCACAAGGACCTCGACATAGATTCGAGCTCTCATCGGGTCTGCAAGTAGTTCAGGTAGTGTCATCTCAATTCCACCCGCGCAGATTGCTTCCGGAAGAGACCTTATAAGTCCGACGACGTCTATACGTTTCGACAGATACAATATATTTCGATATCATCGAAATATTATGATTACTTAGGAAGGTTTTGAGATGGAAGAAATCAATGTTGAGGAACTGGATAGAATCCTACAGGAAATGGTCGATGAGGACAAGTTCTCAGGAGTCGCACTGGTTCACAGAGGTGGAGAAATCGTGTTCGAGAAGGCATACGGTCTGGCATGTAAGACCTTTGATGTCGCAAACAACATAGACACAAAGTTCAACATAGGCTCACTCAACAAGTTGATCACAAAGACTGCTATCCTACATCTCCTTCAGAGAGGTCTTTTAGACTTGGAAGACCTTGTGGGAAAACATCTCCCTGACTTTCCGAAGGAAATAGCGGAGAAAGTCAAGATCAGACATCTCATAACATTCACATCAGGAATGGGCGACTACTTCAATGAGAGGTTTCCTTCAGTAATTGGCCAACTCAGGAAACTAGATGACTTCGTTGATCTGTTCATAGAAGACCCATTATTGTTTGAGCCTGGGGAGAAACAGCACTATAGCAATGCAGGGTACGTTGTACTGGGGAAGATCATCGAATCAGTATCCGGAATGGACTACTATGACTATATCCGAGAGAACCTCTACAGACCAGCAGGAATGGACGATTCCGACCACTATGAGCTTGATGTGCCAGTCCCGAATCGTGCTGTTGGATATACTCGAAACAGTGATTGCTGTTCATCGGACTCGGGTGAGAGGAGGGCTAACCACTATATCATTGGCACACGCGGAAGTCCAGCTGGGGGAGGCTACTCTACAGCGAGAGACCTCATGAGGTTCGATCTGGTAATTGACAATGCACTCCTGTTAGATGAGGAGCATTCGAAACGGGTCATGCGACCCCTTGATGCCCCAGATTCCAAACCAAAGATTGCAGTTATGGCAGGCGGAGCTCCAGGTCTCTGTGCACTTTATTTCAAGTTCTTCGAGAAAGGGTATTCAGTCTTCATACTCTCAAACTATGACCCAGAGGATGTCGAACCTCTGGTCGAACCCATCCGTGCCATCTTCATCCCTGAGGGAGAAAAGGGGAAGATTGTCACTGTCCGGGATGACGAATGACAATCACTTCAGATCCAGTAGTTCAACTTCAAAGACCAAAGTGGAGTTGGCTGGAATGAGACCCTCGCCCACATCACGGTCACCGTAGGCGAGCTCAGGAGGAATTGTGAGCTTCCTCTTTCCACCCACCTTCATGGAGAGGACCCCTTGGTCCCAACCCTGGATCACCTGGCCAACACCGATCTGGAATTCAAAGGGCTGATTCCTGTCGACAGAGCTGTCAAACTTCTTACCATTTGTCAACCAACCTGTGTAATGGACCACGACTGTCTGTCCTTGAACAGGCGAGCTACCGGTTCCTTCAACGATATCTTCAATCTGCAAGTCTGGCATGAGTGTCCTCGATTCTACTCTGTTATTAATCTAGTTCATATTGTCGGTAATTCTTCTGGAAACGCTTTTAGACAAAGGGGTAGCTGTGTTACTAAGCGTGTATCAGGAAGAGAGAATGTGACAGACCCGGCTCAAGAGGTGCTAAATCGGGCAAGAGCCCTCCTTGAGAAGGGAGAATACAAAGAGATACTGGAAAGCCTTCAGTCATTCTTGTCAGAAAACGAGTTCAAAGATCCGATGATGTACTTAGAGGGTCTCGTCATGATGACTGAATCTTCGTGGCGCTGTGGAAAATTGGATGAGGGTCTTGCACAGATCAAAACAGCGGAGGACTTACTCTCAACAGAGGAACTGAAGCAGTCACAAGATGAAGATGAAATTCAAAGAATGAGGGCCCTGCTACTCTCCCATGGTGGAGTGATCTATTGGTACAAAGGAGACCTTGAGCAAGCACTAGATCTTCACAGAGAGAGTCTAATCATCAGGAGAAAACGGCAGGATAAGAGAGGTCTTTCAATATCCTACAATAATATTGGACTGGTGTTTTGGACTAAAGGAGAGTTTGAACAGGCGATTGATTACTACAAGAAGAGTCTGGACATCTATGATGGGCTGAAGGATGAGAGTGGTATTGCCAGTGTGTTGAATAACCTCGCCAACATCAGTACAATGAGTGGTGAGTTGGATCAAGCTCTCAGGTATCTTCAACGTAGTCTCGAAATACGGGAAAGAATGGCAAACAAGAATGACATTGCCAGAGCCCTCATCAACATTGGAGTAATCTACAGGCTGAAAGGGGCGCTTGACAAATCAACAGAATACTACAACAAGAGTCTGGCTATCCAAGAGGGGCTCAGCATCGGACAGGATTTCGCTCTTGCGCTCAACAATCTGGGTGACATCTACAGTCTCAAAGGGGAACTAGACCTCGCCTTGGAATTCTACCAACGTAGCTTGCTAATTTACGATGGTATTGGTGCGAAGGAAGGTATCGCGCTTGTCCTGAGCAATATTGGCGACTGCCATGCAAGAAAGAACAATCCCGATTATGCATTCGAGTATTTCCAAAGAAGCCTGCATATATCGGAAGAGATGGGAAACACGCGACTGATTTCTAGTGTGCTAAATGAACTTGTAGTATTAGCCTTGGACAACAATGACCTTGAGGCTGCGAGAGAATATCTTGGAAAGCTTGAGCAAATCAAGAACAGGGCAGACAGTCCAGTCTTCATCCAGCGATACTCTATCGCAGAAGCACTCATCCTGAAAAGAAGCAACCGAAGTCGAGACCGAGTTAGAGCTGAGGAGATTCTAGAGAAAGTTGTAGAGGAGGAGGTTCTCGATCACTCCTTAACTACAATAGCGATGATACATCTCTGTGACTTGCTGCTACTAGAACTCAAGGCAACACGTGCCGAGGAAGTCCTGGCGAAGGTCAAGGATTTGACGCAAAGACTGATCACAATCGCTGAGGAACAGGCATCTCCCCCGCTTGTTGTTGAAACATATCTACTTCAATCCAAACTTGCTCTAATCGACTTTGAAGTCAATCAAGCACGAGACCTCATGACAGAAGCAAAGAAGCTGGCTGATGAGAAAGGACTCCAAAGACTAGGTCAAATCGTGCAGAATGAAATTGATACCCTTCAGAATGAGGTCAAGAGATGGGAGTCGATCTTGGAAGTAAAACCATCCAAGGAGGAGTTGGTCAATCTTACCAATCTGGACGACCTCCTAGCAAGAATGGTTCAGAAGACAGTAGAGACCCTAGGTGTAGAATCAACAAGTGATTCTAAGACATCGAAATATACTCTCATCCACAGAGACCTTCTGAAGGGGACTGAGAAATCAGAGAGGAGCAAGTTCAGAGTGGGCATTGCTCAGATAGGACTCTCTGAGAGCGGTGATATTCTGAGCGAGCTATATGAGGAGAAAGATGATGGCCTTATTGGGCTTCAGAAAAAGGCTGTTGAGCTGACCAGAACTAAGCTCCAAGAAATGGTTGCGAGAGCCGATTCTGAAGGGGTCAATATTCTTCTCTTTCCCGAGATGACCATCGACCTGAGTTTTGAGCAATTGGTAAGAGAGGTAGAGCGACTAGCCAAGGAACATGATATGTACATCATTCCAGGTTCGTTCCACGACAGTTCGACTAGACGCAATGTCTGTCGCATCTATGGACCAGAAGGCATTCTCTGGGAACAGGAGAAACACATACCTGCTATCATCCACATCGAAGGAAAGAGATTCCTAGAGAAGATAGAGACAGCCAAAGGTCCCAAGAAGATGATTGTCTGTAACACAGAGTTTGGCAGGATAGCAATAGCAATCTGTCGTGACTTTCTTGACATGGACCTCAGGGTCGAACTGAAGAACTCCGACCCCCCTGTTGATCTTGTCATCAATCCAGCTTTCACACCTGTTACGGTAGACTTTAGGGCCGCTCACTTCGATGCCAGAAGGTCAATCTATGCCTACTGCTTCTTTGCGAACGTGGCAGAGTTCGGAGACACTCTCATCTATTCTCCTGAGAAGGAACGAACTGAGCTTACAGTTCCGAGAGGAGAGGAGGGTCTCATCATCAAAGACGTAGACCTTTTCCAACTGCGTGCTGAGAGAAAACGGTGGGAAGAGAGCAGGAAGAAGATGTCCTTCATTCAGAGTACTAGATGACTTTCATCAACGAGGGAGAACTTGTACACAACGTTGTGAACTCGATTGACTGCTTCATGTCTTCAGGAACTAGGTCTCGCGAAACGACAACGAATCCTTTCTCCTTGAAGTATTCCTCAGCTGTGTCTGTGAGTAGGAAGAGATTCTTTATTCCCTTTCTCTTGGCAACTTCAGTTATTCCGTCAACCAGCTTCGTTCCCAGACCACGGTTCTGAAAATCTGGATGGACTGCGAGAGACCTGAGCAAGGCGGATTCTCCATAGATCTCTAGGCCTACTGAACCAACAAGAGACTGTGGTCCAGCGACAGATTCCGGATGTCGTATCACTAGGAAGTTGTCAAGGTGGGATTCAATGCCATCTGGAGGAAGGTTTGTGTCCTGCAGAAGTACTACTATTGACGTATGATCTGATCTGGTTGCTGCATCAATCCTCAGCTCGTTGTTCATAGTTTAGTTGTCCCTTCTTGTGGTTATAACAGACTCGGATAACTAGAGTTGACCATAGCTTTTCTTATAGAAGGCCAGATATGAAAATCCAGGAGTTTGACAGCGTGGTGGGCGATTATACTCTAAGACCTATGAAAGCAGAGGACTGGGGCAGATTCCGCGAGATGGAGAAGACCGCATTTGAAGAAAAGGACCTGATGAGAGAGGACCATTTCCATAATATGCTAGATACAGATGGCTTCATTGCTCTGGAAACTGGTGATTTGCTAATTGGCTATTTCCGGGTCTTTCGATTTGGATCAGAGGAGGGTCATCTCGGTAGAATAGCTGTGGCAGGCTCACATCTGAGACAGGGATGGGGAAAAATCTTGATGGAGCAGGTCATTGACTGGTTTAAGAACCAAGAAGGCATCAAGACAGTCCATCTCTACACGCAAGACTACAATGTTGCATCACAGTCTCTCTACAGGCTGTACGGATTCGAGGTTTCAGGAAAAACATGGAGCTATGTCATTCCCTTTGCTGGAATCGAGCCCAAGGGAGGTTTCGTTTGCCAAACTGTAGAGGATGACGATATCGATGTCGTGGCTGAGATGTTCCCATCTTTGCCGTCAGCCCAAATCAGGAAGTTCTTGGAGGATGATCGGCAGGATGTCATCACACTCAAGGACGGAAACAGAAACATCGTGGGGGCAGCCAGGTTCACTCCATCATTTCCAGGGTGTTTTCCGTTTGAGATCACAGCGATTGAGGGGTTTGACGATTTCATTGCTGGGATTCAAGAAATGACTCCTCCTGAGTTTGACCGTATGAGATGTACTTTCACTGACAACGATGAACTTGCCAAGGTCTGTGAGGAGCGTGGGTATGAACTTCATCACAGACTCTACAAGATGTCGTGTGATCTGTGAGGTTCAATTTTAGAAAGATGAAGAGAGGAGCTCGAAGCTCCCCTCACATGAATCAAGTTTTCTTCTTCTTGAGAATAACTACAAGAACTACAAGACCAGCTATGACGCCGCCTCCAATCAGCAACACCATTTCTGCTGGAAGTCCCACGGAAATCACGTAGACATGTACAATCAGTGAGCCAGTGTTTCCATATAGGTCAGAAATCTCAATCAGGATGATGTACTCACCTGCTATCAAGTCACCCACACGTGAAAGCACTCCAGATGTACTGATAGCGAAATCCGTGTTATTTACTGACCAGGTTCCAAGAGCGGATGGATCTGTAGCTGTATATTGGACATTGAAGAATCCGCCAACTGTAGTTTGAATTGCAGTTGGTCCTTCCACATGTGGAGGAGTCAAGTCTTCAACATCAGCTGATGTCGAATTTCCAATAGAGTGTCCCGAAATGTGGTAGACCTCTACGGATATTGTATGTACTCCATGAGAGAGTCCGTCAGCGAGGTACTCGATGTCTTCTCCATCCCACGATTCGGTCAGAACACTAGAGCCATCAACAAACACCTCGTAGTGTGAAGGATTGAGGGCAGAGGCTAACCAGACGACAGTGTTACCAGTTTCAAGTATCTCAAAGTCTATTGACGAGGCCTGTCCGAGGTCTAGACTCTTTGATGGGAACATGTCGGCAGATACAGGATGGGTCCCGTTGTATATGTTATAGACGCCTGTTCCATTCCAGTCGCCCCACCAGTTCCCCACATCAGTGACGTTGTTGTACCACATGTTGTTGGGCATTCCATACTGTTGCAGAGCATTCTGATCGTTCCAGCCAATGTCATTTCCATAAAGATTGCATAGGTGTGAACCATAGAGATTGATTCCAACCTCATTGTCATAGATTATGTTGTGAGTCACATTCGTATTGATTGCGTAGATTAGAATTCCAGCTGCGCTGTCATATGCTATGTTTCCCGATACAAGGCAATCAATCGCCATAATGACCTCAATCGCGGCTCCCGGTCCACCTGTGTCATAGACTGTGTTGCCAAGAATTGAGTTGGGTCCACTTTGCACAGAGATGCCATTGTTGGAGTTGTTGTAGACGACGTTTCCCTCAATGATGCAATCCACATATCCACTCAGATAGATTCCAGCATTTGGGGTCGGTGCTGTATCCTGACCACCGTTGCCATAGACCTCGTTCTCCCGGATGTTGACTTCAGAATCAGCCTCATAGGTAAACGCATAGATACCGGCATCCGTGTTGTTATAGATCTGATTGCTTGTGATCTCAATCCTCTCTGAGAGTTCCACAGTAATTCCACATGGTGTATTGTTCCAGATCATGTTATCAGAAACTACCCAGTCAATGGTTTCTCCACCGAGATAGACTCCACAAAGCGCATTTACAACAATGGGCCACCAACCATTGCTATGAATGTCATTCTGAATTATGGTTCCATTATTTGATGAAATAACATCGATACCGTGATCTGAGTTGTCGTAGATATTGTTGTCGAATACATGGGCAAAATCGGAACCTTGAATGAAGATACCATTCCTGGCATTATGATAGATCTCATTTCCAACAATAGACGCGTAATCTGCATTATGCAAGTAGATTCCGCATAATGGAACAAAAAAGTACCAGTTGTCATAAATGTCACATTCCTCAACCGTAAGATAGGTCGAGTCTGCAGCATAGATTCCACTATCTGCACATCCAGAAATCTCACAGCCAAAAATCGTAACATGGTGTGAGAGCAGCACCCTAACACCTGTACCTTGAACTGGATCCAAGAATCTGTTGCCAGTAACAACAGAATTGTTGCAGAGATACAATCTTAGACAATCGAAGTATATACCTGTAACAACACAATGCTCGACAATCGCACCTTCAGATTCCCAAATATACAGACCATACTCACAATAGTCTGTTGTGCAGTTTCGAACCTCGAGTGAATCGATGTCCACCAAGACCATCGTATAAGTTTTGATAACTATTGTTGTGTTGACTATCACAACGTCAGTCGCATTGTTAATATCAACACCATCACCATCGTGTAACATTTCACTGGTCAGATAGCAACCTCGTATCTCGAAGCTGTAGGTGACATCAGATATTGTGATACAAGTTCCAGCTGATGCTATGCTGTATCCCTCTATGATGTAGGGGTCTCCTGGTGAACCATCACCATCCCAGTTCTCAGCTTCGGCTGTATTGTAAAAATCCGTGTCATTATCGATGTCTATTGGACCATGGATTTCATACGACAGAACAGATACCTTAGTTGGTGTTGGTGATGTCAGGTCTAATACATCTCTATCAGGAATCATTGGTGTGACTCCTGAGAGAAGTAAAGGTGTTACAAAAAGAAATAGAATAACTAGCGTTGTTCTCGCGTGCTTCATTTTCTCTCCTCCAAACGAAATGAACCTAGCTATTCAGAGTATGGTCTGCACTGATATTACTTCTGGATAATTGTGAAGAAAAGAGATGAAGAGGAGCATATACGCTCCTCTCATTAGTATCAGGTTTGCTTCTTCTTCAGAATTACAACAAGTATGACAATGACCACCACTGCTCCACCTGCTCCAGCCAAGAGGATCATTGTTGTCCCGAAACCACCATCCGTCGCAGGTTGGACAGTTATCGTGACATCAGTGAAGCCAGAGTTCCCATAGATGTCTGTAGCAGTGATCACTACCACGTAATCACCGACTGGTAGATCTGCAATGTTAGTCAGTAATCCCGTTGAAGAGATTGCGAAGTTGACAGTGTCGTTGACCGCCCATGACGCGATGCCTGAAGGATCAACTGCTGTGAACTGTACTGATACAGGATCTCCAACAGTTATGACAACATGAGCCTGACCATCAATTTCGGGAGGAGTAAGGTCCTCAACACCTGCCGTGGTCCCATTCTCCAAGGAGTGGCCAGAGATGTGGAACACCTCAATTCCTATTGTGTGTGTACCATGAGCAAGACCATCCGCAATATACTCGATATTACCGCCATCCCAGTCTTCGACAAGAACACTCTCGCTATCCACGAACACCTCGTAGTGTGATGGATTCATTGCGTAAGCCTCCCACACGATCACATTGTCGGTCTCTAAGATCTCGAATGAGATTGGGGCTGCCTGAGAGAGATTCAGACTTATTGCAGGGAATCGGTCTGCATTCACTACATGAGTATCATTTGATATATCGTAGACCCCTACTCCATCATAGTCATGCCAATGGTTTCCAACACTCACATTGTCGTCCCAGACCAATGGTTCGCCTTCGAAGGTGTTCCTTTCGAAACCATTCACTTCGTTCCAACCAACGTCATTTCCGTAGATGAGACAATCACCACTCCAGTCCATGTAGATGCCATACATGTTGTCATAGACGATGTTGTGAGTAATGTTTGAACCAACATTAACGACGAAGATTCCACCAAGACAATCATAGACGATATTCTCTGAGATCAGGTTGAAGTAACACTCCTCGGTACCGATTCCTGTTTCAGAACCAGAGACTTCGTTCCCAACTATCCTGTTGTTGTCACCATCAACAGAGATTCCATACTCCGCGTTGGTATACACAAGATTGTGGTTCACTGAAATGTCTTCATATCCATATACTAGGATCCCTGCAGAATTCCATGGTGTGACATCTGAGTAACCGTTGTGATGGACTTCATTTTCAAAGATTTCAAGTTCAGCGATACCCTCTCCGCCAAGTGCGAAGATTCCTTGTTCAGTGTTGTTGAAGATATGGTTGTTGGAGATTTCTACTCTCTCAGCGGGCTGCAATGTAATCCCTGATGGAGTATTGTTCCATATGGAGTTTCCAGAGATGACCCAGTCTGCGGAAGATGCCCCCAGATATACTCCACACAATGCATTCACAACCACTGGCCACCAGCCATTTCCATGAATATCATTTTGCAATATTGTTCCATTATTGGAATATATTCCATCGATACCATGGTCAGAGTTATCATAGATCTCATTGTCAAATATGTAGACCCAGTCAGACCATTCAACATAGATGCCATTCCGAGCATTATGATAGATCTCATTTCCAGCAATAGTGGCATAGTCGGAACTATCAAGATGCACCCCACACATTGGCCCAGTAACGTACCAGTTATCGTAAATGACACAGTTCTCAACAGTGAGAAAAGATGAACGATCTGCATATATTCCACTGTCGCTGCAAGATGCAATTTCACAATCGTAGATAGTCACGAAGTGTGTGTGTGTAAGATCGATGCCAGGACCGCTCTCAGTTCCCTCCAAATAGCAACCAGTAACTAAAGAGTTGTTTGACCAGCGTATCGCGATACTACTATAATATACATCAGTGACATCACAGCTATCAACAATCGCCTCTACACATTCTGCAATCCAGATACCATAGGTGGTATAATCAATAGAGCAGTTCCGGACCTCCACTGATTCAATACCATCTAGCCACATAGATGTGTCCTTTTCAGTGACTATGGTATCAACAATCAGAACATCAGTCGCATTGAAGATGTCAATTCCATCACCAGCATGGAGAGTAACACTCGATATGTAACAATCTCGAATCTCAAAGCTATATGAGACATCATAGATTTGGATACATTTGCCATCTGAGGTGATATTGTACCCCTCAATGATGTAGGGCGTACCAGGAGAGCCATCGCCATCCCAAGAGAGCAGAGATGCATAGTAATCCATAGCAGTATCATTTAATGCTATAATTGGAGATACGACCTCATACGACGGCAGACTGACCTTGGTCGGAGTCTGAGTCAATGGTGTATCTGCAAATTCTACTGGACCGATCATTCCAGAAAGTAGCAAAGGGGTTACAAGAAGAATCAAAAGTGCTAACGCTTTTCTTGCGTGCTTCATCCGTTCTCCTCCTAAGAGCGAATAACCAAGTAGATCCAAAAGTGGATATAACGATTCTGATAATTTGCACTTGTACAATACAAAACCATCAAATAGCAGATGAGGCTAAGTGAA
>Ga0209536_100013877_pt1 | contig 11592 bp, 11 predicted proteins | sample DeeMarSeWOR28_12_FD_187461 | JGI IMG/M metagenome (GOLD analysis project Ga0209536, IMG submission 187461) | Marine sediment microbial communities from White Oak River estuary, North Carolina - WOR-2-8_12 (SPAdes) (version 2) | ecosystem: Environmental > Aquatic > Marine > Intertidal zone >... | reverse complement strand
TCGCGGAGAACGAGCAATCACCAGTCTAGATAAGCCTTTTACCCCTTCGCGCAGGTCAACGGAACGAGTTGCACGTCAGAACCCTATCGGGCCTCCACCGAGCTTTCGCCCGGCTTCACCCTGCCCACGCCAAGATCGACTGGTTTCTCGTGTCACGGGAGTGACTTCACGCACTTTCACACGTCGCCCCTCACTGCAAGCAGCTGCGGGCTTTTCGCTTTCGCTTCGTTTACGGCTTCTAGCCTTATCCTCGCCACGCCCATGAACTCCCTGGCCCGTGTTTCAAGACGGATGAAGCTGACTCGATCCACTCGAGTCCTACAACGCAATCACTCGCGCTTCGTTCCCCGAGCATCTACTCTTGTAATCAGCTTCCTTTGAGTAGACCAATGGTTTCAGGTGCTTTTCACCCCGCTTCCGCGGCACTTTTCAACTTTCGCTCGCGCTACATAGTTTACTATCGGTTTGGCTGAGTATTTAGGCTTCGCAGATTGTACCTGCGACATTCACGCGAGAAAACCAACCCGCGCTACTCTGGATCCTTTGACATGCCTGCAATGTACGCCTACGGGGGTGTCACCCTCTTTGCCACGTCGTTCCAGACGACTTCGGCTTCATTTGCAGAGGCACTTGTCTAGGCCCTTACACCACATTTCCCTGTACTCGTCGCACAGGGATTCAGTTTGGCCTATTCCCCTTTCGCTCGCTGTTACTCAGGGAATCACATTTGTTTTCTCTTCCTGCTCGTACTAAGATGCTTCAGTTCCGAGCGTTCCCAATCGAGATTTGACCCTCGATCAGTATGGGGTATTAGCCCATACTCGGAAGTCCTATTCGGGAACCCTGGGATCAAAGACTTCATGCGTCTACCCCAGGAATATCGCTGCTTGTCACGCCCTTCATCGGCTAACCAACCAAGTCATCCACCACTGACCGTTTAGCGAATCGCAAATCTACTCATGTGTTGACACAGTATTACCTGTTGTCCACTCAATGTGAACATGATTATCTCTAATCATGCCAAGGAGTTGTTGTAGTAACTTGTTACCTACATATCGTAGGTTCCCTACAATTCATTTTGAATCAGTGTACCTCCATCCTCTGCAGTCCACGCGTCAGACCCTCCATGACACATTTCACCGAGTCTTCGACGTTGACGGTCCTCCACCGGGAATGGCACCTATCTCATGGCCTGGTCCCGATGAACCTTTGTTCAGTGTCCGAAAACATCTGAACTCCGGACCTAACGCTAGCGACCCACATTTTCAGTGAGCGCTCCGCCAGCCTAATTGGTTGGCGATTTAAAGCTTGCTATGCGTCGAGGGCAAAAACCGTCACCGGTGTCGCCAGAACAGCCTCACGACGTTTACGTCGCATAAGACCTTCTCTTCGACGAGAGCACATCCTTTCCCTCAGAATTTGCGTATAAAGCTTTTGACAGGTGCGGAATTTTGAGCTCTATTTCAAAGATAGCGCATTATTCTGAGCCTCAATAAGATCTGAGATTCCCTTTGTCGCAAGATCAAGCATCTCATTTAGTGCAGACCGACCAAACCTAGCTCCCTCTGCAGTGCCCTGAACCTCGACGAACTTATTGTCCAACATCACTATGTTCATGTCAACATCAGCACTAGCGTCTTCCACATAACAAAGGTCCAGAAGTACTTCTCCATCAATCAAGCCCACACTGACAGCAGCTACATTTCCGTTCAGCGGTGGTTCTGATATCAGATCCATGTCGACCATATATTGGAGTGCGTCACAGAGTGCTACATATGCTCCAGTGATTGACGCAGTCCTTGTTCCTCCGTCAGCTTGGATGACATCACAGTCTATGCGAATTGTGTTATCACCCAATCTATTCATGTCGACAGCAGCCCTCAGCGATCTACCGATCAGACGTTGGATTTCTTGAGCCCGTCCACTCATCTTGTAACGATTCATTCGGTCGTCGGTTGAGCGGGGGAGCATACCATACTCAGCAGTCACCCAACCCTGACCCCTTCCATTTAACCATCCAGGGACAACCTCTTCGACGGTGGCTGTGCAGATGACCTTCGTTTCACCTGTTGATACTAGGACTGATCCTTCAGGGTGTTTGAGGAAGTTTCTGACAAACTCGACAGGTCGAAGATCGTGGTTTGCTCTACCATCGGCTCTTGGCATAGTGATGCATCCGTAATTTGACTAAGAAATCGACTATTAATCAGTGTCGGGACATGTAGGGGATATCTTTATTGACGTTCTCACCCCTGAGTAGGCTTGGAGTCTTTGGTAGAGAACACTAGGAGAGAGCGAATTTGAAGGACCTTCACAAAAGATTTGATACTGCTCTTCACGATACGGTGAAGGAATGGAAGAGTCACAGAGAAGTGAAGGGGATTTTTGCGTATGGCTCATTTGTCAGGGGCACGGTTACTACGAATTCTGACCTTGACGTTGGTATTGTTTGGGGTGCAGATGATGCACCTGTAAGGCTAATGTCAACGCACAAGGAGGTTCCTGTTGACATGGTCTTCATGACCGTGAAGGATGTGGAGAGTGTTTTTGACGGGACAACGCAAGAAGTGACGAAGATTTCTGAGGTGATCAACCGTCTGAGAAACTCTCGGGTGGTTCATGATACTGACGGACTTGTCAAGAGTTGGCAAGAGAAGACGGTGAATTATACCTGGTCAGAGGATTCTATTACGCAGGTCAAGAGAACAGCAATGGAGCATCTGAAGAGAGCGAGGAAATTCGCAGAGGAAGACGAGGGCCCGAGTGCAATCTTCGAGCTAAGAGAGGGCCTCTTCAACCTCGGTCGGGTCATCATCATGATAAACAACATCTTCCAAATACTCAAACCTGCAGAGGTGTTGACCGAGGTTCGGATGCTCGATCCAATCACCTATTCTCTGTTCCTTAGAGCATACAAACTCAAGGGGATGAATGAACCAAAGCTCCTGAAAATTCTACAGGATATGAGACAGTGGCTAGAGATTGCAGAGTCCAAGATTGATACTGTCACCATCGATGAACAGGCCATCCTCGCTACCGAGCTGCTTTCACAGGCTCAGAGAGAGTATCAAGGATCACTACGTCTTACCTACAATGGTGACTATGAACTTGCAGTCTTAGAAATGCGTCAAGCAGCATGTTCCTTGGGACGAGCGCTCATCACCCTCAAGGAGTTCTCAAGTTTTATTGATGGTGCCTTTATGGACCAGCTCGGTGAAAGTGAACCCGTTTTCTATGAGGAGATCCTCATGGAACATGGAGCATATGACATCCTTCCTAAGGAGATTACACGAATCATCGGTGAAACTGAATTCATCATGCAACGTCTCTAGGTTAGATTGATTAGGACAGTTTGGAGATTCCTCATCTAGTGGTTCCTATGTCGACTGTTGAGATACTGAAGCTCTTGAGTGTTACACTGACACGTGACAAACAGGACGTGCTGATGGAGGAGCTTCAGAGGTATGGGAAAGCCGCCAATTGGACCATCAAGCAGGTACTGAAACAACATCTCACTTCCCCAACAAAGGCAGTAGAGGTCTTGCGTGAACCCTTCGTAGAGCAGTTCGACAAACGTGAGCAATACTTCCAAGATGTTTTGAAGACTGCACGTGTTGAGATATCGAACCATCGTAAGATGGCAAAGACTGTTCGAAGCATGAGGGACAAGACACCTTTCTTCAGACCAGAAAGGATGATTCTCTCACAACCTCTCATCAAGTTGAGTGAAAAGGCAGTCACGATATCAATTCGTGATGGTAGTAGATTGGCTGTTCCCTTTGACAAGAGGAGCAGAAATCGTCTGATTGAGAAGATTCAGTCTGTATTGAGAGGAGAGAAAACGGGCGAAATCAATCGGAAGTATGGTCGTATACGTATCACATGGAACAAAGAGGGATTCGCAGACATAGACATACGAACAAAAACATCAGACAGTCCACGAAACGATTGAACCTGAGGGATCGACTGTATAGACCACATCCTCTGAATTAGACCAAGTAAGAGATGTTATTCCAGTCACAAGTTTTCCTGAGGCAACCTCTTTCCCATCCTCAATAGACCAGATTCTCAAAGTACGGTCCCAACTTCCAGATGCAAGAAACGTTCCCGATGGGTCTACAGCTAGGGCACTCACGATGTCTGTGTGCCCAGACATCTTCAACTTGTCATTGATGTTCTCCAAGTTGATTCTAAGGATGACACCTCGATTTCTGCCAAGGAATACAGCTGAACCGTCAGGTGTCGCGGTCATTGATCTAAGACGAGGGCCTTTCTTTATTGGGGCTTTGAGGAATTCATAGTTCGTAAGATCCCAGAGCTTACATTCTCCATCATATGACGAAGTCACCATCTGTTTCTTATCATCAAGAAGGATTAGGCCAGAAATGTCTGATTGGTGTGCCTGCAGATTCCTGATGCATTTCAGACTGGTTAGAGAGAATAGCTTGACTTCGCCATCACGAGCTCCCGATGCTCCTTTTCCAGAGGTGGGCGAAGTTGTCAGTGCTCTGACCTCGGAAGCGTGATTCAACACAATAGGGTCTTCTCGGGTCTTAGTGTTCCAAAGTCGAGTAGTCTTGTCCCTACTGCAGGAAACCAATACTGTCGATTTTTCCGTGAAAGACACTGCAGCTACTGCAGCATCATGTCCTTTGAGTCCTCGTTTCGTTTTACCGGTCTTGGAATCTAAAAGCATGATTGAACCATCGGAGGCTCCACAGACAAGTAACCGTCCCTTCGGAGCCATCGCGATGCTAGTCAGTGATGGTGGAGCACCGCCAGTTGGTCGAAATAGGATGGTCTTTTCCAATCTGATTCACCGTGAAACAAGCATCAAATGATGTTCAAGGGAAATTCGGTTTAAAAGTGTGTAACATATCATCTGCGTCTGAGTATCAAGATGATTACAGGAACTGCGATGATGACTCCTAGACCAATCAAGAGAAGTGATGAGTCATCCACTGGAAATGTCGGTTGGGTGCTTGCATATTCAACAACGAAGACTTCCAAGACCTCACCGACAACCTGTAGACTTTCTGCACTACATTTGTCTGGTGTGTCTTCCATGGTATGCCAGTACCACGGGAAGGGAGTGTGAATCAAATCAACTGCAGGAATTCCTGCGTCTAAGAAGGGTCGATGGTCATCAATAATTGATCCTCCTGAGGTGTCAAGAAAGGTGTCATTGTGACCGAGTTGATCTGCGATGTCCCATATCGTGTTCTGAAGAGAGGTAGTGGAACTGCTCTCACGTGGGAGCCGAAGGTTCTCATCTCCAACCATGTCAACAAGAACCATAGCTTGGATCGAGCTTCTTCTTGCCAAACTGAGCTGTGAAACATAGTATGTGGAACCCTGAATCCACTGCCATCCATCGATACTCCCAGAGTCCTCGGCATCAAAAAGGACCATCTCCACGGTGGATCGAACGGACTCAGGTAGAGAGTAGGCTAGTTCCATGAGGACTGCGACACCACTAGCCCCATCATTTGCACCTAGTATTGGTCTATCCCTATTTGCAGGGTCGGAATCCTCTGTTGCCTCAGGACGGGTGTCATAGTGCGCTCCAAGAATGAGTGGAGATGTAAGAGATAACTCCCATGTCACTATGATATTGACACATTCAACCTCTTGGTATGTGAAGTTCTGAAAAGTCACATTCCAGCCTGCATTTTCAAAAGTTTCAGTAATCATCGCTCGGCATAGACTGAGGTTTTCAGAACCAGGTGGTCGCGGACCAAAGTCACACTGGTCAACGAGATACTGATAGGCGTCAGTTCCATTGAATGTTGGAAGATGAGAGATCTGATGTGGGCCTATGTAGCTCACTGAAACAGCCAACAGAACTAGAATAGAAACGGTCCAATACTCTCTCATCGTTGTACAAATCACTGAGAAAGACCCTATGAAGCTTTTCAGTTTGAAATACCAATTCGAGAGCGAACGACTTGTTTGATTATTGTTGGCAACTCTCGTGGTAGACTCTTCATCACTGTATAGGGTATGTCAGAATAACTAATCTCACCACGTGCGACCTTTGCCATGACTTCACCGGCAAGTCTATGACCACTCACTCTGGGAAGAATGAGCTCAGCCAGTGGGGTACCCCCAGATCCGACTTGTCCAGCGAATGTAAAGCTTGATGAGAAGTGGTCTTGACAGTGTCGATGATACTCAGACAGTATTTCCTCGTCATGTCGCCCTTCTGCGATTGCTTTCGAGATTACTGATACAGCACAAACAGCAGACTGCATGGCGTATGCAATTCCTTCACCCATCATTGGGTCAACAAATCCTGCAGCATCACCAATCAGAATGGCACGTTCTGTGACATTCTTACTTCGGAGACCGTCACCACCAATGAAGAATGTCCGTCTCTTCTCTAGGTTGAGTGGGATTCCTAGTCGAGATTCAGTCTTTCTACAGAACTCATCAAATTTCGTTCTCAGATCCCGCATATGAACACCAGATCCAGCAACCCCGATGGCGAGATGCTCCTTCTTGGGAAAGATCCATCCATAACAAATCTGGTTTTCAGATGGACATATTTCCAGAATTGAGGGGTTTCCATCTGTTGCTTTCGCTACTCCCTCCTCTCCCACATAGAAATCGGACTCCATACCAAGACCGACTTTCAGCAAGTCCTTTCTCTTTGGGCGAAGTCCTAGGGCTCTACTCACAACTGAATTCACACCATCTGCTCCGAGAAGATACTCGCTCCTGTATTCTCTCCCATCTGCAAGCTCTACCCTTGCAGAGTGCTGGCTCACAGAAACATTCGTAACCCGGGCCGATTCGATTAATTCTGCTCCAGCCCTCTCAGCTCTTCTTGCAAGGAACTCATCGAACCTGTCGCGAAACACTGTGATTCCCATTAGCTTGTTCGACCTGAATTCAGCTACCTTCCCCCCTGGTAGGAGGAATCTGAGACCGTGAATTCTCTGCTCAACCACGTGTTTCGGTACCTTGCCATCGATAAGTCTGAGAGCTCGGTACATCACAGCTCCGCCACAGGGCTTCTCTCTTGGCAATGCCTCCTTTTCCAATATGAGTGCGCTCAGACCCATCTTGGTGCATTCATGTGCAGCAGTGGCTCCTGCAGGACCAGCTCCAACTACGATGACATCGTAGGTCAAGACTTCTACTCCTCCCACTGGATTAAATTTCCAGGCACGACAATGACATTTGGATTTGAACACTATTTAGGTTTGACTTTCTTCGCGAACAAACTCGAAAGAGTCCTCCGTGGTTTCCTCTTTATCTCTGAGTTTCTCCCGGATTAGATCTTCATAATCTGGATTTATCTCATATCCAATTGAGTTTCGGCCCAACTCACGAGCGACCTTCAGTGTTGTACCACTCCCTGCAAAGGGATCGAGAACAGTATCACCGACGAAGGAGTAGAGGCGAATGCATCTACGTGGGAGCTCTTCGGGAAAAGGGGCAGGATGGTTCTCTTGTTTTGCGGAGGCAGGTTGAAAGTCCCATATTGAGTTCTGTACCCAGTTCGTGAACTCCTCATGAGTGATCTTTGATGCCTCTTTGATATCCGGTTCCACAGGAGGCCTCTTTCCCTCTTTCGCGAAGACAATGATCCACTCATATGGGTACGACGATAATAGGTTTGGAGGGTGGGGATAAGACCCCCAGGAACTGAATCGGACTGCTTTCCGTTTGTCCCAGATGAACAATGAGTGAAAGTACATGTTTCCAAGTGAGGATATGAAGTTCTCTAGATCTGTAAGGACTGTTCTTGTCACGCGACGGTTGAACTTGGTGTTCTTTCCAGTGAGGAGGATTGGCATGATATTGACAACTATTTTTCCATCAGGCACTAGTTTCTTCACACATTCTTCGAATACAGCATTGATAGATGCCAGGTACTCCGTATAGCTGGTTGCCGCTTGTCCAATTCCCTCATCGCTGCCATAGTCCTTGAGCTTCCAATATGGAGGCGATGTGACAACAAGATGGACAGATGCGTCCTGGACCTGTTGCATGTTTATACTGTTCCCAATCACGACTTTGTGATGGGTCAACTCACATACGACCCCCTTCAGCGAGGTCCCAGACAAGTACCTGTTCCTTCCGTTTTGTAGAATTAATAGAGTCCCAGAGCCCACTTGCAGTATTCGTGTACTCACGTTCTACAATATACGGATTGGCCCAGGGTGCGATATCACTGAAGAAATCTGAGCCTCTGATGAGCTTTCGTCTTACCATGCGGTCTCCTACAACGAAAATGATGAGACCTTCATCACTCATAACACGATCAATAGAAGTAAGTGCGGAACGCATCTCCTCTTCATATGTAGCGAACCTTTGGATGAGTCCATCCCTGATTGAAGCCCTATCAAGACCGAGTATCTCAAGCACTATCTTTGTGTAGTATCCAGTATAGTCAAGGGCATCAAAGTACGGAGGGCTGGCATAAACAACATCAACTGATTTCTCGGGGATGATCTCATGGATCGATCGAGTGTCATGCGTGTGGATTATAGCTGGTGATCCTTTGTTGGTGAATTCCAGATGTTTTCGTGCCTTCCGAACTAACGTTGCATAGAAATCGATGTTACGCAGAGGTTCGTTGATACGACCTATCGACGTTGAAGTCCACAACCACCCATTACAGGCTCTTGCAGCCACACAGATGGACCCATAGAGAGCAGCAAGGAGATAGTCTGGAAGATGTGCTGAAACTGAAACCATCCTCATTATCTGATCTGCTGTTTCAGGATGGAAGTAGCGTAGGGCAGAGTCTGGCATCAAGGGGACTCTCCCCTGAAGACGTGCAGACTGGATAGATGTTGTGAGCAAAGAGTGTACAGTTTCATGATCAACATACTCGGTCTTCCCACGAGCAATTATACAGGCCAGAGGGTTGTTGTCAACCCCAATCGCAGACATTCCGTGAGCCTGCGCCTCATAGACAATAGTCCCTGTACCACAGAATGGATCGAGTAAGACAGAATCGGAGGGTAGCTGTGAAACTATATGGGCTGCATCAATGGCAGACATCTTTCCTCTATAGGGATAGATACCATGGATTGACTTGGGGTTGCTTACTTTGTCAAAGTGCCGTAAGGTGATTCTAGGTGATGAATCACTAAATGGACGTGTGCTTACCCCATGCTCTTGCATTACAATTCTCCCAAACTGCCACTTGTTGTGTTAATATCTATCAGCCAGCTTGTCAACAGCCATGACAAGAGCATCAAGCGACTTAGCAATGGCTTCAACAAGCAGAGGGTCTTGCTCTCCTGTCTTCTCGTCCTCAGAGTCCTGTTCGGTTTTCTGAGCACCGTGAAGATTACCATCACATGAGAGAATCGCTCCTGTGTCGAGACCCTTGGTCTGTGCAAACGTGAAGAGGAGAGATGCTTCCATCTCGACACATTTCACCTTCGCACGTGTCCAGATGTCAAGATGATTATGGGCTGGATTCACATAGTAAATATCGGAGGTCCAGTTGATACCTGAGTGAACACGATCAGCAGGCAACAACTTGGAAATACTCTCGTATAGGGCAAGATACCACTCGGGTGAAGCCACTGCGGGATACTCTATTGGTGCATAGTTCAGACTTGCACGTTCATCTCGAACAGCTGCTGTAGGAACGACAACGTCACCTGTCTTGACTGAAGGATCAACTCCTCCACAACTACCCAATCGAAGGATGACTTTGCAGTCTAGTTTTGCCAGCTCTTCCACACAGATGTGGGTTGATGCAACTCCCATACCGGTCCCTGAAATTGTGATGGCATTCCCTTTTGGTGTGTAGGCCCGATAAGTGACAAGACCACGGTATCGCGCTACTTCCTCAGGATCCTTCATTCTTCCAGCAATCACAGGCACTCTCTCTGGATTTCCTGTGATCACAACAATCTTCTCTACATCACCTTCGCCAACTCTAAGATGGGGTTGAATTCGTTTCTTCAATGGATTCACCTGACAAACATCAGGTTCCACTTCTTACTTTTACAATGTTCGGTTTCCAGTTAGCACTGATATGGAAGGCCTTCGATTCGAGCTAGGACGCAATCAATGCAGACGCATCTTCCATTTATGATGAAGGTTCTTGCGAAACGAGGAGAATCGGAGTTACAGACATTGCAGGGTCGAAGTTCAGTAGAATAGTTTTCAGTGAGGAATACGAGTAACAATGATTTCAATTTCGTATTCGGTTCTTGTATCAGCATCTATCTTCACATCCTCAATAACGTGTATCTGCTTCCTTATTAGGTACACATACATTGGACAGGTCGTAAGCAGACAGGACGTGACTAGCGATGAGTGAAGATTTCACCTATCATTGTTATCGATGCGGAACAGAGAACCAGTATGACCTAGAGAAGCCAAGCGCACCAGACTATAATCATACAACGCTCACTTGCAAGAGCTGCGGAGATAGCACACATGTTCTCCTCAGTCATTGTCCCAATTGCCATCGCTATGTCTTCTGGATAGATGACATGTCTATACCCGACACTGTGAAAGGATTTGCCAAGTACATGGTCCATCACATGCAGGCCTTGATTGATCAAGCTGCAAGACAAGGCGCTTCTATTAGTATTGATACGCCTCACAACTACCCAATCACCGCAAACTGTCCTTGTGGTACAACATTCACTGTGGAACTTCCGATTCCAGACCTTGATGATTAACTGCGATTAGCACGCGAAGTAATAGATACTGCTCTCACCTTTTGGGAACAGGGTCGATACCAATGACTTGAGGTCTCGATTAACAATGAAGTCGATATTGTTGTATTTGATTTCATCGATGTCATAGACCCCAAAAATCAACCGAATCAGATCATTTGGTGGGGCACGAAACCCTTGGTTTTCACCCTCTTCTTGCATACCAATATCAGAAACACTCTCGATTTTTCCGCCTACAAACTTTAGGAGGTAACAATTACGGAAAGTGTTGATAGCGAGTTCTCTCGTCAATCCTTCAAACATGGAACCAACGAGCCGTTTCTCAAGAACAGGGGTAATCTTCTGAAGAAGACGTAGAATACTGGGAACGCGGAGCTGGTGTTTCCACTCTCCTAGAACTTGACCTCCAAGGTCATGTACGATTCTTCGGAGATTGTTGGAAGAGGGGCCAACGAATCCAACTCGTTGGAAATCATTCTGCTCAGCCTCTGACTTTACCATCTGAAGGGCTCTCATGACTCCATCGTATGTTCTTATGCTACTCTCAATTATACGCATATTCGATCCGTAAAGACCAGTGGAAGGCTTGTGTGCGAGCAGTCGAAAGTATCCTAGTATCCCTCCATCGTCTTCGAGAACATAAGTACGATAGTCACTTTCATAGAACTTTCGTGTTTCCTCTTGTATCTCCCAGAGCTCCCTGCTTCTTGTAACATACACCTGGACTCGACGACTGTCCTCATCATAGAGTTCCATGAGACTATTGATATCTTCCTTCTGAGCCTCACGGCACTTGATCTCCATGTATGGAGGAGGTGTCTTCTTGTCTATATGTGGGAACAGAGCTGTGTTAAGCCACATAATCGGATCGAGGGGGATTACAAAGTCATATCCAAACTGGCGATAGTAGTAAGGAATTCCCTGAATTGTG
>Ga0209536_100013876_pt1 | contig 11592 bp, 15 predicted proteins | sample DeeMarSeWOR28_12_FD_187461 | JGI IMG/M metagenome (GOLD analysis project Ga0209536, IMG submission 187461) | Marine sediment microbial communities from White Oak River estuary, North Carolina - WOR-2-8_12 (SPAdes) (version 2) | ecosystem: Environmental > Aquatic > Marine > Intertidal zone >... | reverse complement strand
TGGTCGAGTTTTAATGGTTGCAGATGCTACGCTTAAAGATGAAACAGGAAAAATAGTTTTAACGCTCTGGAATGAACAGGTTAGACAGGTTATGGTTGGTGATAAAGTCAAAATCGAGAATGGTTACGCTAAATCTTTCAGAAATATTTTGCAGCTTTCCACTGGGAAATATGGAAAATTAACTGTCATATAGACTGCATGCGCGCTTCCTTGGCGTTCTGCTCGGTGCCTTTTGCTGGCTGCTTTGAGGTAGGAGTTTTCTAAATTCTAATCCAGCCAAAATTTTAGGAATTGATTTTTCCATTTTTTCTTTAGCTCGGAAAATTATAATTTAGAAAAGAGGGAAATTAAGTTTTATCTGAGAACACAGAGGCTATCAGTGACGACAATAATTTGTTGCTTTCAAAGGCGATCTTTGAGAAGCCATAAAACTTGCAGGAAGATACCAATGCCTAGAAATATTGCTGCCTCACCTAAACGTCCAATGAGTGTAAGAAGACCTGCAATAGCTATTGCAATGCTTGGTGGATTCTTTTCTATGATTTCCATTATTGATTTGATCGTAATACCAACTCCAGGAGCACACTTTTCTCAAGAAAGTGCGGGACCGAAAAGTGACTAGCCCAATCTAGCATTTACTCACGCCTGTATTGGTTTGTGCATAATCATTAATAATCTTTGCTTTTCAAAGTGCTTTTAATTATTAAGCTAAAGCTATTCGCAAGAAATTTGGATTCTTTTTGTGCTTTGAAACACAAAACGTATAAATGATGCTTGCTAATATTGAATTAAGTCTCCAATTGAGAATAGGTAATATGCTTTGACTTTGGAAAGTAATAGAGAGAAGCCACGTAATTTTGTTGCAGAAGATTATTTTGCTTTGAAAACTGTTCCAATGGTTTTATTTCATCCTGACAGGATGATAATCATGAAGGCGTTATTTTACCATGGAATTGTGGAGTTTAGACAGCTTAAACATAATATTCCAGAGATTACAGATGGCAGTCTTGCTAGTCATTTAAAAGTTCTCGAACGTTTGGATTTCATTAAAGTTCATAAAGAGATAATTGGCAGAAAGCTCAGGACTTCTTATGAAATAACTGAGTATGGACTGGAAATCTTCAGGAAATTCGAGGATTCTTTAAAAGAGTTTGTAAAGAGCGGTGGTGGTTGTTATGAATGAAACTGGTAGGTTGTTTGCTTGTTTGAAAATGGTTGGAATAGATCCTAAAATGGAAACGTTTTCTGAGAGGAAGAGAGTTCAGAAAATGGTTTACTTACTGGATAAGGTTTTCAATTTGGATTTTGGTATTTCTTATAATTGGTATCTTCATGGTCCTTATAGTCCGGAATTAACAAAAATAATTTTTGATGTTATCGAAAAAGAACGAGAAGACATTGCTGAGCCGGTAGAATTGTCGCCGAAAGAAAAAGATAAGATACGGCGCCTCAAGCTTTTTCTCAATGATGACATAGAATCAACTGATAAGTTAGAACTTCTAGTATCGTTACATTATCTCTTGGATTGTTGGCCTGATACGGATTCAAAAGTGGAAGACGCTGTGGATTTTCTGAAATCTAGGAAGCCCTACTTCAGCGATGAAGAAATATCAAACGCTCTCAAAAGACTCCAGGATTTAGAAAACCAATAATTTCCCGCTCCTTTTTTTGGCGGTAATTATATTCTATTTTCTAAACCAACTAAAATTTTAGAAATTCATTTTTGGATACCATGTTATAAATTTAGAAATTAGAAAAATAATTTTTTTCCAGTTTTTGTTCTATGTGTTGAACAGTTTGTTTTTTGCCTTGTTTCACGTCATTTTGTACGTTAAAGCTTTGATTTTTGACCTTGTTTTATGTTTTTGGTATGCTTATAATATGCTGTTTAGCCAGTAATAAGTCATGCGATATGTCTGAAAAAGGACATATTGCATACTTGTCGAACAAAAATACACAGGAAGTGTGAAAATGCCAAACTTTCAAAAAGAAGTCCAAACCAAACTAACCAAAGGACTACTAGACCTCATAGTCCTACAACTCCTAGATTCTCAGCCCATGCACGGCTACCAGATAATCACGAAAATCCGCAAGAGCTTTGGCGTTTACTTTGGTCCAAGCACCATTTATCCTCTTTTAGGCTCATTGGAGAAGAAGGGCCATGTGGAAAGCCGATGGAACATGGAAAGCGAAAGACCCAGAAAAGTCTACGAATTAACCAGTAAAGGAAAGAACGTTTTGGACTTCACCGAAAACTCACTCAATCTGATATGCCAGAAAATAGGAAATGATAAAACAACACCATTTGAGATGTCAGCAATAAGAAACAGTGAAAATTCTATAAGCTATAAAAAGAGAACTACTTTGGCTCACGCTAAAATGTATGTGTAGAGATTCCTGTATTATGTTGTGTGGCGTGAGTTTCATTCCCTAAATCTGTTACTTTTTGAGTTCTTTGGATTTTGACATTTGTTTTTGAGTTTGTATCTAGTGCCGCAGTCCCCTCAGTTTTTTCCAATTTCTGTTATCACAATCAAATATCATTTAGAGATTCTTGTATTTCATTTCTTTATTTAATTAGAAATTAGCAAATTAGAATTCCTCAGGGGCTGGATTTATTTGACACTTACTACTGTCACGTAAGCCGGTAACTCATTTCTAAATTGAAATCTCACCTTTTTTATTATTAGATCAGCAAAAACCCAATTGTATTTATGTAAAACGTGTAGAGAATAATGTTTATTAGCATTCAATTTTTAGTTTTTATGGTAAACAAAATGAAAAGAAAAGCTTTTGTCATAGTAGCTTTGCTGATCACCGCAGCAGTCGTACCATTAATAATAATCAAAGCACAAGCAGTCCTAAGCGCAGGTCCCGACCAACAAGTGAACACAGACGAAATGGTGTACCTTAATGGAACAACCACTGAAAACGTAACCTCGATAATTCAAGTCACATGGGACTTCGGAGACAACACCACAGCAGTGAATGGCACTAGTCCAGACTTACTTAACGCGACCCATGTTTACACAACAGCCGGCGTTTACAATGCTACCCTGACAGTCAAGTTCAACTCCGAGCTCAACAAAACTGAAACTGCATCAGCTATAATAACTGTGACTGAAAACCAGTCACCCATTGCTAACGCAGGCCTCGATCAAACCGTTGAACAAACAGGTCCTGAAGGCGCAAACGTAACTCTGGATGGCTCAGGCTCCAGCGATCCAGACAATGATACTTTATCTTATTTCTGGAACTGGACAGGGGGTTCAGCATCAGGTGTTAATCCAACAGTAATGCTTCCACCAGGAATGACAAATATCACTCTGACGGTCGATAACGGAGAATTCAACGCAACAGATACAGTAATCATCACTGTGGTTGACTCAGAACCACCGTACGTTAATGCTGGTGAAGATATGACCGTTGAAGCAGTGGCTCCTGATGGAGCAGAAGTGATGCTTGAAGGAGAAGCAACTGACGACGTTGACATAGATCTTGATTATGTTTGGAGTGAAGGAGACATTGTTCTAGGAACAGACGCAAACTTGACCGTCACACTAAGCCTAGGAACCCATGTGCTTACTTTAAACGCAACTGATGATTCAGGTAACACAGGAACTGACACGGTGAATGTTGAAGTTGTTGATACTACACCACCAGAAGTAGATGCAGGTGAAGATGTGACCGTTGAGGCAGGTTATGAAACTACGCTTCATGGTAGTGCAACGGATCTTGTAGACACAGAGCTTGATTATGTGTGGAAAGAAGCAGACACCGTTTTAGGAACTGAAGCGGACTTGACTTTCACATTCACTCTGGGGACTCATGTGTTGACATTAAGTGCAACTGATGACTCTGGGAACAGGGGAACTGACAATGTTACAATAGAGGCTGTTGATACGACTCCTCCTGAAATTAATGTGTCGGTAGTTCCGGACATTATGTGGCCTCCAAACCACAAGTACGCGGACGTAGAAACAGTAGTGACTGTTTATGATGCAGGGGATTCTTCTCCAAATCTAACTTTAGTTTCAGTTACAAGCAATGAACCGGATAATGGGAAGGGCGACGGAAATACAACTAATGATATAGTAATTCTGGGCGACACGGTGTTTAAACTTAGAGCGGAAAGATCTGGAACTGGCCAAGGACGAGTTTACACCATAACATACAGAGCCACTGACGCATCTGGAAATTCAGCTGAAGCATCGGTAACAATAACGGTGCCACATAACAAATAAACTCCACTTTTTTATTTTATTATTTTAGATTCTAAGGAATTTTCTCCTAATTTGCTTAGAATTTTAGAAATTAGAAAATATCTTGTCAAGAAACTTTGACTAAAGCATAGATCTGCTTAGTCATTTTCTTATGCGCTTTCTTGGATAATTCTTCAGAGAGTACTGAGAAATGAATCAAGAGAGCCTTGTTTCATTCTGCTTTAAAATCTTTAATACAAGTTAATTTCATAGAAGCCATAGTAAATCTCATTGGGGGGTGAGTCTTATTGACAAGTTATTGCGAACTTGTAAGTGATGAATACCTTCTGCAACAAGTCGAAGAAGCAAAATCCATCGCTATATTTGGATGTCCCTACTGTGCCAATCAAAGCATAGCTCTTTCTAAAGGCATGTCAGTGATCGGAAAAACGTCGCTTGGAGGCATAAAGTATACACCTTATGCTGTTGCTCAAGAGGCTAATCGTATTAAGGAATTGTTCGAAAGCAAAGGAAAATCTGCGGATGTACAGATTTACGGTCCTCTTGCGAGTAATCCTTTTTGTTGGATGACTGAAAAAGGGCGAAGCAAGATAGCTAAGGCTTGCGAGAATTCTGATGCGGCAGTTGCTTTGTGCTGTAATCTTGGTCGTGAAGGGATTAAGAGTGCTTTGCCAGACTCTTTTAAGGTAATTCCGGGGATGACTGCTCTTGGTCAAATCACTGCGTATCTTAGCACTCAGAATGGAAAGATTGTTCTGGATAAAGAGAAAACCAAAGTGTTTCGTTTCAAAGAACTGATGCAGACAGTATGAAAATTAGCACTGCTGGAACGGTTTAGAAGAGTGTGGGGGAGGTGATTGGTTTGAGTAAAATTTTGAATGCGGCTTCCGTGTTGCTTTTGGTCGTTTCGTTAGCAGCTGTGATGACTGGTTTGTATGATTTATTTACGAAAACTAGCTGGGAAGGGCAATTCTCTGGATTCTACTTGTTTAGCGTTGGTCTTTTCTTTACGCCCATAGTTTTAGTGCCCTTTAGGAAAGGAGAAAAGTGGGCGTGGTATACGACATTAGTTGCAGCTGGTGTTGCTCTAGTCGGCCAGATGGTTCTTGTGTATATGGCGGGTTCTGCTCTTGCTGAATTTTTCTTGCCTGCTTCAGCTGTACTTATTATTCTCTGGATAGTGGGACTGCTTCTTCCAGTAAAAGAATTCTTCAGCTAGATCTTTTCCGTCTTTCCTATTTTTCTTCTATTCATTTTTTGTTACAAGTTTGCAGGGCTTCAAGAAACATAAACACTAGACTCTGGTTTTTCTAAATTCTATTTCTAAATCAGATAATTTTTTAGAAATTCTATTTTTTATATTTTGGATACCCGGTTAGAATTTAGAAAATACCTTTTAATCTTTTGTTGGATTAAATTCTAATCTCCAACACATGCCCGGGTAGAATATGATATAATTTATATGGTGAAGTAATAATCTCCAAAATAAGTGAAAAATGGTTTGAATATTTTCTTGATAATTATAGCATCTATAGTGGGATTTTTCCTGTTTCTCTATATCGGATTCTTACTTTACAAAAAATATTTGAGAAATTCTACTAAAATAGAAACATCAAATGGCATAAGTTCATTAGAAGAGATTACACTTGGAAATATTAAACAATGGATATTTATCAGAGGTATAAACCAAAATAATCCAATTTTGTTGTTTTTACATGGTGGTCCTGGTGCACCTTTGTTGGGGATGTCAAGCTCGCGCAAATATGATTCTGAGTTAATTAAACATTTTACAGTAGTTCATTGGGATCAGCGAGGAGCTGGCAAATCATTTAGGGGAGATATCCCAGTTGATTCAATGACTTTGGATAGATTTGTAGAGGACTGTAATGAATTAATAGATTACTTGAGAAATAGATTCCATGCTCAAAAAGTCTTCATTGTTGCCCATTCAGGGGGGACTGTAATAGGAATTAAAACTGCGTACAAGTACCCCGAGAAGATACACGCGTATGTTGGCGTAGCTCAAGTAGTGAATGAATATGAGCAACAAAAGATCTCATATGATTTTATTATTGAAGAAGCGCAAAAAGCTGGAGATATCGGCGTACAAACATCAATGAACGCAATTGGCCCTCCACCTTATGAATCATCCAAAAAGTTCCTTAAAATGGCTGGGTATGTTGACAAATATGGAGGGTTCATGCATAGCAAGTCTATGATAGATCTGATATTTTTAACATTCAACTTTTTGACTTCACCCGAGTATTCACTTTCAGAAGGAATTAGAACATTCAGAAACAAGGGATTCTATTTTACTATTAATGCAATGTGGGAGGAATTAAGAAATGTCAATCTTGCAAAAGAAATTCAATCTCTTAAAGTTCCCACATACTTCTTTGAAGGCAAATACGATGTTACTACTCCTACAGTTGTTGTTGAGAAATTTTATGACAACTTAGATGCTGAAAAAGGCAAAAAGCTGTTCATTTTTGAAAATTCAGGACATATGCCAATGATGGAAGAAAAAGAGAGATACGAGGAATTATTGGTAAATGTTGTTTTGAAAGATAGTCTCAATCAATAATGAACTTTGTGCCAAAAAGGACAAAATCTTGAAAGATTCATTAATGAAGTTTTATGCTGGTAAAATATCTGAGAAATGAGTGTGTCAAGCGGATTCCCGGAACTGTGAGCATTAACCAAACGTGTGTGTGCTACCCTTCTTGGCTAAACCCAGGTCAATGCATACAAAATAGTCAGTGCGTTAAACACAAGTCCTACGACTATCAAGAATTTGTCATAAGCTCCAGGGTAACCTGGTAATCCAACGAGATTAAAAATGAATAAAGCTATAGCTGCGATGATGTTTATCCAGCGTATCACAGGATAAGGCACCGTTAGGGACAATAAAATCATAACAATCGAAGGCAGCATTATTATTGCCATTGTCATTAGCATTGTCTGAGTTAATTGTGTACCGCCTACTTGTCCTGGTGTAAAGTCACCGGCATATATTCGTAAAACATCTCCCAAAAGATAGGTTAACATTAGAGCTATCCATATTGCTGAAAGGATTATTCTCACATCTTCCATAATTTAATCATCTCCTAAGATGTTATATTCCAATAACATTGAACGTCACCTAACCGCTGGCCGCATACTTTTTATCTGTTCATAAAGGTATTTTGCCATGGGAGTTATACAAGGATTGTTAAAAGGTTCCCCCATTTTAATAATTATCGGCTCATATTTTTCCCAAAATTCAATAACCATATAATCAACTAAATTGGCTACCCACTCTTTATCCACAAGCTTCTCCTTCACGAAAAGCCCTACGTTCTCCAAATTGGAGATAGTTGATGCAAATTTCCAAAAATCATCAGGATGTTTTTCTGGACCATACTTCTCATAGAAGTCTTCAGGATCTTTCCACTTCCAAACCATAAGCACCTCAGTGAAGTTACGCGTTACCTCTTTTTCTGTTAGCTTGTTGAATAGCTCCATGTAGAGTTTTATACGTCTTGTTTTTACCAGATTTTTGAATTGTACTATGCCTATTGCTGCGCCGAAGGTAACACTTAGCATTGTGATAACGATTGATATGGTTTGTATTGAAGTTTGTATGTCAAACATAAAGCAAACACGATATCGGAGTTAATTTGTTTTTAAAATAAGTTTTTCGATGTTTTGTTGTCATTGCCTTTGCATCCGCGCACAAGCGATGGGAAGTACTCTGTTATAAATTTGGTCTTTCAAAGGATAATGGAATATGATTGGTTTTTAACTTGAGGTATACTGTCAAACCACAAGAAAATTCTAACATAACAATGTGCAAGCTACTGAACAGCCTGTTCAAATCTTTGAACCAAGCCGTTCAAAAACATTGAACTAAATATAACGCTTGAATCCATCTTAGTGAAGAGAAAAAGAAAATGTCAAACGGAATAAAACAAATCAGCATTTATGGCATTGCAGGCGTCCTCATCGCAGTCGTAATAATAGCCGGATTCGTATTTCTAGACGATAATAACCCACCAGTACCCCCAGTAAACGGCAAGTTGACTATTAAAATCATGGACAAACCAGTAGAGCTAAAACACCTCAACATGACAATAGACTGGGTAAAGATTAAAGATGAAGACGGAAACTGGTACAACTTAACCATAGCGAATCCAAATGAAGATGGAACTTTCTACTTTGACTTGCTGGCACTACAAAACGTCTCTGAAACCCTATCCGTTACCGAGATTCCAGAAGCCAACTACACAGCCATATGGATTCACGTACTCACTGCCAACGCAACATACCCTGACGAAAGCACTGCTGATCTGAACGTACCCAGCGATGTAATCAAAGTTCTCCTCAAACCCCATCTCAGCTTAGAAGGAGGCGGACAAGTCACTGTGCTCATAGACCTTCAACCAGATGATCTGAAAACAATTGCCATAAGCCACAGTCTCAACCTGAGACCCGTAATCAAAGCAACGGTACCAGAACAACCGATAGAGCCTGAACCTACACCTGAACCTACGCTGGAACCTTCACCATCACCATAGTTTTGGAGGAGTTAAATAGAAAAAGCACCTAAACAATTGGAATCCTTATTCCTCTTTTCTTTATCGATGTATAGAACTAAGTTGTGTTTGTTCCTCAAGTGTATTTACACCCGAGGGCGCGTATTGGCACTTTCAATGCTATATGTTTGGTGATTGTCTAAGCAAGTAATTTTCTAATTTCTAAATTCTAACCGGGTATCCAAAATATAAAAAATAGAATTTCTAAAAAATAATTAGTGTATAAAATAGAATTTAGAAAATTAGAAATTTCTTCTAACTTTCCTATGATTAGAAATTATAAATTTAGGAAATTAGTGTAAAGCCAAAAGACCAAACATAAAACATTGAAAGTGCCAATGCCCGCCGCATAGTGCAAATTTCCTATTGTTTTTGAAATAAATCTTATAAAGAAAAAACAGCCATTCTGTGGTTATGTCAAATCTCAGAAAAATTATTGCAGTGGTTCTGATAGCGACTTTTCTAGTTTCGATACCTCTAACGGTTCTAAACACTGACGCAGACGTCGTGGAAGTAGTATTTACTGTTGAGTACGATGAAAGCTATGGAAAACCAGTAGATGGGCCTCCAGGTTTAGTTAAGCCTCCCAAGTATGATGACGGCGATGCCTACAAAATCTGGTTTAACAGGTACACAGTAAGTTATGTTCCTATGGATATGGTGGTGTACACTGAAAATCCACAAGACCTTCCTGAGAATTTCGTGTTAACAGCAGTTAATTCTGCTACTGGTGCTTGGGATAGTGTTACAGCAGAGACTTTAATTAAAAGCAAAACTTCAGGATCTGGGACAGCTTCTGTAGTTCGCAATGATGAAAATGCTGTGCTTTTCGGAAATTATCCAACGACAGGTGTGATCGCAGTAGCTACTGTTTGGATTGATCGACGAAGCAAGCAACTGTTGGAATGCGACATAATGTTTGACACTGATTGGACTTGGGGAGATGCAACAGTTGATTCGTCTGTTATGGATCTTCAGAATATAGCCACTCATGAGCTTGGGCATTGCTTTAACTTAGCTGACATTTACGACTCTTCACTGAGCTATCTGACAATGTATGGTTACTCTGGTTACGGTGATGTTGAAAAGCGTACTTTAGCGGATGGTGACATAGCAGGCATTCAATCTCTGTTCGGAGTCACTTAACAAATCCATCTTTTTTATTTTTTATTATCATCTGATTAGTGATCACATTTATAACGCAGATTTTCCCCTCGCTTGCGCGCGGAACAAATTAAGATAGAAATCTGTTTTTAGAAAAATGGGTGCAATGTTTTTCGGTCTTCTTCTATTATGGGCAGCACTTGCTTGAGTTCTTTGAATTGTTTGAGTACAGTCAAGCCTTTTTTGGTTATGGCATAATCAGCTTTTGTTTTTCCTGTAATCTTTTCTTCCACGAGTCCCTGCTTTATCAGGGACTCCAAGTATTCTTTGAGTAAGCTGCAGTTAATATTGGCTTTGTACATGACGTGAGTTAGCTTAAGTGGACCTCGAAGAGCCAAAACCGTTAGGATGTCTACGTACATTTCAAGCTTGGACCGTCTCATAATCAACACTTTCCGCCGCTTCGAGTGTTACAATTATGTCTACTCTTTTTAACACTTTTAGTCTGTTTTCAAAAGCTGTGACAAGATCATCCAGCAATATTTCCCGCAGTTCTGTTGAAAGCATCTGAATATTTTCACCGAAGACGGTTGCCATTTTCAGCCTGAACTCCTTTCTGTCTTCAGAAGTGTATTGGTCTTTCATGGCTAGCCCTCTCAATAGTCCTTCATATTGAACTGGAAGCATTTAACTGGTTTATGATTCTTGAATATGAATTGGAAGGTGATATTTACTGAAAACTAGGGTTGTAGTATTTGACTGAATCTTTTCAAATGTGTCTCTTCTTTTTATTCATAAATTAACGTTAGCAGCTATTGAAGTGGATTTTTGACTGTTTTCTAGTTTTTGTACTATGTGTTGAACAGTTTGTATTTTGTCTAGTTTTCAATAATTTTGTACGTGAAAATTGCGGTTTCTATCTGGTTTTTGTTTTTTTGATATGTTCAGATATGCTTGTTGTATGCATGAACGTTTATATTGTTGTTTCGGCAGTATTAAGTCATAATATATGTACGTTTAGAGACCTATTGTACAAGTGTTGAACATGCATACAAGTGAGCAAGAAATAACCAAAATTCGAAAAGAAATCCGAGGCAAGTTAACCAATGATCTACTAGAACTCATGATTCTAAAAGTTTTAGAAGAACAACCAATGTGCAGCTATAAAATAATGGAAAAGATTAGCGAGACTTACGGTGTTCGGCTAAAGCCAAGCAGCATTTATTCACTCCTGAATGCCTCAGAGAAAAGAAGTTATCTTGCAGGTCAATGGAGCATGGAAAGCGGTAAGCCTATGCGCGTCTATCAACTCACAAGTCAAGGAAAAAGGTTGCTGCAATTAACTGAAAGGTCACTTGAACTGATATGTGAAACCGTTTCTCGCGATACCGCAAAAACTGTTGAAGTTTCAACAATGTAGAACACTTCATCTTCACTATTAACAAGCGATTGTTTTTCTAGTTTATAATTTCTAATCCAGTCAAGATTTTAGAAAACTGATTTTTCCATTTTTTTCTTAAAATTGTAAGTTTAGAAATTAGAAATAGTTTGTCAAGAAACCTTGACTAACGCTGAGATGTTCTTAGTCAAGAAACCTTGACAAAAAATCTCTTCTAACGGATTCTTTGGTCAAGAAACCTTGACAAAAACCCTTTTATCGAAAATAAAGGCTGCTTTAGTCAGGGATTCCC
>Ga0209536_100013875_pt1 | contig 11593 bp, 9 predicted proteins | sample DeeMarSeWOR28_12_FD_187461 | JGI IMG/M metagenome (GOLD analysis project Ga0209536, IMG submission 187461) | Marine sediment microbial communities from White Oak River estuary, North Carolina - WOR-2-8_12 (SPAdes) (version 2) | ecosystem: Environmental > Aquatic > Marine > Intertidal zone >... | reverse complement strand
GATTCCCAATGCCTTGTACATGGGATACCAGTATGCCTGCAGAAGCAACTCCGCCATGACCACGAAAGAGGCGATGACCACAATGTAGGAGGCAATTCTCACCTTGCTGGGTATGAGCTTTCTCAGTATTGAAACAATAACGTTGGAAAGGACCAGAACGAAGGTAGTGGCCAAGCCCATTCCCAAGCCGTTTTCGGCCATGGTGGTAACTGCCAGAGTTGGGCAGAGGCCCAGAACCAGTCTGAAAGGTGGGAGCTCCTGCCAAAATCCTTTGGTAAATTCTTTGACCACACTCATGACTAAAAGGTCTCCTTCTTGATTTGGGGAAACTGCTCCAGGGCGGCACTCACAGCCGCGATCACGCCGACGGTGGAGAAGGTGGCGCCGCTGAGAGTGTCAACCTTTCCCCCATCGGCGGCAAGTTTCGTGGTGTCCAGGTCCAAGCCGGCAAATTGATCAGTGAACTCAGACTCGACAATGCGGGCGCCCAAACCGGGAGTTTCGGTATGAGTCATGATACTTATGCCGGTGAGCGTGCCATTTGGGTTGACCCCGATCATCACTTCGATCAGATCATGATAACCTTTGGCAGCGGCACTGTAGGCTATTGCCTCGGTCTTGCCGCCTTTTTTTGCAGGAAACACCACCACCTCAACGGGGTTACCTTCCTTATCTTCACCCACAGCCAGCTTGATCCGTTCCTTGATGGGGTCGTTGTCATAGTCGCTCAGCACCGCCTTCATGGAAGGCTCTTGTACGAATTTGATGTACGAATACTCTCTGGGCTCTTCGGTAGCCTCATTTACGTATGACAACACCACACCCGAGGTGGTGCAGATCACCAACAAAACCACGACCATTTTTATTAGATCACGCAACTTCTTTTACCCTCCCATAGACCCGGGGTCGCACCCGGTCCAGCAGCGGTGTGGTGGCATTCATGATCAATATGGCAAAGGCCACACCATCCACATATCCGCCCCAATATCGAATGATCATGGTAAGCACACCGCAACCAATGCCAAAAATGATCATCCCCGGTGCAGTCACCGGCACCGTACCTTTATCAGTAGCCAGGAAAAAGGCTCCCAAGACCATCCAGCCGCTCAAGAGATAGATGGTGGGGTTGGCATACACTTCCGGATCGATAAGCCAGAAAATCAGGCCGAACAGCCAGGCAGACGCAAGGAAACTCACCGGTATGTGCCAGGTGATGACACGGCGGGCCAGAAGATAGATACCGCCGATGAGTACGGCGACCACGCTAACCGTACCGATGGTTCCCGGCACGTTTCCAATGAACATGTCGAGCCAGGGCAGATCAATAAGAGTCTCGACACCATCCACCCGGATTACCTCCAGAGGTGGATACTCGATATACCCTCCCGGCTCCAAACCGAACAGCGGCTCCGGCATGATCCAGGTTGTCATCTGCTCAGTAAATGAAATTCTGGCAACGGCCCAGCCCACCAGAACAGCATTAAAAGGGTTGTTGCCAAGACCGCCGTAAATTTCTCTCCCCAGGATCACGGCAATGCCGGTACCAACCACCGCAGTCCACCAGGGGAGTTCAGGTGAGCAAATCAGTCCGAAGAGGAGCCCCAACACAAGGCTGCTACCGTTTTTGATTGTGAGCTTCCGTCCCGTCATACCCTGCATTCCGGCCTCACAGGCAACTGCCGTGGCCATGCAGATGAGGGCAAGTCTTAAAGAGGCGAATCCAAAGAAATATATGCCGGCCAACAGAGCGGGTACTAAGGCAATCAGTGTGTTGTACATCAGATGTGAGGTGGTGATCTTCTGCTGGATGTGGGGGGCGACTGAAACTCGAAGCATTGGCTTATCCAATGAAATTGCTTTTTCCATGTGATCGACCTCTTTAGGCTAGGCTGAGCTCACGTTTTCCATAGCGCATCAGATGCAACATGGGTCTTTTTTCAGGGCAAACATAGGCACAAATTCCGCACTCAATGCAGTGCAGCAGGAATTTATCTCTCGCTTCCTCAAACATTGAAAACTCACAATACTTGGAGAGTTCATTGGGAAGGAGGCGGGACGGACAATGACGGGCGCACAGCCCGCAGTTGATGCAGGCGTCTGGAGAAAAACTCTTCGCCTCGGTTGCCGTTTGGAAAATGAGGGCCGCCGTCTCTTTGGTAACAGGGATATCCGTGCTAAAGAGAGCCACACCTGTCATAGCGCCACCGGCGATTACCTTTACTGGTTCACCCTGGAGCCCGGCCTGTTGTTCAATGAGATCCTGAACAAGCGTTCCTAATCTGACTCGAAAGTTCTTCACAGCAGGTATGCCTGCTCCAGATATGCTTATTACTTTCTCCACTTGGGGTTTCAGGTCCCTGACAGCCTCCACCAAATGCACCAAAGTGACTGCATCTACCACAGCAACTCCAATGTCCTGCTCGTTCCCGTCGGGCAAAGGAATCTCCCGGCCCGTAACGCACTTGATCAGGATAGGATTGAGGCCGAGAGGATACTTGTCTTTGCCTTGAAATATCTGAACGCCAAGTCCTGCCAGTTCACCAGACAGGGGTGAGCTTACGGAGCCATTTGAACTTACTGCCAGAACCATCTGGGCAGAACCGATGAGTTTCTGTAGGATTCTGATGCCGTCAGCGATCTCGGAGCTGTACTTGGTGAGGACAGCCCCTTTCGCCGCCATTCCTGGCTCAGCATCGATACCGTTGATGATGACGGTATCCACCGGTTTGGTCTGGGGGATGCCCACCAGAAATTGAAACTCCTTGGATGGTTCTGGTTTGGCAAATTTGGCATGCAGGGGCATGCTGGGAGGACCAATTTCTACGACGCCGGCAGCCTTCACGTCGGGCAGAAGTTGCTTTGATTCCTTGTCTGAGAAACTCTCATCCGCACGGATTTCTTCGAGCCACGAGTCGTTTCCGTCGGATTCGACGATTACTGAGGGCATTTTGTTGCCGCTCAGGTCAGACCAGGGTCGAATCTCCGTTACTGTCCCAGAAAGAGAGGAATGCACGGGTGCAACAAGAAAATCATCGCTCTGACCGATCAATTGTCCCGTCTTAACGTGCTCACCCACCTCGACAACGGGCTTGCAAACCCGACTCTCACTTTGCCCCAGGGGAAGAACCACCCTCTTGGGAAGGGGAGCGTCCTCTATTGCCGGATTGCTAACTTTCTGCGGAGGGAGGGTGACACCGCGAAAGGATGTTTTAAGGCCCATAGCTTACCTTCTACTGTGGATAGTTGGAATTAAGAAGAAAAACAAGGTCTAGCTCACACGGAATTTAAAGTAGCTCTCTTGTGTTGTGGAAAAATCGGTCGCCAAGGTGATTCAGGCGAGACGTAGTAGTTTTGAAGGAAAAAACAATAGTGTAAAGAGATCCTGTGTTTTATAACGAGGAGATTCTTTAGCACTTTTTTTCACGTAACATATATAAAACACACCAACATACCGAGTCAAGAACATTTTTTCACGAGCTCTGGTTGAAGATGGGCAAATACTTCTACAATAAATGACATAGTAGCTCGTATGATCTAATGACGGCGAAGCATATCGACCCAAATCGCCTTGCGCCCTGCGCCTTATGCCCCTGGCCCCATGCTCCCGTGCTATAGTCTTTGAGCCTCATAGGCACGCCTGTTGCATATGAAGAAGTTGGGATATTGTGGACGTTGCATTGCAATATCTTCTCAATAATTTTGTGGCATTTCCAAGACACCAATAGAACAACCGGTGTTGCTTGGCTACGGCGGAAAAAGCATGTCTATGAACCGCTTTCAGATGAGTCTGAGAACCAAGGTGGTCTTGAGTCTCACCTTCTTGATGGCTTCAGCCATGCTATTGATCGGCATGGTCATGCTCAAGGTGAGCCAAAGCGATATGGTCCAGGCAAAGATTGGGCAGGGGTTACTGCTGAAAGGTTCCTTGGTGCAGTTGCTAACTTCCCCGCTCAACTCAAGTGGCAATAACATCGATCTCAGCAAGAGTAGTACAGTTTTGGCTGGCTTTCTAGCTGAGACACCTGAAGCCACGACCCCCTGGGAGATCACCGTGGCAGACCGGAGAGGTCTGGTGGTATATCCCAAAATCGGGAAAGAGGCGGTAGAGCAAAAGTCGTTGCCTGAGTTGCAGCGGGTTATCCGGTTCGGGGTTGAGAGCGTGTCATTCTCCCCATCTCCCAAATCGTTTTGGCAGGGGCTGCCTGAAAGAATCGTCCTTGCTGCGCCCCTCTATAACGACAGAAATGTAATAGGAGCACTCCGACTGGTAGCGCCATTAGCAGATGTGCGTCAAAGTCTGGCCCGATCCCGCAAACTTCTGTTTTTCTACGTAGTCCTCGATATTCTGATTCTCGTGGCATTCGGCACCTATGTGTTTTCCAAACTAGTGGTCAAGCCGGTGCAGCAGTTGGTACAGACAGCCGAGGGTTTCCAGGAGGGAGATAAAATACCCGACGTAAGCGCAGGTGAACAGAACGAGTTGGGAAAGCTGGCGCAGGCGCTCAACGCCATGCTGCAGAGGCTGGCAGAGAACAAGGATGAACTCCGTCAGCATGTCATCTCCCTGGAGCAAGCAAACTTGGAACTGAAGAGAGCTCAGCAGGAAGTAATATTCAGTGAGAAGTTGGCATCAGTCGGCCGATTGGCGGCGGGCATTGCCCACGAGATTGGTAACCCCATCGGCATCGTCTTGGGGTATTTGGAGCTCCTGCAAAGAAAAGACATTGACGAGACTGAGCGCTTGGAACTGATTGACCGCATGTCCACAGAGATCCAGCGCATAAACCAGACCATCAGGCAATTGCTTGATTTTTCTCGCCCGGGTCCTGGCGAAAGGCAGGTTATTTCGGTTCATCCCCTGATTCGGGAGACCTTGACTGTTTTGGAACATCAATTGAGGAAACAAGAAATAGAAGTGATCCTCGAGCTCAAGGCCGAATCGGCCACGGTCTTTGCTAATGCAGATCAGCTCAAGCAGGTATTCCTGAACCTGATGGTAAATGCTGCAGATGCTATGGAGGCTACCAATGAGCGATCTCAGGGAGGTCAACTGAGGGTTCATACCAGGTCTTTTGCCGGGGATAGTCTGGTGAAAAAGGACGTTGGCAGCAAGCCTCTGCGTCGAAGCACAGATCCGATTGCAGCAGATTTCAGCCATCTCCGGCGAATTCATGGTACCACTGAGGATCGCTGGATCGAAATACAATTCGCTGACACCGGAATCGGCATCACCCAGGAAGACCAGGAAAGGGTCTTTGATCCTTTTTTTACCACCAAGGAGGCGGGCAAAGGTACTGGTTTGGGGTTGTCGGTGAGTATCCAGATTCTTGAGACACTGGGGGGGCGCATGGAGGTAAACAGCCGTTCCGGAGAAGGCACCAAAGTGTCAATAATTCTACCCTCTTTCCAAGAGCAAGCGGAGGAACAGATCGACGCGGAGACGCGATGACGGGGCGACGCGGAGAAAAACAAATTACAAAAACTCGCCACGTCGCCGTGTCCCCGGCTCTCCGGGGCGAACCAGCAGAGTGCGAACATTGCTGTGACTGAGTGCTGTCGTCCAAAAAGGGCAGGGTAACTTTAAAGATGGAAGAAAAGCGAATTCTCGTGATTGACGATGAAGAAAACATGCGCCATATGCTAGCCGTGCTCTTGGAGAAAGAGGGCTACCAGGTGGACAATGCCGCTGACGGCAGACAGGGCCTGGACCTCGCCTCAGAGAGTTTCTATGATCTCATTCTCTGTGATTTGAAAATGCCGGTCATGGACGGCATGGCTTTTCTGGAGAATTTCCAGGATATGCAACTGGAGTCTACGGTAATCGTCATGTCCGCCTATGGTACCCTGGATACTGCCATCGAGGCGATGAAACGTGGTGCGTATGACTATGTATCCAAACCTTTCAAGCCTGATGAAATCATGCTTACGCTCAGGAAAGCCGAAGAGCGGGAGCGGTTGCGTAAGGAAAACCGGCTGCTGCAACAAAGCGTGCGGGAGCGCTATAGCTTTGCCCAGATGATTGGCCGCAGCCCCCCCATGCAGGAGATTTTTGCCACTATTGAGAAGGTGGCTGATTACAAGACCTCGGTCCTCGTTACCGGCGAAAGCGGAACAGGCAAGGAGCTCATTGCCAGAGCCATTCACTACAACAGCTCCCGCGCAGACAAGCCGTTAGTTACAGTTAATTGCGGTGCGATTCCGGAAACTTTGTTGGAGAGTGAACTCTTCGGTCACAAAAAGGGGGCTTTTACCGATGCCATCAAAGACAAGAGGGGCCTTTTCCAGGAGGCTCATGGGGGCTCGATTTTTCTGGACGAAATCGGCGAACTACCTCGACCTTTGCAGGTAAAACTGCTCAGAGCACTACAGGAGGAGGAGATAAAGCGGGTGGGAGATACCCAATCCATCAACATAGATATTAGGGTTCTGGCGGCCACCACCAAAGACCTTGCTGAAGAGGTGAAGAATGACCGCTTCCGGGATGACCTTTACTATCGCATCAATGTTCTCCATGTTGTGGTGCCGCCCCTGCGCAAACGCTCAGAGGACATACCCTTGCTCATTCAACATTTCATAGAGAAAATCAGCAAGCGTTTGCATTCAGAGGTGGATGGGGTCAGTCCCGCTGCCGCCAGCGCCCTCCAGCGTTACGAGTGGCCGGGGAACGTGCGGGAGCTGGAGAACTTCATCGAACGGGCCATGGTCATGGCCGGCGGCCGTACCATCGAGTTGGCAGATCTCCCACCTCATTTGCAACCAAAGGCGGAACCCGTGGAATATCTGGCGAATGACGAAAACCTGTCGATAAAGGAGACTAGCCGAAGGCTGGAAAGAACACTCATTCGGAGGGCTTTGGAAAAAACCGGTGGCAACCGCACTCAGGCTGCAAAGATACTGGAAATCAGCCATCCTGCTCTGCTCTATAAGATAAAGGCATATGGGTTGGATTCATCTTCCGGATAGAAAGGTGGTTTTTCCCTGGCAGCCAGGTAGTAAATGTGTACAATGGAGTCTTTATAGGAGGGACTCTAAGAGTTGAATGGCTTTGATGGTAAAGATTGCGAGCTGTTTTGAGGTACTGGAGGAATAGAAATTTTAAATCCCAAATCACAGAGACTAAGGTTTCAGTGTTCAATTCTATCCTTTCTGACACCTGACACCCGACACCTTAAACCCTGAGATTTGGTTCTTGGAGTTTGAGATTTCATATACTCCACCATTGCATTACTTCAGCGATAATAGATTATGATATCTTTTTCCTGCTTTTGTGAGAGCACTACTGAAGAGGTGAAAGATGTTCCGCAGAGCGATTTTCTTACTTTTGACAGTGGGATTTTTTTCCTGTAGTCAACCGGCCGATGACAGGCAGGAGTCAGCCGAATCCGGCTATGGGGCTGAAGAGACAGCCAGGGTCAGATCTATTTGGATTGAACCCGCAAATCCCACAAGTTATTTAAATTTGAAGGCCGAGGTGGAAGTTCGGGGAGATCCGGAAGCACGGCTCGGCTACCAGTGGCTGAAGAATGACGAGCCCATTCCCGGGGCTATTCAGGATACTCTTGCCAAGCAATATTTTAGCCGGGGAGATTTCATCTCGCTTCAAGTCTGGGTGGTTCAGCCCGGGAGTAACAAAAACCCGGTTACTTCTGACGTGGTTATGATTGGCAATACTCCGCCGGCTGTTGAGTGGGTAACCATCGGGCCCGCTCCTCCCACTTCCACCGCGGAACTCGAAGCAGTGGCAAGTGGGAAAGATCTGGATGATGACGCCATGACGTACACCTACGAGTGGATAGTGAATGGCGAGACCGTGGTGGGTCCGGAGGGTCCATCTCTAGCCAACCGCTATTTTCGCAGAGGCGATGAAGTACAAGTTGCTGCCACCGCCTTCGATGGTACTGATTGGGGACAGCCCAATACCTCCATTAAGGTGATCATTCAAAACAGCCCGCCAATGATTGTTTCCAAGCCCCCGGCACAGTTGGAGGAAGGGGCTACGTATCGCTATGAAATAAAGGCGGAAGACGTGGATGGTGACACCCTGAGCTATTCTCTGGAAGGTGAACCGCCTGAAGGCATGGTGATCGACTCCAGGACAGGGGTGGTGGAGTGGCAGGTTGTAATCCCTGAAAACCCGGTAACATACGAGTATGAGGTGGTGGTAGTAGATCCAGAAGGTGGCAAGAGCGTCCAAAAGATAACCCTGAAGAACACTCCCTAATTTCAGATTGGCATGGTAGACTATTGCCTCTGGCTGTGGTAAGGGGACAATGGTTTTAGCGAAGATGACCTTCAATGGACTAATGGATTGTTGGAGTGAGCAAAAAGGGAGATGGACAGGCGAATGATAACGTTCCACAGCAAAATGAAATGGAAAATCGGGCTTTTTGTCGGACTCATCGCTGCGCTCAGCATAACCGCTACCGGTTCAGACGGAACCCAGGGAAAACCAATCCTGGAGATCCCATCCCCCCGCCATGATGCTGGCACCCACTGGGAAGGAGAGGTCGTATCCCACACGTTCCAAGTAAAAAACAGTGGTAGTGAAGAACTCCGAGTCCTCAGCGTCAAACCCGGCTGAGGCTGCTCGGTGGTCCGCTTCGATCGGACCATCCCACCAGGTGGCGTGGGGAAGGTCACTTTGCAGGTGAATACCACTGGTTATAGAGGTAAGATCACGAAAAGCGCACAGGTGACCACTAATGATCCCACGCAACGACAAAGCAAAATCTACCTTGCCATTAACGTCCGTACTCACATCATCGTTGAACCCGGCTCCAAGGTGCTGCTTCGTGGCGCTGTTGGGGAAGACATTCGACGTGTAGTCCGCATTCGCGCTACCGATGACCAACCGCTGGAGATCACCAAGGTTCAGAGCAATCTGGGGTCGGCCATCGATTACAAATTGAGTCGCAAAGACGAAGCCCACCAGTACGAACTGGAGGTGGTCAGCAAGGCCACTGACCGGAAGACCGCCAGCGGCTTCATCACCCTGCACACCAACCATCCCAAAAAGAAGGTGGTGAAACTGTCGGTTCATATCCGGATCAGGTCCGAGCTGGAGGCCTGGCCCAATACAATAACCTTCCAACAAGGGTCCCAGACCGGGTCCAAGGGAAGGGAAAACAAGCGGGTTCTTACCGTAATGAATACCCGGGGCAAGAACTTTAGGATTCTGGAACTAAGCTATAATAAGGCATATTTCCAGGTGCGTCCCTTGGGGCAGGATGACAAGGCTGCCAGTAGACATAAACTGGAAGTTGTGGCCCTAATGGATAAAGTGGTTGGAGGCAGGGTCCAATTCCAGGACATCCTGACTATTAAGACAGACAGCTCTCAAGCCGGGGAACTGCGAATACCCCTGACCATCCGGTTGAAGAAGTAATTGAAACGCATGGCGCTAAGCGCAGAGCGAAACAACTTCCTTTCCAACGGTTTTCGCTGTTCGCTCTCTCCGATCTTCCCTCCAGCAAGCGATAAACACTAGTATCCAACGGCTAAATCTAAAAATGTAGGGGCGGGGTTCATCCCCGCCCGACAACGTTTGCCAACAAGGAAAGATGGTCTTTTATCTGTGGTGGGCAATGCTCGCCTTACGTTCTCTCTCCAAAGTAGCCATTATCAAAAGGGGGATATTTTGTAGGGGCGGGTCGAACAGAAGAACAAGGAACCGCTGAAGTGCATAGATATCAATTCGATATTCGTTATTCCTTACGTCTCGAATCCGCCTGAGGTGGACTGCAACTTGTCGTAGCAAAGCGGAGATCCCGTTTCAGTCCCGCTACAGCGGCGCAGGGAGCTGCAAGAACTCAGTCGGTCCTGCTGGATAGCCAATCCCGTCATTCCAGAAGGCGCAAAGAGCCTGTCCGGAAGCCAGATTTCCTCCAAGCTATTAAAAAAGTTGAAGATCAGTGACAAACAATGACAATAATTTCTCCGTTAGCCCGGAGCTGGATAAGGTCCAGCAGACCGTAACTATTTAAGATCAATAGATAAAAGCGCAATTTGTCCAGTCTGGCATGGTTCTTTCATTACATGGAGTTGTACTTCTGAGAAACAAGACGGAGGAATAGCCCTATGGTATTGAATTCATGCTGTAAACCCCGTCATTTGCATGGAGAGTGATATCAATATCAGTGCGATAGTTGGCTTTTCGACCGAATTATATTTGGCCTTTTAGCCAAGTTTAATGATTTGACAAGACATTAAGAATGGAAAATCTCCACGTAAGGGAGGGCAAAATGAAGAATCTACGAGCAATTCTCTTCGTGATCGTATTGATCTTAGGGTTACCCTTGATAGCGTCCTCAGCACAGGAGGTTGAAATCGTAAATCCTGCGGGTGTCGTTTCTTCGGGTGACTGGTGGCCGGTCCCAGTCTATGAAGACTTAAATGATTGGGACGCAGATCCTGATGCGAGCTTTGCTAGCGCTTTTGACTTTAGCAGCCTGACGGTCGATTTTGAAAATCCGACGGGGGGACCCTATACGGCGATTAAAGTCAAGCTTCGGGCGGGGTCTAATGGTGAAAGTGATCTGCGCGTTAGCGTTTATGCTGGAGGAGCTCGCATTGGCGATGAGTGGTTCTTAACGCTTAGTGGTAACTTTGCAGAGTATTCTTACGAAACGACAGACCTGAATATGACTGAAGATCTTACCGATCTTCAAGTCGAAATAGTGATCACTTATGTCTCTGAACAAATGGACATTTCTGCTGTCCAGGCGGAGCTGGTTTCAGAGGGTGCCGATCCCCCCGTAGTAACTGATCCCATCCCCGTAAAGATCGACTATCGGCCCTACAGAAACTCTAACCCGCTGAACTATAGAAGTCATGGCAACGTACTCGTAGCGATCTTCGGTTCTGCTGATTTTGATGTGCGCCAGATTGACCGTGAATCGCTTCTTCTAGCGGGTGTAGCTCCGGTGCGCGGCGCTCTCCGGATAGGGAAGATTTACAGTCGCACCGACGGGGCTCGCGATGACTACAAGGACCTCGTTCTCATGTTCGAAACTCAGCAACTGATCCAGGCACTTGAGATATCCCGCGGGCGAGAACTGAAGAACGGTGAGCCGGTAATTTTAAGCCTGACTGGCAACCTCAAGGATGACGGCGCTACGCCGATAGAAGGACAGGACACGGCTGTCGTTTTCGGCAAGCATCACAAGGACAAGAAAAAAGGTAAATGGAAAGATCATTGGAAATGGTGGAAGGAGAAAAGGCATCAGCGGGAAGAGGATTAGAAACAAACTCACTTTTTGTAAGTATAGACATCCTGGGCAGGGCCATCTTTGGCCCTGCCTTTTTCAATGGAATTCAGGGAAACTGATCCTTTCGGCCAGTCCAAGATCCCGCCTGAGGGGGTCAGAATTCTATGGCTTTGCCAGTCTAAGAGGTTTAACCCGGATATTTCATGAATTACTTGCTGCGGCCACGGATATGGCCGTCCTTCCTGGCTTCCTCGGGTGTCGGCCCCTGCGACGTACCGTTCAGGTAGGCCTCGGAACCAACACCTTGCGGTTGCCAGGTTGCACGCCCATCTTCGTGGTCTCGCGACAGCAATTCATGAAATATCCGGGCTAGGCTCTCCAAATAT
>Ga0209536_100013874_pt1 | contig 11593 bp, 8 predicted proteins | sample DeeMarSeWOR28_12_FD_187461 | JGI IMG/M metagenome (GOLD analysis project Ga0209536, IMG submission 187461) | Marine sediment microbial communities from White Oak River estuary, North Carolina - WOR-2-8_12 (SPAdes) (version 2) | ecosystem: Environmental > Aquatic > Marine > Intertidal zone >... | reverse complement strand
TTATAGCCTATTATTAAGTTAATGAATTTTATGTAAATTCTAAGAATTGTATAATTCCGTACATTAAAAAGTCTAATGAATTAACACCAGAAATAGCAGATATGTGAACTTATCTTGTATCTTTAAATGAATACTATTATTTATACTTAACTTATTGAATCATAATATAAATAAGGATTTATCTGCCGTTTTATTAGTTTCCGATGACTGAATTACCGAATATAAAGTTAAAAATTTCACCAGAAGTCCATTCCCAGGAAGTTGGTGGTGAGACTGTTTTGCTTGATCTTCAAAGTGAAAGCTATTTCGGTCTTGATGAGGTTGGGACCCGAATCTGGCAGCTTTTGCAGCAGAATGGTGAGGTGCAGTCCATTTTTGAGACGATTTTGGATGAATATGATGTGGAAGAGGAGCAGTTGCGGCGCGATCTAGAGGAGCTAGTAGAAAAGCTGCTTGAGGCAGGATTGGTCAGTATTGAGGACTAAAAGAAAAGATAGTGAGGTGTAAGGAGTTAGGAGTGAGGAGATAGAAACAGGACTGCGTGCTGAGGAATGAGGGCTGAGTGGTTAGATGAATAAGAGAATACAACAGCTTAAAGTCTTGTCGCTGGAGGAGTGGTGGTTGCTTCTGTCTGCGATGATTCTATTACCTTTGGTTGCACTGTCTCTTCGCATGAGAGGATTTAAACGAACACAAAAATCCATGCGCCGTTTTATTCCTGAAGAGTCAAACATCACTGAACCGGCTGAGGCCGAAATGAAGAAGGCCCGGCTTCTTGCCCGTATGGTCGCGGTGGCAGCAGGCCATGGTGCCTATCGTGCAAATTGTCTTAAACAATCGTTGGTACTTTGGTGGATGCTGGCGCGTAGGGGAATAAAGTCTGATATTGTTTTTGGTGTGCAAAAGGACGCAGTTGAAAATTTCAATGCTCACGCCTGGGTTGAATGCAATGGGGTGAATCTGAGTGATTCTGATGAAGTTCAGCAAAGATTTACAGCATTCGAAAAGAGCAGTGAATAGTCAGGAGTGAAGAGTAAGAGTGTATCGAATTTTTGATATTCTGATCGAAAGCAATATACCTATTCCGGAACTTCCTGAAGTCGATCAGGGTGAGGTCTCAATTTCCTTTCTGCTATCTCCTGACTCTTTTTCTGATGAGGAACAGCTCAAGTGGTATCACCACTGGCGTCTTCCAAATAGGGAAATTACAATTTCGTGTGCCAGAATGGCAGAAGATTACTTTCTCCGGTTTCCTGAGCTGGCGGATTTTTGGATTTCACAAAAAGGTGATCAAATTCGTTGTTTTGCAATGCCTAGCGCGTCGGATGAGTCGATTCGACATTTGCTCGTTGATCAGGTGATTCCACGGGTTGTTGCTCATCAAGGCTATATTGTCCTGCATGCCAGCGCCATCGAAGTGGAAGGGGGCGTGATAGCTTTTCTTGGTCAGTCCGGGTGGGGCAAGTCGACTCTGGCAATCAGCTTTTATGAACAAGGGTTCCCTTTGTTAACCGACGATAGTCTGTTGCTAAAACCCAAAGCAGGTAAATTCGTAGGGATTCCCAGTTATGCAGGGTCACGTTTATGGTCGGATTCACTGGAAGCGGTTGTGAATGATAAATCCGGTGTTCATCCTGTCGCACATTATTCATCCAAAAAGCGGCTTATTTTCCCTGAAAGTCTGAAGCGCAATGTATTCCAATTACCTCTTACGGCGATATTTGTGCTTGCATCACCGGATGAGTTAAGAGACTTGAAGGAGGTCACTATTGAACCGCTAAAGGGTGCGCAGATGATCATGGAATTGGTCAAGCATTCGTTTCATCTTGATGTTACAGACAGGGATATAATATCAGATCAATTCAAAGTCCTTGGTCAGATGATTAACACATCCTTGCCTATCTATCGTCTCAGTTACCCGCGAGATCATGCATTATTAGAGAACGTACGTAAAATCGTTCAAAAGGTAGTATTGAAAAGTTCTACTGAGAGGTCCCGGACTTCATGAGTGGTTTTTTTGGTGTTTACTACCGCGACGGTCGCCCTCAAGATTCAAATATTCTGATTCGGATGGTCGAATCAATGGCCCATCGTGGTCCCGATGGTAGGGATATTTGGCAGAAGGGCGCAGTCGGGCTTGGACATTGTATGCTCCAGACAACGCCAGAGTCCCTGGGTGAAAAGCTTCCTTTTAATGATAATGATACGGGACTGGCTATCACTTCTGATGCGCGCATCGATAACCGTGAGGAACTGGCTGCTCAACTCGGTTTGGCTGAACGACTGAAGACAGGCATTCCGGACAGCCAGTTAATTCTTGCTTCGTATAAAAAATGGGGTGAAAGATGCGTTGATTATTTGCTGGGTGATTTCGCTTTTGCGATCTGGGATGATAAGCGGCAGCACCTTTTCTGTGCCCGGGACCATCTAGGGATCAAGCCGTTTTATTATCACATTACAGACCGCCTTTTCGTCACTGCCACAGAAGTGCGCGCCATTCTTGAGAATCCTGACGTCCCCAAACAGATTAATGAAGGGCGCATTGCTGACTATCTGGTAAATCCTCTGGAAGGTATCGATAAGACATCCACTTTTTATCTGCATATTTTTCGCTTACCACCCGCCCACACGATGGTGATTTCGAAGCAGGATGTATCAATATCAAATTACTGGGAGCTGGATCCGGAATATGAGGTCAGATTTCGATCCGACGAAGAGTACGTCGATGCATTCCGGGAAATATTTACCGATGCGGTACATGTTCGTTTGAGGTGCAATGGCCAACCGGCTTCGATGTTGAGTGGGGGCATTGATTCTTCCTTCATTGTTGGGGTAGCGCGAGAACTCATGAAGACATCGCATAATGGGTCTCTACGGGTATATTCAGGACTTTCCGACAACATGTCCGATTGCCGGGAGACCCATTTCATAAGAGCGGTTATTCGCCAGGGTGGTCTGGAACCTTTTAACATCACACCGAATGAAGTCTCTAATTACAAGAACGAATTGCAGTCTGTGTTTGACCGAGTCGATGAACCCTTTGATATACAGATGACCCTGATCATGCTCATCTACTTGATGGCATCAAAAAATAGAAATCGGGTGGTATTGGACGGAGTGGAAGGTGACCTGGTGCACTCTTTGTCAGCGTCTTATCCTGCGTATTTTTTTCGAGACGGGTTCTTCTTTAGAGCACTCAAGGAATCCAACGGTGTCTGGCTAAATTATTACAACAAGAAACTATCTCGTCATAATGTGATCCTTGGTTCATTACGGACAGCATGTATTCCTGGATGGCTGCGTCGATGGCGAAGAAAAGTATTTGCTAAGCCTTTGATTAGAAAGGACTTGAAGGATTCTAATATTAATTCCCAGTTTGCCGATAAAGTAAATATCGCAGTCAGATTGAGACAACTGCGATCCCATGGGTGTAACGGTTTGTGCCGGACATTGCGAGAACACCATATTACGAATGTCATACATCCATTTTTGACTGTTGGTTTGGAACGGTATGATCGGGTGGCAGCTCTATGCTCGGTGGAGCCACGACACCCATTATTGGATAAAAGGTTGGTTGAATACAGTGTCAGTCTGCCCTGGGAACAGAAAGTAAGGAATGGCTGGTCGAAATATCAGATTCGGCGAGCAGCAAAGGATTTATTGCCTGATGAAGTGATATGGCGAAGGGGCTGGGAACATGTTGGATGGGACTTCACAAGCAAGTGGATGAAAACCGTGGGTGATGCTTTTTTACAAAGAAATCCTGATATATGTAGTGAACTTAATAATTATGTGGATACGGGGCTCTTGGAACTGATAAGAAAGAAAGGATACAATCAAGAAAATTTAACAGATGAATCAGCAGCTTGGACTATCGATAACTTGGCATTCTGGTTATCTCGTCAACAAGTGGGCTAGCCGAATTGTTTGAGAATACGAAAAATGAAAAAACAGAAGATGAAAGACGTACAAACCTTGAAACAGAAGAAACAATATGCGTCTCCTGAGTTTAAATGTTTTGGAAAAATAAGAGATCTCACATCCGGAGGTAGTGGCACAACACAGGAGGGTGGTACTACACCTCCTCAAGCTCAACCAAATAGATTTCCATAATATCAAATATTCAATGTCACACAGATATATCAATAAATGATACTAACAAGGATAGCTATTGCTTAACTAATTCTTGGTCTGACTCCACACAAGTTTTTGATTATTTAATGCAAACACAAGCAAAGAAACTTGTCAGAACAAGCAGTTCAAAGAGGTCTTATTCGAAACCTGTATTATCATACTTGGGATCTATTAAAGAACTCACATCCGGGGGGAGCGGTGTAAGAACCGAAAATAGACCAAATCAAAGAAATCGACGACCATAGATTACAAAATATATAAATATCAAAACACTTCAATTAATAATCTTTAAGAAAAATTAAACGATTATTCATTTTAAGTTATAGCCGTAAGGTGAGAGTTTCCTCATCGCATGAAAATTCTGTTTTTAAATAGATTCTTCTATCCTGATCATTCCGCAACAAGCCAGATGCTCTCAGATCTGGCTTTTTTTCTGTCCAATTATGGGCACGAAGTGAATGTGATTACCAGCCGACTTCGTTATGCCGATCCAAAAGACCAGTTGCCTGCGTTTGAGCAAATTAATGGTGTCAGTGTCCATCGTGTATGGACATCCCGATTCGGACGGTACTTCTTACCCGGCCGGGCATTCGATTACTTCACCTTCTATCTGAGTGCGGCCTGGCGTCTTTGGAGACTTGCTGAAAACGAAACAATCGTTATTGCAAAAACAGATCCACCATTGATTTCAGTAGTAGCAAGATTTGTCGTCGCTATACGGAAAAGTCAACTTGTGAACTGGCTGCAGGATTTGTTTCCTGAAGTTGCTATTGCTTTGAGGGTTAGGGGATTTGAAGGCTGGTTTGGAAGATGGCTTATCAAAGTTAGAAATTATTCACTAAATCACGCGGAAATGAATGTCGTGATTGGTGAAAGAATGCGGGATAAATTGATTAGTGAGGGAGTGGCGCCAGACAAGATTCAGGTTATACATAACTGGGCAGATGGAAAGGCGATTAGGCCAGTGAGGAGTGAGGAGTTAGGAGTAATGAGTAAGCAGGAAAAGAGTGAAGGGGATACGCTCCGCAAAGAATGGGGGCTTGAAAGGAATTTTGTCGTCGGTTATTCAGGGAATCTTGGGCGGGCCCATGAATTTAAAACGATTATTGATGCTGCTGGAAAGCTAAACAAAGAAAAAGACAACGTCTTTCTATTTATTGGTGGTGGGGCTCAGGTTGAGTTAGTTAAGGAAGAAGGTAGGAAGCGTAGTCTGGATAATTTGATGTTCAAGCCCTATCAGCCAAGGGAGATGCTCAATCAAAGCCTGGGCCTGCCAGATGTGCATCTTGTGGCATTGCGACCTGAAATGGAAGGGCTCATTGTGCCAAGTAAATTTTATGGTATTGCGGCTGCGGGAAAACCCACGTTGTTTGTTGGTGATGCAGAGGGAGAGATAGCCAATATAATTAATAGACACCAGATGGGTGTGGCAATACAGACAGGCGATAGCGATTATCTTGCTAGAACAATACAAGAATTAAAAAATGATACAGAGAAAACAAAGGCTCTCGGTGAGAAAGCGCGTGAAGTGTTTGAGAAAAATTTCGATATGGATATTGCGTTGGAAAAATGGGAAGAAGTACTAAAAGAATTGAGCAATGAGGGCTAAGGACTGAGTGAAAGAATAGTAGGGAGTAAGGAGTGAGGAGGTAAGAAAAGGTCTGAGTGCTGTGGACTGTGGACTGAAGGAATGATGGTTAGGAGTGAGTGGTAAAGAATGAGGAGAAGAAAGTTAGGAGTGAGTGCGGGAATGGATAGTAAAGAGTCAGAAGTGAGGAGTTAGGGTTTGAGCGATACAAGTTCCCAATGGCGTTTCTCTAGATTGGTGGAGTATGTTACACCATTCAAAGGGACGTTATTATTTTCTGCTGGCTTGATGTTGGGGGGAAGTGCGATATCCCTGGTTAGCCCCTGGTTAGCTGGACGATTCACTGAGACTTTATTAGCTGAAGGATCGTCTACCCGGTTTTCCCTCCAACAGATCCTGTTACTCTGGTTAGTCGTGTTAGCGATGCAAGCCATGCTGAGTTTTGGGAACCGTTATCTGTTGGCAAATACGGGCGAGAAAATGCTAGCCCAGTTACGGGTTCGGCTTTACGATCATTTGCAGTCCTTGCCCCTGGCGTATTTCCACGATCGAAAGCGTGGTGAGACGTTGAGCTTGCTGACGTACGATGCTGAAGTGGTCAGTCAATTTGTGACTGGCACACTGTTAGGTCTTTTGCCCCATTTCGTTACCTTTTTGGGCGCGCTCAGTTTAATCTTCATTATCGATCCTATGATTGCCTTGCTGGTAGGGTTCTTTGTGCCGTTGTTTTTTCTGGTAATGAAAATCCTGGGTAGGAAGATTCGACCTATATCCAGGGCGATGATCGATGAATATGCCGGTACCTTTTCCATCGCTGAGGAAAATCTGAACCTGTTGCCAGTAATCAAGTCTTTTACGCGGGAGCAGATCGAATCAAACCGTTTTAAGGAAGGTAATCTGCGATTACTCAATCTGACCGCGCGTTATTTACGTATTCAATCTTTGATATCGCCGGTGGTGCATTTCCTGGCTGCGGCGGGAATCATTTTATTGCTGTGGATCACGAGTGCCAAAATTGGAACTGGCCAGTTAACGGCGGCAGAATTGGTGAGTCTGTTGTTGTATGGCATGTTGCTAACACGTCCAATCAGTGGGTTGGCAGATGTCTATGGCCAGATACAACGCACACGTGGCGCCGCAGAGAGATTGATCCAGGTATTCGCCACGGACCCTGAACCTTTTGAAACCCGTCAGCCGGCGTTACCAGCCGTGACACGCGAGATTGAATTTCGTGACGTACATTTCCACTATGCCGACCGGGACAAGACTCTACAAGGTATCAACCTGAGTATTAAAGCAGGTGAAACCGTGGCTCTAACCGGCAAGAACGGTGCAGGTAAGAGCACCCTGGTGCACTTATTGCAACGTTTTGCCGATCCGCAGGAAGGGCGGATCCTGATTGATGGTACCGATATCCGTGACGTCAGTCTTGCCAGTTTGCGCAGCCAGATTGGTTACGTACAACAGAATATGCTGCTGCTAAACGGGACGGTGCGGGATAACCTTGCCTTTGGCAAGCCTGATGCTTCAGCAAATGAGATTGAAGCCGCGGCCAAGGCAGCGCATGCGCTGGAATTTATTCGAGAATTACCTGACGGTTTTGACACGCTGATTGGCGATCAGGGAGTCAAGCTTTCCGGTGGGCAGAAACAGCGGCTGTCTCTGGCGCGTGCGTTACTGAAGGATCCGCCCATTCTGGTGCTGGATGAGGCCACCGCCATGTTCGATCCAGAGGGAGAGAAGGGGTTTATTCAGGAGTGCCATGAAACACTTAGCCAGCGAACAGTGATTCTGATTACCCATCGGCCGGCGAGTTTGGCGTTGGCGGATAGAGTGTTGAAGCTGGAGGAAGGGAAAATTTTAGAAGGTTAAAGTAAAGAGTTGAGTGCATAGAGAATAACTATATTTTGAGCCGGTGTTAACGTAACCACATAAAAAATAATGCAAAAGTCCCTCGAGGAATTTATTCACAGATAACGCTCAACTCAATCAGTCACCGCATTCTGCAATCATGTTTATCCAATTGTGTAAAAACGGTAAAAAGTGGTTAAATAACAAGCGGTTTAATTAATTTTCCCTGCTATTTCAATGTGATAAACTCCCAACTTAATAATTAACTAAGCTGCAGAATCGTTTGAATTAACAAGGGATTAGCAGCAACGTGTGGCTGCCGTTTCAAGCGGCCTCTTTGGGTTTCTAGGGATAATTGCTGGTTTCATATGCATAACAAAAATTTTTGCGCCGGCTTGGCAATAGTTGTTTCCCTTCTGTTCACCGGGTGCACCATTGTGCCCGGTGCCCATTTGCCGACTTCCAATAAAGACGTGGTGGGAGAGGAAGAAAAGGATCTGGCAAAGCTGGTTGATATTTATCCCATCACCGTCAAGTTGCTGCGCCAACTCAATATGCCCAACCAGGGTCCCCGAGCCAATCCAGAACTCGAGTCGCTTAAAGCGAAATATGAGTATCGCATTGGCAAAGGCGATATTCTTAATATCACGGTGTGGGATCACCCCGAGCTCACCATACCGGCCGGTTCCTTCCGGAGTTCGGCGGAATCCGGTACCTGGGTGCACAGTGATGGCACCATCTTTTATCCCTACGTTGGCAAGTTAAAGGTTGAAGGTAAAACGCTGCAGGCTGTGCGTGAGATATTGGTGAACCGACTCGCCAAGTACATCGAAAATCCACAGGTTGATGTGAACATTGCGGCCTTTCGATCGCAAAAAGTCTTTGTCACCGGCGAAGTGAATCAACCCGGCAAACAAGAAATCACCAATATCCCATTGACCCTGCTGGATGCGGTAAACCAGGCCGGTGGCCTGACTCAAAAAGCGGATTGGCGAAACGTTACATTGAGCCGCGATGGTAAAGAAGAAGCCTTGTCTCTCCAAGCGATCTATCAACACGGCATCCTGACGGAAAACCGCCTGCTGGAGCCCAATGACATTATTCACGTGCCGCGCAATGATCAACTCAAGGTGTTTGTAATGGGTGAGGTCGGTAATCCTTCCACCCTGGTTATGGACAGAGCCGGCATGAAACTGACCGAAGCCTTGAGTAATGTCGGTGGCATTAAGGAACTGAGTGCTGACGCCACCGGCGTTTTCGTGATTCGGGGTACGAATGAGGGTGATGAAAAAATCGCCAAGGTCTATCAACTGAACGTCAAGGATGCGACTGCCATGGTGTTGGGTACTGACTTCCCGCTTGAGCCTTTTGATGTTGTGTATGTCACGGCGGCACCGCTTGAACTCTGGAACCGTGTGATGCGGCAGTTGTTACCCACACTGCAAGGCTATGATTACCTGAACCGGACCTTTGAATTTACTACAAACAATTAAGTTGATAGTGGATCAGATCGTGTAATGATGCTTATGGGTTTAAAAACTTAATTAAATAATGAGGGAAGTATGGATTACCGCGTAATGACATCGGAAAAGTCACCGCCGGAAACGTTCATCGAGGATGAGAATGAACTCGGTAAGCTGCTTGGGACCTTGATCGACGGGCGTCGCATTATATTCGCGATTACTGCGCTATTTGCCTTGATTGGGCTGCTCTATGCCCTGTTTACTACCCCGATATATCGTGCTGATGCGCTGCTTCAGGTTGAAGAAAAGTCTTCTGGCATGGCAAGTATCACCGATATGGGGGAGTTTTTTGCCGCAGACTCCTCTGCCGTTACCGAAATCGAAGTACTCAAATCCCGCATGGTGCTTGGGGAAGTGGTGGATGAGCTACGTCTTGATGTAGTAACGACACCGCGTTATTTCCCGATCTTTGGTAAAGGTCTGGCTCGCATGACAGGTAACAGTGGTCCGGGAATATTGCCCTTTCTGTTCTCCGGCTATGCCTGGGATGGGGAATTAATCCGGGTTACGCAATTCGATGTGCCTGATGCTTATACAGGTAAAGAACTGACACTTGTTGCTAGCGAGGAAGGCAGTTACAGCCTTTATTTTGCTGATAATATCATACTGACCGGTAAGGTGGGTCAGATAGCCGGCACTCAAGGCTTCAGGATCATGGTGACGGACCTGATGAGTCGTCCCGGAGTTGAATTCCTCATCAAGAAGCAATTGCGTACTGCTGCGGTGCGAGGCTTGCAGGAAAAGTTGGCGGTTTCTGAGCGGGGAAATCGTACCGGCATTCTGGCGTTGTCGTTTGATGGTGAGGAGCCGGAGCGTATCAGGCAGATTCTCGATAGCATCAGCAAACATTATTTATTGCAGAACATTCAACGTACGTCGGCCGAGGCAGAGAAAAGTCTGGCCTTTCTGGACGAGCAATTGCCCGGCATCAAAGCCCGGCTAGATGACGCTGAAAATGCACTTAACCGCTATCGCCTGCAACACGAGTCGGTCGATTTGTCTCTGGAAACTAAATCGATTCTTGAGCAGGTTGTTAATCTCGAGGCGCAACTCAATGAACTCACCTTCAAGGAGTCGGAATTGAGTCGGCGCTTCAAAATTACCCACCCAAACTATGTAGCGCTACTGCAGAAACGTGACACCTTGCTTAAACAGAAAGAGCAACTCTCAAAGCAGGTGCATGACCTACCCGAGACCCAGCAGGAAATTTTGCGACTCACGCGTGATGTGGAAACCAGTCAGGAAATTTATTTACAGCTGTTAAACAAAAACCAGGAACTTAAAATCGTTAAAGCCAGCACGGTGGGTAATGTTCGTATTCTAGATCGCGCTGAACTGATGGACTCCCCGGTCAAGCCCAAGAAGACCCGGCTTGTAATCATCTGGACCTTGCTCGGCTTTATGTTGGGTTGGGGCATTGTCTGGCTGCGTAACGCGCTTAATCGCGGGATTCAGAATCCGGCCGAAATAGAACGGATGGGTTTACATGTCTATGCCACTATCCCATTGTCCAATGTTCAGCGGGACCTGGCGAGGCAGACAAAACAACGCTCGAAAACACAGGTGTCGGGACCAGGCTTGTTGGCGCAGAAGGCGACTTATGATTCAGCGATTGAAGCGCTACGGAGTCTGCGTACCAGTATGCACTTTGCCATGCTGGAAGCGGATAATAATATTCTCATGATCTCGGGGCCTGCACCTGATCTTGGCAAGAGTTTTATCTCCGCCAACCTGGCGGCCATCTATGCGCAGGGGGACAACAAGGTGCTGCTCATCGACGGCGATATGCGCAAGGGGCATATTCACCGCCAACTGGGCATGCCACGTGATAAAGGTTTGAGCGAACTGATCTCGGGTCAGGTCAGTCGGGACGAGGCGATCAGGAAAACCACTGCAGCAAATCTGGAGTTTGTCTCGACGGGTCGAATTCCCCCCAATCCTGCAGAATTATTGATGCACCCTAATTTTAGTGAATTCCTGAAATGGGCATCGAATACCTACGATATGGTGGTCATTGATAGTTCACCGATTCTGGCGGTCGCTGACGCCTCAGTTATCGGCCGTATCGCGGGCATGACCATGCTGGTCGCCCGCTTTGACAAAACCACCGCGCGAGAGATTGAACTGGCAGAAAAACGCTGTGAACAAAACGGTGTACATGTGAATGGCTGCATCATCAACGGGGTGGTAAAAAAGGCCAGTAATTATTATGGCTATGGTAGTTATGGTGAGTATCAATATGACACCCGCTAGCAGGATGCAGATTGAGGCTTGATGTTTAATTCAATTCTGGTTGTTTGTGTAGGGAATATTTGTCGCAGTCCGACGGGGGAGCGTTTGCTGCAGCAATTATTACCGGAGAAGCAGATCTCTTCAGCTGGTGTTGGGGCCCTGGTTGGGCACCCTATGGATGAGCTGGCTGCCGAAATTGCCGTTCAACACGGGCTTGATCCAACCGGGCACGTGGCCCGCCAGTTAACTCCAGAAATCTGCAAAC
>Ga0209536_100013873_pt1 | contig 11594 bp, 15 predicted proteins | sample DeeMarSeWOR28_12_FD_187461 | JGI IMG/M metagenome (GOLD analysis project Ga0209536, IMG submission 187461) | Marine sediment microbial communities from White Oak River estuary, North Carolina - WOR-2-8_12 (SPAdes) (version 2) | ecosystem: Environmental > Aquatic > Marine > Intertidal zone >... | reverse complement strand
TGTGAGAAAATATCTATATTGGTTGTTTAAGAAAGGGCTTAATAAAAAAGCAACAATAACTAATTTTGGATATGTTAATACGCCAGCATTAATAAGGCGTTATAATTTATATTATAAGAAGAAGCACATTCTAACTCGTGCGTCGAAGCTTCCAAATAAGTTTGTCGATTGGTGTAAAGAATATGCTGTACAAATATTTGATAACTATGAACTCAACACAATGAATGATCTGGGAGCACTTTTAAGCTATGCACGAGATTATGACGAAACCAGTGTAGAGGGAATGGTGCTAGAGCGAGCGAAAGAACTTAGTTTAATAAAAGACGATAAATTAAATATTGGAGAATAATATGCGGAAGATAATTGGCAATGAGATTAGTGTATTTTTAAAAACATCCGAAGGAGATCTTCCAGATATTAGTGGGTTACTTATAGATGTAACAGAAGAAAATTTATTTGTGCGTGGAGATGTTCACGATCCCCGTGTTTATATAATTCCGAGAGACAATGTGAATTATTGCACAACAGATCATATGCCGTCTGCTGATCGTGCTATCAAAACATATACTCCGCCACAACAAGTACAACATCCTGAACCAGTGGTTCAGTCACAGCAACCTAGTATATTAAATGTGTATATAAATCAAGAACAATGTGCAAGTATTCCGGTTCCACCAACTTTTGACCTTTCAACCTGGCATGATGGAATTATGAGAGTTGTTATGGGCAATCCAGATATAAAAGCATTTCTTGCAGGAAAAGTGCAATCATCACTTGAATATTATCCTGGAGAAGTGTATATAACTATTGAGGGCGGAAATTCTGCTCCGGAACAAGAAGTTCATCCAAGACCACCAAATTCACCAAATACGTTTTCGATGAGTGGTGGTGATGTAACTACAGAATTTGTTAATCCATCACAGATGGTAACCAGGTTACAAAATGTAGCCAATAGGGGTAAAAAGAATGTCGACAACGAAACAGAAATGCAAACAGTGCGGGAAGGTGATCAAGGGTGTGATTAAAATCCTTACCTACCGTAAGAAATTAGGAAGAAAATCTGTCAATATTGTGGAACTATATGACGAAAAGTGTTTTTTAGCAAAGAATAAAGAGAGATCGTTAAATGAGCTTAGCAACCAAAAAAGACCTTGTAAAAAGAAAAATTGTAGAAAAACACGGGTGTGAAGGCGGGTGCGCTAGATGTGCCAGAGTCCATCAACTTATAGATAAGATGGAGGAATCTAGCATTCCAGTAGGTTACTGGTTCTTAAATATGAAAGAGTTTAAAGGGGCCACCAAACTCAAAGAAATAGTTGATCGATATACGGAAAATATAAAGGACGAATATATGGATGGCAAAGCCATCTGTTTTGCTGGAAATCAAGGAACTGGCAAAACTATGTCGTCCATTTGTATATTAAAAGAAGCCCTGAAGAAGGGCTTTTCTGCGCATTACATGACAGCGTCTGATATTCTTAATGAGATGACAGACTCTCGTTCTAGTCACGATTTGCGAAGACTATTAAGGACAGTTGATTTTTTAGTCATTGACGAATTAGATTCAAGGTTCTTTGTAAGTGATAGTGCTAAAGAATTATTCAGTGGAATCTATGAAAGTATCTTTAGATTTAGAACTCATAACACACTCCCAACTATCATGTGCACCAACGAAACCGAAGGGATACTGAGCGTATTTCATGGGGCCGGTGTACAAAGCATAGAGTCATTAAATCACCAATATCTAACCATATATCCAGTAGTAGGTAAAGATTTCAGAAAGCAACAGGGATAAAACATGCAGGCTAATCTTAGTTTAGATCGAACAATGTTGGCGTACGCGCTTCACAGCAAGCAATTTGCGATGGAGCTGTCTAACAAAATAACATATGAATATTTTCAAACACAAATCCAATGGCTGTATAAGGCCATAATGGATCATTTTACAAATCCAAAATTCAAAGAGATTCCAACAGCGGCAATCATCGAAGAATATCTAAACAAGCATTACTCTCAAGCAAAATTTATTAAAGAAGGCGTTGCTCTTTTTAACGAGATTAAAGAGATAGGGATTGACCCCGCCGAGTTTACATGGCATCTTGATAAGTTTAAGACGAGATATAATGATCAGGTACAACGATCTTGTGCTTCTAAGATGGTTAGTCTCATGAAAAATGATTCTGGCGTCGATGAAGAGATTGAAGAGATCAATAAACTTATTAAAGAAACTGTTGTAACAATTGATGCCATTCACAAGCGCGAAGCATACGAGGAAGGAACGTTGGCTGACAGCGCAATTGCTAGGGCCAAACATTATAAGGCAGTGAAGGAAAATCCAGATCTTGCGCAGGGCGTAATGACTGGTCTCACCGAACTCGATAGAATTACCAATGGTTTACATCCTGGCGAGCTAATGCTTATTGGTGGTTCAACAGGAACCGGTAAATCTATTTTGATGCACAATATAGCTGTTAATGCATATGTGGGTAAGCATAATCCTTTGGAGCCAGCACCAAAAACAGTAGAAGAAGTTGTTGGTGGCAAGAACGTGTTATATTTCTCTTTAGAGATGCCAAAGGCAAGCCAAGAGAGAAGAATTGATGCATGTCTGGCCGGCGTTATAGCCAATGAAATTCGTGACGGAAGACTCGATGAGAATGACGAGTCTTTACACATGAGGGCTCTTAAATTCCAGAAGCATTATCCGAAAGTGTTCCATATTGTTGATATGGCAAGAGGGGTAACAGCTCGTGAGATCGAGCTTAAATACATTGAGAAGTGTGAAGAGTTCGATATCAAGTTTGATTTAGTCGTAGTAGACTATCTTGGTCTTATGAGTCCGAGTGGCGAGACTAGCAAATCAGACTGGTTGGATCTGGGAATAATTTCACAAGAGTTACATGAGTTTGCTAGAGCATATGGGGTACCTGTTATTAGTGCTACTCAGCTTAACAGACCAAAGGATCCTAATAAGCCACAGCATTCGACAGATCGTATTGCTCGGAGTAACATGATTCCAGATAATGCAAATGTCATTTTACAGATTGCATGCAGGGGAGATGATGAACACACTAGACTTGATATGCCAATTTACATTACCAAAATGCGAGACGGTGAAAAAGGCTCACTAACACTGACCAAAGATTTTGCAAGAATGAAGGTGATTGATTTGGTGGACATAACATTTGCAGACGGTGATGACGATGACATTGGAATATAGTCAAAAGGTCGGAGAGATCATTAGAATAGAATGGGATCGTGATACTGGCAAGGTAAGAGTTGTGCTGGACATTACTGATCCTATTTTTAAATCAAGAGTCTTGCATAACAAAGATTTTGAAGATGTATTACAAATAAGAGGCAAAGATGCTATTATCGTGGCGAGCAAAACGAACAAGAACTGAACAGAAGCTATTACACAAGAAGCTGTTAGTTTTTGATTTGGATGGCACGCTTACTCTTAGTAAGTCATGTATGCAACCAAACATGGCAAAGGTTCTTGGGGCACTGTTACGAAAGTATCACGTTGCGATTATATCTGGGTGTGGTTACGAGCAAATGTTGGAACAATTTGCAAAACCACTCTTGATGCAGATTAGAAATAGCAATTTATTTAATGGATGCGTATCTCGCATTCACCTACTTCCAATGTCTGGAACAAGTTATTATAAATGGAACAAAGTTGAACGCAGGTTCGAGCCTGTGTATCAAGAGAATATGTCATTGAGAGAGAAGGCATACATATTAAATGCATTTGATGAGGCACTCAATGAGTGCCATATTCCTATCTTTAAAACGTATGGTGATGTAGAAGAGGATCGTGGAAGCCAAGTTACATTTTCGTTGTTAGGACAGCAAGCACCATTACAAGAAAAGGAAAAGCTTGATCCAAATGCGACGATGAGGCAAAGAATTAGGGACAAAATGATAAAGAAACTACCTGGATTCGAAGTTAGGATAGGTGGAACAACATCTATTGATGTAACGTATGAAGGGATGGATAAAGCCTACGGAATAATACGCTTATTAAAAGAGTCAAAGAAGTATAAAAAAGACACTATATTTATTGGTGACTCTTTATTCGAGGGCGGAAACGACGAGTCTGTTAAAAGGACCAGAATAGATTGTATAGAAGTTAGTCATGTGGGCGAAACGCTAGAAATGCTAGCAATTTTGGCCACAAAAACATTATACAAAGAAGTGGAGAAAAAGTGATGCCATTACTTACATTTAAGTGTCTAGAATGCGAACATCTTATGGAAAAATTTATACACAACACTGATGAGTACGAGGTGGAGTGTGAAGAGTGTGGAAGTGATGACTGCGAACGGCAATTTTCCATATGTGGCACAAGGGTTTGGCTTGAAGCAAAGGATCTCTATAATCAAAAGATTGCGCCCGATGCCAAGCGGATTCAGGACAATATGAAAAAAGGAAATAATAAGGAATTTTTTGATATATATGGTGACAAATAGTTAAGAATATTTGTGTATTAGTGTATAACATAAGTATAGGACGCTTTTCAAGAAGGAGCTGAAGTATGACTAAAGTAATTAATGGAGGTAAGATAATGGGCGAAGAAGTAACAACCAAAGATATCTTTTCAGATATCGCTGAATATAGTAAAAATATTGACACCAAAGAGTGGGATGGTACAATTAAAGACTATATTCCAATGGTCCAAGAAAATCCAAAACTTGGGCAATTGTCTCATGCTCGTGTTCTTGATATGATCGAGAGTGCAGGTATTGATTTTGAAGAAAAAGACAAGAACAAACACTTTCCAAAATATAAATTCTTTCAACAGGATTTGTTTGGGGTGCACGATCCTCTAAGGAAAGTGGTTAAATATTTAAAAGCTGCTGCTTCTGGATCACAGGTTGGACGAAGAATTCTTCTTCTATACGGACCAACAAGTTCTGGAAAGAGTCAGCTAGCTACGCTATTAAAGAATGGTTTAGAAGAATATACACGCACCGAGGAAGGAGCGATTTATGCAATCGCCGATTGTCCTATCCATCAAAATCCACTTGATGCAGTTCCTCATGCCCTAAGAGCCAAGTTCAGGAAAGATTACGGCGTCAAAGTTGATCCATTGGCTCGGCTGTGTCCTGTGTGTCAGTTTAACTTAGAACACAAATATAATAATGATTGGTTATCAATGCCGGTCAAGAGAGTATTTTTGTCAGAAACAAATCGTATTGGTATTGGAACTTTCCTTCCAGGCGATACGAAGAATCAATCGATTACAGAGCTTGTTGGGTCAGTCGACTTTAGTAAGCTCGGTGAGTTTGGTGTAGAATCTGATCCTCGTGCATATAAATTCGACGGCGAGCTCAACGTAGCCAACCGTGGCATCATGGAAATGATTGAAATGTTGAAGGTTGATCCTAAATTCTTGTATGTTTTGCTTACGTTGGCACAAGAAAAGACGATTAAGACTGAGCGTTTCCCACTTATTTATGCTGATGAGTTTATTGTTGCACATACAAATGAGACGGAGTATCGTCGTTTCTTAGGGGACACAAAACTTGAAGCATTACATGACCGTATTATCGTATGCAGGTTCCCGTACAATTTAATTGTGGACGAGGAAATTAAGATTTACGAGAAGCTTGTTGCAGAAGCAGATTTTGGCAACATTCATATTGCCCCGCTAACGCTTCGCGTAGCATCTATGTTTGCGGTTCTAACAAGGCTTGAACCAGGTAAAGATCAGAATTTAACGTTGCTTAAGAAAATGCAGCTATATAATAATGAGGATGTAGAGGGGTTCACAAAAGAAGATGTCAAGGACATTCAAGAAGAAGTAGATCGTGAAGGTATGGATGGAATTAGTCCACGATATATTTTCAATTGCGTAGCAGATTGTTTTACTAAGTATGATTTGCGATGCATTACTCCAATCGATTTGCTACGTTCCATCAAAGAAAACTTTGAGAACAACGCGAAGCTTAACAAAGAAGATATTGATCGGTTTGACGATCTGTTAACTATTGTTGTTGAAGAGTATACCAAGATGGCAAAGAACGAGGTACAAAAAGCATTCTTCGTTAATTTTGAACATGAGATTAAGAACTTGCTCAATAACTATATCGATAATGTTGGTGCGTATCTTGACGATACTGATGTTGAAGATGAGTTTGGCGATCATCATGAGCCAGACAAACATCTGATGCGAAGTATTGAAGAGAAGATTGGCGTATCCGAAGCATCTAAAGATAGTTTTAGACAGGAAGTATATCGCAAGGTTATCAACGCGAAAGCAGAAAAGGGCGAGTTTGATTATCGTCAGCACGCCAGACTTCGTGAGGCGCTTGAGAAGCAATTGTTTGATGAGAGATCTGATGTTATTAGATTAACAGTTAGTTCACGAAATCCAGATCCAGAGGCTCTTCGCAAGCTTAACCAAGTTGTTGATTCTTTGGTTGAAAATTATGGATACACAGCAGAGTCCGCAAATCAGTTATTGCGATATGTAAACTCGTTGATGTCGAGAACTACATGAGATTAGATAAAATCCCAGATATGAATTTTTTCTGGGTAGGCACTTCTAGCGGGCAACGTCATTTGTTTGGAACACTTGAGTCATCACTTGGCTTGCTCGCTATTCAAGCCTGCGGAATTAAAAACGCATCTAGTATAAGCATTCATGAAAAACATAGTGGCACACTAAATGGAAAATTATATTTCGCAGAAACCAGAAAGTTATATGTAACAACTAAATTAAAAGAATGGGAAGAACTAAAAGAAGATTATCTTATAGTGAAACTTTCACAACTAAAACAATAAGGGGATATTATGCCTGATTCTTTGCTTGATATTTGGGGTATGCGTAAGCGCGGAAAGCGCGACTCCTCTCGTCACTCTGAACGAGTGAAGAAAGCTATTAAAGAAAATTTGCGCGATTTAATTACAGACGCAAGTATTATTTCTTCGGATGGCAAGAGAAAGGTCAAGATTCCAGTACGATACTTAGATAGCTATAGATTCAAGTATGCAGAAGATAAAAACCAAGAAGGCGTTGGACAAGGCAACAAGGATGGTAAGCCAGGTGATGCAATTGCTCATGATGGAACTGGAAAACCACAGGATGGACAGCAAGCTGGAGATCAAGGTGGAGAGGAATTGTATGAAGAGGAAGTAACGTTAGCTGAAATCATAGAAATGATGTTAGAGGATTTGGGACTTCCTTGGCTAGAAAAGAAAGATAGTGCGGTTGAGATTGAAACCGAGAATGTGAAGTTTACAGATATATCTGACGTTGGTCCGCTCTCAAATGTAGACAAGCGCAGGACTGTTTATGAGAACATGAAGCGTAATGCTAAAATGGGCAAACCAGTTACTGTACACAAGATTCACCCAGAAGATTTGAGATATAAAGTATGGGAGATGGAGATTGAATATCATTCGAACGCTGCTGTTTATTTTTTAATGGACAGATCAGGAAGCATGGATGATGATAAAAAATATATTGCCAAATCATTTTTCTTCTGGTTAGCACACTTCTGTAAAACAAAATATAGCCATGTCGAACTGATCTTTATCGCACATGACACATCGGCAGCTATTGTGCCAGAAGAGAATTTCTTTAAGATTAGCAACAGTGGCGGAACTATGTGTAGCTCTGCATATCAATTGGCATTAGAACATATCGAGGCCAATCATCCACCGGAGTCGTGGAATAATTATGTTTTTGCATTTAGTGATGGCGACAACTGGCCATCTGACAATGAAAAGTGCATGAAGATTGTTGATGAACTACTTGGTGTTTGTACAGCCGTAGGTTATGGAGAGATTGATATTGATAGCTTCTTTAATTATGGGGGAGGGTGGAGCTGGTCAACGTTGCATGAAGAGTTTCAAAAGCATATTAAGCATCCGAGATTTTTGACAGCTTCCATTCAGCAGAAGGAAGATATTTATAGTTGTCTCAGAAAGTTTCTAGGAATTGAGTCGGGAGAAGAATAATGGGCCGAGACTACGTATTAAAAGCTATTGCTGATGTCGAGGAAATGGCAAAAGAAATGGGCCTCGACTTCTTTCCAACGATTTTTGAATTTGTTGATAAGACTATCATGCTTGAAGCATGTTCATATGGTTTGCCGGTTCGAGCAAGACACTGGTCTTATGGCAGATCATACCAACACCAAAAACTTTATGGTGAAATGGGTTTTTCAAAAGTTTATGAAATTGTATTCAATAATGATCCATCATATGCATTCTTATTGAACAATAATCCAGATATAATTAATATCATGGTTGGTGCACATGTTTTTGGGCATGTACATTTTTTCAAAAACAATGTCGTATTTCAGGGTTCTGACAGAAGCATGATTTATAGGTCTGCCGAACGCGCCACAAGAGTGGATAAGCATATTGAGCAACTAGGATTAGACAGAGTAGAACATCTAATGGATATAGGCTTCGCTCTTGACAATCATATTGACTGGCACAAAGGGCTATTCAGGAAAAAATATCCTAAAAAAAGAGTCGTTGAAGACGTTAGAAAGCGCGGAGAGTTCGAAGATCTACTAAATATTAACAATAAGAATAAGGAACGAAGTATTCGTAAAAGGGTTGTGGGAGATAAGCTTCCGCCACATCCAGAGAAAGATTTATTATGGTTCCTGACAAACTATGCTCCGCTGGAAGAATGGGAGAGAGATATCTTGACCATAATTAGGGAAGAATCATTTTATTTCTATCCTATCGTTATGACCAAGATTATGAATGAAGGATTTGCTTCATTTTGGCACGCAGAGTTGATGTACAAGTACGATAAGCTAAGTGAGGAAGAATACTTAAATTTCGCCAAGACACACTCTGGAGTTATTAATCCTGGCAATCCGTTTAATATAAATCCTTATTATATAGGTTTTAAAATATTTACAGATATACGAGAGCGATGGGACAAGTTGTACGAAGAGGGCAAATCAGATATTAATGGAATCCAAAAGATCATTAAGGTGGCCGCAGAAGAAGACGATGCCTCATTCTTGCGTAATTATCTTACAAAAGATTTGGCCATCGAGATTGGTCTTTTTAATTACGGATATCGCCATCATCGTGATCCAGACATGAAAGATGAGGATTTAACAGAAGAGCATGGTATTATTGAATTAAAGGACAGAGATTTAAACAAGATAATTGAAAATATAATTAGACCAACGATTAACTATGGAGCACCACTAGTTACAGTGAATGAAGTAGATGGTGACACATTGGTCTTACAACATAGAGACGATTTTGGCCCACTAGATGAGAAATATGCTGAAAAAACAATGGAGTATATTTATGAATTATGGGGCGGGCCAATTGAACTAAAGAGCTATGATTTTGATGAAGAAAAAGTTACTTACGTATTCGACGAAAGTGGATTCGAGACGCATGATAAGTAAAAGGAGAGAATAATGGGTGCCTTGGTAGTCACCAAAACCTCCCCAGCAGGCAATTATAAGGTCGAAGTAGATGTAAAAGAGTTAACTTTAAGGTTACAATCTCTTACAGAAGGGTGTAATATAGAAATAGTACAACTCGCGATTTCATCTATGCTAGACGAGATAGAGGATGCTGTTGGGACAACGAAAGAAAAATAGAGGTTAGTTTGGATGTATAAAATTGGTATCATCGGGCATAGCCCCGAACACTTTGGCGCGGAAGAAGCCTATGTTCGACGGGTATTGGGACGAACTATTGACTCGTTGGGTTTCCAATATGGAGAGTCTGATGTAGTTTTCAATATCGTAGGAGATATCGGCGTTGGATTATGGTCTGCCGAAGAATGTCTTGACAGAGAATATAAATTTCATCTATTTCTACCATATCCTGTTGAGGAAACAAGCCAACATTGGTACGATTCACAGAAAGATCATTTGCGTAAATGTTATGGTCGCGCATTTTCAATTACTACATGTTATCAAGACACTAGTTGGACAGATCGTTCATATGAATTATTGGTTGACGATTCTAATTTTATTGTGTGTTTTTGGACCGGTAGAGGAGATGGAAAGACTTACGATGCTATTAAGTATGCGTTACATAAGAACAAACTAGCATTGAGTGGATTTGATGATTTAAAATTGGTAACAAATGAAATATTAAAAAGGAAAGATTTCAAGTGGAACGAGAAGAAATAAAACATAACGAAGCACTTAGTGTGGACTTTAGTACACAACTCCGGCTCGACAGCAATTGTGAACATGTCGAGTCTAGTATTTTCAGCTGGTTACAGATTGTGGCAGCACAGGTTGCCAAAGGAGACGTGGGTCCATTAGGTGCTATTATTGTTTTGGGAGATTTCGATAAGTTTGGCCCACGCATAGATGGCATGGTACAAATGAAGCCAAAACAAAATCCAATTGAATCTTTTCTATTAATAGACACTGAAGACAGTGACAGATATATTAAGAAATTTTCTCAAGCGCCTTATGATGGTGCTATTGTGGTGAATAAGACAGGACAAATAATAGGAGCAGGGATTTACTTGGTTATCGAAGATCCTACTCTCGATATTCCAGATGACTGTGGCACAAGACATAAAGCAGCTGCAAGTTTTTCTTTACGAAATGATGTAAAAAGTGTATTAACTATAAGTGAGGAGACTAACATTGTTAGGATCTGGAAAGACGGTCAGGTGCAGAAAGCACATAGAGTTGACGATCAAGAAGATGACAGAGTAAAGAACGGGGAGAAGAAAGAATGAGCAAATTCATGACCAATAAAGATGTGATTGGGCTGTTCGAGAAAGCTGATGAGCTAAAAAGCGACAAGAATCTTCCTAAAGAACAGCTTGAAAAGGAAGTCTCATCAATTCACAACAAGATTATTGAAGGACTTGGTTTCTTGGTGTATAGTAATGCCAAGCTATACCGTAAGTTTCCCAACTATGAAGACCTTGTTCAAGAGGGCTTTATAGGGCTGATTCGTGCGGTTAAAAAGTTCGACCGTAATATGTTCCCCAACTTTTTTGTATACTCAGAACGCTGGATTAGGCACAGCATCAAGCGCGCTGCAAGCAGATTTGACGTGGTGTATAATCCAAACAAAAATCGTGTAGTATACGCAGAGCCTGCTGATGTTGGTAAAGAAGAGGAAGAGGAGTTTACTCCAGAAGATATCTTCTTTGCTAAAGAAACTGGCGATCAAATTGAAGAAGTTCTAAACGACTTCCCAGACCGAGATCACGAGATTATAAAGCGAATATTCGGATTGGGAGAGTTCAGTCCTCAGACCTTGCGCGAAATAGGGCCAGATTATAACCTTACTCATGAGCGTATCAGGCAAATCAAGAATAAAGTGATATCGAGATTACGAAAGAATGAAAATTTAAAACGTCTGAATGAACTATACTAATACTCAATAGTATGGTAGAGACATAAATTTTTGTACTTAGTAGGCATTCGTGTATCTACAGGAGCAAGAAATTGGACATACATAATATTAAAATTAAAGTTATTAATGAAAGATGTACCATACCTGAGCGACAAACGTATCTGTCTGCTGGCGTGGATCTCCATGCTTGCTTGGATGAGCCAGTTGTATTAGAGCCTCTTAAACGGGTTTTGATACCAACTGGCTTTTGCATGTCTCTG
>Ga0209536_100013871_pt1 | contig 11596 bp, 12 predicted proteins | sample DeeMarSeWOR28_12_FD_187461 | JGI IMG/M metagenome (GOLD analysis project Ga0209536, IMG submission 187461) | Marine sediment microbial communities from White Oak River estuary, North Carolina - WOR-2-8_12 (SPAdes) (version 2) | ecosystem: Environmental > Aquatic > Marine > Intertidal zone >... | reverse complement strand
AGGCTATTGCAGATGTACTGCCCGCGCCTCCTCCCAACAATCCCAACCAGCCGCCGAACGGCAGTGCTCTCTATGCCAGTGAATGCGCCGGCTGCCACCAGCCCCTGGATGTGACAAATAAACCGGGGCGCAGTGCCGGAGCTATCCAGGCAGCCATTGATAACAACATTGGCAATATGGGCTTTCTCGGCGACCTGACTCCGGGCGAGGTTCAGGCTATCGCAGATGTACTGCCCCAGGCAGACGACCCTGAACCGGACTATAGCGACTGTACCCTCTGTCATGGACAACCGCCTTCCGGCAGCAGTTATCCTGATACCGCAGGAGCTCATGCTGCTCACACCGCCCTGGCTTCAGTGGGAAACAGTTGTTTGATCTGCCATCTTGGGGCTGCGCATAATTCCCAGGTTGACCTCGGTTTTCCGGCAGGCTACGATGCAAAGAGCGGACCGGCCACCGACAATCTGGACGGTACCTGCGCCAGTATCAAGTGCCATGGCGGTCGGACCACACCTGACTGGTGGAACGGCTCCATTGTTGTGGATACCCAGTGCACTTCCTGCCATGCATCCGGTTCCTCGCAGTACAACAGCTATTCATCCGGGCGGCATTCCAAGCATATACGGGAAGGATACAGTTGTACCGTATGCCATAACACCAGCAAACTGCGGAATGGACATTTCTCCAATCTGGAAAGTTCAGGTTTTGAATTGAGCCCGGCTTCCACCATCGGAGGCGGCGCAACCCGGGTCGGCAGTTACAGCAACGGTACCTGCTCCAGTATTGACTGTCATGGTTCCGAACGCTGGTCCGGCGATGATGATGATTAATAGGTAAGTAATAATAAAAAAGGGCGCCCTGTGAAGGGCGCCCTTTTTACTCTATGTGTTCATGGCTTATTGAGGTCACGGCACACGCAGCATTACCAGTTTTTATCCCCTGCCCGCTCCCATATCTACCCGCGTCAAACCCGACATAATGTAAAACCATAAAGACTTCACGCTGCATTATTGCATTAAAGGAACAACAGGCTATAATCACGGATTATAGGTGAAAAGGTTCGCCCTGTACAACCCAGCATTAAACGTGAAGGGAAGCGAAGCGGTCATCCTGCGGCAATGGATTTCGACCGCGGATTAACGCTGGCTTTATGTGTAATGCCACTGTATGGCCACTTTCTTGATGTCAATCCAAACTATGGAGGAACCAATGATGAAAAGATTTATAAAAGTAATGTTATCAATTGCCTTTACTGTTGTCGTATCCAGTCTGGTTTTACCTCAACTGGTCCATGCGCACTGCCAAATCCCATGCGGGATTTATGACGACTACGCCCGCGTGCAATCGATGCTAGAAGATGCCGCTACCATAGAAAAGTCAGCCACGCTGATCGCTGAATTAACAGGCAAGTCTGATGCACAGTCGCAAAACCAGATGGTTAGATGGATCATGAACAAGGAAAAACATGCCCAGAATATCATCGCAACGATCAGTGACTACTTTCTGACGCAGCGGGTCAAGCCTGATCAGAAAGATTATACCGTTCGTTTAACAAAGCATCATGCGGTAGTTATTGCAGCGATGCAAGCCAAACAAAATGCTGACATTAAATACGCAAAAGCCTTGAAGGAAAGCATTGAGGCCCTGTCGTCTTACTATCCGGAGCACAAAGATTAGAGAAAACAACCTGTCAGGACAACTTTATTCGATCACTATACAGTCAGACAAAGCCTGAAATCAGCGGGCAGAAAACTTATTTTCTGGCGCCGACCATGATCGGGTGCTTTTTCTGAAATGAGACAAACAGGTCTGCATTGTCTGGCTAAAGAGGCAACAACTTGAAACCATTAAGAATTTTGCAGAGCAATAAAAATACGAAGCACAAAAATGCGAAAATAAACGAGACAAGAAAAGGATTCAGGGCATGGCAAACAAGGTGCTGGAAGCTGTTGAGCTGAGCAAATCTTACCGGGTGGATGACCGCAGGATCTCCGTGCTTGACAATGTCAGCCTGGTGGTGAGAAAGGGCGAATTCCTCGTCATTGAAGGGAAAAGCGGCAGCGGCAAATCCACCCTCCTGAGCCTTGTGTCCGGACTCGACAAGCCGGACAGCGGCAGGATCGTCCTTAACGGCATGAATATCACCGGCCTGAGCGAAGACCAACTCGCCCCGTTCCGCAACCGGACTATCGGCTATGTGTTTCAATCCTTTCACCTGGTTCCCTCCCTGACCGCCCTGGAAAACATCATGTTCCCGGCAGAATTGAACCACGATCCCGAGGCGGCAGCAAAGGCTGCGGAACTCCTGCGCCGTGTCGATCTGCACCAGCGTGATGATAACTTTCCGCACCAGCTGTCCGGGGGTGAGAAACAGCGGGTCGCCATTTGCCGGGCCCTGGTCAACAGTCCGCAGATTGTCTTTGCCGATGAGCCGACAGGCAACCTCGACTCCGCCAACGGCGAAACCATCCTGCAGCTGCTCCTGAAGCTGCGGCGCGAACTTAATACCACGCTTGTCATGGCAACCCACAGCCGGGAGATCAGCAGTATGGCCGACCGCATAGTGCGGCTGGTTGACGGCAGGATTTTTCCGTAAGTTGTCCTGGGTTACTCTGAAAAACACTTGGAATAAGGCAGGCAGGATGCTCCACTTCCGCTTCATTTTCAGGCAGATCAGAAGCTCAGCCAAACAGGCGCTCATCTTTGTGCTCTGTGTGGCACTATCGCTGCTCACCCTCGTTTCCCTAGGCGGTTTCAGCAGCTCGGTGCGCAGTTCCATGCTCAAAGATGCCAGGCAGCTGCATGGAGCCGACATCATCATCCATTCCCATTATCCTCTGTCCTCCGGCCTGGCCTCAGCCATAAATGATTATGAAAAAAAAGGTCTGGCCATGGGAGCCCTGGTGCATGAATTTTACAGCATGGCCTCCAATCCGGCCCGCCAGAAATCAGTTCTCAGTCATCTCAAGGTAGTTGAGAAAGGCTATCCCTTCTATGGTAGGGTCGAACTGGCATCCGGCCGCGACTTTTCCGAAGTCCTGGAGCCGGGCACAATCATAGTCGAGCAGCCTGTCCTTGACCGTTTGGACGCCGAGGTTGGCGACCGCCTGCAGATCGGTTCAGCTGAGCTTACCATTGGTGACACGGTAATTGCGGAGCCGGACCGGCCTGTTTCATTCTTTTCCTTTGGTCCGCGCATCTTTATTGCTGCAGCCGACCTGAAACAGCTTGACCTGATTAAAATGGGCAGCCGTATTCATTACAATTACCTGCTCAAGGTGCACGATCCCGCCATGGTTGACCGGATGGCCGGTGAGCTTGCTGCCGTTGCCTCCGAACCCCAGGAACGGGTCAACACCTTTGCGAATGCCGAATCCGGCGTTAAGCGGTTCTTTGAGAATTTTCTCTTTTTCCTGAATCTGATCGGCATATTCACCCTGCTGCTTGCCGGCATTGGCATCCAGACCGCCCTGTATGCCCTGCTGCGGGACTGTGAATATACCATCGGTATAATGAAGGCGGTTGGAGCCACCAACCGCTTTATCTGCATACATTTCATCGTTATCATCATGCTGCTCGGCACGGCCGGCACGTTTCTGGGACTGTCCCTGAGTTTTCTGCTGCAGCTTTATTTTCCTGCCCTGTTTGGCGGTATCCTGCCAGCCAGCGTCATTCTGGTAATTGCCTGGGATACGGTTTTCGAGGGTCTGCTGCTGGGCATCGCAGTGGTGGGATTGTTTTCATTTCTGCCGCTGCGGAGAGTCAGAAACCTCAAGCCGGCAGCCATCTTTCGCAAGGAAAGCGGGGCTGCATGGGGAGGTTTGGATCAATATGTTGCCATTGGCGGTATCATCTGTTTTTTTACCGGTTTGACTATCTGGCAGCTCGAAAACGTCGCCACCGGTCTCTCTTTTGTCCTCGGGCTTTTCGGTCTGCTCGGATTGACCGCGGTTATAACCCAGGCACTGCTGCTCATCATGAAAAAAAAGCGGCCGCGAGCCCTGGCTCTGCGCCAGGCCTTCAAGGGCTTGTTCCGGCCGAAGAATGCCACCCGGGCCATTATCATCACCCTCTCCGCTTCCCTGTCCGTTATTTTTTCCATCTATCTCATTGAGCAGAACCTGCTGGCAACCTTTATCCAGTCCTATCCCCCGGACCTGCCCAATGCCTATTTTCTCGACATCCAGACCTCGCAGCGCGAGGATTTTACCGACATACTGGGCACGGAAGCGCAGTTCTACCCCATCATCAGGGCGCGGCTCGCCTCCATCAACGGCCGCCCAATCGACCGCCAGGCAGAAAAACAGCGGCGCAGGGACAACCTGTCCCGGGAATTTAACCTCACCTACCGCGGCTTTCTGCTCAAAGACGAACAGCTTCTGGAGGGCGGCTCGCTCTTCGGCAACCGGCCCGAAGAATTGCTGCAGCGTGGTGAAGTGCCGGTCTCGGTCCTGGACACGGTGGCAGAGATCGGTGACATCAGGATGGGTGACCTGCTGGTTTTCAAGGTGCAGTCCATTCCTGTCATGGCCCGGGTGACAAGCATGCGGACCCGCACAGAATCCAAAGTCCGCCCCTATTTTTATTTCGTGTTCCAGGAAGAGGCGCTTAAAGCGGCACCGCAGACCATTTTCAGCGCCGCGAAACTTGACAGGGCCCAGCTGGTTCGGGTGCAGAACAGACTGGCCGAGGAACTGCCCAACATCAGCGTTATCGACATCGCCAAAACAATTGAGGTGCTGGCCCGGATCATGCAAAAGCTCAGCGCCATCGTCCAGTTCTTCACCTCGTTTTCCATCATTGCCGGACTGCTGATCATCATCAGTTCGATTTTTGCCACCCGGCTGGCGAGGATACGGGAAGCAGTGTATTATAAGATACTTGGCGCCCGGTCTGTTTTTGTGCTGCAGGTTTTCACCCTTGAAAACCTCGTGGTTGCCCTTGTCTGCGGCCTGCTGGCAGGGCTGATCGCCCAGGCCGGCAGCTGGTTCGTCTGCACCAGGCTTTTTGCCATTTCCTACGAGCCCAGGCCGGGCAGCATGGCGATAATGGTCACTATAACCGTTCTGCTGGTCATAGGCGTTGGTATCGGGGCATCTCTTTCAATTTTGCAGCAGAAGCCGGCCGGTTTTCTGCGGGACCAGGAGTAAGAAATGAAAACACCCATCACACTATCCATGCCTAAAAAACACTGCAGTCTCCTGCTCTGCCTCCTCTTTATTTTTGTTAATGCAGGCTGCGATAGAGGGGGAGAGCCTTCCAGCTCCAGTGCGCAGCCTTCGCAGCCTGCAAAGGCTTACGAAGGAACCATAATCGCCCTGGGCAACAGCTTGACCGCCGGTCTGGGTGTTGCCGAAGAAGAGGCTTACCCGGCTGTGCTGGAGGAGAAACTGCAGCAGAGCGGTTATAACTGGCAGGTGATAAATGCAGGGATAAGCGGTGAAACAAGCAGCGGCGCTCTGTCCCGCATCAACTGGATAATTGCGCAACAGCCTGACATTGTTATACTGGAAACCGGAGCCAACGACGGAATGCGGGGTCTCCCCATACGGGTTATCAGGGAGAACATCAGACAGGTGGTTCACCTTTTAAAAGAAGCAGACATTGAAGTAGTGCTTGCCGGCATGCAGATGCTGCAGAATCTAGGGCCAGACTATACAAAACAATTTGCCGCGGTCTATCCTGGCGTAGCCGAAGAACAGGGGGTCATTCTTATCCCGTTTTTCCTGAAACAGGTGGCAGGAACACCATCGCTGAACCTGCCGGATTTCATCCATCCTACTCCGGAGGGCCACCGGATAGTGGCGCACACCGTCTACCCCTTTGTTGTTAAGGCAATTTTGGCAAGAAACTCCTCACAGAGCAAACCGACAAAGGGGGCAAGTCTGCTTTTGACATCATATGAGAAAACCGTGGCTCTATATTTAAAATAAATTGCCAAATTTGCAGGCCCCCCTAAATGTTTTATTACCATGCAAATCAACTATAAAAATTCTGGAGGAAGATCATGGTTCACAGGACAACGATATTGATGACTGAATTTGTCACTCATGATGTAAAGCGTTTCATAGTAAAAAAACCCGATATTTTTAATTTTACTTCCGGCCAGGGCGTCGAGCTTGTGATTGACCAGGAAAAATGGAGGGAAGAAGAAGGCAGGCCGTTCACCCCCACCAGTCTTGCCACTGATGAAGTGCTGGAGTTTACAATCAAACGCTACCCCGAGCATAAAGGAGTTACTGACAAACTGCATACCCTGGCAGCAGGAGATAATTTGTTGATGAGCGAGCCGTTCGGCACCATTTCATATAAAGGCCCCGGCATATTCATCGCAGGTGGAGCCGGAATTACGCCTTTTCTCTCCATCTTTCGGCAGCTACATGTTGAGCGTGCCACTACCAAGCAAACACTGATTTTTTCAAACAAAACCTCTGCTGATGTTATATGTGAGAAGGAACTGCGTTATTACTTCGGCAGTCGTTGCCATCTTCTCTGTACACGGGAAAAGGTTGCGGGATATGAAAATAGGCGCATCGACCGTAAATATTTGCAAAAGATTATTCCCGCTACGGATCAATATGTCTATATTTGCGGTCCGGATAAGTTTGTTGAGGAAATAAATTTAATTGCCAGGGATTTAGGTTTTGCACCTGAAACCATTGTATACGAGGAATAAATGGAAAAGCCGGCCGGCAAAATAGCAAGCGCACCGGATTCGTTCCGCCCATACCCCGCGTATTTCTTTATTGTGCGGATGTAAGGGGCGCAGGCAAGAAAAACCCATCCTTTTTCGGAATGGGTTAATACGTGTGTCAGATAATTACAGAAGCGTCTTCAGGCTTAAACCTTTGGTTTCCCCAGGGGGTCTCTCCCGCCTTGGCCATACGTTTTGTCATAGTAGCCGCTTTGATAGAAATCACATTTCTGGCAGTTTCCCAGTTTCAAGGCAAAACTCCCCTGTATCTGCCCGCCGCACAGTGTTCCAGCCACCCGGGCGCATTGTTTCCCATAGTCAGGATATGCGGGGCATGTTCCTAATTCTTTTGATTTAATGCCGCCCCCTTCTCTGCCACATTTCTTGAATTCCCAACAATTCATAGAAGCACCCTTAGCTGTAAAGCTGAGCAGTTACGCTCATGAAAATCTTCATTGACCTGAATAAACACTGGCTCCCTGAACAAAGGCAACATGTGCCAGAAAAGGAATATACCACAATGTGGTAGGCATGACAAGAATTATGCCAGGAGGAAAGGCTGGATAGTCGTGAGTTGTTTTTATGCCAGAGCCAGAAAATTTTCTCGTGGCAATAAGCAATATCCTGCAGTAAGGCTGACAATTTCTATCGATTGAATCTGAGCCTGGATGTCAGACATGAATACTCTGTAAGATGCTGATATGCATCCCGGATCCTGATTGACATTTCAGCAATCCTGGCACTTTCAAAATCACCTTCGCATATCCTGAACTCTGCGATCTCGTTTTGCAAGGCATCTGCCTCTGACTCCAGGAACCGGCACCATTCTCCCCTGCAAATGGCGCTCAAATCCTGCAACCTGTTGATATCACTTTCTAAAATATCCAGATAGGCGTTCATCTGCATCACCTCCTGCTCTTAACATTCTTTATAGTGATAATATAAGTACGTCTGAATGAAAAGTCAGCTAAAGGCATGCCAAAAGCATGGGATCGAGGCGCAGAAAACCTGTAGAATCCACGCTGGACCTCTTAAATGAAAATTTCTGTCAGGAAAAATTGTCCGGGATGCGGCAGCGCTCTGCGGCTGGATGCTAACAGGTGACAGGCAGCGTTTTAGGCGTTACGGGCTTTTGCTATCACCAGCGCAGAACATAGCGCAGGTAAGCTGCAACACCTGTACCGATCTGCATAAGGGCCAGGATGAGAATAACCAGGTTGTTTATGCCATGTATGGCAGGAAGGATTCTGCGCTGCTTGGGATTGAGATAGAGGAAAAAACCGGAAAAGATGCCGAAAACCCCGAGCGGCAGGATTATCATGGCGACTGCTTCATGCAGAGCCGTGTCAGGATTGAGGAGGTAGCGGCTGACCATAATGGATCCTGCAGCAACACCTCCAAGCATGGAGACAAGGGAAATAGTGCCAATTATGACATGGCGCTCCCGGAGAAACCTGGCTGATCTGCCGAAATGCAGGCTGCTGGCACGCTGGAATCCCAGGTAAGCTGCGTAAAAGGCCAGCAGGATGGCAGCAAGCTGGGCAGCAGGATGGATGCTGAGGATGAACCTCATAGAATAGCCTCCAAAAACTCTTAACTTTTCGTATTCATACTGTTTGGGTATACTCGTAACATTATGCATTAATGACCTGTTTGCAATATTTTTCACTTTTTCCTGATGGAATAAACGAACAAATGGCTTACAACGAAAAACTGTCTCAAAGGGTCAGGGCGATACTGCTGCAAGTTCCCGGTATAGAAATCAAAAAAATGTTCGGCGGTGTAGGTTTTCTTCTACATGGCAACATGGCCTGCGGTATTTTAGATGAATATCTTATTGTCCGTGTCGGGCCTGATGGGTATGAAGAAGCACTTGCCTTACCCCATACCGGGAAATTTGATATTACGGGGAGAGTCATGAAGGGTTGGATCATGGTGGCAAAGGCCGGCTGGAGAACCGAGAAAGATCTTTCAACCTGGGTACAGCGGGGAGTTTCGTTTGCCAAGTCGTTGCCGAAAAAATAAGTAAACGCCTTCTCACCATTAATCCTGCTGGAATTTTTACAAACCGTTATTATAGTTTTATATGATTCTAGACAGAAACTGCTCACAGTATATTTGTTAAGGAGGAAGCATTATGCCGAAATTTCTCATAGAAGTACCGCATGATGAAGAGCTGCTGGCCTGTGCCCAGGTTGTTGAAAGTTTCTTGAGTTACGGTTCCCATTTTGCGACGAAAGCTGACTGGGGTTGTACCGACGGCGTGCATAAGGCCTGGATAACCATCGAAACGGAGAACAGGGAGGATGCCAGAAACATTCTGCCTCCTGCCTATCGCGCCCAGGCCACGATCATTAAACTCAACAAATTCTCCATGGCTGAGATCGATGAGATCCTCAAACAACATGGGGGGAAATAACTGTTTAGCCGATGTATCGATGAAAAGAGTTGACCTGCTTAAAACAATTCCTGCGGCTCTGCAGGTAATCTTCCTCTGCATAACGCTGACTGCTGCGGCAGGAGAAGAGCTTGTCAAGACCCCGGCAGATTATGAAGGGCCTTTCTACCCGGTTACCAGGCAGGAGGATATTGACAACGACCTGGTACATGTTAAAGGGCGGACAGGGGTTGCCAAGGGAGATTTCCTGAACCTGTCCGGTGTTGTGGTGAACACCAGGGGCGAAGCCCAAAAAAATCTCATTATTGAGATCTGGCAGACCGATCCGCAGGGCAGATACAAACATCCCGGAGATTCCACACCGGGTGAGAGAGACCCTGATTTCCAATACTGGGGTGCGGCAACAACAGGCACTGACGGCACTTTCTTTTTCAGGACCGTTGTCCCCGGCGCCTACAATCCACGGCCTGCCCATATCCACTACAAGGTCTTGCAGGGTGGCAAAGTAATCCTGACAAGCCAGATCTATTTCATGGAGCCCAATGGACGAAGCAGGCGTCCCTCAATGACCCCGCAGATTGAGCTGCAGACCATTGACTTGATTCCTACATCAACGGGAGAATTCGAAGCATTTTTCCGGATTGTCTTATAATGCAGGGAGTAAGGTATGTCCGATACAAAAACAGATAAATATCTTGCCCAGGCCTTTGCCCAGCTGTCAAAAGGTGCAGCCCGGAAAAAAATCTACTCCCGCAAGGCAGCTAAAGAGGGACGCACGGAGGTTGCCCGCTTCCTGAGAGCAATGTCCGCTTCTGAATCTGTGCAGGCCCGCCGTCTTTTCAACAGCCTGATCGGCAAAGTTGACACATCTGCTGAGTATATAACTACGATCTTTGCAAAAGAATTACCGGCTGTACTGGAAAAATACTCAGCTATCATTGACAATGCAACTGCAGAAAGACCGGCCCTGCTTCATGCCCTCTCCCAGCTGCGGGCAGCGGAGACCAGGCTGCGGTCCTTTTACTCGCCGGATTCCGGGGATGTTGCTGTTAACAAAGATAGCGGATATTTTGTCTGCAGTTTCTGCGGATATGTAAGTATTGACAGCCCTCCTGAAAAATGTCCCATCTGCGGTGCCTCCAGGGATGCTTTTCAGGAAATACAGTAAGGTGCCACAATGCCCCATCCTTTTGCCTTCTCCTTATTATGCCTGCACTTACACCCCAAAGGGTTGGACGCGCCTGCAAAAATGGGTTAAGCTCACATGGCAATCAAATACAGGCCTATATACCTGATTACAAAACAAATAGATTGAACCGGCAGTTTAGTTTATGGAGCTTTACAGGGAACCACAGCCAATATTCTCCTCTCCAAAACAGACAATCAGCGATTTTCTCCTTATCATAGTCGGCTGCATCCTCAGTGCAATTGCCATAAACGGTATCCTCATTCCCCAGCATTTTGCCACCAGCGGTATTACAGGACTTGCCCTGATCATCCACAGGAAGCTTCCCGCGCTGAATATCGGTCTTATTTACTTTCTCTGTAATGTCCCGCTTTTTGCCCTTGCATGGATGGCAGTGGGCCGCCGATTCTTTTTCTACAGCATGGTCGGCATGGTTGCCCTCTCATTGTCCGTAGCATTTATCAAGGTTTCAATCCATCTTGACGACAAAATCCTTAATGCCTTATGGGCCGGGTTGGTCAGCGGCGCCGGGGTAGGGATTACCCTGAGATCCGCCGGTTCACAGGGCGGCATTGATATCCTGTCGGTCATGCTCCTGAAGCGCTTTTCCATCGGCATCGGCAACACCATCCTGGCTGTCAATTGCATCGTCCTGTTCCTGGTTGCCCTTGCCTACTCCCTGGAGGCGGTACTCTATACCCTGATCGTCATCTATGTCAGCACCAAGGTGGCAGCCTTAGTTATCACCGGTTTCAGCCAGCGCAAGGCGGTTATTATCATCTCACCGGAATGGCAGAAAATATCCCGGGAAATACTCAAGGATATACGGCGCGGAGTTACGGTCATCAGTGGGAAAGGCGGCTACTCAGGCAGGGAGGAAAACATACTCTACACTGTTGTCACCATACGGGAGGTCGGCTCCCTCAAAAGGCTGGTGCAGCGGATCGATCCCGAGGCCTTCGTGGTCATCAGCCCCACCCAGGAAGTCATGAACTACAGGATCGGCAATCAGCCGCACTGGTAAGGATTTCTCTTGCGCAAAGATATGCTGGTCACTGAACTAACATGGTCTGGCGGCTGCTGAAACCGATACTAATCCTGCCCGGCACCGTGCTTGTTCTTGTGCCTTCCTTCATTCTTTTTGCTTACCGCAATACTCATTATTCGCATGAACTTGCCGATCCGGACCGGTTTATTTTCTGGCTTGCTCTGGCAGCGGCAGGTCCCGGACTTTTTCTGGCAGTTTGGACAGTTAAGCTGTTCACAAAATTCGGCCAGGGCACTCCGGCGCCCTGGGATCCGCCTAAAAAACTGGTAG
>Ga0209536_100013869_pt1 | contig 11596 bp, 6 predicted proteins | sample DeeMarSeWOR28_12_FD_187461 | JGI IMG/M metagenome (GOLD analysis project Ga0209536, IMG submission 187461) | Marine sediment microbial communities from White Oak River estuary, North Carolina - WOR-2-8_12 (SPAdes) (version 2) | ecosystem: Environmental > Aquatic > Marine > Intertidal zone >... | reverse complement strand
GAATACGGCCAGACCGGCGGGGGCCCTCTGACGGGCCAGCTCACCGTAACCGTTGTTGACGGCCTGGACGGCAGTCCTGTGGAAGATGCCGAAACTTATTTCAGAATTAATAAAAAAGGGAATTATCATATCTGGGTAAGGACGAAGGACTGGGCACCAGGGGATTGGGAAACGCCCGGAAGATTTCAGCTGAAAATTGACGACCATCCCCTCCATGAAGTTTTGGGCACTGTGGAAGGATGGGGGTGGCAATATGTGGATCAGGTTAAATTAGGTAAAGGCAGACATCTTTTAGGTTTGACCGATCTCACAGGTTTTGACGCCCGATGTGATGCGGTTTATCTTTCGACCGGTGATGTGGCCCCACCCTCGGATTTAGTTGAACTGACCGATTGGCGAAAAAAAGTCCTTCAGATACCGGAATCCCCAAGACTGAAGGAACAGTTCGATCTGGTAATCACCGGCGGGGGTATAGCCGGTTGCGCTGCGGCCATTGCCGCTGCTGAGCAGGGAATGAATGTAGCCCTAATACATGACCGGCCTGTATTGGGTGGAAATGCAAGTGGAGAGATCAGGGTACATACCCTGGGAATATACGGACATTTTGAGCGGATATTGAAGATGCTTGACACGGAACATTATCCCAATGGATCCCCTGAGGCGCTCAAAGAAGATGAAAAACGCCTTGCGAATGTAAAAAAATACAGCAACATCCAACTCCACCTGAACTGGCGTGCCTACGATGCGCATACTGAAAAGGACATTATTCTTTACGTCGATGCCCGTCATACATCAACCGGTGAACGCAAACGGTTTATCGCGCCCTTGTTTGTTGACTGCACGGGGGATGGCTGGATCGGCTATTGGGCAGGTGCCGAATATATGTATGGCCGCGAAAGTGTGGATACCTACGGAGAATCCTGGGAAAAGCATGGTGAACTGTGGAGCCCCGAGAAAGCAGATAATTTGGTCATGGGGGCTTCCCTTTTATGGAGGAGTCATGTATTGGATTCAGCCTCCGATTTTCCGGAAGTACCTTGGGCCATAGAAATTGCAGGTGATTATGCCGCTGCAAATGGGGAATGGCAATGGGAATTTACACGCAACGATCTCCACCAGGTTGATGATGCCGAACAGATCAGGGACCATATTCTCCGGGCCATATATGGTTCCTTTTTTAATGAAAAACAGAAACCGGGAAATGACCGGCTCTCACTTGAATGGGTCAGCTATCTGGTTGGAAAACGGGAATCAAGAAGGCTGGTGGGGGACCATATCTATACTTTCAAGGATGTGAAGGATCATAATCTATTTCCGGACTCAGTGGTGGTGGAAGAACGCGAAGTTGACGTCCACTACCAGCAAAATATGCTTGATCCCGGAATGCCTGATTTCCTTTCTGAAGCACTATATTACAAGGCAGACAGATATTATGTGCCTTACCGAAGCTTGTATTCTAAAAATATCGGTAACCTGTTGATGGCGGGACGATGTTTCAGCTGTTCGCATATCGGACTGGGAGGACCCAGGGTGATGCGAACGACAGGCCAGATGGGCGCCGCGGTCGGATATGCTGCTTCGATTTGTAAAAAGTACAACGTATCTCCCAGGGAAGTGTATCGGAAATATCTGGAAGAGTACATGAAAGGGGTGCTTACCTCCAATGATTATATTCCTAATCCCTGATTCCCTTACAATGAAATTTTATGTGCCGGCATTTTTTCTATCGTTATTGATCGGTATAACTTCGCTGGAAAGTACCTCGCATGAGCCGGAGGAATCCTGTATCCAGGTGATTGATCTGCCAGGCCGGGATTCCATTTTTCTGAATCCGGTTTATTTCTGTGTTGATATTTCGGGCCGCTATTTCTATTATTCTTCCTTAAAAACAACCGTCTGCAACGATACGCTCTGCCAGTTGGTGTTACTAAACGTATTCTGGGATCCTGCCGAAATTATTCCCGATTTGACACGCTGCCCGGTAAACCGCTTACCAAAAACGATCATATCCCCTTTACCGTCCTGGATTATAAAAAACTTCATGCCACCCTGTCAAATGAAAATTCCATTCTGGGGGAAAAATCGATAGATGAACTCATTGATAAAAAACGGACCAGGTATTCTGAAAAAATTGACGCGGTAACAGGTGCCACCGTGATGGAAATAAAATCGGCAGTGGTTGATGGAGCGCTTTATTCAACATATACCCTTTGGCACCTGATAAACGGGGATATCCAACAGGAAATACGGGAACATACCTTGTTAAAGTACAACGCCGCGCTGGAAGATCAATTACTGAGCTCGGATAATCCAAAAACCATTCTTTTTGGTGTGAAAAACCTTAACGAAACATATTATTTCAACCGTTTTGAAAAGATCGTCGATTTAATGAAATCAGGTAATCCGCTTGTAAATTTTTACATTGCTAAAAATATACCTGAAGGCGTTTTAGCCAAAAAAGAAAATACAATGTCAATTCGGGGAATCTGGAATGATTTAGACCGAAATACCCAGTCTGTATTATCTAAATACATTATCCCCTGAAATTTTAAAATATCCGTAAATAAAGGGACTTAACCTATGTCAGCAGAATATCCGAAAAACTTTGCCCGGTTTTATGATGTCATTTATCATCACTTAAGAGATGGTGTGGACAATGATTTTTTTCTCAGTAAAATAAAACAGACGCAGGGGAAAATCCTGGAAATCGGAGTGGGCACGGGCAGGTTCTTTATGGATGCCCTTAATTTCGGAGCGGACATCCATGGAATTGATATCAGCGAAAACATGATTGAAATACTAAAGGGAAAACTCGATCCAGCGTACTACCCCAGATTAAGCCTGCAAAATATAATCGACTTCCATTTTGATTTTAAATTTGACCTGATCATAGCTCCATTCCGGGTGATGATGCACCTGACTGAAAAATCGGATCAACTTAAGGCCATAAATAATGTATACCGCCATTTAAAACCTAATGGCATTTTTATTTTCGATGTTTTTGTTCCCGATCTGAAACAATTGATCACCGGGCTCGACCATCATACGGACTTTGAAGGTGAGTACAAAAAAGGCAGAAAACTGAAACGGATTGTTTCATCACGATCCGATCTTATTAAACAATTGATTCACGTACACTTCAGGCTTGAATGGGAGGAGGAAGATAAGACAATGGCTGAAGATTGGGATCTTGAACTAAGATTCTTTTTCCGTTACGAGATGGAGCATTTAATCGAAAGATCTTATTTTGAAAATTATAGAATACTCGGTGATTACCGGGGAAACGAAATCCAGGAGCAATCCAAAGAATTCATTGTCGTATGTTGCAAATAATTATACAATTCAACCGGTCTGATCTTCAACCCAAATTGTCCCCTTTCTTATTTCTTACTGGCGTCAAACAGCTTCTGTTTCTCCTGTTTCGTAAGGCTTTCGTAGCCCCCTTCTGAAATCTTATCGAGTATGGCATCGATCTCTGCCTGGCTTACACCGGCATCATTAACAGGCGGGGCTTTGTCAGCATTTGATTTTTTATTCTTTGCTTTATAGGAAACTTTAACTTTTGGCCTGGGTTTGAACAGGCTCTTTACAAAATCCAGGAAGGTAATAATAGGCTGTCCGAAATCATTTCCCATACGCAGTTGCTGCACATACAGAAAACCAATGATCGCACCCCCTAAATGAGATAATTCTCCACCTGCATTGGTACCATCGATATTGATAAAAGACAATACCACATAAAAAATTGCAATGTATTTAATCCGTACAGGACCAAGGAAAAGAAGGAAAACCGTATAATTTGGAACGTGCGTGGCCGCGCCGACAACAACCGCAAATACGCCGGCGGAAGCACCGATCAGAATGGAACCTTCTACACGGTCCTGGAAATAAGGCACCAGGTTATAAATCAGCATGAATATCAACCCGCCAAGCAATCCCCCCATGATGTATAGGTTGATAAGTTTATTACTGCCCAGAAACTCATATATGATCCTTCCAAACCAGAAGAAAAACAGCATATTAAAAAGAATATGGAAAAATCGTTCGTGCGTAAAAAAATAAGTAACGATCGTCCATGGTTTAAACAGAAAACTGGTAATATCGGAGGGAAGGGCGATCTGGTATAATATCAGGTTATAGACTTCAGGTTTACCGGATATGGATAGGATTACTCTAAGAATATTAATGATAATAAAAACAGCCACGTTGATGATGATAATCTGCACCAAAGCGTTGTCCGGTTTTTTCCAGGCCGTTTTAAATTCATCCAAAATACTATTCCCCTGCATAATCAATTAAAATTAACGATAACCAATTTTTGACCAATGTCTCACTAAGATAAACGCAAAAAACATACCACCAAGATGGGCAAAATGGGCAACATTATCGCCTGGAGTCTGAATAATGGTTGAATACAATTCATATAAGCCATATAATAATACAAAATATTTTGCTTTTATGGGAATTGGCGGAAAGATAAGCATCAAGACCGTATTGGGGAAAAGCAATCCGAAAGCCATTAAAATTCCAAAAACCGCTCCGCTAGCTCCCACCATGGGAAGGTTGGCGGTCCTTGAGTACAACTCCCTGACAATGGAAATACTCTCTCTCGTATATTGCGCATTATCCGGATTTGCGGCATACCCTTCGATCAGATTCTCAAGTTGATCATTTAAACGATAATGGTCGATGATGAACTGATTAAAACTTTCCGGATTCGGGTTCAAATAATAAGCTTCAGCATCCTTTTCCACTGCTCTTACCTCAAAATAATTAACCCCGGCCCATAATATTCCTGCGCCAATGCCCGTCACAAGATAAAACAGAAGAAATCGTTTGGGTCCCCAGACTCGTTCAAGCCAGGGACCGAAAATAAATAATGCCAGCATGTTGCCGAAGATATGCCAGAATCCGGGAGCGTGAATAAACATGTAGGTAAAAAACTGAAAAGGATAGAACGTTTCCGCATGGATATAACGTAAGCCTCCCAGGCTGATTAAATTTACATTAAAGAATCCCTGTATCAATGCAAGTCCTATATTGATTATCAGCAGATTTCGTACCAGTGGCGTTATGTTTCCAAACATTAATTCTTTCGCTTAAAGTATTCAGCCAATTGTTCAAGGGTAAAAATATAAAATGTTAATTCACCAAACGGAGAATAATTTGGATTTTTACATCCGAACAATTGATCCACAAGTGATTTTCTTTCCTTCTCATTCATCGACCTTCCCTCTTTCAGGCAGGTATATCTCGCCATCGACATGGCCAGATTCTCATGCGTTTTCAATTCAAGTTGTTCCTTATTGAGTTTATATTGATCAATCAATCCTTCAAAAACCTCCTTTTCATTTATATCCTTTAAACCTGAAGGGATCCCATTGATTAAGATCGCATTCTTGCCAAATAAATCAAAATCGAATCCAAGGGATGAAATTTCATCCTTGATATCCATTACGAGAGAATAATCCGAGGGGTTCAGTTCAACCGAAACAGGAAAGAGTAGCTTCTGGATACTTGCAGTCTTATTATCGAGACAGGAAAGATATTTTTCATATAAAATCCGCTGATGAGCAGTCACCTGATCAACGATCATGAGCCCTGTTTTAACCTGGGTCAGGATATACCGGTTGTGTAAATGAAAGGTGAAAGATAGGTTATCCACTCCCAGTGAAGCATCTAATAATTTGAAGGGAGAAACATTTCCGGGCGTGGACAGGGTACCGGACCTATCCCTTTTTAAATCTGTCAAATCGGATGCGATTTTATCTTCGGGATTTTCATATAGTTTCTTCCAATTGGGTGAATTACTGAAATTTCCCGGAACGGGCCTAAGCCTCTCATAATCAAGTTCCCTCCTGGTTCTTTCGGCATACTCCCCTCCATAATTTTTCTGTAGATCAATATTTATATTATGAGAAAAATCAATACTTGGTGTGATGTTATGCTGTCCGAGAGCCTGTCTCACAGTTGCCCTGATCAGCCCGTAAATGGTTCGCTCATCTACAAATTTAATTTCCGTTTTTGTGGGGTGTACATTCACATCGATGTGCTTTGGATCGATCTCAAGGAAAACAACGAAAAAAGGGAAATAATCCTGAGGAATCAGATTTTCATAAGCATTTTGAACAGCATGCACAAGATAATTACTTCGGATATACCGGTTATTGACGAATATGAATTGTTCGCCCCTGGTTTTTTTTGCAAAACCTGGTTTACCCACATAACCTTTGATCTTCAAATGGGGTGTTTCTTCCCGGCAGACAACCAGTTGCTCCTGATAACTCCGGCCAAAAAGGTTGATGATCCGTTTGACAAGTTTCCCCGTCGGAAGAAGATAAACTTCCATATCATTCTGATACAATTTAAAATTGATCTGTGGATGACTCAGGGCCGTACGCTGAAATTCATCAATGATATGACGCATTTCCACCGAATTGGATTTAAGAAAATTCCTTCGGGCAGGAACATTAAAAAACAGGTTTTTCACCTCGACGGAAGTGCCATCCGGACAAGCGGCCGGTTCCTGTTTGATCACCCTGGATCCTTCGATACATATCTGGGTTCCCAGTTCATCTTTATTTCTTTTTGTCTTCAATTCAACCTGGGATACGGCCGCTATTGAAGCAAGGGCCTCCCCTCGGAATCCCATCGTCCGGATACGGAAAAGATCATCGGCCGTCGTGATTTTGGATGTGGCGTGCCTTTCAAAACACATCCTTGCATCCGTTACCGACATGCCCATCCCATCATCAATTACCCTGATAAGTGTCTTGCCGGCCTCTTTAATAATAACCTGGATATTTTCCGCTCCTGCATCAATGCTGTTCTCGACCAATTCTTTGACTGCGGAAGCCGGCCTTTGCACGACTTCTCCTGCAGCAATTTGATTGGCAATGGAATCGGGCAATAAATGAATAACATCCCTCATGCCCTGTCACGCTCTTCTTTTCAATTTTAACCAGATATATATAGGGATAAGTATCAGAAATGCCATAAACACCTTCTCGCCATACAACAAATATCCAAAAAAAATGAGCGCAAAAAGTAAAACAAAACCAAACTGCATTACCCCAGATTTTTTTTCTGCGCGCCTTCGACTCCTGAAGGCAGCTGATATGTTTTCTCGATAACTGCTGTTTTTCGATCGATCAATTTCACCTTTAATCCGACTGGTTCTTTCTTCAATTTCCTCTTTTATCGGGTCATAGTATCGTGGTTGAAAATTAAATCGCTTATTTTTGGGTAACCTTGTAAGTGTAGGAAATCTCATTTGTAAATTTCTTGGATATATACAAAATTAATGCATTTATTGCTTAACCCCGACTATTCTAATGTTAAAAATAACATGGAATTTTGTCTATAGGTTATGCATTTATACGATATGATGGATCACGGGTTAGCACTGAATATACTCATAATCAAGTAACTTATTCCGGTTAAATATTTAGTAACGCATGGGTTTATGTTTGAAAATTCTTTTTATTCTTGTCCTTAGTCTTTCTGTAAATTTAAAAATTCTGATTGCACATTCCCGGGGCATGTCAGCCGGGGAGTACGAGTGGGTGGATAGTATACTTACGTCCATGTCGCTTGACCAAAAGATAGGGCAGTTAATGATGATCGCCACCTACTCAAATTTAAACGAAACCCATTACCGGAATGTAGAATTGTTAATAGAAAGATACCACATCGGCGGCCTGGTCTTTTTCCAGGGTTCTCCCTCAAAACAGCTGGAACTAACCAACCGTTACCAACGCTTAGCCGATGTACCGATTCTGATTGGCATGGATGCCGAGTGGGGAGTAAGCATGCGGCTCGACAGCATACTGCCATTCCCCAGGCCAATGACGCTAGGTGCTATTGAGGATGACCGTTACTTGTACAATTATGGGGCGGAAATTGCCAGGCAGTGCAGACTTATGGGAGTGCATGTCAACTTTGCACCTGTTCTGGATGTGAATAATAACGCATCAAATCCAGTTATTAATGTGAGATCCTTTGGTGAGATCACTGATTGGGTGGCTGCGAAGGGTGTATCTTATTTTCAGGGATTGCAGGATAATGGCATCATTGGGGTTGGGAAACATTTTCCGGGGCATGGGGATACGGATATCGATTCCCACCACGCACTCCCGGTCATCCGGCATCCAATCAAACACCTCGATTCGATCGAACTTGTCCCTTTCAAAAAGGCCGTAAGGGAGGGGATAAAGGGAATAATGGTCGCCCATCTGAACATTCCTGCCCTTGATAATGATTGGAAACGACCTGCTTCACTTTCGGGAAATATTATACAGAATATCCTCAGATCAGAATTTCATTTCAATGGATTGGTGTTCACCGATGCCATGAATATGCAGGGCGTAACATCTGTCTTTCCATCCGGAAGGGCCGAATTGGAAGCCTTCAAAGCCGGTTGCGATGTGCTGCTGATGCCGGTGAATGTACCTGCAGTAGTTGATGTTTTCAAAAAAGGAATTGAAACGGGCGAAATCACGGAAAAAATGATCGATGAAAAAGTGGTCCGCCTATTAAAAGCGAAATATGAAGCCGGGCTTCATACAATGCAATATTCGGAACCCCGGTCCCTCGTTCAAAGATTGAATAAAAATGCAGAATCTCTGAACCAAAAAGTGTATGAACAGGCAATTACCCTGATCCGTAACCTTGACTCTCTTGTGCCTTTTCATCTTATCGATACGATCCGGTTTGCCTCCCTGGTTATGAACGGGCGAACAAACAAGGAAACCAAAACTGCTTTTGACAACTACATTCCTATGGATCATTTTTCACTAAAAAGGAAAATGGATAAGGACAGTGACTATCTGAGAATATTGAATGAACTCAAATCCTATGAGATTGTGATCGTTTCCTTACATGGATTATCTACCCGGGCAAAAAATAACTTTGGTATTTATCCGGAAGATGTTGATTTTATACAAAAGTTAAATAAACTTACCAAGGTAGTGCTCGTTGTATATGGAATCCCATACAGTCTGAAGAATTTTATAAATCTGGATCATCTTATCTGCGCTTATGAAGATAATTTTTATTCGCAGTCGGTGGTGCCGCAATTGCTTTTCGGCGCCCTCCCTTTTAAAGGACACCTTCCAGTCGGTATTAATGAAGAAATAAAGGCCGGACACGGCCTTTCCACCAAGTCCCTTGGAAGACTGGGGTTGTCTACCCTTGAAGCCGAAGGTTTTCAGACCGATTATATTAAATTGATTGACAGTATTGTAACGGAATCCATTCAGGAAGAATCCATCCCCGGGTGCCAGGTATTGATTGCCAGAAATGGAAGGATTGTTTTCAATCGAAATTACGGTTATCAGACTTATGACAGCCTGATTCCCATCCAGGACAACAGTGTCTATGATCTGGCCTCGGTTACCAAGGTTGCCGGCTCCCTTCAGGCATTGATGATGCTTTATGAATTTGGTTTGTTGGATCTGGATAAAAAAGTATCTTTCTATCTACCCGGATTGAAAAATACGAATAAGGAAGACATCGTACTGCGTGATCTGCTTACTCATCAGGCGGGGTTGTTGCCTTATTATCCCTTCTGGATATATACGTTAAAAAAATATAATTCTGAAAATAATTATTATTCCAAAACCAACAGCTTCGATTACCCCTTAGAAATTACAAGGGATATGTATGCCAAATCATTTTTGAAAGATACGCTATGGAATTGGATGCTGAGAACCGAATTGCTTGAAAAAGAAGATCCCGATAAACCCCATGTGTATAAATACAGTGATATGGGATTTTACATCATTCAGCAACTGGTGGAAGGGATTACCGGCTGGCCTTTGGATCAGTACCTGGACAAATATTTTTATGAACCGCTGGGATTGACGCATCTTACTTACCTGCCCAATAAAAAATTCGATCCGCAATGGATTGTTCCTTCGGGGATCGATAAATTATTCAGGAATGGAAAAATACAGGGCTATGTTCATGATGAAATTGCAGCCATTTATGGGGGCGTGGCTGGCCATGCGGGCCTGTTTTCCAATGCCCTTGAGTTGGCAAAAATTATGCAGATGAATCTACAGGGAGGTTACTATGGTGGAATCCAATATTTTCAACCAGAAACCATTTTTGAATTTACAAGTCGTCAGTATAAAAAGAACAGGCGGGGTATCGGTTGGGATAAACCACAACTAATTGGAGATGAATATAATCCTGCCAGTTTTTATGCATCACCGGAAAGTTATGGCCACAGTGGATTTACCGGAACCTATGTATGGGTCGACCCAAAGTATAATTTAATTTATGTATTTTTATCCAACAGGACCTACCCTGATACAGATAATCGAAAACTTATCGATCAGGACACTCGTAAAAGAATTCAGACTGTAATATATAGTTCGATCATTAATTTTAAAAAATGAATATAGGTATCGTATGCTACCCAACTTATGGAGGCAGCGGTGTAGTTGCAACCGAATTGGGAAAAGCATTGGCTAAAAGAGGTCATAACATTCATTTTATAACGTATTCACAGCCCTCGCGTTTGGACTTCTTTAATGAAAATCTGTATTACCATGAGGTAACCATCAATTCATATCCCTTGTTTGATTATCCACCGTACGAACTCGCCCTGGCAGGAAAGTTAGTGGATGTGGTTCGTTTTGAAAAACTGGACCTTCTGCATGTCCATTATGCAATACCTCATGCATCCGCTGCCCTTATGGCCAGGCAGATATTGGCAACAAAAGGTTACAGATCTCCATTCGTTACAACCCTTCATGGTACGGACATCACCCTGGTAGGAAAAGATCCATCCTATGAGCCTGTTGTTACCTTCAGCATAAATAATTCGGATGCTATCACGGCTGTTTCCGAATCACTCAAGCAGGATACACTTGAGCATTTTAATATTCAGAAAGATATCCGTGTAATCCCCAATTTCATTGACCTCGACCGTTTCAAAAAGCAAAAAAAGGATCACTTTAAAACGGCTATCTGTCCTAATAATGAAAAACTGATTGTTCATACCTCCAACTTCCGTAAAGTGAAACGCGTGGAGGACGTCCTGATGGTTTTTTATAATTTACGAAAAAAAATTCCTGTTAAATTACTGCTTGTGGGTGATGGACCTGAAAGGATCCGGATTGAAAGTCTCTGCAGAGAGCTGGGGACCTGTGACGATATTCGGTTTCTTGGAAAGTTGGATCAGATCGAAGAGGTCCTATCAGTATCCGACCTCTTTATCATGGCTTCAGAAAAGGAAAGTTTTGGTCTTGCCGCCCTGGAAGCCATGGCCTGTGAAGTACCGGTAATATCTACCAATGCCGGTGGACTACCTGAATTGAATATTCACGACCAATCAGGACTCCTGAGCAACGTGGGAGACATTGAGGACATGACCAAAAATGCATTTACCATTCTAGACGATAAAAATCTTCCCCGCTTCAAAGAAGGTGCTTTAAACCGGGCCAAGGATTTTAATGTGGATAAAATTCGGGGGATAACGGGAGAGTTTTGTCGGGCATTGCGTAAATTGAATTGCCACAAGATAGCTACGATACTCCATGGTGCTGGCATAGGTGGTATTGAGCTTGAAGCTTCAGCTGAAGCAATA
>Ga0209536_100013868_pt1 | contig 11597 bp, 5 predicted proteins | sample DeeMarSeWOR28_12_FD_187461 | JGI IMG/M metagenome (GOLD analysis project Ga0209536, IMG submission 187461) | Marine sediment microbial communities from White Oak River estuary, North Carolina - WOR-2-8_12 (SPAdes) (version 2) | ecosystem: Environmental > Aquatic > Marine > Intertidal zone >... | reverse complement strand
CGCCAGCCGAGTGCATGCATCTCGGAGCCGTCGAGTGCATCGAACTCCGGGACGGAGACCATCCCACGGGTCGAGTCGTGCGCGGCAAACCCGATCTCACAACCCTGGGTGGCCGTGTCGTCCCACAGCCACACGATCTCCCCGGAGCTGCGGACCAGGGTGTCGTGCGGCACGGCCTCCAGCGCACGGAAGAAGTACTCGCACGGGTCCGCCTGCTGTGCGCTTGCGTAGGCCGAGCCGCAGCAGAGCCACGCGCTGAGCGCGATGACCGGTGCCAGCCTCACGTACGTACCGCGTCCTCGCGAAACCGACCGCGCACCAACGATCGCAGCACTGGTCGCTCAGCCGGCGGCTCCGCTCCAGATCACTCGGGCTCCGTCCACGTGAGCCCACCGGCGCCACCGACGACGGGCAGCTCGAGCGTGGTCGCGTCGAGGTCCACCGTCAGCTCGGTGCCGGGGTCGGGCCACAGGGTGAAGTCCCGGTCGGTCGACATGATCATGAGCCCGATGCGCTGCCCCTCTGCGATGACCTGGTCGTCCGGCTGGAGATCGAAGCTCAGCTCGTAGAACTCGCCGGGCACGAGCGGCGCGCTCTCCGTGAGCGACGCGTGATTCTGCGGATCCGCCCAGCCCCGCGTGATGATGCCGCCCCTCGCCCCCACGATCTGCCCATTGCGTCCCGGACGACCCTCCAGCCACGGGAGCGAGACCAGCCAGACAGTGAGGTTCGCCGCCGGCGTGCTCGAGGCCACCCGGATGGTGATGCGCGGCGTGCCGGAGATGTGGACCGCACGCGCCAACTCCGGCGTCACGTACAGCAGCCGGTGCTCGGTCCACTCGGCGCGCGCGAGCGTCGCCCCGTCGAACGAGAAGTTGTCCACCAGGGTCTCCGTGCCCTGTCCCGCGCTCGCAGTGAGACCGAGCCCGCCATGCTGGTGACCGCCCGAGCGCGGGTGGAGCGTGACCGGCGCCGCGTCCGGGTGCGGGTAGTCGGGATACGAGGTCGGGTTCGACCGGTCGTCGTCCTCGCGCACGATCCACGACCTGGGATCGTTCTCCACACCGTTCTCGACACCGTACAGGTAGCGGGTGAACCACCGGTTCATCAGCGCGAGCGGCGGCGGCCCGCCGTGCCCCCCCTGATGGAAGTAGGCCTGTGCCGGCACGCCCTTCGCCTTGAGGTACGCGTACACCATCACGCTGTGCTCCGGCATCACGTTCCAGTCGTTGAACGCGTGGGACATGAGGGTGGCCGCCCTGATGCCGTCCAGCTCGCTCTGGAAGTCGCGCGCAGCCCAGAAATCGTTGTAGTCACCGGACACGCGATCGATCCCGGGCAGCAGCTCGCCGTCGCGGATCAGGGCGTTGCAGTGGCCGCGGTTCGCCGGATCGCCGCTGTTGATGAAGTCGTAGAGGACGTCCATGTCCTCGCCGAGGTAGCCGCCGGGGTGCCGCACCAGCCCGTTGGAGCGGTAGTAGCGGTAGTACGACGTGTTTGGCGCGATGGGGATGATGGCCTCGAGTCCCTCGACCCCGGTGGTCGCCGCGGCGACGGGGATCGTCCCGTTGTACGACGTGCCGGTCATGCCGACCTTGCCGGTGGACCAGTCGGCGGTGATCTCCTCATCGCCATCCACGGACGTGAAGCCGCGTGCCCTGCCGTTCAGCCAGTCGATCACCGCCTTGGGCGCCAGCGCTTCGGCGGGCCCGCCGACCGTGGGGCACCCTTGCGAGAGACCCGTCCCGGGCGCTTCGGAGTGCACGACGGCGAATCCCCGCGGCACCCAGGTGCTGACCTGAGAGCCCGAGATACCTGGCCGGGCCCGCGTGCGCACCGACGGTGGTGCGGGACGGGCCGGCGGTTCCGCACCGAGCTCGTGCCGCACGTTCCACATGATCGGCATCGCGACTCCGGAGAAGTACGGGCTCGACTCGTACACGATCGGGACCTTGAGGCCTTCCGTTTCCGTTTGGCGCGGTCGGACCACTGCCACGTGCACGCGGTCGGGTTTCCCGTCGCGGTCCGAGTCGAACTCGGTCTCGACCCACAGCTGCTCGCGGATCCACTGGCTCGAGTCGGCAAATGCCTCGACGACCTGGGCCTGGCCGTCGACGAACACGGGCTCGGCCCGCTCGGACATCTGGGCCGACGCGGACTGCGCTGCGCCGGCGGTGACCGTGCCGGCCAGCGCAAGCGCCGCGGCGGCGTGAAGGGCGAGACGGGTTCCTCGAGGCAGCATAGGTGTCATCCGGGTGCGGGTGTCGGTTCGGCGCCCCGCATCCTGCGGGGTGCCTCCTGAAGGACACACAAAGATAGTCGAGTGTTCCCGAAGACTTGGCGGGCCGGAGCCCAGGTTTCCTACGGCGCGCCGTCCTGCGCCAGTGCCCGGAGCAAGAGCCGGCCGCGCATGCCGCCGAGCGTGCCCGGGTGGTCGGTCGCAAACTGCCGGATCACGTCGCGGATGTCGTCGCCCGCCTCGAGTGCGCGGACCATCCCGTGCGCGAGCTGTCCGATCGCGCGGTCCGTATCGACCGTCATGCCCCGCAGCAGATCGGTGCGCCCGAGCGAGAACAGCGCCGGGATCGCGAGCAGATCGAGCGTGTCGGCATGCGGATCCAGAGACGTGCTGGCCGCGACCACCGCCTCCAGCGCAGCGTCCCCCGCGTCGCGCGCGCCGAGCCGGTGCTCGACGAGTCCGAGCAGGTACCGCACGAGCCGCTCCTCCGGATCGTACGGGCGGCCCTGACCGAGATGCTCGGGCCACTCGAGCGCGGCAACGAGGTGCGTCCGTGCCTCGTCGACCGCGCCCGCATCCAGCGCGTCGAGCGCGGCCAGCGTGTGTGCCTGCTCGTACAGCTGGTGGCTCGTGCGGGCGTTCTCGGACGGCAGCACGTGCGCGGCGTTCAAGATGGCGATCGCCTCGAGCGGCCGGTCGAGCTGCACGAGCGCGCGCACGTGCAGCAGATCGAGATTGAAGTCGCCGGGGAACGCGGCGCGTCCCGCCTGCGACTCGACGAACGCGTCGGCCCACCGGCCGCGCTCCTGGAGAAAGCGGATCAGCTCGATTCGGAGCGTGCGGGTATCGCGGTCGAGCGCGGCGGCGCGCCGGAGGTCGCGCTCCTGATCCCGCCCGTCCGTCTCAGAGAGCAGGTGTGCGCGGGTAACGTAGAGTGGGGCGAAGTCGGGCTCGTCACCGAGGCTCGTGAGCAGTTCCGCGGCTTCCCCGGCGCGGTCGCGGGCCCACAGGTTGAGGGCGTACAGGTAGGTCCACGACCAGTGCCCGCCGTGCGCGGCGGCCCAATCGAGCACCGCGAGCGATTCCCGCCGATAGGGGAACACAAGGTGGAGATCCGGCGCGTGGTCCAACTGACCGGGATCGTCGTCCAGCCATGCCAGCCAGGCGCCGAGCAGCGGGTTCGCGGTGATCCCGGTTCCCAGGTGCAGCAACGCGCGCGCGTCGCCCGGCGCGCCGCGCCGCACGTAGTCGATTGCCAGCTCGAGGATCGTCTGGTCCGGATACTCGCTCCGCAGCTTCGAGAGGAAGGCATCGGCCGACGCGGCACTCGGCTCTGCGAGGTAGCGCTCCGCCGCGACGAAGTGGTGCAGCGGATCGAGTGCCAGCAGCTCGTCGTGCAGCGATGCGGCTCCCTCGCGGTCTCCCTGCCGTCGCGCCACGATAGCACGTATCTGGCGTGCGCTCATGGCGTACCGATCGTAGTCGAGCGCGAGCCCCGCGTACCGCACCGCCTCGGCGGCGTCCCCCTCCGCCAGGGCGATCTCCGCGAGCTGCCCGTACGCGGTCGAGCGATACGCCATCGACCGCGCCGCCCAGCCGAACGACTCGCGCGCGTCGGTCGTCCCTCCCGCCGCGCGGTACAGGTTGCCCGCGATGAAGTTGGCATGCGCGTCGTACGCGTCGAGCTGCAGTGCGCGCCGCACGAATGCGATGCCCGCGTCGTACCGGCCGCGCCGGTACTCGAGGTCGGCCAGGCCCACCAGGGCGTCGCGGTGCCACGGCTCGGCGGCGAGGGCGCGTTCGAACAGCGAGCGAGCGTCGCCATAGCGGCGGCCCTTCAGCAGCTCGCGGGCGTCGAACACCAGGCGGTCCGCCTCCGGGATGAGCGCGGCCGCCGCCGGGTCCGTTGCGAACGGCCGGCTGGTCGCTGTCGTGGCGGGATCCGACGAGTACTCGAGCCCGAGTGCCGGGAGCTGCACGACGAATGCCGTGTCGCCCGCGAGATCGACGACGTGCTCGACCGGCTCGAGCGGTGCCAGTACCACCGGGAGCGACGCGAGCAGGCGATGGCCGGATGAGACGCGCAACGTGTCGGCCGTGGTCCCGAACGCGGTGACGCGCACGACGAGCTTTCCGCCCTCGCGCGTCACGTGCATCGCCCCGTCCCGCGAGGCGTCGGTCAACCCGCCGAGTCCCTCGAGCGGGAACCACGTCTCGGACCAGCGGTCGGTGGCGCCGGGCGGGAAGGCGGCCTGAGTAATCGGGTTGACGTCCGCTCCCGGTGCGTACTGCACGAAGAGGCGCCCTGCCTGGAACTCGATGTACTGGCCATCGGTGTCGGTGAGCAGGTCCTCCCACACGCCGCCTTCACGGGAGAGCGCCCACAGCCACAGCTTCTGGCCGGGCATCTCCTCGTGGCGTGCCCAGTGACCGAAGCCATAGCCGGCGTCGTGGTAGTAGCCACCGAAGAAGTCGTGCAACGCGCCGACCACGTGGTACGACTTGTGACCGCCGAACCGGTTGTTCGCGTAGGCCGGCAGGTAGCGCCCCTCGGAATCCACGGGCCACGCCCGGCGATCGCCCGAGTGCGCCAGGTAGGCGTTCCCCGGCATGAACATCTCGAGGTCGTCGCGGGCGAACGCTGCCGCCGTCATCCAGTTGTAGTACGGTTGCTCGAGCGGTGTCGGGTTGGACCAGGAGACGTTCGTCTCGAACGAGGCCTTATCGGCGGGCAGGCGAATCTCGACGCGCCAGTGCGAGCGGGAGGGGAGGTCCATGGTGCCGACGATGCAGCTCACGCTGCCGTCCGCGTTCTCGCGCAGCACGTGGTCCACGGGCGTGGCGGTGGACGGGGTATGCCCGATCACGCCGAAGTTGAACTCGATCCCGCCCGAGGTCCACGGGCCACGCAGGGCGATGTTCCGGAACTTCATCACCTCGTTGCGATAGATGAACTCGTGACCGGAGCGCTTCACCACCGCACCCCACACCTTCCCTCCGGCTTCAGGTAGCACGAAGACCTCGATCAGGTCGTTCTCCAGCCGTACGACCTTCCACTGGCGCGGCACGCCTTCGGCCGCATACCCCTCGAACGAGTGATAGGGGTACAGCCGCGGATCGCGCGTCAGGATGGGAACCGGGTTGGGCTCCGAGAAGGGATACGTCGTGAGGATACGTGTCTCTTCGGAGATCCGAGCCTGTTGTGCGCTGGTGTCACCGCATGGCAGAGCGAGTAGTGCGCAGGGGAGGACGATGGTGCGGGAGGAGAGGCGCATGGTCACTCGTCGGGTCGGGGTGCGTCACGGGACGACGGTGCGGTGTTCATCATACGCCGCGGGCGCTCGATGTCGGAAGAGCGGGCTCCGCCGACTCCACCACGACGACCGTCCGCAGCATAGGCCAAGGCGTGTCTCTTACCGGGTAGTGCCAAGGAACCCAGCAGTGTGGCCGCACAGGTCCGTGCGAGGGGTGATGACAACGGACGGTACGGCGGTAGGGTGCCCGAGCCGAGCATCGAGGCAGCATCAGAATTCCAATCCGGAGTGCGGTGCTTCCGATCCCAACGCCCTGATGCTTGCGACGCCACCCGGCGCGTCGCATGATGGAGTGAGAACCCACCATCACCGTGTGGCGGGAGGTGCTGCCATGACGGGCCAGTCACGTAGGACCTTTGTCGGCTCGGTGTCCTCGGCGGCGGTCGCGAGTGTGGCGCCGGGTGTGAGCGGCACCCTCGCCGGCTGCCGGCAGCAGGCGCGGGTGACGTCTACCGTCCGCGACTTCGAGCCGGGCTATCTGAAACTCCACCGCACCGGCGAGCTGGCCGAGCGCGGCGAGGCGCTGTGGCAGCGGATGCGACAGTGCTCGCTGTGCCCCCGCACGTGCGGCACCGCGCGGCTCGACGGCGAGCGGGGCTTCTGTGGCGGCAGCGCGCAGCTCGAGACGGCCTCGTATCACCCCCACTTCGGCGAGGAAGACGCGCTGGTCGGCCGCGGTGGCTCCGGCACGGTGTTCTTCAGCAACTGCGGGCTGCGCTGCGTGTTCTGCATCAACTGGGAGATCAGCCAGGGCGGGGAGGGCACCGTGACGCGCGTCGCCGATCTCGCCCGGATGATGCTGAGGCTCCAGTCGCTGGGCTGCCACAACATCAACATCGTGACACCAACGCACTACTCACCGCACGTCGTGAAGGCGCTGGACATCGCGGCCGCCGAGGGGTTGCGCCTGCCGCTGGTATACAACACGTGTGGCTGGGAGCGGCTGGACGTCTTGGTGCTGCTGGAAGGCGTCGTGGACATCTACCTGCCCGACTGCAAGTACGCGGATGGCCAGATGGCGGCGAGGTACTCGTCGGGCGCGGAGACCTATCCGGAGATCACCCAGGCTGCGCTCCTCGAGATGCATCGCCAGGTGGGTGTCGCCAAGCCCGCGGCGGACGGGCTCATGTACCGCGGGCTCATGATCCGGCACCTCGTGATGCCGAACGGCGTGAGCGGCAGCAAAGAGGTGATCGACTGGATCGCGGCGCACTTGCCGAAGGACACGTACGTCAACCTCATGTCGCAGTACCGGCCGATGTACAAAGCGGACGAGTATCCGGCGATCGCTCGCCGCCTGCGCCGCAGCGAGTACAACGACGTCGTCGAACACGCGCGCAAGGCGGGGCTCACCAATCTCGACGTGCAGGGGATGACCTGGCTGTAGCTGAGAGGCGTCGAGCGGGCGGGCTTGTGCAACTGGGTCGTCTTGACGATCAGCGGTCCGACGTCTCGCGCTGAAGCGCGGGCTCGGCAGCGGTGCGACGTGCCTTGAAAGGCGCGTGGCGTGTCCGCGTCCTTCAGGACGCCCCCGAAGGGCCGAGCCAGGGTTTCAACCCTGGAACGGGGGGATAGCGTGGATGTGGAGATTCGGAGCCGCGAGGCCCTGGCGCGGCGGGTGCCGGCGGTGGGACTCGACGCGAAGCGCAGGCGAGCGGATCGAGCATCGGCCGCCGCCGATGCGAAGATCAACCCACACGAGCTTGCGCTCAGAGCGTGCTAGGCCCCCGCTGCTACGAAGTCCGCCTCGCCGGCACCACTTCTCGGTCGGCGAACCTCGGTGCGCCCAGACGCGGACGACCTGCACGCTCCACCGAGCCGCGGGGCAAGGATACCTTGACTCGATCCTCGTGGCGTAACCGAATTGCCGAGTCGAGTGGCGGGACGTTGCTGTGAGGGGGGGTACGTTTGTTCCCGCGGCTCAAGCCGCGGCTCGGCCGATTGTCGCTGAAGCGACGGATGCTCGTGTCGGTTTACCGACATGACGCCGAGCCTCGGCTTTAAGCCGAGGTCGGTAGGGGCCGCCCTACCGCCCGACCGCCTCGCTCATGTCGACCTGGACGATGCGCTCGAAGTAGTCGCCGCGCGCGAACACGAGCTGGCTGCCGTCGGGCGTCCAGCGGGCGCTGCTCTCGTCCTCCGGCGTCTCGGTCAGGCGGACGGTCGAACCGTCGTTGAAGCTGTACAGTGCCAGATCTTCCTGTCGCTTCGCGCCGGAGCCTTGCGAGAAGTACGCGTACTGCTCGCCGTCGGGGGACCAGGCGCCAAGGCTCTCACGCCCCTCGAGGATCGGCTGGACGTCGCCCTCGGTGGTGATCACGGCCGACCCGAACGCACCCCCTTCACGCTCGAGCAGGGCGACGAGTCGGTCGCCGGAGGGCGCAATGGCGAGGTGCGAGAGGTTCACCACGCTCGTGCGGTCGTACAGCGTGACGAGATCGCGGCCGTTCTCGGCCAGCATGGCGAGTACGACCTGGCCGGCGCCGCCGAATTGCCGGATGAAGACGTGGGGTGTCGTCCGGCTCGTCTCGACGTCCTGTGCCGTGCCGGTGTTCGTGACCTGCTCGACGGCACCGTCATCTACCGACACCCTCCAGATGTCGCCGACTTGCGTTGCCTCGTGATCCGACCAGAAATACACCGTCCGGCTGTCGTGTGACCACTCGAGTGCGTTCTCGTTCTCCGGGAAATCGGTCAGCCGTTGTGGATCCTCACCACCCGTGCCCATGACATAGACGTCCTGGCTACCGGCCCGATCGGACACGAAGCCGATCGCCGAGCCGTCCGGCGACCACTGGCCGTCGAAGTTGTCACCCGACCCCGTGGTCACCGCCTGCGGCTCTCCGCCATCGAGCGAGATGGTGTACAGGTCGCTCACCCCACCGCCTCGCAGGACACGATACAGCACCTTCGACCCGTCGGGCGCCATGTCGGGCGCCACGGCGCGTTGGTCGTCGGGGGTGAGTTGCCGCTCGCTTCCGTCCGCCATCGACCGGACCCACAGGACGCTCGTCGAGGTCGACTTGTGAAAACTCACGGTATGCGTGCCGGGCCGGAACGACGGGCGCGACTCCTGATCGAGATCGTCCGTCACGCGCACCGGCTCGCCGCCCGCGGCCGGGACGACCCACACGTCCGTCTGGCGTCCGCGCTCCGCGATGAAGGTGATCCACTCGCCGTCACTCGACCAGGCCGGATCGAACTCCTCACGCACATCCTTGGTGATCTGCCGCGGGGAACCACCGTCGACGGGCACCGCCCACACGTCGCCGGCGCCGGTCCGGCGCGAGACGTACACGATCTCGGTGCCGTCGGGCGACCAGGGCTGCTGCGGGATCAGCTCGAACCCCTCGCTCGTCAGCTGGCGCATGTTCGTGCCGTCGGCGTCGGCGACCCAGATGGTGCCGACCCCCGGCGGAAACAGCGCGAGCTTCGACCCGTCAGGGGAGAAGATCCCGAACAGGCGCTGATCGTCCACCAACGGTCGGACGGCACCGTCATCAAGGGAGAGCAGGAAGCCGTTGATCTCCCCACCCTGCGTCGAAGCGGCATACACGAGCTGGGTGCCGTCGGGATGGAACGACACAGGTATCTCGAGGCCGGGTCCGTCGGTGAGTTGCCGGGGCTCGCCCCCGTCGGCCGAGATGAGCCAGATGTCCGCGAGGCTCGCCATGCTCGACGCGAAGGCGATCCACCGGCCGTCCTGCGACCACACCGGCGTGAAGTCGAGATCCCCCACGGAGGCGAGCCTGCGACCGTTGGCCCCATCGGCGTCCGCGACCCACAGGTCGAAACCGTCCGCGCCGAACGCGAGGTACGCCATCCGGCTGCCGTCCGGACTGTAGCTGCTCTCCCGGTGATCGGCGCCCTCCGGCGTGATCACCGCGGCTGCCGGAGCGCCCCGGTCATCGCCGGCCGAGCACGCACCCAGGGCGAGCGTCGACCCGACCAGCAGGAAACCCATCCTGGCCGATCGCAGACTGTGCATCATTGTCCTTCTCCTCCCGTCGTTGTCGCATTCACGGGCCTGAGCGTCGCGGCAATCGAGTCCGCGATCTTGTTCACCACCTCGTCCTGTGCGGCGAGCACGTCGGTCACGTCCTGCTCGTACATCTCGGACCACAGGTGTCGTGTCGTGCTCGGATCGACGAACTGCACGCTGATCCGCATCACGCTGCCCGCGCGGAACACCGTCGCCTCCACGATGGCGTCGAGCTCGAGCTCCTCGGCGATCTGCTTGGTCGGTGTGGCGCCGTCCTTGTACGGCATCATCGCCGAGCGCGGCGCCACACCGACGATGTCCAGTCGCGCGAGCGCGGTCGTGAGCGCATCGTGCATTGCCTCCACGAACATCGCGTCCTCGCCCGAGATGTCCTCGATCGGCAGCACGGCGATCCGGTCGATACCACCGCCGCCGTCACCGAGGGACGTGGCCAGCCAGCCTCCCACGCCACCGAACACGAGGACCGCGGCGGCCACCGACGGGATCCACCACTTGCGGCGCCGCTCCTGCCCCACTGCCGGAGTCGCCTGGATCGGCCGCGTGTCGGTCGGTGTCATGCCGCCGCTCGGCGTCACAGCGACGTTCTCGAGCTGGTGGAGAATCTCCTCGGCGCTCTGCCACCGGTCGGCCGGGTTCTTGGCGAGACACCGCATGATGACATCGGCCACCGGTGCCGGTACGCTCGCCCGGCGCTCGCGAATATCGGTCGGGAGCGTCAGCACGTGCGCTGAGAGCACCGCTTGTGCGGTGTCCCCTTCCAGCGCCGGCTTGCCCGTGAGCATCTCGTAGGCGAGGACACCGATCGCGTAGATGTCCGCCCGGTGGTCGACGTTCTTCTCCGCCGTCGCCTGCTCGGGCGCCATGTAGTGCGGTGTGCCGACGGCGACCCCGACCGTGGTGAGCTTCTCGCCACCGGAGTCGGTCACGGCCTTGGCCACGCCGAAGTCCGTCACCAGCGCGTGCCGGCCGGAGAGCATGACGTTGTCCGGCTTGATGTCGCGGTGTACGATGCCCCGCGCGTGCGCGTACGCCAGCGCGTCCGCCACCTCGCGCAGGATCCTGAGCGCGTCCCCGATCGGGAGCGGGCCGTCGCGGTCCAGGCGCGTGCGCAGCGACTCCCCGTCGACGTACGGCATGACGTAGTAGAGAAAGCCGTCCTGCTCACCCGAGTCGTGGAGCGGCAGGATGTGCGGGTGCTGGAGCTGGGCGATGATCTTGATCTCGCGCGGGAACCGCTCCGGGCCGAGCGCCGCCGCGAGCTCCGGTCGCAACACCTTGAGCGCCACCTGCCGGTCGTGCTTGACGTCGGTCGCGAGATACACCGTGGCCATGCCGCCGGCGCCCACCTCGCGATCGATCTCGTATGCGCCGGTGAAGGCGGCAGAAATCCGAGTTTGTTGATCGGTCATTAGGCTCGGAAGATAGACGGGTCGGGTCGGGGTGGGGAGGGGGGTCGATCGCGATCGCGCTCGCCGGCGACGGCCGCGGCAACCCTGGCGTGCGTCGTGCGCCGACCGCACTTTCACTCGCTCGTTGATCACCCTGCGCAGCCGAGGTGACCCGTTGACTGACGCACGTCGATCCCTGGTGCTCCTGCTCTCCGCCGCGGCGCTGCTCGCTGGAGAGAGCACGGCGCAGACCGAAAGCAGCGCGTTCTCGTGGCCCGACGGCACGCGCGCCGCCGTCAGTCTGAGCTTCGACGACGCGCGTCTGAGTCAGATCGATGCAGGCATGGCGCTGCTCGAGCGGCTCGGCGTCACGGCCACTTTCTTCGTCGTCCCCGGGGCGGTCGAGCAGCGGCTGGACGGCTGGCGACGGGCGGTGGCAGCGGGGCACGAGATCGGCAACCACTCGCTTCATCACCCGTGTTCGGGCAACTTCCCGTGGGCGCGGGACAAAGCGCTGGAGGACTATTCACTGGAGCAGATGCGTCGCGAGCTCACCGACGCCAACCGGCAGATCGCCGACCTGCTCGGCGTGACCCCGCCGGTGTTCGCCTACCCCTGCGGTCAGATGTTCGTCGGCAGAGGCCGGATGACCC
>Ga0209536_100013867_pt1 | contig 11597 bp, 10 predicted proteins | sample DeeMarSeWOR28_12_FD_187461 | JGI IMG/M metagenome (GOLD analysis project Ga0209536, IMG submission 187461) | Marine sediment microbial communities from White Oak River estuary, North Carolina - WOR-2-8_12 (SPAdes) (version 2) | ecosystem: Environmental > Aquatic > Marine > Intertidal zone >... | reverse complement strand
TTGTCATGCGAATTATCCCCATCCTTCCACCTGGGCAGCACCAGGAAATGCTAATTCTCATGCTGCATTTCTCAAAAACCAGTACTGGGATCTCAATCAATGTAAAAGTTGCCATGGTGCAGACTATAAAGGTGGTGTAAGCGAGGTTTCATGCTATACCTGCCACACGGAACCCGGTGGGCCAGAAGCCTGTAATGTTTGCCATGGTACGAGTGCTACATCTGTTTCTGTATTAAGCAGCTGGGCCCCTCCAAAAGATCTATTTGATAATATTGATCCGGAGATTGCCGGAGTGGGTGCTCACCAGGTCCATTTGACAAAGAATAAATGGTCAACCGCTTATACACAGGATTGCAATCTCTGTCATGTGGAAATCAACAGCTTTGATGATCCAAACCACATTAACGGTGAAGTCGACATCGAGTTTGCACCGATTGCCACACATTTTGGAAGAGTCGAACCGGAATATAATTTTATTTCCAATAAATGTGACAATGTTTATTGTCATGGCAATTTTGTTCATGAAAGAGAAAATAGTTTACATCCTGAAATTTACAACGATTCTCTGATGGTTGGAAATAATCCGAGTATCGATTGGACTGGTGTCGGCAAAAATCAGGCGATATGTGGTACCTGTCATGTCAATCCACCGAAAGGGCACATCGATTATCCAAACTGTGCTACATGTCACTATACCGTTGTTGATGAAAATAATAACATAATTGATAAAGATAAGCACATAAATGGATTTACTGATGTGTATTGATATGTAATTTCTGAGCACCGCGCAGAGCGCGTTGCTCAGAATCCCATCCTTTGTTCCACCGTTCCGGCGGTGGAACACAACAGATCAAAATTGGTTAGGACGCAGGAGCGTCGTAACCAGTGAATACCTCTAGCGAAGTAGTTCGGAAACGGAGTGTTTCGTATTGATATTGTAGATCACCTGGGCAAAGAGCGGGGCGATTGATACCTCGTGATACCAGGGTGTTTCCTTTTTAAATTTATCTCCCCAGTAGACGGCATCCGTGCCCATCACACCGTTTATATCACCATGTTCATAAGCTTCCTGTAATATCTCACGTGCCGGATGATTGAAAAAGGGGAGACTGCAGGCAATGTAAATCTTCTTTGCATTATGTAGTTTTAACAACCGTGCTGCGTTGACAATTGTACCACCTGTGCTGATCATATCGTCAGGAATCAAGACATCCTTTCCTGAGACATTTCCAACCAGTCTCATGCTTTCAACGACACTGCTTTTTGAATAGTCTCTTGCCTTATCAACGATCGCCATATCTGTCTGTAATCGGTTTGAATAAAACCGCGCTTTTTCTGCACCTCCGACATCTGCAGCAGCAACAATTAAATTCTTGCAGTTAAATTGCCTTTTAAAAAATCTGATAAGTGTATTTGATGCGTGTAAATCTTCGAGTTTGGCATCATTGAAAAAACCCTGAATAGCCTCGGCATGGATATCGAGTGTTATAACCCTATTGGCGCCGGATATTTCCAGAAATGAAGCAATCTGTTTTGCGGTGATGCCTTCACGGGTTTTTTTTCGTTCTTGCCGGGAATAAGGATATTGCGGTAAAACTGCTGTTATGGAATCCGCATCGGATTGATGGGCGGCATTAATCGCTGTGAGCAGAGCAAGAAGATTGTCATTAATACTTTTTTTTGAGAGGGGATCATCTACTGATTGCACAATATAGACATCAGCCCCACGAATATTATCGTGTATAATCGTTTTTATCTCACCGTTGGCAAATGTTATTTCATCGGAATTGACCAGTGACATACCTGATGATTTTGGATAATCTTTTTTAATGAGCTTATTTAGATTTTTTATTATACGTTTAGCAAAAGGCTTGCCGGACTCGCAGGTCATTAATGCCAATTCTCCGCGATTCTGCTGACCCAGGGTATATCGCACTGCTTTCATTCTATATCCTCATCATTTTAAAGAGACCACAGAGCACACTGAGTTTTTAAATGGATTTGTGTTTTTTATCAACCGCTTAAATAGCACTGGATATCAAAAATTACAAACTTCAAAGATACAACGCAATTTCCTTTTTAGACACGAATATCTTCATCCGTAGTGCGTTGAGCGTAGTGCGTAATGCGTGTTTCGTTTTATTCGCACCACGCCCTATGCCCCATGCTTTACGAAAAAAATTCGTGTCCATCGTGCTCTTCGTGTTAAAAAAATCAATATGTCATCGGAACCTATTTGGGAAAATGTTTGGCTGTAATTTGAACCATTTTTTGATGAATATGGCCGTTGGATGCGACGATATATCCGCTTTCTAAATAGGAATCTCCGCCCCAAAAATCAGAAATTTGTCCACCTGCCTCTTCAATCATCAGAGAACCGGCTGCCATATCCCAGGGACTCAAACCCAGCTCCCAGAAACCGTCAAATCTGCCGGATGCAACATATGCCAGATCAATAGCAGCTGAACCCATCCGCCGTACACCGCTGGATTTTTCAAAGATGTCATGGAAAGACTTCAGGTATGTGGATAAATGCTCTTTGAGTTTAAAGGGAAATCCTGTTCCAATAAGACACTTTTGCATTTGAGTCTCATTGCTCACCTGTATCTTACGATTGTTTAAAAATACACCTTTATTTTTTTCTACCGTGAACAGTTCATCTCTTATGGGATCGAGGATAACACCCAATATGATTTGATCGCTCTTGCGAAGGGCAATGGATATGGAAAAATTCGGAATACCCGATATATAATTTTTGGTTCCGTCGAGCGGATCGATTATCCACTGATATTCACTACTTTGTTTTTGCCAACCGGTTTCCTCCGCAAGAATTGAATGATCCGGATAATTTTTGAGAAGGATATCTATGATTATTTTTTCGGCTGAGGTATCGACAAAGGTCAGAAAATCGTTACGCTCTTTTTCTTTGATATCTTCTGATTTAATTTTTCCAAAATTTTCGATCAAAATTTTGGATGCAGATTTTGCGGCTTTTATCGGGGTGTTTATCATATAAATCTTTCGGTTATTGGGGCGGGCATCCCGACTGAGTCGGATATTCCGCTTCGCTCCAGCAGGTCCTGCCCCTACAGATATCTTGAATGTTCAAGAGACGCGATAAATCGCTTCTTTACTGATTATATTTTTAGGTCACCAAATTCTTTGAGCTTATTGATTACCAAGTTTTGAATTTCTTCAAGTCTGTCAGGGGTTCTGGCCTCAAAACGAAGAACAATAACCGGTTGTGTATTGGAGGCGCGTACCAGTCCCCATCCGTCGCCAAACATGATGCGAACACCATCGATGTCGTTCACTTCAAATTTTTTTGAAAAGTATTCCTTGGCCTTTCCGGCAATTATAAATTTTGCTTCATCGGATTCTGCTTCTGCCCTAATTTCCGGCGTCGCATGATAAAGCGGTACATCTTCTAGAAGTTCTGATAATTTTGAATCGTGATTCGAGAGCAATTCGGCCAATCTTACGGATGCATAGATAGCATCGTCAAATCCAAAATAACGATCTGCAAAAAAGAGATGACCACTCATTTCACCGGCCAGAGGCGAATTCAGTTCCTTCATTTTCTTCTTAAGAAGAGAATGCCCGGTTTTCCACATAACCGGAGTCCCACCATATCTTTCAATCATTTCAGGCAGCGCCTGTGAGCACTTGACCTCAAATATAATCGGGGCGCCAGGGTGTTTTTTTAAAATATCCTGACAAAATATCATCAAGAGTTTATCTCCCCAAATAATCTGGCCATTCTCGTCAACCACTCCGATACGATCTCCGTCACCGTCGTAACCGACACCAAAATCAGCTTTGTTTTCTTTAACTGATCTAATCAAATCCTGAATGTTTTCAACAACTGTCGGATCCGGGTGATGGTTTGGAAACATCCCGTCAGGCTCCGGATAGAGATCGATACCTTTCACGCCCAATGCTTTAAATAAAGGTTGTGCCACGATTCCTGCTGCGCCATTACCCGAATCAAGTATGACATTAAGTGGTCTTTTGATTTGCACCGTGTTCACGATATGGTTCATGTAATCATCGAGGACAGATATTTGTTCAACCGAGCCGCCTCCTGAACTAAAATTGCCGTAATTAATAATCGATTTAATTTTTTGAATTTCCTCTCCAAATACTGGCGCTTTTTTAAGTGTAATTTTGAAACCGTTATAATCTGGTGGATTATGACTTCCGGTAATCATAATACCACCTTCAACCGGCAAGTGATACATGCTGAAATATTGAAGCGGTGTCGGTACAGCGCCAATATCGATAACATTTATACCGGCATTTGAGATTTCTTCAACCAGCAGGTTCCTGATCATTGGGGAAGATATTCGTACATCACTTCCAATGGAAATTGCATTAATTCCAGCCTGCTTAAAATAAGTTCCAAAACCTTTGGCGATGAGAGTTAACGTTTCTTCAGTAAAATCTTTATCAATTACGCCCCGAATATCGTATTCGCGGAAGATGTAAGGATTGATCACTGATTTTCCTTTCATGTAAATTTTCCTCTCGCAACGACGTGACGACGCAACGAAAATCTTTTTATGGTTTTAGATTTTTGGTTTGGATAATATCTTGGTTAGGAATCTAAATTAAAAATATCCCTCTCTTAAAGAGTTATTAAAAACATAATTTTTAAGCGATAAATTATCCTTACCTCAAATCCAAAACCTCAGTTTTTTACGTTGCGTCGTTGCGTCTTCGCGAGATATTTATAAAGATTTAATTTAAATGAATAATAAATACAGTTCAATCAGGTTATTGTCGAATATGAACATAAAAGGGTATTCAATTGTGAGCTTTATCTCATTTATTTAAAATGTTTATGACAAAATCCAAAAAGCCATTGACTTTGTAATATATTTTTATAATTTTTCAGAAAGATTTACTGGGAAAGCAATATGAAAGACAGAGTATTAAGAGCCCTTGAAAGTGTAAGACCGGGTTTACAGGCAGATGGTGGGGATGTAGAACTGATTGACGTTAATGAACAGGGCAGGGTTTTGGTTAAATTAACCGGAAACTGCGGTGACTGTCCCATGTCAAAGATCACACTTCAACAAGGGATCGAGCGAATTCTAAAAACTCAGGTACCTGAAGTCTCCTCAGTAGAAGCTGTCGATAATTAAAGGAAAGAAAAGCGGATGATTGAAGTCAATGTTAATGGTATATTTCTAACCCAATCTCAGGCTAGTGGAATTATACTCAAAGAAAAAAATGGAGACCGCACTCTTCCCATTGTTATCGGTGAATATGAAGCGCAATCAATAGCTCTTGGTTTGGAGAATATCAAACCACCACGCCCTATAACGCATGATTTAACGCTCAGTATCTTGGAATCATGCGGGGTTACGATGGACAGCGTCCTGATTACTGAGTTAAAGAATAATACCTATTATGCAGTGATCCGTCTGAAAAAAAAGTTAAAATACTGGGATGTTGATGCCAGACCCAGTGATGCCATTGCCATGGCCGTCCGAACTACCATACCCATTTTTGTCGATGAAGAAGTGATGAATGTGGGTTCGTACGAACCTGATGAGGAAGAAAAAGAGACTCAGAATTTGGCATTTGAATCCGTCACAAATCAGCTGGATAAATTAAGATCTGAATTACAAAAAGCAGTCGAAAATGAGGATTACGAGAGGGCAGCTGATTTAAGAGATCAAATTAAAAAAATTGAATCCGGCTCTTAAAGGGACCTAATTTTTCCATTCATAAATATCTATTTGATTGTTCCGGTTGAATACAATCGTTCCAAATTTTACATATTATTGAGACAGCTATCCTACGGGGAGAAAATTCTATATGGAAGATCATCGTTTTCTAGCTAAAATTTATGGGGTTCGCGGCAGTTACCCGATTTCGCCAACGACAGGCACTAAATATGGTGGAAATACAACGTGCCTATTGTGTCGGACGAAAGAGCATATCGTGATTTTTGATGCCGGTTCAGGGATAATTCAACTAGGAAAAGATCTTCTTCCGGAGATCATTAACCATAAAAAGAAATCAAATGATCCTTTTCATATAACGATGATTTTCACCCATACTCACATCGATCATCTTATCGGTTTTCCTTATTTTATACCGTTGTTTATGCCAAATATTAATTTCCATTTTTTCGGACCGGCGACAATGGGTGTTGATTTTGAGGATATTCTTCGCACACTTATGGAACCACAATATTTCCCGGTCTCCATGGATGAATTTCGTTCTACAAAATATTTTGAGAATATGGACGAAAATATGGTGATTTATTTTGATGAGGGAAAACCTGAACCACAGATCGGATTTAGCGAGACGACAAACACAGATCTGGCTGAAATGGTCATCAAAAACAGAAAACATTATTTCCATCCCAAGGACGGAAGTTTTAACTACCGGATAGAGCACAGCGGACATTCTCTTGTATTTGCAACCGATGTGGAACAATATGCCGGATCCGATCAGCAATTAATAAACTTTGCTGAGGGATGTGATATCTTAATCCATGATTCTCAATATACACTGGAACAATATCTCAATTCTCAGGGGTATGGTCATAGTCATTATGAAATGGCCTGTGAAGCTGCTCTAAAAGCAAAAACAAAAAAACTGTTGCTTTATCATCATGATCCTACAAACGATGATGAAACACTGGAACAAATCGAGAAAAATGCAAAGGAGATATTTGCCGGCGCTGAATTGGCCCGCGAAGGGTGGGAGTGGAAGTTTTAATTTTTTTGACGAAGTCAAAAAGATTAAAACTATATTTCCCTTCGACTCAGAATCGCCCTGCCGATGGTCGCATCATCCACAAATTCTAGATGAGCACCCAAAGGAATTCCGCTGGCAATTTTTGTTATTTTTATGTTATTCTGATCAAATAGTTTTGAAATGTAAATCATCGTTGCCTCACCCTCAGTGCTTGGGTTTAGGGCTAAAAGTAATTCTTTTACTTCAGGTTTCTTAATCCGCTCTTCCAGTTCAGAAATTCGCAATGCATCGGGAGATACACCACTTAGTGGAGAAATAACCCCACCAAGAACGTGGTAAACGCCATTGTATTCATGGCTTTTCTCAATTGCAAAAATATCAACAATATCTTCAACAACACAGATCGTCGATACATCTCTTCTCGGATTGGCACAAATATCACAGAGTTCCTTTTCTGTTATATTGAAGCACTCTTTACAGAGTTTTATTTCTGCCTTAACCCGCATAATCGCCTGGGATAATCTTTGTGCATTTTCGTCAGAGTCCTTTAACAAGAAGATCGCTAATCTTTGAGCCGTCTTCTTTCCGATTCCCGGTAGATGGTGGAGTTGTTCCACAAGGTTTTCCAGCGCTAAAGGAAAAGAATTTGCCATATTACATTCCAGGGAACTTTAGACCACCGGGTAAATTTAATCCACCCATTAATCCACCGGTCACTTTCGACATTTCTTCATTGGCTTTTTCCTGGGCCGTTTCTATTGCCTGATTGACTGCAGCTATGACCAGATCTTCGAGCATTTCTTTATCATCCTCATTATATACTTCAGGCTCAATGGAGATTGAGAGAATTTTAAATTTACAATTTGCCTGTACTTTTACCATCCCACCGCCGGCAGTTCCTTCAACTGTAATATTTTCTAAATTCTCCTGCGCTTTTTGCATTTCTTCCTGCATTTTTTGAGCCTGTTTCATTATTTGCGACATATTTGGTTTCACAGTAGATCTCCTTGATTATGTTAATTCTAATCCTAATTCTTCTACGAGTTTGTTGAGAAGAGGATCATCTTTTATCAGTTTTTTTACGGAATCTTTATCGAGCGGTTTGTCAGAATCCTTATCTGAATCATCATCATTCGATTCTACCACGTTTACTATGATCTTAACCGGTTCCTGAAAATACTCTTGAAGTTGGCTTTCAATCATCCTTTGATTTTTTTTGAACCATGTTATATGAAACGAATTCTTTTTTGCGTATTCTAAGATAAGTTCTGTCTCTCTGAGTTCGATTGGTTTTCCCAGTTCGAGTGCATTGGCAAGATTCACTTTTGTCTCTCTATATTGCTCTCCCAGTTTTATCCAGTAGGCTTTTATTGCTTCAAAGTTGTAGGGTGGCTTTGTGGGAACTGGAGGGGTTGGCAGGGGTTCGGCCTCTGGCTGCGCTCTGTTTACATTAGTCTTTTTTTTTAGAAGATCAAGTTTTTCCAGAATTTTTTCAATGGATATCGTTGTCGGCATTTTGGCCAGTTTCAGTAATCCAATCTCAAATTTCATTTGAGCCTGGGTTGCCCACTTTAATGAGTTTTGCAGATCACCAACCTGTTGAACATATCGCAAAAGATCGGTTTCCTCAAAATTTTCACACTCTTTCTGATAACTCTCAGCATAATGCTCTGAGACATTCAACAATTCTGTATTACCAATCGTTTTTGTTACCAGGATATTCCTCAAATGCTCCTCGAATCCCACTAAAAATTCGGCCAAATCGTAACCTTCACGATAGATTGTCTGACAAAGATTTAAAATTTCTTTGAGATCACCGGACCTAATTTTTTCTGTGAATCGAAAGAAGATTTCCTGATCAATAATTCCCAGTGCGGAAGCCACTTCATCTGTGGATATATCTTCTCCTGAATATGAAATAATCTGATCCAGTATACTTTGAGCGTCACGCATAGAACCGTCAGCTTTTTTTGCTATTTGCAAAAGGGCGTCATCAGAGATTGAAATCTTTTCATCTTTACATATTTTTTGAAGATGGTTGATAATTGTTTTTGTGGGTATCCTTTTAAAATCGAAGCGTTGACATCTTGACAGAATTGTAGCCGGCACCCTGTGGATTTCAGTGGTAGCAAAAATGAAAATGGCGTGTTTCGGAGGTTCTTCAAGCGTTTTTAGAAGAGCGTTAAAGGCCTCTTTTGTGAGCATGTGAACTTCATCAATGATGTATATTCTGTATTTTCCCTGACTTGGGGTAAAGCGGATATTTTCCCTCAGGTTCCTGATCTCGTCAATCCCGCGATTGGATGCACCATCGATTTCCAGAACATCCAGTGAGTTGCCTTTCGTGATGGACTCACAGACAGAGCATGAATTACATGGTGTTTTTGTAGGCCCTTTCTCACAATTGAGGGCTTTCGCCAGGATTCTGGCCGCAGTCGTTTTACCGACGCCGCGGGGACCGGAGAAAATAAAGGAATGGGCAATGCGACCTGTTTCAATGGCATTTGCCAGTGTCGTTGAAACATGATCCTGTCCAATAATATCCGAAAACTGCTGCGGCCGCCACCGCCGCGCAAGTACAATATATGTCATAAAAAAGTCCTATTTTATACAAATTACAATGGGCGCAGCCCACTGTAATTTGAGTAAAAAGCCAGGTAACACCACGGCACATAGATCATACACTGACCGCTGCTTCCTCCCGGACCTGACGGGGTTGGGTGCAGATCTATTGCGTGGGACCTGGCTTCGTGGAGCTGAGCGGGATCGAACCGCCGACCTGTACGTTGCGAACGTACCGCTCTCCCAGCTGAGCTACAGCCCCGGGTGAACCACCAAATTTACAGATTCTCCCTCTGACAATCAATCGGTTTTTCAGACACAGAAATTTATGTTCAACTATGTAGGGACATTGCATGCAACGTCCCTGCGCGATCCATGACGATCTGTACTTGCCCATCAAGATTATGACTTTGTCATAGATGCATCGGGATCCTCGACATGGTACATTTCTACAATGTCCAACTCGATCTTCGCCTATATACAATGTGATGTAAAATTTACCAACAACGTCAAATTTGAATATTTCAATAAACTAGAAATAATATGCGCAAAGGCGCGAAGGCGCAAAGAAAAAATTTATTTAAATAGTTTTAATTAAAATAATATTTTAATATAATTAATATTCAATATTAAAATAAAACTTGACGACTTTGCATCTTGGCGAGAGATTATATCTATATTTAAAGTTAAATTTTAAAGTCTTTGGAGGAATCAGCTAATTGCGAGAATTTACTCTTACCTGTATCATGCTCATTGGTATGTTCACCATACTATTAGCACAAAATAAAACATTCCCAACTCCTCAAATCGAATTTAATCCCGAATACTATATCTGTTACCGCGCATCCGAGCCATTGGAAATTGACGGTGAGTTTGATGAGGATGATTGGCAGAAAGCGGTCCGTACCAAATATTTCGTCGATATTGAAGGGAGTTTAAAACCGAGACCGAGGTTCTGGACCTACGTGAAAATGCTCTGGGATGATTATTATTTATATATTGCTGCAGAGATCCAGGAACCACATCTGTGGGCAACAATAGAAGAGCGGGATGCCAAAATTTATGAGGATAATGCATTTGAAGTTTTTATTGATCCAGATGGAGATACACATGAATATTATGAACTGGAGATTAATGCCTTTGGCACATTCTGGGATCTCTTTCTGACAAAACCCTACCGTGATGGTGGACGGATGATAAGTGCATGGGATATCTATGGATTGAAAACAGGTATCGCAATGAATGGTACAATTAATGATCCGTCTGATATAGATTCCCGCTGGAGAGTTGAGTTGGCGATTCCATGGGATGTTCTTGGCGAAGCGACAACACAACAATCGCCGCCTCAGGAAGGTGATTTTTGGAGAATCAACTTTTTCAGGGTCATCTGGCCTCTCGAACCCAAAGGCGGAAAATATGATAAGTTTAGGAACCGGCAGACCGGTAAACCTGCACCTCCTTTGTATGCGGTCTGGTCTCCCCACGGTTTGATTAATGCGCACTATCCGGAACTGTGGGGCTATGTTTTCTTCTCAGAACTCATGGCAGGGGAGGGAGTCGTTGATTTTGAATTGCCCGAATCAGAAAAAATTAAATGGACCTTACGTCAGGTATACTATCAAGAAAAAGAATACTTCCTCAACCACAATAACTATACTGCGAACATCACTGATCTGGCAATAAAAAATCAACATAATTACCAGATTCAACTGGAAGCAACGATGAGTTTATTTGAATCTGCAATCATAGACACTTCAAGCGGTTTCACCTGGCATATCCGCCAGGATGGTCTTGTCTGGAAGTCTCAAAATGAATATTAATTAGTCATCCCGCATGGGCGGGATAACATAATATTTTTAGAAACTTCAGGTGCCGTCATCCCTGCGAAAGCGGGGATCCATAAAATTAGATCATATGCAACATGTTCTGGATTTACGCCTTCGCAGGAATGACAACGTACAACATTGCGTACTTTGCGGTTAAATTATTTATTCCTGTTCCGATTTTTGTGGTTCTGGTAGTGGCTTCCTCGGAATTTTTTCATCCCGCATTGCGGCGTGGTATACAAAGGTGGCCATGATCATCGATGCCTGCATGACATCCCCCGGTATTACATGCTCATAGACGTCCATGTTGGTGTGATGGGTCCGTGGCATGTAATCGATGGGATCCTGGATAAACTGAAATCCGGGTAATCCCAGTTCATTGAAGGGTATATGGTCTGTTCCGGATGTATTACGAATGGTGACTACGGTGGCACCCATATCATGAAAAGGTTTCAGCCAGGCCTCGAAAATAGGACGTGCGGCGTCGTTCTC
>Ga0209536_100013866_pt1 | contig 11597 bp, 11 predicted proteins | sample DeeMarSeWOR28_12_FD_187461 | JGI IMG/M metagenome (GOLD analysis project Ga0209536, IMG submission 187461) | Marine sediment microbial communities from White Oak River estuary, North Carolina - WOR-2-8_12 (SPAdes) (version 2) | ecosystem: Environmental > Aquatic > Marine > Intertidal zone >... | reverse complement strand
TCTGTCGGAATGGCGGATGCGTTGCCCATGGGAGAATCAAAGCGATGTGACGATCCGGACAGAATAAACGAGTGTTTTTAATAAAGCCAGCCGCAAGCGCGCTGGCGCGCGTCGGGTTATTGCTGCGCCCGCGACGGCTCTGTCTCCGGCCAGAAACCGAGATCGATAAGGTCGATCTCGGAAATATCGGACGGCTCGCCGGAGAGAAACAGAACGGCGCGTAAACCGTCGCTAAACCAGGGATCGCCGGTCAGGTTGCCACGCGGTTGCTCGAAGTCGACCCGGCCTACCCCGTCGACGTAGCCGAGGCCCGCCAGTGACTGCGCGTAGGCCAGGTCCTCAACGAGGTATTCGCGGGTTTCGTCTACGTCCGGATCGATCTTGTGCGTGGTAATGGTCTTCCAGGTGAAGCGCACGCCGATGTCACGGCTGATCTGGCCGATCCAGACCGGTTTGCCCTGGTAACGCATCGGCGTCAGCCACAGCCTCAAGTGGTTGCGCTGATGGATACTGCCGCGCGCCTTTTGCAGCGCGGCATCCTGCGCCCTGCCGAAGACGTACAGCGCGCTTACAGGTGAATAGCGATACTCGCTGCTCGACAGCGCCGACGTCATCGTTTTCCACAGTGACCAGGCGTAAATGGTCTCGGTTTCGTCCCAGCCGGCGCGCATGAAGGCATGGTAAACCTCGCGCACCTCGCCAACCACGGCAATATTCAGCGGATCGCCGGTATTCTTTCCCGCCTTGTCGAAAACGCAGCACGGCATCGAGCGCAGTCCCTCGACCAGGCCGGCGCGGTCGACCTCCACCAGTTCGTCCTCGCTGTAAAGGTTTTTCCAGTCGACGTTGTAATGATCCAGGCGCAGGCCGGGAACCGGGATGAAGAAAGTCATCTGGTAGGCGACGTCCGGCCCGACGATATCGACATTGAACGACTTCGTTCCCTGATCCACCCGGGTGAAGACATAACCGGAGCGCGAGCTTCCCGCGGCCACCCGCAGCCGCATTCTTTTTCCGTAGTAATCCCGGCTGGTCACCGGGTTCAGGATCGGGCTCCTGCCATGACGCCGGTAGGAGGTTTCGATCGGCGTGAAATAGGATTCATCGAGACCGACCGGCAGAAACCAGAGTTCCTCGTCGCCCAGATTCTCGATCCTGATCCAGACCGGCTGAATGTTGCGATCGTACAGCCTGACGCCGAACAGCCGCTCGGCCTCCGCCGCGCTGGGCACGGCGGTGGTGACCCTGACATCCCGCAAACTATTGACGAAGGTGCGATCGTTCGGCGGCGGAACATCCGCTGCGGAGTCTTCCCCGTCGGCCGCGTATGCCGCGCCCGGCGACAGCAGTGCGAGCAGCAACAGCGCCGTAAGCGGGAGGGCTATCTTTATCGATCGTATCACTGCCCCACCCCGAATTTCTCCTCGAGTCCCCAGTCGAATAACTCCGTTTCATCCAGACCGACCGGGGATTCCGACAGCACCAGCACGCTGCGCAGGCCATCCGTGAAGTATTCGTGACCCTCGAAATTCGCCACTGGCGAGTCGATACTCACCGCCGGAACGCCGGCGACGAAGCCCCGGCCCGATAGCGACTGGCTGTACCAGAAATTCTGCACCAGGAACATGCGCGCGTCGTCGATGTCCGGATCGATCTTGTACTGGTCGCGCGCGAACAGCCAGGAAACGCCGCTCATGTTGTAGCTGATTTGCCCAAGCCAGAGCGGCTGTCCATCGACACGTATCGGCGCCATCCACAGGCGCAGCTGCTTGCGCTCGTCGCCGTCCGGCCTGGACTTGAGGAAAACGCCGTCCGGCGGTCGCCCATCGAAATAGTTCGTCCTCGCAACCGCGGTCTCGGGGTCGTCCTTGCGCGTTTCCTGCCAGGCCCCGCGCAGCAATGCCCGCCTGATGGCGAGCGGCGTGCCCACCAGCACGATATTGATCGGATCTCCCTGCAACTCTCCGGACGCGTCGGTGCTGCAGCAGTCGAAAGACTCCATTAAATCGCCCAGTCCATCCAGATCGACATCACGTATCGCATCAGGCTGGTAGAGAGTCTTGAAACTGACGTCCATATAGTCGGGCCTGAAACCCGGCAAGGGCACGAAAAAGGTAAAGTTGTAGGACCGGTCCGAGCCGTACAGATCAACGTTGAAACCCTTGGTGCCGTCGCTGCGATGCGTAAAAACAAAGCCGGAAAGCGATTTACCGGGTGCTATCCGTCGGGGCATCTGGCTTTCGTATAGCCAGCGTTCCAGGTCCCGCCGGCCCTCGCTGCCGAACTGGTGACGGTAATTCCAGGCTACCTCCATCGGCGAAAAATAGTCCGGGTCGAGGCTCCACAGGGCAAGCCTGACCTGCTTGTCGCTATTATTCTCGGCGCGCAGCCAGACGGGCTGTATGTCGTTCTTGTAAAGATCCACGCCGAGCAAGGCCTTGACCTCCTCGGCGCTCGGCACGGCGGCGGATACCGTTACCCCGCCCTCGGTCTGCGTGACAGCACGTTGCGTGAAAGCCGTCGCCGATTCGCTCGGCGGGATGAACGCGCGGGTCGAGCAACCGGCCGCGAGCAGCACAGCCGCAAGCAGCAATAGCCAGCGCCTGCTCGCTCTGCGATAGCGGACGGTCGTTATGGCTCTGTCGGCATACCGGCTGGCAGGATTATCGTGTCGCATTGTCTCAGTGGCTGAACATCGTCTGCATCTTGCGAAGTATAAGTACCTGGTTTTCGGTTCTCCACCAGTTTCGGCAGCCGGGCGCGGCGGCGACCGCGTGACTCGACGCCATCGACCTCGGCCCGAGCCTCGGCTATACGAATCACTCCCGGCTCAAGCTTCCAGGATTGCGGCCAGCGGCTGCAGGTATTTCTCGTAACGCTTCCAGAGATCGACCGAGTCACGATATATCGGCCGCACTACCTGCGCACTGCTCGCGGTCCTGACCGCTCTGCGGGTGCGGTGAAAATCGAGGCAGGCATCGTCCCAGGGCAGATCGCAATAATCGAGCAGGCTTCTCGTCTGCTGTTCCGGCTCGCTCACCAGTTGCTCGTAATTCAAATCGTGCACGAAATCGGGCAAAACGGTCCTCCAGAAGGCCATCAGTTCCAGGTAGAGCCTGTAATACTCGCCGAGCTCGGCCAGGTCGTAGGAATAGAGATGCCCTCGATGGAAATCGGTTTTAAAAATGGAAAGACAGGTATCCATCGGCTCGCGGGTGCAGTGGATAATCCTGGCACGCGGCAGAATCGCCCGAATGAAGCCGACCCGCATGAAGTTATGCCGCAGCTTGTCGGTAATCAGCGTTGCAGCGGATGAATGTCTCCGCAGCCGGCGGATATACTCGCTGCCCAGATCCGCGAATCGATCGGGGTCGAGCCCGACCAGTTCTTCCGGGAAGGTGTCGGCCCGCGCTGCGTCGCCGGTTCCGGCGATCGATTGATAAACCCGTGAAAGATCATCCAGCTCGCCGGCGCCGAACACCGCCGGGTGGCTCGCCAGAATCTGCTCGACCAGGCTCGTGCCCGAGCGCGGCATACCGATGATAAATACCGGCGTCTGATCCTCTGCGCCGGCATCCGCGCAGCGCGCAAAGAACTCAGGCGAAAACACTTCCCTGATACGCTCGAGTCTTTTCCGGGTAGCGGAGGTCGAATAGTCGATTTGCTTGCGCTTCAGCCGCGCCGCCTTGATGACCTGTTTCATCGACTTGTCGTATTCGCCGATATCCTCGTATGCCTTGGCCAGGCTGAAGCCGAGCCGGCTCCTGTCGGTATCGTTCAGGTCTTGCTTCGAAAGCAGCGACTCTATCGTCTTGATGTCGGCATCGTCGGCGGTAAAGCGCTTGTTGCGGGCCAGCACCGGCCAGGCGGCGACCGCCCTCGGATTGATTTCGATTGCCTTGTGCAGACAGCTCACTGCTTCATCGGTTTCGCCGTGGTCGCCGTAAGCGGCGCCGAGACCGATAAAGCACTGCGCATCGCCAGGGTCGATTTCGATCGCTTGCCGGTAGCATTCGACGGCGCGCGCGAGACCCCCGAGAGCGTTCCGGGCCTTGCCGAGTCCGAGCATCGATCTCAGGTCCCGTGGATCGATTTGCAGGGCCTGCTCGAAACATTCGACGGCATCTTCCGCCTCGCCCTGTTCGACCAGGAGCTCGCCCAGGTTATGAAGAAACATGGCCTGGCGCGGGTTCAATTCGATCGCCCGCCGGTACGATGAGGCCGCCCCGGCATTGTCGCCGAGGCCTCGCAGGGCGCTGCCGAGGTTGCAGTGGGTGACCGAGTTACCCGGATCCTGCTCGACCGCCCGGCTGAACCATTTCAGCGCCTGTCTGTAATCGCGCTGCGCCAGCAGCAGGTTGCCGATATTGTTCAGCAGCATCGGGTGATCGGGGGCAAACCCGAGCGCCTTGCGGTACTCGTTGAAGGATTCCTTCAGCCTGCCCCTTTTCAGATAAACGTTGGCCAGGTCGTTGTGCGCATCGGGAAACCGGGGATTCAACTTGATCGCCTTTTTGAAAGATCGCTCGGCTTCCGAAAATTTGCCGTTGCGATAATGCGTCAGGCCATCTTCGTAAAGCTTCTGCGCTTTTTCGATATTCATCTCGGCAATCCAATTCTCGCGGGGAATTCCGGGTCGTTGCCAGTCGGCGCCGGGCCGGCCGACAAAGCCTCATCATACATCGCGCGGCAAGACAGGCCAGCGATTAATCATGACGACCCATCCAGCAGCGCGCCGCACAGCGGCGATGCCGGGTCGGCCAGCCCGTCGATGACGTTGAAGTGGTGCAGCCCGGCGGCGATGTGGATCGAGGTTTCGATACCGAAACCGGTCCAGATGTTGGCCAGCAACTCGGACTGGCGAATGAATTCCGGGCGCTCGTCGGCGCCGACCCAGCAGATTACCTGCACACCCGTCGCCGGCTCCAGGAGCGCTGGGCTCTCCGCCGCGGCATCCGCCTCGCTCATCCGCAGATCGTCGTTCAGTTTCGTTTTCAGCAGCGGGCGCAGATCGTGCAGCCCGGAAATGGAAACGACCCGCTGCAGGCGCGCGCCGACCGCGCTTGCCAACGGGCTATCGGCACAGATCATCCGCGTCACCAGGTGGCCGCCCGCGGAATGCCCGCCGAGCCGGATCGGGCCATCGACCCGGGCCGCGGCTTCGCCGATGGCGGCGCCGATCTGACGGGTAATCGCGGCGATCGAAACCGATGGCGCGAGGTCGTAGGATGGCATCGCCAAAGCCCAGCCGCGCTCGATCGCTGCCGCAGCGAGATGCGACCAGACCGATTTATCGAACGCGCGCCAGTAGCCGCCGTGCACGAATACTGCGAGTCCGAGCGGTTCGCCCTGCGGACGAAACAGGTCGAAGCGCTCGCGCTCGCGCTCGCCGTAGGGGATATCGGCCTCCAGCTGCTGCCGCTCCGCCATCTCGCGGCGGTATTGTTCGGCCGCCGCGACCCAGCGCGGCGGATAGCTCTCTGCAGCCTCGATATGGGCACCGTTGGCGTAGGCGTCGTCCCAGTCAGTAATCATCGTATTCATCGGATTGTAGCGGCGGGTTGGTGCTAGACTAGCCGGATCGTTCGCCAGCCTCAAGTGCGCATCGCCCGGGATAGCAGCATCATGACGGATTTCAATGAAACCAGGTCCCTGTTCCACTTGCCGGACGGGATCGTCTACCTCGACGGCAACTCGCTGGGACCCTTACCCATCACCGCAGTCGACAAGGTTCGCCAGACGATGCTCGACGAATGGGGCGATATGCTGATCGGCGCCTGGAACCAGGCCGACTGGGTCAACCTGCCCTCGCGAATCGGCGATCGCATCGGCCGCCTGATCGGCGCGCGACCCGGCACGGTGGTCATGGGCGACACGCTGACGATCAAGGTTTACCAGGCGCTCTCCTCGGCGCTCGCTATCAACAGGGAGCGCCGGGTCGTGCTTTCCGATAACGGAAACTTTCCCTCCGACCTGTACGCGGCGGGGCAGTTGCTGCGCTCACTCGACCGGGGCCACGAGCTGCGGTTGTGCGATCCCGAAGCCGTCGCCGACAACCTGGATGATGATGTTGCCGTGTTGCTGCTGACCGAGGTCGATTACAGGACCGGCCGCCTGCACGATATGCAGGCGCTGACCGGGATGGCGCATGCACGGGGAATCCTGACCGTCTGGGACCTCGCGCACTCGGCCGGCGCGCTGCCGGTCGATGTAGACGGCGCCGGCGCCGACTTCGCCGTGGGCTGCACCTATAAGTACCTGAACTCCGGGCCGGGCGGCCCGGCCTTCATCTACGTGGCGCCCGGGCTGGTCGACCGGGTCGAGCCGGCGCTCGCCGGCTGGCTGGGGCACGAGGACCCCTTCGCCTTCGATCTCGATTACCGTCCCGGCGCCGGCATCGAGCGCATGCGCGTAGGCACGCCGCCGGTGCTGCAGCTGGCCGCGCTGGAGGCGTCGCTGGATATCTGGGACCGCGTCGATATCGAAGATGTGCGCGCGAAATCGATCGAACTCACCGACCTCTTCATCGAGGGGGTCGAGGCGGAATGCCCCGGGCTCGAACTGGCGAGCCCGCGCGACGGTCGGCGGCGCGGCAGCCAGGTATCTTTCCGCTTCAGTCACGGCTATGCCGCGATGCAGGCGCTGATCGACAACGGCGTAATCGGCGACTTCCGCGCACCGGACATCATGCGTTTCGGTTTCACCCCGCTGTATATCAACGCCGCCGACGTGCGCCGCGCGGTCTCAATCATTTCGCGGGTAATGAAAAATCGCCTCTGGAACAACGACAAGTATCGGCGGCGCACACAGGTGACCTGAGGCAAGTCGCCGCGGCCGAGACAAAGACGAGCTAATCGGGGTTGCCCTGCATGCTCTCGGCGAGCGCCAGCAGCGCGGCGCGCAGCTCGTCGTCTTCTATCCACTCGGCGCTGCGGCGGATGGCCGCCACGGTATCGCCGTCGACCGCCTTCGGCGCCTGCGCCTGCGGGGGCTTGCGCTGCTGCATCATCGCGTCGGGCACCGTGCAAAACTTGATCGGTTGCTCGAGATGAAAGGTTTCGCGCAACTGCTGCTGTATCTCGGCACCGTGCAGGCGCAGGTAATTAGTCACCATCGGCGTGCTCGCGGCAATGACGATGCGCTCGGCGCCGACGCTCAGCAGGGTTACCCTGCCCTGCACCGGCTCGGGCAGGTTGTCGTCGAGGAAGGCCTGGATTTGCGGCAGCTGCCGCTGCATCCGCGCGAAGCCTTCGGGCAGCACCGACTGGCAAAGCCTGTACAGGTCGCGTCCGGCCATTAGCGGCGCCGCTGCCTGCGCCCGGGTCCGGGACCGCGGGCCTCGCCGCGCGCCAGCCCTAGCCGCTGGTAGACGCGGCCGACAACTTCTTCATCGAGGAATCGATACTTGCCCGGCTTCAGCCATTTCGGCAGTTTGAATTGATCGTAGCGCACCCGCACCAGGCGGCTGACCTCGACGCCGACCGCCTCCCACAGGCGCCTGACCTCGCGGTTGCGGCCTTCTTTCAGCACGACGTGGTACCAGTGATTGCTGCCGGAACCGCCGGCGTCCTGGATTTCGTCGAAGTGCGCCGGGCCATCCTCGAGCTCGATACCGTCGCGCAACTGCTGCAGCATTTCCGGGCTGACCGCGCCGTGCACGCGCACCGCGTATTCCCGCTCGACCTCGTACGAGGGGTGCATCAGCCGGTTGGCGAGCTCACCGTCGTTGGTGAACAGCAGCAAACCGCTGGTATTGATATCGAGCCGGCCGATGCCGACCCAGCGCCCCTGGTTCAGCCCCGGCAGGTTGGTATAAACAGTGTCGCGTCCTTCCGGGTCGGAGCGCGTGCATACCTCGCCGACCGGCTTGTGGTACATCAGGATTTTCGGTTTGGCGGCATGGCGTTGCAGGCGCAGCAGCTTGCCGTCGATCGCGATCTTTTCGCGGCCGTCGATCTGGTCGCCGGGCTTGGCCACCTTGCCGTTGACGCTGATTCGCCCCTGCTGCAGCAGCGCATCGATCTGGCGCCGCGAGCCGGCGCCCTGGCTGGCCAGGTATTTCTGAATTCGCTCCATCGCGCGATTATCCCGCTGTCGGCTGCCGTCGTTAGCTGGCGACGGGTTCGCTTTCGGCTTGCTTGTCCGGGTCGACGCCTTCGTTTGCCGCGTCGCCCTGCTGTTCGGCGGCCCCGGAAATGTCTTCGAACGGAAACTCGGGGTTGTACTGGTCGAGATCGCGGATTTCGGCGAGCGTCGGTAACTCGTTCAGCGACTTCAGGTTGAAGTAATCGAGGAATTCGCGCGTCGTGCCGTACAGCGTCGGCCGGCCCGGGACATCCTTGTGCCCCAGCGATTTCACCCAGTCGCGCTCTTCCAGCGTGCGGATGATATTGCTGCTGACGCTGACCCCGCGGATATCCTCGATTTCGCCGCGCGTGATCGGCTGGCGGTAGGCAATCAGCGCCAGGGTTTCCATCAGCGCGCGCGAATAGCGCGGCGGCTTTTGCTGCCACAGGCGCGCGACCCAGGTGACGTAGTCCGCGCGCACCTGGAAACGGAAGCCGGAGGCGACCTGCTTCAGCTCGATGCCGCCGTCGGCGTACTTGTCCACCAGGTCCTGTATCGCGCGGCGGATTTCATCCTTGCTCGGCTGGTCGATATCGCCGGCGAACAGGTCGAACAGGTGGTTTACCGACAGCGGCTTGTCGCTGGCGGCGAACAGGGCTTCGAGTATCGGTTTGAGCGCTTCGTTATCCATCAGGACCGTGCCTTGACGTAAATGGGGGCGTAGGGCCGGCTTTGCACGATTTCGATCAGCGATTCCTTGAGCAGCTCGAGGATCGCGATAAAGCTGACGACGACCCCCATGCGGCCCTCGGAGGGGTCGAAGAAATCGATGAAGCTGGTGAATTCGTCGGCGCGAATCCGCTCCAGCACGATGACCATTCGTTCGCGCACCGACAGCGGTTCGCGCTCGACGTGATGGCTGGCGAACTGCTCGGCGCGGTTGACGACATCGCGAAACGCGCTCATCAGGTCGTTGAGGCTGACTTCCGGCAGCGGCACGTCGACTTCGAAGCGCGGGACTTCGATCGCCGTCGGGTGGATATCGCGTTCCAGCCGGTCGAGTGCGTCGAGGTCTTCCGCGGCCTGCTTGAATTGCTCGTACTCCTGCAGGCGGCGCACCAGCTCGGCGCGCGGATCGTCCTCGTCCTCGTCCTGCACCGGGCGCGGCAGCAACATGCGCGACTTGATCTCGGCCAGCATCGAGGCCATCACCAGGTACTCGGCGGCGAGCTCGAGCTCGAGCTGCTCCATCAACTGGATGTACTCCATGTACTGGCGCGTGATCGCCGCGATCGGGATGTTGAGGATATCGATGTTCTGCCGCTTGATCAGGTAGAGCAGCAGGTCAAGCGGACCTTCGAAGGCCTCGAGGAAGACCAGCAGCGCGTCCGGCGGAATGTAGAGATCCTGCGGGATAACCGTCAGCGGTTCGCCCTGCACCAGGGCGAAAGGCATTTCCGACTGCACCGAGTTAGTGCCCGAGAATTCCTTATGCATTACTTGCGACCGCTCAGGCCCATGACCTTGCGGACCTCTTCCATGGTGTCCTGGGCGACGTCGCGCGCGGCCTCGCAGCCCTCGTTGATGATCGCATCGACCGCGCCGAGATCGCCGAGGTACTCGGCGACACGCTGCTGGATCGGCTTCAGCTCATCGAGCATCGCGTCGATGATGTACTGCTTGCAGTCGACGCAGCCGATCGAGGCGGTCTTGCAGCCGCGCGCCAGCTCTGTCTTGGTGGTCTCGTCGGTGTAAACCTGGTGCAGCTCCCAGACCGGGCACTTCTCCGGGTCGCCGGGATCGGTGCGCCTGATGCGCGCCGGGTCGGTCGGCATGGTCTTGATCTTGCGCGCGACGCTGTCCGGCTCTTCGCGCAAAGCGATCGTATTATTGTAGGACTTGGACATTTTCTGGCCGTCGATGCCGGGCATCTTCGAAGACACCGTCAACAACGATTGCGGTTCGGGCAAGATGATGCGGCCCTCACCGTCGAGGTAGCCGAGCAGGCGTTCGCGATCGCTGAGGCTGATATTCTGCTGCGAATCCAGCAGCGCGCGGCCGATCGACAGCGCGTCGGTATCGCCCTGCTCCTGGTAGCGCTTGCGCGCATCCTGGTAAAGCTTGGCGTTTTTCTTGCCCATCTTGCGAATCGCCAGGTTCACCTTGTTTTCGAAGTCGGGTTCGCTGCCGTAGAAATGGTTGAAGCGGCGCGCGATCTCGCGCGTCAGCTCGACGTGCGCGACCTGGTCCTCGCCGACCGGCACGAAACCGGCGCGGTACATCAGGATGTCGGCGCTTTGCAGCAGCGGATAGCCGAGGAAACCAAAAGTCGCGAGATCGCGGTCCTTTATTTTTTCCTGCTGATCCTTGTAGCTCGGCACGCGTTCGAGCCAGCCCAGCGGCGTAATCATCGACAGCAACGTGTGCAGCTCGGCATGCTCCGGTACACGCGACTGAATGAAGATCTTCGCCGCCCCGGGACTGATACCGGCGGCGAGCCAGTCGATCACCATGTCCCACACGCTCTGTTCGATAATGCGTGGATCTTCATAGTGTGTGGTCAGCGCATGCCAGTCAGCCACGAAGAAAAAGCACTCGTGTTCATGCTGTAAATTAACCCAGTTTTTGAGCACACCATGGTAGTGCCCCAGGTGCAGCAGGCCGGTTGGCCGCATACCGGATAAAACACGTTGTCGAGTAACCGTATTCAATTGAATTCCCTAGAAAATAAATAGTGCACTGATGATCGCGTCGAACCTCAGCACGATTGGCCACAGGATTTTACCCAATATGCCGCTGACTAACAGCGCCAGGATGATAAACATTCCATAGGGCTCGATACGCATGTAAGCCAGCGCCATACCCTGGGGCAGCACGCCAGCAAGTACCCGTCCACCATCCAGGGGCGGGATCGGCAACATGTTCAATACCATCAGGATAATATTGATGGTCATTCCGGCCTTGCCCATTTGCTGCAGATGAAAAGCTATCGATGAATCGGCCAGCACGGTTGTGCTGAGGGTGATCAGCAAGGCCCAGGCGCTGGCCATGAAGAAATTGGATAGCGGACCCGCCAACGCAACCAGCGCCATATCCAGCAACGGCTGCTTGAAATGCCTGGGGTCGACAGGTACCGGTTTGGCCCAGCCGATGATGAAGCCGCTCAAAGTCACCAGCACCAGTGGGATAATGATTGTACCTATGGGATCGATGTGCTTGATCGGGTTCATCGTGATTCGGCCTAGCTGGCGCGCGGTCGGATCGCCGAGCTTGTCGAGGAGGCTCTCTCGTCGCGCTCGGAATCGGAAGAAAGGGCCGATATCCTGGCGCAACGTCTCCTGCGATTCGGCACGATGATGACGCTGGGGACGCTGGTTCTGACGCGGAACCCCGTTCGTGCTCTCACGGTCATGCTGGCCTGGTTCCTGTCCGTGGCGTTCATTGGCTTCGCGGGGCTGGGCGCATGAGCGGCGTGTTCGCCTCCTATGCGCTGGGGCTCTGCGCCGTCGTGGGCGTGGTCGTGGCGTGGG
>Ga0209536_100013865_pt1 | contig 11597 bp, 10 predicted proteins | sample DeeMarSeWOR28_12_FD_187461 | JGI IMG/M metagenome (GOLD analysis project Ga0209536, IMG submission 187461) | Marine sediment microbial communities from White Oak River estuary, North Carolina - WOR-2-8_12 (SPAdes) (version 2) | ecosystem: Environmental > Aquatic > Marine > Intertidal zone >... | reverse complement strand
GCCGGGTGGCGCAGCGGATTGACGTCCCTTGACGAGATCGAGCGAGCGATGGACCCTGCGGGGAGTGGTCGTGTTGGCGGTGGGGAGGGGCGGACGGGATCGTGAGGTTGGCGAGCGGGTCGGGTCCAGCACCATGGAGGAGACGCTCATGCGCCACGTCCGACTTGTAGCGGTAGCGCCATCCATCCTGTTTCTCCTGGCCCCCCCAGCACTCGGGGCGCAAGCCACGCAGGAGCGGCGGGCTTCAGTCGACTCGCTACGGGCGCTGGTGCAGCGCTTTCGGGAGGCGCACCAGATCCCGGGTCTCGCCGTCGCCGTTGGGCGCGACTCCGCGATCGTCTGGTCCGAGGAGTTCGGCATTGCGGATCTCGCGTCGGGAAGACCGGTAGCCCCCGACACCAAATTCCGCATCGGTGCCATCTCGATGCCACTGACCTCCGCGGCGCTCGGTCTGCTGATCGAACAGGGAACGATCGAGCTCGACGCCGACATCCAGTGCTACGTGGAGTCGTTCCCGGAGAAACGTTACTCGGTCACCGTGGAGCAGGTGGCAGGACACACCGGGGGCATACGCCACTACCAGGGAGACGAGTTCCGCAGCAACCGCCCGTATCCCTCCGTGCTGAAGGGCCTCGCCATCTTTGCGCGCGATTCGCTCGTGTTCGAGCCGGACACGCGCTATGGGTTCTCCACCTACGGTTGGAGCCTCATCGCGGCGGCCATAGAGGATGCGTCGGGCCAGGACTTCCTGGAGTACATGCGCACGGTCGTGCTCGATCCCCTGGAGCTGACGAACACCCAACCGGAGCGTTCCGACGTGCCGGTCGACGGACTCAGCACGTTCTATGTGCTCGTCGACGGGGACGTCCGTGAGGCCCCGCCCGTCGACAACAGCTACAAGTGGGCCGGCGGCGGGTACGTTTCCACCCCTGCCGACCTGGTGCGCTTCAGCCTCGGTCTGCTCGGTGGCGCGCTCCTGACCCCAACCACGGTGGAACTCCTGTGGACATCACGGCGGACCCGTGATGGGAGTGAGACGGGATACGGTCTCGGGTGGTCGGTCGGCCGGGACGCGGACGAGCGGCGTGTCGTGAGCCACACGGGCGGGTCGGTAGGAGCGCGATCGATCCTGTTGGTCTACCCGGACGAGCGGTTGGCCGTCGCCATCACCACCAATCTGCAGGGCGTGCGCTTTGGGGATCTCCCTCAGACGATCGCTCGGCACTTCCTCGACGGACGGTAGGAGATACGAAGACATGAGAGCAGCAGTAGGTCGCACGAGCACCGGCCGCTCGGCCAGCGAAGTCTCCGGATCGGCGTCGACGATACGGGAGCGCCGTCTCCCCAGACAGGCACGACTCGCAGCGCTGCTGCTGGTTGCGCTGGGGTGCGGCGATCAGATCGTCGACAACACGCCACCAGATACCGAAGACCCGGAGGAGCCGGGGACCTATACGCTCGTCTGGTCGGATGAGTTCGATGCCGACGGGCTGCCGGATCCCGATCTGTGGGGGTACGACGTCGGAGACGGGTGCCCGAATCTCTGCGGTTGGGGGAACGACGAGCTGCAGTACTACACGCAGACGCGTCTGGAGAATGCGCGTGTCGAGGGGGGGGCGCTCCTCATCGAGGCGAGGAAGGAACTATTCGGCTCACACGAGTTCACGTCGGCGCGGCTCGTTACCAAGGGGAAGGGCGACTGGCGGTACGGCAAGATCGAGATCAGGGCGCAGCTGCCGTCCGGGGTCGGCACGTGGCCGGCGATCTGGATGCTGTCGTCAGGCAATTCCTATGGCGCCTGGCCGGCAAGCGGCGAGATCGACATCATGGAGCACGTCGGCTTTGCGCCCGACTCGGTCTTTGCGACAGTACACACGGCGGCGTACAACCACATGCTCGGTACGCAGCGAACGGGACGCACGGCGGTCCCGGATGCCGAGAGCGCGTTCCACGTGTACGCGATGGAGTGGACGGAGACGCGCATCGACTTCTACATCGACGACGTCAGGTTCCATTCGTTCCTGAAGGAGGGGCCCAGTTACGAGGTGTGGCCATTCGACCAGCCGTTTCATCTGATTCTCAACATCGCCGTCGGAGGCACGTGGGGCGGATCGCAGGGGGTGGACGAGTCGATCTGGCCGCAGCGTATGCTCGTGGACTACATCCGGGTCTATCAGTTGCAGTGATCCCTGCTGGCCCTCGAACCGCCCGACGACGAGCGGGTGCGCTCGGTCTAGCAACCTCAGCGCAGTTTGACGTCGGCGAGACCCCCATCGATCCCCAACACCTGTCCGGTGATCCAGTCCTGTTCAGGTTCGAGGAGCCACGTGATCGCCCGGGCGACGTCGTCCGGCTCGCCCAGGCGTCCAAGAGGGTGCATGGCGCGGGAGGCGTCCGCCGCGGCCTCGTGACGCCAGATCCGCTCCGTGGCGGACGTCCGCACGAGTCCCGGAGCAACGACGTTGAATCTGAGCCCGGCCTTGGCGTACGTAGCGGCGGCAGAGCGAGCCAAGCCAATGACACCTGCCTTCGCGGCCGCGATCGCTTCGTGGTTGGGCAGGCCCACCCGTGCCGCGGCTGACGAGACCAGGACGACGGATCCCCCGTGCTCGCGCATGTGGCGACCGGCGGCCCGCACGAGCGCGAACGCCGACGTCAAGTTCGCCTGCAGCGTTCCCACCCACTCGTCGGTGCTCGTGAGATGGGCGGGTTTGAGCAGCACCGATCCCACGCAGTTGACCGCCCCGGCCACCGGGCCACTCCGCTCCCTGATGTCGGCGAAGAGCCTGTCCACCGCGTCTGGGTCAGCGACATCGGCCGCGAACGGCTCCGCGCTCAGCGAAGACGCGGTGGCCTCGATTGCGTCGCGTGACCGTCCGACGAGGGCGAGGTGACGGCCGCCGCCGGCGAGCCGACGAGCGACCGCCGACCCGATGCCGCCGTTCGCTCCGAGGATGACGTAGGTTCGCGCAGAATTGGTGCTAGTCACATTCACCACCCTATCGTCCCAGGGCCGCCCTTGAATGGCCCCTCGATGTTTCGAGTGATCCAGCCCCCGTAGAACTCTCCGGGCTGCGGCGTGACGCGCTCCCCCGCGACAAAGCAGCCGTCCATCGACCCGGCATAGAACGCGACGTGATCCCGAATGGCCGCGAAATCGGTAGCCGGGTCCGGGTAGGACCAAGCTGCATTGGGTGCGCGTCGTCCGGCGACTGTCACGTCGTACCAGCGGGCGACGCCCTTCCACTCGCACTGCGAGGTCCGATGCGCGGGGAGGAGGTATTCCATCCGGATGTCCTCCGGCGGCACGTAGTAGGTCGGTGGATGACTGGTCTCGAGAACTCGCCACGCCTGCAGGCTGGAGACGAGGGTAACTTCACTGAAAACCACCTCGATGAGACCTGCGAAGGGCTCCAGCCGAGGCGGTCTCGGATAGTTCCAGACGGACTCCCGTGAGGGGTGCGCCGGCCCCGCGGTGCCCCGTGTCATGCCCTTGCCTCCGTCACCAAGCGCGAGGATGCCGTGGCTGCGCGCGCAAGGGCGATTCCGCTCAGGACAGCCGACTCGAGGCGTGCATGGCCGGTCCAATCCCCGCAGAAGCCGATCCGCCGCACGGGATCGAACAGTGCGTGTGGCTCACGCTGCTCGATCGGTCGGGCGTACCGCCACCGATGGCCGGCGAGATGAAGAAGCGTAGCGCCCCGGGTCGGCGCGAGGTGCGCGAACGCCGCAAGGAGCCGGCTCGCTGCAGTCGGGGCCGGGATGTCGAGGTGCGCGGCCGACCACTCCGGGGCCGCATGAAGCGTCCACACGTCGGGAGAGTCGTTCCGGCCAGGCTTTGACGCGTTGCGCGCCGCCCATGCGAGCGGCGATCCTGCGATGTGCGCCGCATCCCACGGCGGGTCCAACTTGGGCTCGAAGGCCGCGATCGCCGCCCAGCACGGAGCCATCGCCACGTTCCTGATCTCGTCGATCAGCGGCGTCTGGCCGGCGGCGATCTCGACGGCCTGGGGCGGCGGCACGGCAACGAGTGCGGCATCGAACGGGCCCCAGACCCTCCCCCTGGTGTCGAGCACGGCCCAACCTGTCGGCTCGAGCCGCACGGACGCGATTCTGGTACTCGGCTCGAATCTGACGCCGGCGAGCAACGAGCCCGCCAAAGCGCTCATTCCGGGAACGCCGACGTACTTGCTCTCATCGGCGCTGAGCGTGCGCTCGCCATTCTCGCCGAGGGACGTGATGCGCCCCAGCCAGGGGGCAGCAATCTCCGCCTGGAGCCAACGGTCCACGACGGCTCTGAACGCAGCCGTCCGGACCGAGAAGAACTGTGCGCCGTGGTCGGCGATCACGGTCCCAAGTCGTCGGGTCCCTGCCCGGCCGCCTGCGCCCCGAGACTTGTCGAAGACGGTGACGTGCCAGCCTGCCGTCGTGAGGCGGTCGGCGCACGCCGCTCCGGCAAGTCCAGCACCGATGACGGCAGCGGTGGGCTCAGCAGGCAGTGTCGCTCGCTTCATGCATAGAAACTAGTTACTGTTGATAAATTGTCAATGACAATACATGGACAACGCTCGGGTCCGAGGCCGCTCCTGGCAAGGGGCTCAGGCGACGACGTTTGGAAACGGAGAGCACCGTGTCGATCAGTTCCGCTGTGGTCCTGCTTGCAGTCCTCGCGGGTGTGGGGCTTCTCGTCGTCGCTCTCCAGGTCGACGACTGGGGGCGTGACCTCACGACGAACGTCGCCGAGACGGCACCAGATGCTGCCGAGCCGCTGCTCCGGCCCATGACCGTCTCGTTGACTGCGGACGAGGTGGCTGAGCTGGTCCTCGGGGCGGCCGCGGCGCTGCCGCGCTGGCGGTTTGTCTCCGAGGAGGTCGACAACGGCACGCGACGGCTGCGATTCGTCCGGACCTCGAGGCTCTTCCGGTTCAGGGACGATATCACCGTGTGGATCGATGACGTGGGAGCGCAGCGCATCGTGCGCGCCCGATCCGCCTCCCGGGTCGGCAACGCGGACCTCGGACAGAACCCGCGGAACCTCAGGGCGCTCATGCGGGCACTGAGGGACCGAGTTCGCTGACGTCGGCGCGGGCGCCACCGGCGAGCCACCTCACGTCGGCGTTCCCGATGCGATAGTATGGCCGGCATGGGCTGGCTCGAGATCACCGTTGCCACGCTGCTCATCATCGCACTGCTCGCTCGCGCGGGAATCCGGATGCCCGGTCGCTCCTATCGCGGCCCGCTTCCCCCGTTGGACTCCCACGAGACCGGGGTGTGCCGGCGTCTCCGCAGGCATGTCGAGGTACTTGCCGGGGAGATCGGTGAGCGGCACGTGTGGAACGCCGGATCGCTCGACCGCGCGGCGTGTTACATCGAGGACCAGTTGCGATCCGCCGGGCTCGCAGTCGATGTGCAGGCCTTCACCGTGCGCGGCGTAGAGGTGCGCAACGTGATCGGTGCGCTCGGGCCCGACGACGACAGTGCCGAGCACATCGTGATCGGCGCGCACTATGACTCGGTGGTCGGGACGGTGGGGGCCAACGACAACGCCTCGGGCGTTGCCGCGCTCATCGAGGTTGCCCGCGCCACGGCGACGTTGGCGCCCCGGCTTCCGATCCGGTCAGTGGCCTTCGTCAATGAGGAGCCACCGTTCTTCCTCACGGGCGACATGGGGAGTCGCCGGTACGCCCGTTCGCTGGTCGAGCGCGGGATCCGGGTGCGCGCGATGCTCTCACTCGAAACGCTCGGCTGTTACACCGATCGACCCCTCAGTCAGTCATACCCGATCCCGCTCGGGCTGCTGTACCCGCGCACGGGCAACTTCATCGCCGTTGTCGGCAACCTCCGGTCGCGCAGACTCGTGCGCAACTGCGTCCGCTCGTTTCGCACGCACACCCGCTTCCCGTGCGAAGGCGCGGCGCTCCCCGGATACCTGCCGGGTGTCTTCTGGTCCGACCACTGGGCGTTCTGGCGCGAAGGGTATCCGGCTGCCATGGTCACCGATACCGCGCTCTTCCGCTACGGCTACTATCACCTCCCCGGTGACACGCCGGAGAAGCTCGACTACGCGCGTCTCGCTCGGGTGGTGACGGGTCTCGCGCGCGTCGTGGCGGATCTCTCCGGTCGGGCGCGCTGAGACGAGCCCGGGGCGACAGCGCCACTCATCGTCCGCCGATCGGTGTCCCCGGCGGCGGCGCGGCAGGCACGCTGCGCGACGTCGCCGCGTCGCGTCGGGTCAGGAACCGCTCGATGTCTCCCCAGACCAGGGCACGGTGTGCCTGCTGCTCGGGTGCACGGGGGTCGGTGCTCTGCACCGTCTCGAGCAAGCGCCGCAAGCCCCACTCCGCGGCTGCCCGCGCCTCGACGGTCGCCTCGCTGTCCGCCGCCAGATCGATGAGGGCATCGACCACGACGCGCTGCACTACTCGGTCGAGGCTGACCCACTCGGGCGGCGTGTAGCCGGTCCAGGTTCGCTCGATGAGACGTGCCACGACCTCTTCCGCCGACGGCAGATCGCCGTGGCGGGCATGGAGCGCGGCGAGCCGTGCCACACGGCGGCGGTCCAGCAGATTCGTCACGACCATGGCTGTGAGGGTCCTGGCTGCGCCCAGCTGGTCGAAGGCCGGATACGCCGCCGATTCGAAGAACCACTCGTCGGTCGGGTAGCCGAACGCACGAGGTGCCAGCGCAACGAGCACGGACTCCGGCAGCACCAACTCGGCCGGGTCGATCGCGTCGAGGACGAGCTCGAGCGCGCGCCGCTGGCGCTCAGCGGACACGATACGGGTTGGGGGTCGGTCGTCCCCACGGACGGCATGGTCGTATTCCATTCCCCCGACCGCCTTGATCGCCGCCTCCAGCGCGTACCGGTGATGGAGGTACACCGGCACGAGACGGTAGGTGAGCCAGGCCAGCGGCTGTCCCTCCTCGAGCACCGCCGCGCCGAAGTGGTCGAGGAGATGCCGACGCACCGCGGTCACCCGTGCGAGCTCCGCAACGGCGTCAGCCCCGTTGATCCACTGGTTGACCTCCGGGTAGGAGCCCCACGAGGCGTTGTCTCCATCGGGATTGAAGCGGATCCCGCGCTGCTGCGCCTCCGAGACGATAGCCGCCAAACCGGCCTCCTCCTCCCCCGGGGCGAATTCGGAGTAGGCGTAGCGGATGGCCAGGGAATCGTAGGCGCCGGGGCCGTCGCGATACGCGTCTGAGAGATCGATCCGCTCGTCGACCAGGCGGATGAGCGGGGCGGGGTAGTCCATCACCGAAGACCGTCCATCGGCCGCCGCGATGAAGTTGTGCGCCAGTCCGAGTGTGTGCCCTACCTCGTGGGCGGCGTGCTGGCGCCGCCGGGCCATCACGAACTCCTCCGCCGCCACGTTGGGGTCGAGTTGTGCGAGCCAGCTCGAGAGATCGAGCGCTTCCGCGGGCGCGCCGACAGGCACCGTCCCTGCGTAGATGTTGTAATCCGTGAGTGATCGATACGAGTCCATGCGCACGGCGGCCTTGATGATCTCGCCGGTGCGGGGATCGACGAAGGTCGGGCCGATCGAGAAGCCCGGATCGCTCCGGTGCACCCACTGGATCACATGGTAACGCGCGTCCATCGGATCCATGGTGTCGGGCATGTCCTCGACCCGGAACGCACCGATGAAGCCTGCCGCCTCGAAGACAGCGTTCCACCACATGGCCCCGTCGTGGAAGGCGGAGCGATAGGGTTCGGGAATCGCGCGGTCGAGGTAGTAGACGATGGGCTCAATCGGCGCAGATGCTGCCGGGCCCGGTCGCAGCTTCACGAGCCGGTGTCGTGCCACGTAGCGCCCCTCGTACCGTTCGTCGAATCCCCGAGCAAAGTCGAAGAACGCCACGCCGCTGTTGCCAAGATGCGGATCCCCGCGGCGGGGCGCGAATCCCGGCTCCGGAAGTCGTACCAACGAGTGATGCTGGCGCAGCGTGACCGCCTCACCTGCAGGCGCGTGGGCCCGGACGAGCGCACCGGGGTCCTGCGCGGTGAACGTCAGGCTCACTTCGATCTCGGTGTTGTTGGGGAATCCCCTCGTGCGGCTCAGGTAGAGCGCGCTCAGCTCGCTGTTCACCCCGAAGGTGCCTTGGCCGGACGACTGCAGCGCGCCGATGACGTCCATATGATCCTGCAGCAGGTAGGAGGTGGCGTCGATCAGCACGCGGCCGTCCTGCTCCGCGAGCACCGTAAAGGCGGCAATGGTGGAGACCGGGAAGGACTCCTCGACGGATCGGCGCAGGTGCTCGTCGGCGGCATCCGCGCGGAACCGCGGATTGCTCAGCACGAGAAACACGGTCGGTCCGACCCGCTCGAATCGCGCGATGGCCTCGTCGCCGATCATGCCCCGATCGAGGCCGATCCTCGTGCTGCCCAGTCCGGTCGCGAGTGACGTGAGATAGAGAAACTCCTCGCCGAGGCGGGGAATTTCCACCAATAAGCGGCCCGTGGCGGCATCCCAGTACATGGGGTAGAAACCGTCATGCTTCTCCATGGAACGCGTGAAGTCGGCGATGGAAGGCTGCGCGACGACGAGGTGAGGGGATACCAGCGCCAGGGCGAGAGCAAGGCACGCGGGCACACGGAACATCGACACCTCCGGAGGGTGTTCGTGTGACGGAACGGAGCAACGTGCCTCCCCCTGTCGCCCGCTCCGCCACGCCGACTTCGTTAGGCGATCCGCCCGATGGGGAGAGAGCGGACGGGCCGTCCGGTGAGGGCAAACAGCGCGTTGCAAACGGCCGGTGCGACGGGCGGCAGTCCGGTTTCCCCGATACCGCCGCGGTCGAGCCCTGACGGCACGAGGTAGGTCTCGATCCTGGGCATCTCGCGGATGCGCACGATGCGGTAGCGATCGAAGTTGCCCTGCACTGGCCGTCCGTCCTCGAACGTGATCTCGCCCCAGAGCGCCGCGGTCAGGCCGAAGCAGATCCCGCTCTCCATCTGGGCCACCACCGTGTCCGGATTCACCACCTGCCCGCAATCGACGGCGCAGACCACCCGGTGCACACGCACCGCGCCGTCGTTCTCGAGCGACACCTCGGCGACCTGGGCGACGAGACTGCCAAAGCACTCGTTGATCGCGATACCCTGTGCCTGTCCCTCGGGCAAGCGGCGTCCCCAGCCTGCCTTGTCCGTGAGGATGTCGAGCAGGCGGCCGTGCCGAGGATGTCCCTTGAGCAGGCGCTGCCGGAGCTCGGCCGGGTCCTTGCCGCCCGCATGTGCCAGCTCGTCGAGAAAGCACTCCACGACGTACGGGTTCTGCGAGTGTCCGACCGCCCGCCACCAGTGGACCGGGACCGGCAACTCCGGATGCGCGCAGGTCACGCGCACGTTGTCAATGCCGTACGGCATGTTGGCTGCGCCGTCGGTTGCCGTCGGGTCGAACGGCTCGTCCCAGCGCCCGGAGGATTCGAGGATGCCGGGGCTGGCGATGTGGTGCACCCACGCGATCGGCCAGCCGTCGGCGTCGAGCCCCCCTTCGAGCCGGTGGTGCGAAACCGGTCGGTACCGCCCGGCACGCATGTCGTCCTCCCGCGTCCAGACCACCTTGACCGGTCCGCCAACTGCCTGGGAGATATGCACGGCGTCGCGGACGAAATCCGTCTGCGAGCGGCGTCCGAACCCGCCGCCGAGGTATGCAGTGTGGACCTGGACGCGGTCGAGTGGCAGGCCGGTGAGCTGGGCTGCTACCTGTTGGGCCGATGACGGCGACTGGGTTCCGACCCAGATCTCGCACCGCTCAGGATGTACGTGCGCGGTGCAGTTCATCGGCTCCATCGTTGCATGGGCGAGATACGGTGCATCGTACACTGCCTCGATGCGCGTGGCGGCGCGATCGAACGCCCGCGTGACGCTGCCATCGTCCCGAGCGGTCGCACCCGACGCGATCACGTCCTGACACGCCTGCGCGATGCGCTCGGTCGACAGGTCGGCCCACGGCCCGAGGTCCCACTCGATCTCGAGGACCGTCCGGCCGCGTGCTGCTGCCCAGAAGTGATCGGCCACCACCGCGACACCCGTCGGGACCTCGACCACGTCGCGTACGCCTTCGACTCCGCGGGCGCGCGACGCATCGACCGCGCGCACCGTCGCGCCGAACACCGGCGGATGTACGATCTGTGCTACGGGCAGATCCGGTGCCTGCACATCGACACCAAAGATTGCGGTGCCGGCGACCTTTGCCGGCGAATCGACGCGCGGCATCGGGGTGCCAATCAGTCGGAACTCATCGGGCTGCTTCAGGCGGGGCCGCACGGGAGGCGGCAGCTGTCGAGCCGCCTCCGCCAGTGCGCCGTATGACGCGCGGCGCTCACTCGCGGTGTGCACGACGTATCCGCGCTCGGCTCGGCACTGCGACGTGGGAACGTCCCAGCGGGCGGCGGCAGCTGCCACCAGCATCTCGCGGGCGGTGGCGCCGGCCTTCCTCAGCAACTCGAAGTCTTGGCGAATGCTGGTGCTGCCGCCCGTGCTCTGACCTCCGTAACGAGATGGATCGGTCGGTGCGTGCTCCACCCGCAATGCATCCCAGCCCACCTCAAGCTCCTCGGCGAGCGCCATTGACAGGGCCGTGTGCACCCCCTGGCCCATCTCGGACTCGCTGATGAGGAACGTCACGGTGTCATCCGTGCCGATCCTGATCCAGGCGTTGAGCGCGCCCGGCCCCTCGCCCGGCGGGACCGCTGACTCGCCACCCCCACACCCGGGTAGGTACACCCCGATGACGAGACCCGCACCTGCGGCACCGGTGACGCGAATGAAATCCCTGCGGCTGAGCGAGTCGCGTGCATTGCGGGCGGTCATGCTCCCTCCCCGCGTGCGGCCCGGCGGATGGCCTGCCGGATGCGGTTGTAGGTGCCGCAGCGACACAGCACGGGGGACATCGCGTCATCGATCTGCTGGTCGGTGGGGTCTGGATGCTGCCGCAGCAGTGCGACTGCCGTCATGATCTGGCCCGGCTGACAGTAGCCGCACTGCACGACCTCTTCCGTGAGCCAGGCGCGCTGCACCGGGTGCAATCCACTGTCGGAGAGGCCCTCGATGGTCGTCACCAGCCGAGTTCCGACCGAGTCGACCGGAACGAGGCAGGAGAAGACGGGATCGCCGTCGAGGTGCACGGTGCACGAGCGGCACTGGCCGGTGCCGCAGCCGTACTTGGTGCCGGTGAGGCTCAGGAGATCCCGCAAGACCCAGAGCAGGGGCATGTCGGGGGGCGCACTGACCGACTCGGTGCGCCCGTTCACGCGCAACAGATACGTCGGCATGGTTGTCACTCCGAGATCGGTGTACGCTGCGTGCACCGGCGGCCGTCGTCAACCAGCGCTGCCCAACCAACATAGCAATTGGGCCGGGAGCTGTAGTGCACCCGGCCCAATGTGGGGTACGCGGAGGCTGTCTACTGCGTCGGCTGCGGCGGCAGGAGCACCTCGTTGATGACGTGAATGACTCCGTTGCTGGCGAACTGGTCCGTGGCCAGCACCAAGGCCGAGTTGACGAACACGCCGTCGTTGCTGACGGAAACGTCGATGGCGGTGCCCTGCAGCATCGTGATCTGGTCGGTCGCCACGACATCCGTCGCCGGCAG
>Ga0209536_100013864_pt1 | contig 11598 bp, 9 predicted proteins | sample DeeMarSeWOR28_12_FD_187461 | JGI IMG/M metagenome (GOLD analysis project Ga0209536, IMG submission 187461) | Marine sediment microbial communities from White Oak River estuary, North Carolina - WOR-2-8_12 (SPAdes) (version 2) | ecosystem: Environmental > Aquatic > Marine > Intertidal zone >... | reverse complement strand
CAAATATTTTTTTTGTTCGATACTTATATTGATTGAGATAAAGTTTGTTGGCATACAGAAGATCTTTGGGGTTTGTAATGGTCAGTCGATGGTTGGCAAATACTCCAATCACTAATCCATCGTTTACGATCAACATTTGGATAGCGTCTTGGATTTCAAATTCTCCTCGTTTTGATATGGGCAAATCCTCTAGATAATTCAATATTTGCGGAGAAAAACAATAAAGCGGGATACTTGATATATTGGTTACAAGAGCATCCCGTGATGGTTTTTCGATAATATGCGTGATATAGTGATCAGTCATTTTTACCATTGCGGTATTGAAAAATTTTTCTTTATCGACGACCATTAAAGACAGGATTCCGTTTAAGGGTTGATTGGTGATCCATTTGTTGATTACCTTTCTAATATGTGCAGTTGGAAGTAGGTTATCACATGCACTCAAGATAAAATCTTGATGTATATAAGGTGCAGCTGCATATAATGCATGAGCAGTTCCCCGTGCGATTTCTTGAAATACAAAATCAATTTGTATATCCAATCGGCATTCATTGGTAAAATAATTGATAAGCTGGTTGTCAGAGGGGTTAGTTACGATAATGAAATCAGTAATTCCATTAAAGATTAATGGAGCTATAACTCGTTCCAACAAGGGTTTACCCACAATTGGCAGCATGGCTTTTGAGCGCGATTCAGTTAGCTTATGCAATCTTGACCCTTTACCTGCTGCCAGGATGACCGCTGATTTGATTGTCATTTGTTATTCATCAAGTTGTATGATTAATCCCTGTTTTGAGATTTGTGGGCGGAAAATACTTGCTTTTGACAGATCGTACCTTTCAATGATTTTTATCCAACCATCCTCTATCATGCTCTCCTTGCCTGGTCTGACTAAAGCAAAAACAGATCCTCCACCTCCTGCACCAGTTAGTTTTGCTCCAAATGCACAGTTTTCAAGAGCGGAATCGATAAAAAGGTTATTTGCCCATCCAGCTCCTTCAGAAAATCCGCAGTACGTCATCATCCGATTTACAATCTGATGATTTTTATTCATTAATTTTCCAAAGGTTGTCCAATCTTCTTCGAGTAAAGCAATTTTCCCTCTCCAAGCAGTGTTCCATGCTTCAGACATGAATACAACCATAGGAGGTTTATTTCCTCCCTTTCGTTGCCATTCATTGAATTCTCTTAAGTACCTGGGACGCATCTGACCATGTACATCGCCTGAATCGTGTTTGATCCCAGTGCTGACAGCTAATAGTGGGATATCATCAATATAATGATCTAATCTTTCATAAGTTGCGAAAGGTTCTTGACAGATTTCTTTGTGTAAGAGCTTACCACGGTAATCTAGATAGGCTAAACCTCCAAAGAGAGGTACATACCGATCTGCAAAGCCACAAGTTATCCCCAATTCATTTCCCTCAATCCGTTGAGTGAGTTCTGCAAGGACATAATCATTATGGATGTTAGGATCCAATTGATACCACTCTCTCAATCCTGCTAAAACTAACAAAATCAGCACGGATGAGCCACCAAGCCCGCTTTGTCTGGGGATATCCGACCAAACAGCGATATGTACACCTTGGGTTGTTAGGCTTTCGCGTAATTGTTGGCTGAATTTATAGAACCGATTAAGGGCTGCTTTAAGCAGGTCCAGCTCATTATCATAATTTAGGGGGATCTCTTGGGTTGTAAACTCCAGTCGCTTATTCGAATTTTTCCTTTGATAACGACCGTCGCGATGTTCAGCTGATATTGATTCTAAGATGATATGATCGGATGGTTCGATAAAAGCACCCGCGTGTAAGTTTATGGCTGATGAAATTGTCGCAAAATCACCTTCATTCGCGTCCCCAGGATTTCCAAGGATATTGATCCTGGCTGGAATCGTCAGTTTATATCTCATTTCTGTAAGGTTGAGCGATCGGATTCCATTTGCATTCTCTGGCTATAAAATGTGATGAACTGCGAGGATTTGATTTTGAAGTTCGATAATCTGACCAATCCCTTTGTATGCAAGATTTAACATTGTATCTAGATTTTGGCGGGAAAAAGCACCTTTTTCACCCGTGCCTTGAACTTCTACAAATTCGCCTGATGAGTTCATAACCACATTAAGGTCAACATCAGCAGCAACATCCTCTTGATAGCACAGATCGAGCATATGAACACCACCTACCAGACCGACACTTACAGCAGCGATGTTTGTATTTATTAACTTTTCTGTGATTGCCTTGGTTTCTAGATTATTTCGCAGCGCGATATTCAGAGCAACATAACCGCCAGTAATTGAAGCAGTCCGAGTTCCCCCATCTGCCTGCAAGACATCACAATCCACAATGCACGTACGCGGTCCTAAGAAATCTAAATCAACCGCTGCTCTCAAGCTACGACCAATAATACGGCGAATCTCGTTAGAACGTCCACCGGAAAGGATTCGCTCTCGCGGCGTTCGATTATGTGTGGATCTGGGAAGCATGGAATACTCTGAAGTTATCCAGCCGCCTTTAATTCCTTGAGATTGCATCCAATTTGGAACTGTCTCTTCGATGGTAACATTGCACAGGACTTTTGTGTTTCCCATTTCAATTAATACCGATCCTTCTGGGTACAGGATAAAATCCGGTTTAATCGATATCTTTCGTAATTCATCTGGTTTTCGTCCATCTATTCTCATGAATGCCCATCCCTTACCAGGTTCACGTAAACCGTCCTTAACTTGATTATAACATTCGGGGTTTAACCTTTTTGGCTACAGAATCAAGATTGGTTATGTTGGATGAATTATAATGTTATTACATCTATATCTTGATGAGGTGTTTTTGGTGTCTCAATTTCCACCCCCGGATTTCGTTTTAGCTGATTCTAGTATTCATGGGATCGAAATTTATAAACCAGCTCCTGTTGAAGATGATATCTCTACGGCTGTGGTCGATTTTAAGTGTCCCCAATGTGGTGCAGTTACCGCTTATAGTGTAGTTGAAGGAGGTTTGAAGTGCACTCATTGTGGTTTCTACGAAGTTGACCAGGAGGTAGTTGTAGGTAAAGGCGCCCAGGAATATGAGTTTACTCTCGAAACGATGGGGCGTGCAGCTCACGGGTGGGGAGAACCACGCAAGCAGCTGGCATGCACTAATTGTGGGGCAAGAATTAGTCTGGATGCGACAGATTTGACAGCTATATGCCCATTTTGTGCCTCGAATAAAGTAATCCATCAAGATGCATCTCAGGACATAATACGCCCTAGATTTTTAATACCATTCAGGATTGAAACACATGAGTCTCATAGGATTGTACGTGATTGGTTGAGTAATACTTGGATGGTTCCCAAAGAATTACGAAAATTCGCTAGGATCGCAGATTTTATCCCAATATATCTTCCTTTTTGGACATTTGATGCAACCGGTTCTGCAAATTGGCAGGCTGAAGTTGGGCATACCAAAACTGAAAGGTATTATGATCATTCAGATGGAGCATGGAAAACGCGGACAAAAACTGTATGGAATTGGGAGTCGGGTACTTTGGAAATGCCTTTCGATGATGTGTTAATTCAAGGAACAAAACATATCAGCCGTTTATTGTTGCAGCGAATCAATCAATTTAATCTTAATAATTTAGTACCTTATGAACCTTCATATCTTGCGGGATTTCAAGCTCAAGCATATGATGTTCCATTGGATAGAGCCTGGAAAGAGAGCCGACGAGTGATGCGCGAATTGACGCGTGAAGCATGTTTTGACCAAGCAACCAGCAATCTAATCCGAAATTTTAGCATGAATCTGGACTTCAAAGATGAGATGTGGCGCTACATTCTCCTACCAGTGTATGTGGCTTCTTATACTTATGGTGATAAGGTTTATCAAGCCTTGTTAAACGGAGAAAGTGGGGCAATAAGTGGACAACGACCTGTTGATTGGAAAAAAGTTTGGTTTGTTGTCGCAGCGCTACTCATACCTGGAATCTTGTTAGGCATAATTGGTTTAATAACCCTCATGTTTGCAGGTATTGGCGTGTTGATCGGAGGATTTGGTTTTGTTTTGTTGATTATTGGTATCGTGATTTCAGTATTGGTTTTCCAAAAGGCTCAGGGGTTAGATGATGTTTGATGAAGTTAGCATTTGCGAAAACACAAAGAGTTACGATCGAGCAAGCTACAACAAGGATCTAAATTTAGGATGGGGAAAAAAATTGGGGGCGGTTGTATGCGAGAATTGCGATTGGCGTTTTATACATGTTTCAGAAAAGGGTCTTAATGCTTGTCCGCACTGTTTGAGGTCGGACTTATCAACACTTGATAAGGATGAAGTTTACCATCTGATCACTGATCCTCCCGAGCTTTTTTTGTCGTTTGCAGTAGATGTCGAATCAATCCACCAAGAGATTAATAAATTTGCTGAGGATATTCGTTTTGCGCCTAAGGATTTGACATTCCAAAACTTACATACTCGTCTAACCCGTGTTTACTTCCCTAATTGGTTGGTGGATGTTGAAGTTAATGCTGTATGGGAAGCGGAATTTGGTTATGACTATCAAGTTGTTAGTCATCGCGAACATTTTGATCAAAATTCAGGACGATGGAAAACACAGGAAATCAAGGAAACAAGAATTAGATGGGAACAACGTGTAGGTAAATTGAATCGGACTTACCATAACATACGCACCCCTGCATTGGAAGAAGACGCTCTTTTGAACCAACGGATAGGTACATTTGAGGCCGGCGAGGCTAAACAATTCGAAGCTGAATTAATGTTGGACTCATATGTCAGTTTGCCAAGCCGTTCAAAGGAAGATGCCTGGTCGGCGGCGGTGCCATCGATTCAATCAGCTGCTTCTACTGAATGCAGACAGGCTGGCGCTGCAGATCATATTCGTCAATTTCGATGGAACCCCTCTTTTGATAATCAGTATTGGACTTTGTTGCTGCTGCCGTTGTATACAACATATTATTTGGATGATGATAATGTCCCGCAAGTCATGCTTGTGAATGGTCAATCAGGAAGACTGTATGGTATTCGGAAAGCGTCAATGAAGCGCGCCCGTCAGACCTCATTGGTAATAGTTGCTGTAGCAGTTGCGTTATTTTTGTTGAGCATAGCTCTAGTGCTTGTTTCCTTATTACTGCCGCCTATGCTCATATTTGGGGGAATTGGAGTCTTTTCATCAATTGTGTTGGGGATTAGTGCAGTTATTCCTATTGTTATGGTTTGGCAATTCAACAATCAAGAAAACTAGTGAAAAAATGAAAGGAGAATTGGATATGTTTATCGTCCACGTGCATGTTAACGTAAAACCTCAATATGTAGATGCTTTCCGAGAGGCTTCTATTGATAACGCCGAGAACAGCGTTCAGGAGGCAGGGGTAGCTCGATTTGATGTGATTCAGCAATTAGATAAGCCAAATCGGTTTGTTCTAATCGAAGTTTACAGGACTGCTGAGGATCCTGCCAGGCATAAAGAAACCGCTCATTATGCCAAGTGGAGAGATACAGTAGAGGAGATGATGGCAGAACCGCGCCAAGCAGTTAAATTCAATAACATATATCCAGATGATGAAGGATGGGGGTAAATGAGGTTTGAATTTGCTACTGCAAATAGAATAATCTTCGGTTCAGGCACACTTTCCCGGGTGGGGTATCTTGCATCCAAATTAGGAGAAAGGGCTTTAGTGTTATCGGGTTTCACTGGGGAACAAAACCGGGAGTTACAGGATTTATTGGCTGATCATAACATCGTCTCAGAGATCTATTATGTTAGTAAAGAACCGACGGTAAAAACTGTTCAGCAAGCGGTAAAAACTGCGCGTGATAATAGCAGCGACTTGATCATAGGGTTTGGGGGAGGTAGTGCTATGGACACTGGTAAGGCGATCGCGGCTTTAATGACCAATGAAGGTGATATCTACGATTACCTGGAGGTTATAGGATACGGTAAACCTATCAGTCAACCGCCATTACCATACATCGCTATACCTACTACTGCCGGAACCGGAGCCGAGGTCACTCGAAATGCTGTAATCGGTTCGCCTGATCATAAAGTGAAAGTTAGTTTGCGCAGTCCGCTGTTGCTTCCAAGAATTTCTTTGATTGATCCAGAATTGACATATTCATTACCGCGGGAGGTCACTGCAAGTACAGGAATGGATGCCTTGACTCAGGTACTGGAACCTTATGTATCGAAAATGGCAAACCCAATGACCGACGCATTCTGTAGGGAAGGATTGCGTCTGGCTTCAAGGTCTTTAGAGCGAGCTTATCTTGATGGTAATGATCGAATTGCTCGCCAGGAGATGTCTCTGGTTAGCTTATTCGGAGGCCTGGCGTTGGCAAATGCTAAACTAGGTGCTGTACATGGATTTGCTAGTCCTCTTGGGGGCATGTTTGATGCTCCTCATGGTGCGATCTGCGCTCGATTACTACCAGCAGTCATGTCTGTAAACGTACGAGCTCTAAAGAGTCGAGGAAAAGAATTAATTGCACTGGACAGGTACGATGAGGTTGGAGGCTATTTAACAGGGGATGCAGAGGCAACTGCGGATGATGGGGTTAAATGGGTTCAAACCCTTAGTGAGAAGCTTAACATTCCACCATTGGCAGCGTATGGAGTGAGAAGCGAAGATATTTCAAACATCATTGATGAGGCCGCACGAGCGAGCAGCATGAGGGGCAATCCAATTGAGCTCACCCGCGCGGAATTATCTGAAATGTTGGAACGAGCATTATAATCACAAACTTAGTAAGTGAATTCTATCCTTATGAAACTAAAATTTTTCATTGATACAAATAAAGCCTCAACGTTCCTGATTATCATAGCTTTGATAGCGATCTATGATCAATGGTCCAATACAACAGCTTGGGTCTATCTTGCCATGCATGGAACTTACGGTTTTCTGTGGTTAGTAAAGAGCAGAGTTTTTCCGGATAAGAGGTGGGAACAAACAACCAGTCTCTGGTTTGGGTTGTTAAGTTGGGTTGGACTAAGTCTTTATTGGATTGCCCCCTGGATCATTGTCTCCCGTGGAGTCGAAGTCCCAAATTGGTTTCTAACAGTTTGTATCAGCATGTACGCATTGGGAGTTTTCTTGCACTTCTCATCCGATATGCAGAAATATGTCAGTTTAAAATTACGACCCAATCAGTTGATTACTGAGGGGTTGTGGGGAACGGTTCGAAACCCGAATTATCTTGGCGAATTATTGATCTATAGTGCGTTTGCATTTCTATCGATTCACTGGTTACCAATCGGGATTTTGATGTTGTGGGTATTAGTTATTTGGATGCCGTATATGCGCAGGAAAGACCGCTCACTTTCACGATATCCGGGATTTGCGGAATACAAATCTCGAACGAAGCTGTTAATTCCTTATATTTTCTGACGACTCATTTTTAATAATGTTTAGAAATCCGATTTAGTTCCAATTACACAACTCGTCTCTATTTGGTAATAATCTCTGTTTGGGGTGTGCTAAGAAATTCAGCCCCTTCTTGGATGATCAGTACATCCTCCTCAATCCCGATATAGCCATAGTCTGGCAACATAACCCCTGGCTCAACGGTAAACACATTGCCTGCTTCAAGGGGTATATTTGGTGTATTTCCATATTTTTCCCAGAGTGGTCCAAGTAAACCAGCGCCATCATGCACTGTCCGTCCTAAATGATGACCGGTTCCATATTTATATTCTGGGTAACCTGCACTGGTGATGATTTCTCGAGCAATCCTGTCGATCTCCACACCTGTGACGCCTGGTTTCATGTGTGCAACGGCTGCCTGAATTGCATGAATTACTGTATCGAAGGCGCGTTTGACCTCCGCTGGGGGTGTGCTTTCACCGGGTGCTAGGAAATATACAACCCTTTGAATATCAGAACAGTAATCAGCTTGCTTCACTCCAAAATCAAAATGCAATAAATGACCTTTTTCAATCTTTTGATCCGTCGGGCCAACATGACCTATGGCTGAATCCGGCCCGGCATTGATGGTTGGACAGTGATTGAGTTCCCAAGCAACTTCAACACCAAATTCTCTCACCAGATCATGCATATAGTCAGAAATCTCTAATTCTGTCATCCCTGGTTGTAAGTGGCTGATTGTTTTTTGGTATATCTCTTCAGTTGTATTAATTGCTGACTTTATTCTACCGATTTCCTGATTTGTCTTACGCCCTCGCAAAGCACCAATGATGTGCTCAGCGGGTTTAATTCTTTCTTTCCATGGTGTGTCATGAAAATATTTGATTAAAATTTGGTACATTCCATGGGTTAAACCGTCTGCATGGACATCATTTTGAGAATAATTGAGGGCAATTTCCTTAGGATTCAGCCGGTTTAGAGTATCCAGGAGTGTTGGTCTGATATCTGTATCATATGGAATGATCGTTTGATATGCTCCACTACGATGAGCTGTTTCTGATTCAAGCTGTCCCAATATTGCTATGCTCTCACCAGTTCGGGTAAAAATCAATGCAGTTTGCCATGTTAGATCATGACCATAAATGAGTGGCAGGATTGGATCGCCACCCGCTGGTGTTTCTCGAACAAAAGTCAACCATAAATCAATTCCCAATTCATCAAGTATCGCAATCGCTTGATCAATTTTTTCTTGAACGATTGTTTTCATTGCAATCTCCATGACAAAAGGATGTGAAAAAATATTTTCAAGAAGATTCTATCGCGAATCTAGCGCTCGCGCTGTAACATGAATTTACACAAATAGGTGTAAAATCAACCTGTTGCTGATTTGTGTTAGTAGTTAATAGCCAGTAAAAATTCAACTATAGAGGAGCATAATCATGGAATTCACAGAGCTTGTTCATACACGCTACAGCGTTCGAGCTTATAAATCAGATCCAATCGAAAAGGACAAATTAGATCATATTCTTGAAGCTGCTCGTCTGGCGCCAACAGCCGCAAATCGGCAACCATTTGGTTTGGTTGTGGCTCGCACTGAGAATATAAGATCGGAATTGAAGCGAGTATATGACCGTGAATGGTTCGTGCAGGCACCTTTAGTCATTTGTGCCTGTGGTTATCCTGAGATAGGTTGGATGCGCTATGATGGAAAATCGTATATTGATGTTGATGTCGCTATTGTGATGGATCATCTGATCCTTGCAGCTACGGATCTTGGGTTGGGAACCTGTTGGATTGCTTCTTTTAATGTAGGAGCTGCACAAGAAGTTTTTGGTTTGCCAGATGAATTTGAACCAATTGTATTAACACCTCTTGGATATCCTGACGATCAACCTTCACCAAAAGAACGAAAAAAAATATCCGATTTGGTTCATTATGAGCGTTGGTAGGGAATCTAAATAATCGGCCGAATGGATAGCATAAAAATAATCGCTTCACAACTTGATATTCGCTATGGACAAGTAGAATCCGTCATCGAACTGCTCGATTCGGGAAATACAATCCCCTTCATTGCCCGTTATAGAAAGGAAAAGACTGGTGAGCTCAATGAAGAGCAGATCAGGCATGTCAGTGCACTATTATCAAAGTTTCGCAATTTGAATGACCGTAGGGATACGATTCTTAAATCGATTGATAATCAAGGCGTGTTAACAGATAGTTTACGTCACCAGATTGACACAGCCGAGAGTTTAACAGAATTGGAGGACCTTTATCAACCATACAAACCAAAACGTAGAACCCGTGCAACCATCGCACGAAAAAAAGGTTTGCAGGGCTTAGCGGATATTATTATTCAACAAGCTAGTCCAGGAGAAACTTTACAGGAGATCGTAAGCCCATATCTATCAAAAGAGGTGCCAGACATGGCAACTGCTCTGTCTGGGGCGAGGGATATCATCGCTGAGAATATTTCATCCACTCCTGCTGTTCGAAAACGAATTCGTGAGAAGGCGACAAAATGGGCAGTTTTGAACTGTACAAAAAGGCAGGGTAGTCATGATGAAAAAGGGGTGTATAAAAGTTACTACGAGTTTTCTCTGCGTGTAGATAAAATAAAACCACATCAAGTTTTAGCGATAAATCGTGGAGAAAATATTGATATTTTAAGTGTGAAAGTTGAAATTCTAGAACGTGATTGGCTTCCGATCATCAAGCAATTTTTTCCTCGAAAGAAAGAATCTCCATTTTATAAGGAGCTCGAAATATCAATTCATGAGGCAGCAGAACGTCTGTTGTTACCATCTATTGAACGCGATGTGAGGAAAGAATTAACTAGACGGGCTGAAGAGCATGCCATAGAGGTATTTGCCCGGAATCTGAATGCATTATTGTTGCAACCACCCCTTGTTGGACAAAGAGTGTTAGGTATTGATCCTGGCTACCGGACCGGGTGTAAGATCGCGGTCGTTGATGAAACTGGAAAGGTGATGGATACAGCCACAATTTACCCGCATGCTCCAGTAAATAAAAAGACTGAATCCTTGAAAAGATTGTCGGAATTGATGAACAGTTTTCGTGTCACACTGATTGCGATTGGCAATGGCGCTGCATCTCGTGAAACAGAGATTATGATAGCTGAGTTAGTGAACAAATCGAATGTTGTTAAGTACGCAATTGTCAATGAATCTGGAGCCAGTGTATACAGCGCTAGTCCATTGGCGCGCTACGAATTACCTGAGCTAGATGTTGCTATGAGAGGTGCTGTCTCTATCGCTAGACGTATTCAAGACCCTCTGGCTGAGCTGGTCAAGATAGATCCTAAATCAATCGGTGTGGGTCTCTACCAGCATGATATCAACCAAAGTTTATTATCAGATTCACTAAAATCGGTAGTAGAAAGTGTCGTCAACAAAGTCGGTGTTGATGTGAACACTGCTTCTGCAGCCTTGCTGACATATATATCCGGTATTGGACCGAAACTAGCGATTAAAATTGTAGAGTACAGGAATAAAAATGGTCCGTTCACAACTCGTGAAGCACTTCAAAATGTTTCTGGATTAGGGCAGAAGGCATTCGAGCAATCCGCTGGTTTTATGAGGATCAGGGATGGAAAAAATTATCTGGATAACAGTGCGATCCATCCAGAGAGTTACGAGATTGCAGTCAAAGTATTGAAAATGACTGGCTTAACACGAAGCTCATCACAGCTGGAACGTGAGACAGCGATTGAAGCGTTGAAAACCACATCATCTATTGATCAATTAGCTCATGAGTTGAATATTGGAGTTCCAACTCTGTTGGATATTCTGGAACATCTCAATGACCCCGTCTCTGTTTTGCGGAAAGCGGCAGGTTTTCTGTCCAAGGACGGGATTTTGATTGCCCATGTTCCCAATGCACGTGCGATCAATCGCCGCCTGGCCGTTCTAATGGGTACGCTCCTGTCATGTGACGAGCTCTCTCCCTTTGATATCCATGTGGCGGGTCATCGTCGCGCCTACGATATGGAATCGCTTGCCCGAGATGTATTGTCTGCCGGACTTTCTGTTACTGCGTCGGGTGGGATTTTCTACAAAATGCTTTCGACGCCCCAGATGGACTGGTTTCTAAAAAACGGCCTCTGGGAGGAGGGCGGTTTCGGCTGGGGCAGAGTTGGGGCGGAGAGGGAAAGGGATTGGAAAGTAGAGTTCTGCCGTGCCTGTTATGAACTTGGCAAGGAGCAACCCAACGACTGCAATATCATCTAT
>Ga0209536_100013863_pt1 | contig 11598 bp, 8 predicted proteins | sample DeeMarSeWOR28_12_FD_187461 | JGI IMG/M metagenome (GOLD analysis project Ga0209536, IMG submission 187461) | Marine sediment microbial communities from White Oak River estuary, North Carolina - WOR-2-8_12 (SPAdes) (version 2) | ecosystem: Environmental > Aquatic > Marine > Intertidal zone >... | reverse complement strand
ATTTCTTGACATATTATCAGGATCTAAGTAACTGCTGTCATCTATTGTTATTGTGCAAAAATTTGCGATGACCCCAATCTGAAAATTTGACCTGTAAGCTGGCATGTAGTATTTGTAATAAAGCAGAATTTGAGGATTTTTGAAAGATACTTCCGGGGCGGGATATAATCCTTCCACCAAGCCACTATTGGTATTGGCATAGGCAATTGAAAGTCCGTGAGGTGGCTTAAAATTATATTCAATTTCCACCATGTAAGGGATTTTCTTTTTAGATTTTGGATATTTAACTGATCCTCCAAACCAACCTGGTACAGTTCCTCTATAGCCATGGTCATTCATGTATTTTTTTAAACTTGTACCAGTTCCATAGACTGAAAATCCTGTAGAAAGTGAAAAAGATATCCTTTTTTTTGTCCAAAGCTCAGGTCTATCCCAGGCTATAAATTTTCGGTTCAATACACGTTGTTTTCCACCTCTATCATCCCAGGTATAAAATGTAATTTCATGTTTTTCTTTAGAAATTATTTCAACTTCTAATCTGTCATCTGAATTTCTAAGCTTAATGATATCCTGGGTATAAGCTTCATTTATTTGGAGAAATCCAACTGATAAAATGAATCCTAATGACCATCTGATATTTATTATATTTAAGTTCATATTTAAAGATTTTACCTTAATATAACTCTCTTATTTATTGCTTTAATGAAGTTAAAAAGTGCATCCAGATATTCCTAATTGAATATTGCAAGGGAAAAATCCATTTTTTGCAATAAATACAAAATCAGAAAGGCCGTTAACTATTGGCATGAAAAAGTAATAATTATCACATAATTCGGGGCAGAAATCCTACCCTGGCGATATCATAAAATACTTGGAAAGGTTTTAAACTATTGGATAGTAAAAATTGTAGTGAAAGGTTTATTCTAATTTATTTTCTTCCGGCTATGTTATCGTAGTATTTTTTACTTAGTCAATATTAAATTGCCTAATTCAATATACTAAAACTACCGGTCGGACCAGGGTCCCGTCACCATCTTTTATATTTAGTGGAGCTCCTACAAAAAGCGTATTTTCCTTATCAAGAACCTTATTCACATTGAATAATTCTTCATAAATCGGAATTGATCTTGATAAAAATGCATAGTGAATTGGGGCTACACGTTGAGACGCAATATCCGACTCAACCGGATGTGCATCATCGGTACAAAATACGCTGAATGCATCTGTCGCAAATGCCCGGACCGGCAATTCTGCCAGATATTCTGCTGCTTCAAATGAAAGCGTAACTAATTCGGGAGGAGATTTTTCTGATTGTGGTGGCACATACCCCGTATAAACCATCACTACGTCACCGGGGTTAACCTTATCTTTAAATATTTCAATTGGGATGGTGCGACCATTAGGATAACCCGTTACATCAAAAACCTTTAATGGACCTACAAATTTTTCAATGGGGTATACATCAAGTCCTCCACCCAAATCCATATGGTTAGGCCCATCAATATGTGGACCTCCGTGGTTGAACAATGTATAATAGGCATTTGAACCGGTTATTTTGCCATTCCCAAAGTCAAATTCCCATTCACGCACATCGAATTGATTGGCTTTCTCAAACCCAAAGGCATCCATTGCTTCTTTGCCCCAAATTTGATAAGGAAGATCCTCAGTTACTAAGGTTCCAAGGTCGATAATTTCTCTGGGTATCAGGTAATTAATTTCGGCAACTTGTTTTTTCTGACAGGATAAAGTGATAAAAAGAAATACTGGTACTAAAAAAATTATCTTTTTCATGTTCTTAGGATTAAGTGAATAGTATGGATAAATAGTAATAGGTATCAAATCTAAAAGAGAAGTAATGCAGAGCCGTTTTTGTGTCATTGAATTAGTCAGTAATTATCTACAATTCTCTACCCAACCAGTTGATAAACACAATGTGATCTTACAACATGTAGTTATATTCTAATAACAAAGACAAGCCTTATAAAAGTTCATTTCTGCCTATTTATGAATTGTAATGAATTCAGCTAATATTTGTTTTTCAGGCTTTTATCCCTGAGGTTACTTTAGGGTGGCATATTCTGTTCTGAATATGATATGAATGGCTGAGACGCCTTCCCTAGCAGGTTATCAAGGTTATTAAGTATGAGGTCAACTGGAAACAAAAAATCCGTTTTAGGATAATCTATTTGATATTTGATCCAATTATCAATATATTCCTTTCTGCTATTCAAGAGATAAAATAAAGATATCCTAAATGAAAAATTCTATAAATCGAAGATTATTCCTGCAGAAAACCGCACTGCTGGCATCATCCGTTACACTCAGTTCATCACTTTCCAATTGCATGAATGGAGTAGATACAAATATCAGTGATTCGGAGATCCCTTTCCTGGGGGCTTCAGAAGTAGCACGCCTGATACTGAATAAAAAATTATCATCGGTTGAATTGACAGAGTTGATGCTTTCCAGGATCGATGGAATAGGTAAAAGGATCAATGCCATCAATGTCTTGTTGAAGGAGGAAGCCCTGGAAAATGCTAGGAGGGCTGATGAAATGCTGGCCCGGGGGGAAATCCTTGGTAGTTTACATGGTGTTCCCATCACGATCAAGGATTCTTTCCGCGTCAAAGGGGTTGTCACAACTGCCGGAAATCCGGTCCTTAAAGACTATGTCCCGGAATACGATGCTGTTTCAGTGGCCCGTTTAAGAAAAGCAGGTGCCATCATTTTAGGAAATACCAATGTGCCGTATATGCTGGACGACCATCAGAGTTTCAATGATGTTTACGGAAGGACGCTGAATCCATGGAACCTGGAATGTTCTCCCGGCGGGTCTACAGGAGGTGGGGCAGCAGCATTGGCGGCCGGGCTCAGCTTTCTCAGTCTTGGCAGCGACACCGCGGGTTCAATTCGGATCCCATCCCATTTTTGTGGCGTTTTCGGGCATAAACCGACGATCGATGTGGTACCTAAAAAAGGTCAGATCCCGCCTCTTCCCGGATCTTTGCCGTATAAGTCGAATGGATTATCGGTGGCGGGCCCCTTAGCCAGGTGTGCAGAGGATCTGAAATTACTGATGGAAATCTGTGGAGGACCACCTGAACCGGAATCTTCTGCGTATTCCTGGAAAATGCCGGAGGTCAGAAAATCTAACCTGAAGGATTTCCGGATCAAATATGTAATGGATGATCCTTTATGTCCTGTTTCCTCCGAGATCAAGCCTGTTTTGGACTCCGCCTTGAGTAAGTTCAGAAAGGCAGAACTTAACATGGAAGAAGGCTGGCCAGCTACCATCGATCCCGAAGAACAATATCATAATTACATATATTTACTGCACGCCTATGTTTCGGGTGGTGCTTCGGATAGTGAAATTGAAAGTTTGCGTGCATCAGCCGATAGTGATGAAAAAAGTCTGAGTAATATAAGAGCTAAAGCCTTTTCCAATCCACATAAATACTTTAAAGAACAGGAATCCAGACGCCTGAAAGCAAGGGAAGACTGGCAGAAATATTTCAGGGAGTACGATGCATTTGTGATGCCTGTTGCTTTTGTGCCGGCTTTTCCACACATCGAAAAACCATGGTACCCGAATAATCCTGATCCTGCCAAAAGAAGGTTATTAAATACACCGGAAGGTGATCGGGATTATGATGACATACTTTTCTGGATCTCCTTTGCCACGCTTACGGGATTGCCTGCTACTGTATTCCCCATTGGCCTCACTGACACAGGTCTACCGGTTGGATTACAAGTAATCGGTCCTTTTCTTGATGATGCAACTCCCATATTTCTGGCAGGAGAGCTTTCTGAGATTGCGGGGGGTATTCAACGTCCGGAAGGATATTAAATAGGAAACGAGGCCTGAAAATTCTATTAGTATTTTTTTAGATGCTGATTTAGTGTTTGTCAGATGTCACCGCCCATTTTAACTTAATCATAATGGAATCTGCATTTTGCAATGCGTATCTCATCATCCTTTACTTGATAGATTAATCGATGTTCACTATCAATTCTTCTGGACCAATAACCTTTGTATTTGTATTTAAGCGGTTCTGGTTTACCCAATCCAGAAAAAGGATTCCTGGAGATATCTTTTAATAATTCATTAATCTTCTTCAGGATTTTCTTATCTGTTTTCTGCCAATACAAGTAGTCTTCCCAGGATTCGTCAACGAATATATACTTCATCAGTCAATAAGATCCTTTTGGAAAGATTCCCCTTTTTGAAATTTTTCAATAGCAGAATCAAGCCTCTTCTCATTTGATTTAGATGATAATTCATTCTGAGTTGCCCTAAGGGAATTATACTCATCCAGTGATATAATAACTACTCCATTATCCTTACCTCGATTAATTATCAAAGTTTCAAAATTTTTGGTAACATTATCGAGATATTTTTTAATGTCTTTTCGAAAATCTGATATTGTTGTTGTTAACATTTTGTTGCTATTTATGTACATAATTATGTACAAATATAGGACTTATAAACGAAAAAATCAAACGATAATATTGCAGTATCTAAATGAGTGGCAACTTGTTTAGTGGATACTAACATTACTTATATTCCCCAGAAATAATATTTGTTTCATGCTAACTAATTTTTATCCTCTAAATCAAGAATACGATAGTCCTTATTCAATGTTACTCATTTGTTGCTTATTTGGATTAAGATAAAATGAAGACAAATTTCTAACCAACTGATTATTAATTATTTCTATTAGAATTTTAGGTCAGAACCTCGAACCTTCAAATGTTACACCCTGATACATGATTAAGTTTGAAATGATGATTTGTAGATGTTGGAGGATGCTGTTGTTACATGTTTTTCAAGCCTGAGATCGCAGGGATATTATAAAATGGCATAATCTGTAGCTGAATAAAAAAGAATGCATCAGACGCATTCTCTTGTAGGTTGCCATGGATTTAAGGTTTAAGATCTCAGGTTGAGAGGATATTTTTATTTTTCCCATATTTACCTATCTTGCCTCACTATGTCTGAGAAGCGTCAATTAGCAGCCATTATGTTTACCGATATCGTCGGGTATACCGCATTGATGGGTAAAGATGAGCGTGCGGCCTATCAACTATTAAAGCGAAACCGGGGAGTACAGAAACCACTAATCCAAAAGTACGGAGGAAAATGGCTGAAGGAAATGGGCGACGGTGTTTTGGCAAGTTTTGATACGGTAACTGATGCTGTGAATTGCGCAATACAGATTCAGAGCGGTTGCAAAAAAGCGGAAGGGCTCAATTTGCGCATCGGTATCCACCTGGGAGAAGTTATTGTGGATAAAGGCGATGTGTTTGGAGATGGCGTAAATATAGCCTCACGCCTTGAACAACTTGCCCCTGCAGGAGACATTTATATATCCGAATCTGTATACAATAATATCAAGAATAGAAAGGATATCCTTGCAGAATTCGTGCGGGAAGAAAGCCTGAAAAATGTAGATCATCCTGTACGTATCTTCCAGGTCAATGTGGATGCCTCTGATATAGGCGAACCCTATGATAAGGAACGAACGGAATCAGTGGTTGAAAAAAAATCCGGTTTGTATAAAAAAGTAATTGCTGGATTTCTAATTGCAACTATAGTGATCATCGCAGGGTTCCTGGTCTATAAAAATTTTTTTAAAAACCCGGCAACAGTTCAAATTTCAATTCCTGATAAGAAAGGCAAATCCATAGCAGTCCTGCCCTTTAAGAACTTTACAGGAGATCCATCACTTGAGTATATGTGCGATGGAATGACAGATGCGGTGATCTCAAGGTTGACTAAAGTATCGGGGATAGAAAAAGTAATCAGCATGACCTCTGTCCTGGCTTATAAAAATTCCCAGAAGACAATTCCTGAAATTGCGGATGAGTTAAAAGTAAACTTTATCCTGGAAGCTAATTTCCAGTTATCGGCCGATATGGTAAAGGTAACCTTGCAACTAATAGACGGAGAAACAGATAATCATTACTGGGCTGAAGAATACATGGGCCTTTGGAGTAAAGACATTTTTAAAATACAGGCTGATGTCGCTGAAAATGTCGCCTCAAACCTGGGTGCTCAATTATCAGAAAACGAAATTGCATCTATCCAGAAAATACCAACAAAAAATAAGGATGCTTATAATCTCTACCTTCAGGCAGAATACCAGCGAAATAAAAATACGGAAACCTCTTATAATAATGCCATTCCCCTTTACGAAACAGCAATCGATATGGATCCGGATTTTGTTGAAGCATATCTTGGATTGGCCACCGTTTGGAGTTACGGAGGACTTGTTTGGGGAATCTATAGCGAGCATGAAGCCTGGGATAATGCCAGGGAACTTCTTGAAAATGCGCTTGAGATCGATAGTAATAACAGAGAGGTACTTACGCAACTTTATAATGGCCATTTCTATTTTGAATGGGACCTGGAGAAGACCGAGCTTTTTTACCATGAAGGAAATATAATCAGTGATGATTATTTAATTAAGACAGGACGCTTTGAAGAAGCTTTAAATCTTGTTGAACAAAGTATCATGTCAGATCCGTCCGATGGTGTTTTTTATAGTTTTAAGGCAGAATGTCTGATGTTTTTAGGGAAGACGAAAGAAGCTATTGAATTGCTTGCCATGGCAGATCCTTTGTATCAGGATAATTGGTGGTATTTAAGGGAAGCATCTAAAATTTATTATTACCTGGGAGAGTATGAAAAGTCCTATACCCACCTTAAGACCATGATCAATAATTTTCCTGAAGATGATCCTCCGATGATATATTGGTTAAGTGCGGTGCATCATCAATTGAAGGGTGAAACAGATAAAGTAAAACTTGATCTCCAAAAAATCGAAGAAGACTATCATTCCGGATTATCCGGCAGCCCTGCTTGGTTTATGGCGATGTATTATTTTCATGGAGAGGATTATGAACAAGCCTTTCAGTGGCTTCAAAAATCATTCGATCGCCATGAAGTAGAAATGACATGGCTAAAGGAAGAACCGTTGTTGGCTCCTGTCAGAACCGATCCCCGCTACCGGGATATGATGGATAAGATGGGATTCCCTGGTTAAAGTCCAACCAGAGTTCAAAGACTTGTTTTAAATATCTATTACCAATCAAAATAACAAAAGTATAGGGGCAAAAATTCAACCAATTGATCCATATTTAAAAATCAATAAAATTTGGGCAGTAAATACAATCCTCTTCATGTTTCACCCTGAATTCTGAGTATGTTCTGATTCAAGATTACATATTGTTGATTCTTTTAACTTATAGAAATTTAGATTTTCATTCGTTTATTTTATTTTGCAAAACTGAATTTGCATTTTAATTCTTGTTTTCCCTAGTTTGTTAAGGTATGTCCAATCAAAAACACCAATTAGCAGCCATTATGTTTACCAACATAGTAGGTTATTCTTCGCTTTTGGAGAGGGATGAAAAAAAAGCATTTGAATATCTTCGAAAGAACAAACAGATTCATAAAAGGCTGATTAAAAGATACAGGGGGCGTTGGCTGAAAGAAATGGGCGATGGCATATTGATCAGCTTTTATTCAAATATAGAAGCAGTTATGTGTGCTTTATCCCTTCAGAACGCATCAGAAGAGATGAATATCTCTCTGCGTATCGGGATTCATCAGGGGGATGTAATTTTCGAGGATAGCGATGTTCTGGGAGATGGGGTCAATATCGCCTCCAGGATCCAGAGTGTTACAAGCCAGAATGATATTGTTATTTCAGGAAAAGTATACAGCGACATAAAAAATAAAGAAGGATTTAAGGCTGAATTTCTGGGAGAGCGTGAATTAAAAGGTCTTTCAACCCCCATAAGTATATATAGACTAACGTGTCAGGATGAAAGCTTATTAGAGTATTCTATCGATTCAGGGGCGCTGACAAACCCATTTAAGAAGGGAAGAAAAGCTATAATCATCGGTATCCTGATCATCGCTTTACTATCATACTTATTGTATAAATACTTGCCTGGTATTGGTGAATCTTCATCGGGAACCAAGAAAGGTTTAATTGTTCTACCATTTGTTAATTATACGGGCACTGACACGACTGCATACTTTGTTGACGGGATGCATTCGCAATTAATCGGGGATATCGGAAGAGTAGGTGCGATAAAAGTAATTTCAAAAACAACCGCCAGGGCATATAAGGAAAAATCTATTCCTGAGATAACCGCCGAATTGGGGGTCAATACGATCGTTGAAGGGGCTGTATTGTGTATTGGGGATAGTGTATGCTTACAGATAACTGTGAAAAACACAGACGAAGAAGGGGAACCTGCCTGGGTACAGGATTTTTATGTGGAACAAAGCCAGATCCTGAATCTTTACTCCAAGGTTACAAAAGAGATTACCGATGAGATCAATGTAAGGTTAACATCACAGGAAAAAGATCTCCTGGCACAATCAAGGAGCGTTGATCCTGATGCTTATGACGCTTACCTGAGGGGCCTGACGTATTGGGATCAGTTGTCAGAGGAAAGTCTGCATAAAGCTATGGAGTATTTTAACCTTGCCATTGAAAAAGATCCTAACTGGGCGCCACCCTATGCAGGCCTGGCCAGGGTTTGGGCGGGATTGCAGATGTTTAGTTGGGAACTGCCACAGGTCGCTATGCCGAAGATATATGAAAATCTCAATACTGCCCTAACCCTGGATCTCAATTCCGAGGAAGCACATTACAACAGTGCACTAATAGCAGTATGGGTAGAGTGGAACTGGCAGAAAGGAGAAAGAGAATTTCTGAAAACGATTGAGCTTAATCCAAGCAATGCATTTGCTCAAATATATTATGCTCATTTATTAATGATCCTGAGAAGGATGGATGAAGCGAAGTACAGGGCTGATCTTGCCTTAGAGCTGGACCCCGAGCAGCCGCTTATCCTGGGATTGTATTGTCAGGTAATATGGCGATTGGATGAATGGCAAGCTATGGTGGATTACGCTAATAAAACACTTAAAATTGATTCCAATTACTATTTTGCTTTTGGTAACCTGGTAAAGGGATATGAAGGAATGGGAAATTATGATAAATGGCTTGAATCAATGAAACTATTCAATATATGGGATGAAGAAACCTATACATCCCTTGAAAAAACCTTAAGGGAGTACGGATATGTAGCTACTAAAAAACAGATTATCAATATCGTAGAAAAGAATTTTAAGGAAAATGGTCCATTATATTATCAAAGGGCTTGGTTGACAATTGATTATATTGATATAGGAGAATTCGATAAAGCAGTGGAAATAATGGAAATCAGTTATGAGAATAGAGATCCTGCTGTGACTTATATATCAACTGGGGGAAGTTATGAGCAGCTCATAAATAATCCACGGTATATTGCACTCCTGAAAAAGATGAACCTGCCCCTTCCTTAAATTCGAGATCAATGTTAAAAAGATAATACGCAGAAGCAATGTGTGAAGAAAAGAAATTTGAGTTTAGCTTGCACAAGAGGCTTTCTCGTGGGGGTTGTCTGGGTTATTGGTCTGAGCGTGTGGGGATTTATAATTTACACTATAATTATCAGTTAATCTTCTAAAAATTCTTCTATACTCTCTTCAAGCAACTGATTAAATGCCTCAGGGTTATCCCACATAAGTAAATGCCCTACATCATGTAGAATTTTCGCTTTGAAAGTAGGCGCATATTTGCGGAAGGCTTCTACCTTTGTGGGTTGCTGATCTGAGTTTATTGCAATAATCGGAGCATTTACAGACTTAATTGAATTCCTGCATTTTTCATTTTGCCATTTAAAATTGCCTGCTAATGATTCCCTCCAACCAACGTGAGAAGCCCCATCTAGCATCGCATGTATTCTCTGAAAAGCTGAATCAGTATTCCTTGTAATATAGCCATTTTCAATTAGTTTTTCTTTGGTATAATTATTGACTAAATCCATCAGCGTGCTATCAATATATTGGGCCGTTGATGGTGGTATTTTCATTTCTACGTCTTCTAAGGCATCGACCAATACAACACCAATGACATGATCCCGCATTTTATTGGAAGCTTCAATAATGATAGGACCTCCCAGGGAAAATCCCACCAACACTACTTTCTTGAGATCAAGCTGTTGAATAATAGCGGATATGTCCTCTCCGTAGGATTCGATGGTCCATTCACTTCGGTTATTACCCGACTTACCAAATCCTGGAAGATCAACAGCTATAACCTGGTAGTTTTCGGAAAAATATGAAATCTGATCGTCCCATATATCCCTTGTGTTAGACCACCCATGGACCAGGATAATGGAGACATCTCCTTTACCTGTGTTATCAAAACTTAATCGTACACCATCAAATGAATTAATTGTCGTTATTGGTTCATTTTTGCAGCTAAGGATCTCAAATAAAACTGCAATAAGTAAAAATGTTACAAGGGTATTTATTTGTTTTTTGATGCTCAACTTGTTTTTAGTAAATGTTAACTATTGTGAATCGAATTGTATTTATATGCTTTCGGACTCAATATAGCTATTTTCAATACAATAATAAGAGTATATGAAATCATTAATCAATCCTGAATTTAAAAGACGAATTCAGCAGACGCTTTCTCTTGTGGGTTGTCGGGGTTTTATTCCTTAGGTCGAAGGGATGATCATTAATATTTAAACCAAACAAGTAGATCAGAATCCAACGCGCCAATGATCAATAATGAATTTATTAATCTACATTCGTGGTGATTTCAACTGGTCCAAAGTATGTATCAAGCCAGTTCAATGACTCTTTGATCACTTCGTACCTGATTAATTCATGCCCGCTTTCAGAGATATAATGGTTTTTTTGATTTTCAGGAGTACCAAGAAATCTATAAAATGGCTTTTGAGAAGACTCCAAAGGAAACACAAAATCATAACGTCCATTCAACATTAATACAGGAACGGTAATTCTTGGGAGATAATTAATCAGATCAACTTCTGGTAAGACCTTTAGATTATAAAGACCCGCGACATTCAGTATTACCACTTTGATACGGTTTTCTACTGCCGGTATGATACCGCCCATTTCCCCTCCCCAACTTAGTCCATAATAAGCAATTCTATTCATATCTATATCGTCTCTGGATTCAAGATAATCAACGGATCGTTTAAAATCTTTCACCCATTTCTTTAAATAGTCAATAAATTGGAATGAATTGTTAGGAACATGCATATATATGTTTAAACCATCATCTCTTTCATAAGTACCCTTATACATTGGATAAATCACGGCACGTCCACTTTTCACGAAAAAATCTAAATTTCGAAAGCTAAGAGATTCACTCGAACGCCGATTAATAACACCACCAACCGGATAATAGACAATAGCCTGATAAGGGGGACTGCCAATCTTAGGCAAAAGAAGATAGGTAATGACCCGCTCACCGCCGTATGCGGCATCGAAGGATATTTTTTGCTTAATAAAGTCTCCAGCATCCTCATCAACATAATCGATAGCGCTATTCAATTCTGTTTTATCATATTGGTACATGCTCATATAAACATTGAAAATTTCATCGGAAACAGGTTCCTCCTTCATATAGTCGCGATAAGGAAGTTTTATGGAGGCTTTAAGAGCTTCCAGATTTTCATCTTTTCCCAGGTACATTACACAGCGAAATCCATTAT
>Ga0209536_100013862_pt1 | contig 11599 bp, 11 predicted proteins | sample DeeMarSeWOR28_12_FD_187461 | JGI IMG/M metagenome (GOLD analysis project Ga0209536, IMG submission 187461) | Marine sediment microbial communities from White Oak River estuary, North Carolina - WOR-2-8_12 (SPAdes) (version 2) | ecosystem: Environmental > Aquatic > Marine > Intertidal zone >... | reverse complement strand
ATCGGAGCCCTGCGTGCCCCTGTCTTTTACCGCCTTCGGCGCTAAAATCCACGCCACCCGCTGTGCGGGGGGTCGTTGACTCGGAACGGTTTTATGACAAGCGGTATAAACAGATCGAGCAGATGGACGTATCTAAAACTGTGGTATAAAAGGCCCGGCTTGCACAATCACATCAAGGCCATTTATAGGTCATTGTGCTTGTTGCGCTTTGTGCAACATTAATTTGGCAAATTGCTTGCCATCTTCAAGATCGGCCTCATTGGGATGACCTTCGGCGCTCTGTGCCTCCAACGCCCAGAATTTATATTCAGGATTATTGATGAGTTTCTCAAGAAGACTGGGTTTGACCGCGCCCCGGCATCCAAAGGTTCCGATAACCGCTGCCTTTCGTGCCAAAGTAGCCGCGTAATGGAACGCTGAAATAGCCAACGGGCCGCCACGAAGAGAACCATGGGTGCCAAATAAGGCCAGCTTTTTGCCGGGAGGGATATGCTTTAACGCTTTTTCCACCTTTGAGGGCACACTGCTGCTGTGAACTGGAAATCCCACAAAAATAAGGTCATAGGCTGCAAAATCTATGGTTTCGCTGATTTTGTCGATCTCGTTATCGGTTGCCTCCAGAGCGTCATAAATCGCCTTAGCCAGTTTCTCCGTGTTTCCGCTTTCAGAGTGGTACGTTACGAGTGTTTTCACGGCTGCCTCCATTCATATTTTGGGTCTTTCCTACATGATAGGACAATTGTTTGCAAGTATTTAAAAGGCCCAATCTTTTGAATTGGGCCTTTTAAAAGTGGCTCCCCAGTACGGACTCGAATCCCGCCGCTGGCGGGACTCTGCCGACTGAGCCGCCAAGTAGCGGCCGATTCCTCGTTTTTTATTTTTCTTTCAAGGACGACCGCCTCACCTGTGCTCGCGCATTTATATGTCCACAAGACCTTCCATGGACCTGCAAAAACCTTTGTCGTTCGGGTACCTCGGTATTCAGGATCATTGTGCTGATTTAAGCGACGTTCCACATTATCGCTATAACCGCAGTAATATCTGCCGCTCGATTGACTCTGAATTATGTAAACCCAGAATGGCATGATATCTTCACTGAATTTAAAAGGCCCAATCTTTTGAATTGGGCCTTTTAAAAGTGGCTCCCCAGCACGGACTCGAACCGCGGACCCGGTGGTTAACAGCCACCTGCTCTGCCGACTGAGCTACTGGGGATCATCATCAAATAACAGCTTAGCTAAATTTTAAAAGTTGCACAGCAACCCGGTGGTTAATCCCGCCGCTTCTGCGGGACGGGACTCTGTCGACCGAGCTGCTGGGAGCAATTCGAACTTGCCAAATTAATAAAGAATCGGGCTGATGTCAAGAAAAAATTAGATGGTTAAAATTTATATTTTTATTGTTATTTTAACGGCTTTCAGGATTTTCTGCGGCTTGGGTTTATCGAGCTCACCCGGATATGCATCGGCCAAAATCAGCTGAAATAGAGTCGAAACATAGATGTCTTGTTATTTAGGAATGTTTGGGTTATTTGGATACTGTTATTTTCCGTAAAGAAATGCTTTGTTTTTGTGACAAGCACTATGCCAAAAAAGATTCTCATCATTGAAGACAACCATGATCTGGCGCATCTTCTTGAAAGTCATCTTCGGGATTTGTCATTTCAGGTGGATTTATCATTTGACGGAATGGACGGCCTTACCAGGGCGGATTCTGGTAATTACGATTTAGTCATCCTTGACCTGATGCTTCCAGGTCTTGATGGTGTGGAAATCTGCCAGCGCCTGCGCCGTAAGGATTCTTATGTGCCCATTTTGATGCTCACGGCAAAATCTTCGGAAATGGACCGGGTGGTTGGCCTGGAAGTCGGGGCTGACGACTACGTTACGAAACCCTTTTCCATCAGGGAACTTCTTGCCAGGGTAAAGGCCATCTTCCGTCGGGTAGATGAATTAACGCATGGGGCCAAAAAGGATTTGCCATCCGTCATTCGGACCGGAGACCTGGTTATTGATCCGGTAAAAAGAAGTGCTCACATCGCGGGCCGTTCTGTTGATCTGACGGCAAAGGAATTTGATCTGCTGCTGCATTTTGCTCACAATCCCGGAAAAGTTTACACGCGCTCTCAGCTGCTGGATATTGTTTGGGGGTACGGGCATGACGGGTACGAACACACGGTCAATTCCCATATCAATCGCCTGCGCGCTAAAATCGAAGAAGATCCTGCCAACCCTTCATATGTGCTAACCGTATGGGGAGTCGGTTACCGATTTGTTGATACCTAAATTTCAAAAGAACTCACCGATGATTAAATCATTATATTCGAAACTAGCAATCGTATTACTCGTGCTGTTTTGTTTGCTGGGGGTATCGATATTGATTGTTACCCAGTTTGCCTCAGATATGTATCAGCAGGAGGTCGTCCAGAAAATCAACAGAAATCTGGCCGAACAAATTGTCGCTCAAAAGATTCTCGTGGAGGATAATCGAATCAGCGAGAAGGGGCTAAAAGATGTCTTTGAGATGCTTATGGTGGTCAACCCCAGTATTGAAATTTATCTTCTCGATCCCGGCGGCAAAATCATGGCTTTTTCAGCACCACCGGGAAAAGTGAAATTGGACCGAGTTGACCTGATGCCGATAAAAAAGTGGTTTGAAGGCGACATTGTTTATCCCTTGACCGGTGATGATCCCCGCAATCCTGCCAAAAAAAAAGTATTCTCTGTAGCCCGCATCCCCGAGCAGGGTAAACTGCAGGGATATTTGTATATTATCCTAGCCGGAGAGATTTTCGACAGCATCGCCCAGAAGCTAAGGGGCAGCTACATTATGCAGCTAAGCGCCTGGTGGATCATGGCGAGTTTGCTTTTTGCCCTGATCACAGGATTGCTTTTGTTTGCCTACCTGACCCGCAGGCTTAAACGCCTGGCTGTCGTTATGGATGCATTTGACATGGCACCGATGGCTTCCCGATTGCAATCGATTCAGAGAGAAGATGCGCAGCACGGCGATGAAATTGACCGTTTGGCCTTTACCTTCAGTCAATTGGTTGAGCGGATTCAGATTCAGATGGAAGATCTAAAACGAGCCGACAGGTTGCGCCGAGAGCTGGTTGCCAATGTGTCCCACGATTTGCGAACACCACTGGCTACTTTACAGGGATACGTTGAAACGCTTTTGCTGAAAAATAAAAGCCTAACGGAGAAGGATCGCAAGCATCATCTTAAAATTGCCATACAGCACTGTCAGCGGCTCAGCAACCTGGTCGATGAGCTGTTTGAACTGGCAAAACTGGACTCCCGTGAAATTGAGGTCCGGAGCGAGCCGTTTAATATCAACGAGCTGGTTCATGATGTGGTGCAAAAGTTTAATTTATCGGCTGAAGAGCGTCAAATCAGCATTCAAATCGACCATAATCCACGGCTTCCGTTTGTAAATGCCGACATTGCCATGATTGAAAGAGTCATCGAAAATCTATTAGAAAACGCGATGCGGCACACAGCTCCCGGCGGTTCGATCCGACTCACATTTACTGCCCAGGATGGGGATATTTCCGTCTGTGTCACTGACACCGGCTGCGGTATTGCCGAAGAGGATTTGCCTTATATTTTTGACCGGTTTTATCACAGAGATAGAGCTCAAGAGAGCAAAGGGGCATATTCCGGGCTCGGATTGGCGATTACCAAACGTATAATTGAATTACACAACAAAACCATCATCGTCGAAAGTAAGGTCGGGGCCGGAACCGCATTTACCTTTCTCTTACCCGTCTATCACCCTGCCTGAAGCATCCCGCTTCGAACAAATTTTGTTACAAAAAAGTGATATTTTCGTGATGACCTCGTGAATCATGCCGGTTATTTTAAGTCTGCCGGTTGATGAATGCAGCCTAAAGCTGAGAATCCGGAATTATCCACTGCCGTCTTTTATGTTCAAAAAAATGAATAATAACGCCATAAGTTCCTCAAAGCCAATCAATCCCCGGATTTGGATTGAAGCGTATCATAAAATTCTTTTTAAATATGCGCTTGCCCGCCTGGGGGATGCGGATCTGGCTGAAGAAAGCATCCAGGAGACGTTCTTGGCTGCTCTTCAATCACGGAAAGGATTCCGCGGTCTGGCCTCTGAAAAAACTTGGTTGGTGAGTATACTAAAACGAAAAATTTACGATCATTTCCGAAGAATGAGCCGTGACAGGCAATTTAAAATGAGTTTTCCGAAGGAGCGCTTAAGCAATGATATCTTTGATAGCGAGAGGTTGTCTGCTGTAAAATCCTGTATTTGGTTTTCCGATCCTTCAAAGGTTTACGAGCAGAAGGAATTCCTGACAATCATCAAGCATTCGTTATCGGCGTTGCCCGACCGCACGGCTCAGGCTTTTATTCTCCGTGATGTAATAGAGCTGAGTAGCCAGGAAATATGTGGCTTCATGAACATCAGTATTGTCAATCTGTACGTGATGGTTCACCGCGCCCGCAAACGTCTAAAAGAAGACTTACAACTGAAATGGTTTCATTAACTTGAGTAACCGAGCCACCTGAAAAGCGATATTTCAACAAGAAAGGAGCAGCCATGAAAAAATCATCTATGAAAACCTTAAAAGGATCCGTGTTCGTGGTGTGGGTGATCCATGCCCTGATAATTTCCAGTACCTTTGCCATCGCTGGAGACTTTACAATGCAGAAAAATATGAATGATATCGCTGAGCTCATGTCGAAATGGTCCAAGCAATTAAGCACGGGCAAACTGGACGCCGATGCCCAGGCAAAATTGGGCGAGATCATGTCCCAGATGAGCGTGGTGTTGCGCGATATGACAATGCAGAGTCAAGCTGACATGCAGATGGAGCATCATAATAAAATCATGGAAATGGAAAAGACCTGGGATCCTTTTGATACTTCAGATAGGATGTGATCCACTCAGATATCATTAGATAATTGGGGAAACATTTTTCAGGATCAGAAAGGCGGGTTTTAATCCGTATTGATTCTCCGATGAGAAGCCCAAAAAATTAAAGGCCCAATCATTACCGATTGGGCCTTTGTCATATTCGGAAAGAATTGCAATTCATTATTTGGTAATGGGCTTCAGCTTGAGGTAGAGTTCATCCAACTGCGTTTTACTGGTTTCTGAGGGCGCCTGGGTCAGCAGACAGGCGGCCTTCTGGGTTTTGGGAAAAGCAATCACATCCCGGATAGAGGATTGACCGCACATCAGCATCACCAGCCGATCAAAACCGATCGCAATCCCGCCATGGGGCGGTGCGCCGGAATCCAAAGCATCCAGTAAAAATCCAAACTTGCTTTCATAGGTCTTGCGATCCATGTTCAGGGCTTTAAACACCTTTTGCTGTAAGCCGCGTTGATGGATCCGGATGCTGCCACCACCAATTTCGAATCCGTTTAACACCAGATCGTAGGCCCGGCTTTTCACCGCCAGCGGTTCTTTCTCGAGGCTATCGATGTCCTCCTCCAGGGGCGAAGTAAACGGATGATGCAAGGCCTGCAGCCGTTTTTCGGTTTCATCGTATTCAAACATCGGGAAACGGGTAACCCACAAAAAATGATATTCATTTTCATCGATCAGGTTCTGCGTTTGGCCAAGATGATTGCGGAGATGCCCCAGGGATTCATTGACGATCTTGGGCTGGTCGGCCACAAAGAATACCAGATCACCGGGCACCATGTCGATCCGTTCAGCCAGCGCTTCTTTTTCGGTATCCGCAAAGAACTTGGTGATCGGAGATTGCCACTCATTTTCTTTGACTTTAATCCAGGCCATTCCTTTGGCCCGGTAAACACGGACAAAATCGGTCAAATCGTCAATTTCTTTGCGCGAAAAATGATTGCATCCTTTTGCATTTAAGGCTTTAACGATCCCGCCCTTTTTGACCGCATCGGCAAATACCTTAAAATTGGATCCGGCCACGATGTCGGAAATATCTTTGAGTTCCAGGTCAAAACGCGTATCGGGTTTATCCAGCCCATAGCGGCCGACAGCCTCCTCGTAGGTTAATTGTGAAAACGGTCGCTTGAGTTTGATGCCGAGAACCCGCTTAAAAAGCCGAACCATCAGGCCCTCGGTCAGCTCCATGACATCGTCTTCACCCACAAAAGACATTTCAATATCGATCTGGGTGAACTCGGGCTGACGATCGGCACGCAGGTCCTCGTCCCGAAAGCAGCGCACGATTTGATAATAACGATCGTATCCGGAAATCATAAAAAGCTGTTTGAATATTTGCGGCGATTGCGGCAAAGCGTAAAACTGGCCCGGGTTCACCCGGCTGGGGACCAGATAGTCCCTGGCCCCTTCCGGCGTGCTGCGGGTTAAAAAAGGCGTTTCCAGATCGAGAAAGCCGTTGTTATTGAGATATTCTCTGACCGCAGCCGTGGTATGGTGCCGCAGGATAAGATTTTTCTGCATGGCCGGCCGCCGCAGATCCAGATGGCGATGCTTGAGTCGGATGGTTTCAGACGCATCGATTGCATCTTCAATTAGAAACGGCGGTGTTTTGGCCTTATTTAAAAGTCTGAATTCGGTAACCGTCACTTCAATCTCACCGGTTTTCAAATTCGGATTCAGCATATCCGCCGGTCGCATGTCCACTTTGCCGCGCACCGCCAGCACGTATTCGTTGCGGATGGCATGCGCCTTGGTGTGAACTCTTTTGTCTACCTTGGGGTTAAACACCACCTGGGTGATGCCTTGCCGATCCCTTAGGTCCACAAAGATAACGCCCCCGTGATCCCGGCGGCGATGGACCCAGCCCATCAACACCACTTCTTTGCCGACATCACTGGCATTGAGCTCCCAGCAATGATGCGTTCTGCGCATGTTACCGAGTTGATCTGACAATCTAGTCTCCTTGTTCGATTGGTTTTATCGGTTAAATTGGTTAAATCTGTTTTTGCCGATTGGCGAACCGATTAAACCAATCAAACAAATTTAACAAATCAAACTATTTTTTAATTATTTTTTCCTTAACATTTTCAACCAGGCCGTCAAATGGAATTGACACCTGGTCCTTGGTTTCCATATCGCGCAGGACGGCCTCACCTTTTTTGAGCTCGTCGTCACCGACAATCAGCACATGCCCGGCAGCAAGCCGGTCGGCCCGCTTCATCTGGCTTTTCAAGCCCTTTGAGCCAAAATCCAGTTCGGCATTGATGCCTTCATCCCCCAGGGCACAGACCCACTCAAAGGCCCGCAGGCGGCTTTTTTCACCCAGGGCCGCCACGAAAATATCCGGTTTGCGGTAAAATTGAGCGGCTTTCAGGCCGGTTAACTCGGTCAGGCGATCAAATCCAATGGCAAAGCCGGTAGCCGGAATATCGGGACCGCCCAGCTCGCTGACCAGCCCATCGTAACGGCCGCCGCCGGCAACTGCATTCTGCGCCCCCAATGCTTCGGTCTGAATCTCAAATGTGGTGCGCGCATAATAATCCAGGCCGCGCACCAGGTTTTTATCGACCACAAAGGGAATTTTTAGTTTTTGCAGCATCCTTTGGACTTCATCAAAATCGGCTTTGCATTCCGGATCAAGGTAATCGATTATGGCGGGGGCATCTGTCATCGCCGCCCGGCAGTCCGGCACCTTGCAATCCAGCACCCTTAGCGGATTACGATCCTTGCGTCGCAGGCAATTCGCACACAGTTGGTCACTGACGGATGCCAAATATTCCGATAAAGCGGCTTTAAATTCAGGACGGCATTTCGGACAACCCAGTGAGTTGATGTGGGCTTTGACATCTGCGACTTTGAGTCGCGCAAAAAGCGTCACCAGAAGATAAATCAGCTGAACGTCGGCCAGCCCGGATTGAACGCCGAAGATCTCGGCATTGATCTGATAAAACTGCCGGTACCTGCCCTTCTGTGGCCGTTCGCGACGAAACATGGGGCCAATCGTGTAAAATTTTTGGACGGGGTCCCTGGCATGCAGCCGGTGCTGAATGTAAGCCCTCACAATCGAAGCGGTGGCTTCCGGGCGCAGGGTGATCAGGTCACCCTTGCGATCCGGAAAGGTATACATCTCTTTTTCGACAATGTCGGTATCTTCACCAATGCTTCTGGCAAAAAGCTCGGTCCGCTCCATAATGGGGATCCGGATCTCCTTGAAGCCAAAATCCTCCAGAAGCTCGCGCGCAACCTTTTCAACGGCCTGCCAGAGTTCAACTTCACCGGGAAGAATGTCTTTAAATCCCCTGATTAACTGAATCATCGAATCTAAAATCCCTATGCAAATCTTTTATTTAAACTGGTTTCGAGTAAATTCGGATTTTTATCCCAGTATTCACGTCTTAGTCAACCCTATTATCACTATTTACAAATTGACACCTTTTCGGTTATTGATAAATGGTTTGGGTTCTGGTTATAAAGAAAATTCATTTATCAGGATAAACTCAATAATTTGCAGGGTGTTTTGATAAAAAGGAATTTGATGTGGCCGGGTTTGGAAAACACAATGGATTGACAGATGTGGCCGGCATGACGGTGGGCCATTACACCGACACGGATGCCGCCAGCGGCGTCACGGTGGTGATTTGTGCCGAAGGTGCCGTAACCGGTGTCGACGTTCGCGGTTCGGCGCCCGGTACGCGTGAAACCGATCTGCTGTCGCCGACAAACCTGGTCGAAAAAGCGCAGGCAGTGGTGTTATGCGGCGGTTCGGTTTATGGGCTGGCAGCGGCTGATGGCGTGGTGCGCTGGCTGGCGCAAAAAGGCTCCGGATTCCCGCTGGACAAGGGATATGTCGCTCCGATTGTACCGGCTGCGGTTCTGTACGATCTCGATCGCGGATCTGATTTTGTGCCCCCTGTCAGCGCCGAATGGGGCCAAAAAGCCTGCCGGGCAGCCAATAGCGGCCCGGTGGCCTGCGGGTGTGCAGGGGCCGGCACCGGGGCATGGTCCGGAAGTATTAAAGGGGGGCTGGGGACTGCCAGCAGCATTCTGGATTCCGGGATAACCGTTGCCGCCCTGGCGGCCGTCAATTCGGGCGGATCGGTCATCGATCCGGCCACCGGGCGGCCCTGGGAAATTCATCTGGAAGTTGAACAGGAATTCGGCCGGCAGGGAAAACGGGCGGTAAAACTGCCGCCGTTACCCGAAAGCACCCCGGCTCAAAACACCACTATCGCAGTCGTTGCCACCGACGCCATCCTGAACAAGGCGCAGGCCGCCAAAGTTGCTCAAATGGCGCATGATGGCATGGGGCGCGCCATTCGGCCGGCGCATACGATGTTTGACGGCGATACCATCTTTTGCATGGCCACCGGCAAAAAGAAATTGCCGCAAACGACGGGATTTTTCAACACCGCCCAGGCCCAGGCCATCAGCGACATCGGTCACGCAGCCGCAAACTGTCTGTCAAGAGCCATCATAAAAGCCATCCTTGAGGCCAAAAGCATGGCCGGCATGACGGCCTTCTGTGATCTCGAGGATCAATAAAAGCTTTGAATACCCGCTAAAAAAAGGAGGAATCATGAAAAAATCGTTTTTTATCATACTGGTAATGGCTTTGATATTTCCAATCAACGCGGCATTTGCCGCCGCGCCGATCAAAGGCGGTAGCCTGGTTGTCTGCCAACCGGCCGAGCCGCCGGGGCTGGATCCTACGGCCAATACGGCCGCAGCCATCGACCGTGTTGTTTTTGCCAACATCTTCGAGGGTCTGGTCAAGGTCAACCGCAACGGGGCATTTGTGCCCGGCCTGGCAACTGCCTGGAGTGTTTCGCCGGACGGCAAAGTTTACACCTTTAATTTGCGCAAGGGCGTGACCTTCCACAACGGACAGCCTTTCAACGCCGCGGTGGCCAAATGGAATCTGGAACGCAACGCCGCCGAGAACACCAAGAATGCTCACCCGGAATTTTTCCGTGGCATCGAAAAAATCGAAACACCTGACGACGATAAGCTGGCAGTGACCCTCAAGGATGTCGATGCCCTGTTTATCGCCCACATGGCTGAAGGGGATGCCGTCATGTTGCCGCAACAGGGCTATGAAAACGCCGCCAGCGAGCCGATCGGCACCGGCCCTTTCAAGTTTGTCGCCTGGGTGCGAGGGGATCGGGTGGAGATGGCGCGCAACGAAAAATACTGGAATCCCGACCTGCCCTATTTGGATAAAGTCACCTTCAAGTTTATCGGCGATGCCAGCGCACAGATTGCAGCGCTCAAAGCCGGAGACATCGATGTCATCGGCTATATCGCCGCTCCGGAGCAGGCCTCCGAGATGGCCAAAGATAAGCGCTTCAAAGTGTATGCGGGCACCACCACCGGCGAAGTCATCATGTCCACCAATAACAAACAAAAGCCCTTCGATAACAAATTGGTCCGCCAGGCCATGGCCCATGCTATTGACCGGCAAACCGTTATCGAATTGGTGATGTTCGGCTACGGTACGCCGATCGGCTCTCACTGGTCACCGTCAACCCCCTACTACAGGGATTTGACCGGAAAATTTCCCTATGATCCCCAAAAAGCCAGAGAGTTGCTGAAACAGGCCGGATATCCCGACGGGTTTGAGGCGACCATCAAGCTGCCGGCAATCTACTCATATTCCCGCAGAGCCGGGGAGGTCATTGCCGATATGCTCGGCCAGGTGGGGATCAAACTCAAGATCGAAGTGGTCGAATGGGGTTACTGGCTGGATCGCATCTTCAAGCAAAAGGACTTCGATCTGACCATGATCGGGCATGTGGAAGCCTGGGATATCGGCATTTATGCCAAACCGGATTATTATTTCCAGTATGATTCCCAGGCATTTCGGGATGCCTATGCCCAGGCCCTCAAAGCGCCCAATGAGAAAGAAAAAGCCGAATGGTTCGGACGCTGCCAGGAAATCATCGCCGATGATGCCGTCAACGGCTACCTGTTTTCAGCGCCCAGCCTGCCGGTTATGAAAGCCGAGGTGATGAACTGGTGGGAGAATTACCCCACCATTGCTCTGGATGTCACCGAGGTATGGCTGCAGCGCTAACAAGTGTCCATCCAAAAATGGCTATTTTTCCCAATCTCTGTGTCAGACGAAGATTTTAATCCACGAAATACTAAAATGTATGCCTCCGATTAAAATCTTCGTCTTCCTTGACCTTGGAAAAAATTCCTCATTTTTGAACAAACACTTAATAAAATCCATCGGGCAGCCGGGTTTTATCTCTACAGAGGCACTTTATTTTATTGTGCATAGTGAGATTCTACCTCCTATCTCAGGAAGGGCACGAAGCAAAAAGTTAGACTTGTTTTTCTTGTCTTCGAGTAGCTTCGTGTCCTTTGTGGTGAATTGAAAAATTCATATTGATTAAATGATTCATCAGGATTCCTGGATTAAAGCACATGATCCGTTATCTGATCAAAAAGCTGATCACACTGATTTTGCTGCTGTTGCTGGTCTCCGTTGCCGTATTTTCCGTGCTTTTTGTACTGCCCGGTGATCCAGCCCAGATCATGCTGGGCATCAATGCCACCCCTGAAACCCTGGCGAATCTAAGGGCCGAACTCGGCCTGGATCAGCCCTTTTGGGCCCAGTATCTCAACTGGATAACCAATCTGATCACCGGCAGGGGAAACCGCTCACTGAATTATAATCTGCCGGTATATG
>Ga0209536_100013860_pt1 | contig 11602 bp, 9 predicted proteins | sample DeeMarSeWOR28_12_FD_187461 | JGI IMG/M metagenome (GOLD analysis project Ga0209536, IMG submission 187461) | Marine sediment microbial communities from White Oak River estuary, North Carolina - WOR-2-8_12 (SPAdes) (version 2) | ecosystem: Environmental > Aquatic > Marine > Intertidal zone >... | reverse complement strand
GAAAGCGTCCAACAGGTTTCCCAAAATGCTGCCATTGCGCGCAAAACATGGAACTGGAACCAGGCCGAACGCCAGAAACGCATCGACGCGGTGGCCCCCTTCGCCGGCCCGGATCTCGAGTTCTACAAGAGCTGAATTTCTTCAGCGCGGCAAAGAACTCCAACCGGGTTTCGCGTCGCTTGCGGACTGGGGAAGTTGACAGATCGCATCTGAAGCCACAGCAGCTCAGGTCGCATTGGCATGGGTTCTGTCGCGCGATGCCCCCCCATACCCGTCGTGGAACAGACCGCAAATAAAATTATTTCTGATTAAGTAAAAATAACCCTTTGGAACCGAAATATGTTCGACATTGATGAAGGATATAATTTATATCTTGGCGGGTATAACAAATTGATCAGTTGCACCGGTTGGTTATTTGTGCAATCTCGTATTGCATAAGCAAATCTTCTATTTTTTGTAAGTGCTCAAATTGGAGATGACGTGCCTGAAGCTAAAATTTGGCGAGACCAGAACGTGGGATATCATGTCAAAAAATTAAATATCAGCCGATCGCTATATATTGAGAGAGTATTACAACTTTGGCAATTTTACAGATATCATAGGAACATCGCAAGGTTTTTCATGTATTGATTTTCTTCACTTATAGTATCCACGCTGTTCAAGGTCTTGCCAGACATCATGGAGATCCAGCCTTTCCAATTCTTTCTTCCCCGGGATTCCCTTATAATTCCAGCCCCTTAATTTATAGTAGCTTGAAATCATGGTATTAAACTTTTTGTGGTCCAGTTTGACGTCCGGCGGCGCCGGCGTTTCACGAAAGAACCTCTGCGGGATCTTGATGTCATCTTTGCGACTAATGCCTCTTCTGACATTGTAGGCCCGGGTAAGCGCATTGATTCTCCTGGCAATCCTTATGGCTTTGGCTTCATCGAGGTCCATGCCGGTGGCATAAGAGATAAGGTTTATCTGATCATCCACGCTGATGGGAGGGTAAAGCCAGAACCCCGTCCAAAAGATGCAAACGCCGGACGAATCCGCGATCGCGTTCGTGTCCACGTCGCGGGACGTGAACGGGACAATCTTTTCATAGTCACGACCCAGGCCCACATACGCTTCAACAAATGGCTTTTCAAACGCTTTCGGATAGTGGAAGTAACCCGCCTTCACGTATTCATGCTTCCATTTCGGCGTATTCTCCATTGCCCATAACACGGCACTACTTTCGGCTCTGGTCATATCCAGCCTGTCGGTGACGGCCGTCCGAAGGGCACGATAAGGATTGGTCGGCTGAAACGCGATCATTTCCAGCTTCTTAATGTGGTAGGCGTGTTTTAGCGCGCCCCTCCCGATCTGCCGGGCAGCTTCATACACCCCGTCGGCCAGGATATCTCCGATTCCTTCTCTCCGGGCGATCTTGCCGATAAGCGAAAGCGCCAGATCCTGGTTTTCCCATTCCAGATCTTCTCCCTGGGTATCCGCTTTGGTCAAAATGCCTCTTTCAAAAAGGTCTATTGCAAACGCAATGTTGCATGCGGTTGAAAGCGTGTCTAATCCGTATTTCTCACACCGGTTGGTACATCTCGCATTAAAAAGAAGATCAGGAGCCTTCACGGCAAACATAAACGAAAACCACGACTGGCATTTCACGGAACAATATTCGCCTTCAGGGAGTAAAAGGTTCAGCTTGCAAGCGAGGGCACAATTGTAACAGCCTTCTGTTCGCGCACTGAATTCCTTTACGAAATCCTCATGATACTTCCCCGCATTGTCGAACGGACGCCGCTGACCCATGTTGCCCCAGGCCCAGTTGTTCATGAACCACTCATGGGTTTCATAAGAGATTCTGTCAAAATAGGCTCTTATCCCGTCCGTCTTTGTGAGGATATGTTCACACAGTGCGTGAAACTCAGCTGGCCGGGCAATATGGATATCTTTTGTGCCGCAGACGGCAATGGCTTTTAGTTTCTTATCTCCCATAACGGCGCCCACACCGGCTCGACTCGCACCGGTGCCGGAGCCATGTTCGATGGTTGCCGCCAGGACCCGGTTCTCCCCCGCCTGGCCGATACTCAGAACTTGAACTCCCTTCTGCTTCAGCTCGTCCCGAATGATTTTATGCGTTTCCCTGACATCTTTTCCCCAGAGATGGTCGGCGTCACGGATCTCTGCTTTGTCATCGTTAATCCAGAGGTATACCGGTTTTGAAGATTTCCCGGAGATGATAAGGTTATCGTACCCGGCGTGTTTTAACTCCGCTCCCCAGAATCCTCCCAAACTGGAATAGGTTTGAAGATTCGTCTGAGGAGAAAGGGTGGTGAGTATCGTGCGATTCGCGCCCGGGGCGAGGGTGCCGGCAAGGACGCCGACACCAAATATCATGAGATTGTCGGGGGAAAAAGGATCTGTCTCCGGCGAGACCCTATCCCAGAACAATTTGGTATTGGTTCCTCGCCCGCCGAGATACATTTCCCTGGCAGTCGTATCTATCGCTGTCTTGTGACTTTTCCCTGTGGACAGGTTGATCTCCAGATTCTTGCCTACCGAGCCGTAGTGCATTTTCTTTTACTCCCATTCCTTTGCTTTTGCTATTTTATAAATAGGTGATCGGCTCAAGTCCTTTGTGTCGCCTCAGCGCTTCCAGCAGACCGACGGTTCCGGTCATCATATTGTCGCCCCAGGGGGCACCGAATTCAATCGGCAGCCTGGATTCAGCAAGCAATTTACGTTTGGGGCCCGTTGCGACAATGGTTTCGATGGCGCTGAATCCAACGGCCTGGCGCAGAAAGGCACCATGGCCGCCTTCGGAAAGGATCTGCTGATGACTTAATTTTCCATTTGCCAGATTACGCAAAAGATCTTCCAGCTTCTCAAGCGTAATATCCTGGGTGTGATATTCAAAAAAGCCCGCAATTTCTTCGCCGGCCATCGCCGCGCCGACGGTGTGAGAAGTGGCGATGTCCAGTAGCAAAACCGGATTCTTTCCCCTGGCCAAACTATCCAGCGAGGCCCCAAGAATGGCCGCCATACCGCTGTCCATGACATAAACTTCGGCGGCCGGCAATTGCGCAGCAAGGTTCGCGATCGATTTTAAGCGATTCATTGTAGCAGGCACCTGATCAGATTTATACAACAGCGTATGCGGATAGGGCTTTTCGGCCAGGCGTGCCTTGAACATATTGTGGCGAAAATCCAGATGAGACATCCCCGGTGGCGGTACCCCATGATCCTGGGCACAGATGGCAACCGCATCAAAATCACAGGGAACCCCGAAGCTTTTAACGATCTGCTCGATTCGCGCTGGTTCGAGATCGCCTAGCGAAATGACGCTATAATCTTGATCATCACGCAGTTGGTTGGCACGGTCATCTTCGACCACGCTTATGCCCCAGGATCTTATTTTTTCCACATCGTGATTGAGAGTTGCCGAGGCGGAGCGCGACATGACGACTTGCGCCTCTTTAATTCGCTCTAACAAAACCTGGGTAATCGGCCCGCCGCCCATCTCGTTGCCAACCACCAAAAGGTTTCCAGGAATAGCGGCGGTTTTTTCGGCCATATACCGGACCGGTGATTTCACCACCGCTTTGTAATGCAAATCCGTCTGGGTATCGTAAACCAGAATATCCATGGTTCCGGCGCCGATATCGATCATTAAAAATCTGCTCATGGATCATCCTCTATTTTTGGTAAAATGGCGTCTTCTCAGGATCTAAGACGTTAGTTTTCAGCCCTTTCGCCCGGATGCTCGCCTCCCCGGCCGGGGTTGTGATCATGCAGCAGCCTTGACCGCATACCTGCCCTTGCCGCATAATGACGGCACCATTGGACAAACTCATCACCGGTTTCTGGGATGTCAGGTCTAAAATCGAAATGTCGGCATCCGCCCCGATGCTCAGGTGGCCTTTATTTTTGAGACCGAGAATTTCAGCGGGATTTCGGCTGGTTTTAATCACAAACTCCGCCATGCTCAAAACCTGAAGCTTCACCAGGGAAAGGCCCATTTCGACCGTGACATTTCGCGGGATCCCGCCCCCATCGGTGCTGATACAATCAACCACAAACTCGCCCGAATCTTTTTTGGCCGAAGCCAGGCGGAGCTTTGGGATTTCTGGATTTACACGGAAACTCACGGTCGTATCGGTTGAATTGTCCCGCCACCACTTTCGCGCTTTTTCCCCTGAAGCCAGAACGATGCTGCCGCCGGATTCCATGTTAATTTGAGCCCAGCCGTCGATGATGGCCGCCTCCAATCCCTTCTCGGTTTCGGGATAGCCACCGGCGATCAGACACCGCACGGTCACCTGACTTTCGGGAGCCCCATTTACGCATTTGGCGCTGGTTCCGTTCATCGGCGACAGATAGGATTCCGAGCATATGTGCCGATGCCGTTTCAAGGCCGCAATGGCCTCTTCGGCTTCAGCCATAGACGGCCTGACCGTGCCGCGGCAGTAACTGTTGATATGCGCTAAATGGATGGGGGTGCCCCGGGTGAGTTCAAGCGCTTCGTGAAATCCGTTAATGTCGGATTCCGTGTTGAGCGTACCGGCATGAAAGGCGAGATAGGCATTTTCTCGATGAGCCGTTTCAATGATCTGCGCGGTGGCTTCCGGCGTCAAGGGGTAGTGCCCTCCCAGGATCTTCAACCCGATAGCGCCGCTGGCCAATGATTCGCCAAGCAGTTTTTCAATCTCTGAGCGATCCGGATGCGTGGTTTTAACGGTATAACCGGGGCGGACATACTGCAGGCAGGCCAGATTCAATCCCACGCCGCAATCTCTGGCGATATCCACCACACTGTCCACCGGGCCGGACATGTCCAGGGCTGTGGTGACGCCGGCCAGCGCCATCATTTGATGCCCGTATTTGCCCCCCAGCCAGGAGGATGCATGCACATGCAGGTCGATGATCCCTGGAATGATATACAAGCCGCTGAGGTCGACCGATTCGCCGGCAAGTTCGGGGTCCATCTCCGGGGTGATGTCAACAATCTTGCCATCGGCAACGGCAACATCCATGATCGCATTTCGGTTATTGACCGGATCCACCACCGTCGCGTTTTTTAGCAACAGATCGTATTGACAGGGCATCCTGGAAATCCTTTCACATTCATCATGCGGTCATTGGCGCGGATTGCGGTTCTGTCGGGTTCGATGAAGATATTTTCCCTGTCCCGGTTGCGCCTGCAAATTGCCCTTCTGCATCAATACCCGGCCGCGCTGCATGACCAAAATGGGGGCTCCCAGACCTGTGCGACCCGCAAACATGCTGTAGTCGACGTTGAGTAACGGATTTTGTGCAGGGATAGCGTAAGGCATCGCAGGGTCCAATACAACGACATCCGCATCTGAGCCTTCCGCAACCACGCCCTTGCGGGGATACAGGCCGAAAATTTTGGCGGGCTGTTCACTCAGAACTTCCACCAGGCGGGGCAGCGTAATGCGGCCCTGGTTGACACCTTCACTATAGACAATCTTGAACAGGGTATCGATCCCCGGTATGCCGTATGGCGCGCTGAATATGTTATCCCAGAGCGGTTCATTGGCGCTTTGCGTGTGCCCGGCCGTGTCTGAAGCGATGACATCGATAAGGCCCTCCTGCAAAGCCTGCCAGAGCTTTTCGACATCATCGGTGGTTCTCAGGGGCGGCGACATTTTGGCCAGCGCACCTTTGGATTTCAATTCATCTTCGATAAGGGTAAGATAATGCGGACAGGTTTCGGAATAAATTTCCGCAGCGCCCCGCCTTTTGAACCATCGGACCACATCCAACGATTCCCGCGCGCTGATATGCGGAATATAAATGGGACATCGGGTGACGCTCGCAAGGGTCAGCAGCCGGAAAATCGCCTCGGCTTCGGATAAATTGGGGTGGGTGGCAACGTAGTGCTCGGGGGTTTGCTTGCCGGCAGCGGCAAATTGATTCTCCAGGTAATCGATAATGGCGCCGTTTTCGGCATGGGCCGCCAATATAGAGCGGTTGGCTGAAATGACTTCCATTAAATGCAAAAGCTGATCGTCTTCCAGCTTCATCCCTCTTTTGGCATAAGCCATGAAGGCCTTATAGGAAACAACACCTTTTTCGACCAGTTGCGGTATGACCGCCGCCGCTTGTTTTATATCGTTTTGCAGCAGTGTGCAGTGGACGCCGAAGTCAATCATCGAAGTCTTTTCTGCCGCTTCGATGAAATCCTGAATGGCCCCCATCAGGTCGCCGGATTGCCCCCAGGCTTTTACGGCGCCGATGTAAGCGATCACCGTGGTAATTCCCTCGGCAGCGGCAGCTTGGGAAAGGGTATCGATCCGGTCGGCATACACCGGGTGGATGTGCGCGTCGATGATACCGGGCAGAACATATTTTCCGGCGGCATCGATCACCGTATCGGCCGTCCTCTGGCTGCCGCCCGGTTCGACTCCCTCGATGCGGCCCTCGCTCAAAAAAACATCGGCGCGCTTCATCTCCCGGCCGCTGACCAGGATTCCGCCCTTTATCGCGGTGGTCTTTGTATTGGCTGTCATGGTGAATTCCCTTTTTATTCGAGCAGCTCTCCGATGGTGCGGGCAACAATGGCGCTGGAAACAATCACCGGTTTTGCGGTGATTTCTCTGATAGGCCGGGTCAATTGCCGGTTAAACCCCATGCAATACATGACGATCAAGTCACAGGCGGCCTCGTTAAGAATTGCCGCCGCCGCGGGCAGTTCATTTTGCCCGGCGTAGGGAGAAGCAACGGTTACCGTGATTGAGGTGGTCAGTTCTGAAAAGTTTTCGCGCACCCAGCCCTCCTGCTCGGCGATCGGGATCACGATACCCAGGCGATGGGAGGCGCCGATCAGCCCTTGGACACAGTGATCCACGATTTTCTGGGGTTCGACGACCAGACCGATTGAATGAAATTGCGGAAACTCACCCACGCACAGAAGCAAGATCAGCGTAACCTGCTCCCGATTGAGATCGTCTATGGCTTCCTGGATTTTGGGCAGCAGTTTTTCTTTGGCAACCACCACCTCAGTGCCGTCGCGCATGCGGGTACACAGATGAATCATATCCGCTTCGGGCTCGTAGGCGCGAACCTCCTCGAGGGTTAAACCGTCCAGGGCCCCGCGCTCCAGCACCTCGACATTTTCTCCGAAAAAAGCGGTCATCTCCGGCACGACGTCCGTACGCGGCGACTGCCCGATGGTTATGATACCGATCTTTTTGCTCATTTTAGATTTTGCCCAATGCGCGAATAATTTTCTCAGCGGTTACCGGCAGATCATAAACACGAACCCCAATGGCATCGGCCACCGCATTGGCAAATGCCGCTGCCACCGAAACACACGAGGGCTCACCCAGCCCCTTGGCGCCAAAGGGCCCGACGCCTCCGCCGGATTCGACCATAATGGTTTTAACATCGGGAGCGTCTACGGAGGTCGGAATGAGATATTCTGCAAGCGAGGGGGTCAGGGTATTGCCTTTATCCAATATGACTTCCTCGACCATTCCATATCCCAAACCGTATAAAGCGCCGCCTTCGATTTGACCTTCGGCACTCAGGGGGTTGATCGCCTGTCCCACATCAAAGCAGGCAATGATTTTGAGTACGTTCACTTTGCCCGTATCCACGTCCACCGCTACCTCAACCGCATGGGTCCCGAAGGTGAAGTCCGCAAAGACCTGTCCCTGTCCGGTTTTGAAGTCGATCAGCTCTCTTGCCGGGGCATTAAACTGTGCCACATTATACAACTGCACGCCATCGGCGGCGCAAGCTTTGACAACGTTATCTAACGCCAGAACACGCTCCGTGTCAGATTTTATATCCGGCTTAATAAATATTTCTCTGTCTTTGATATCCAGATTTTCCGGCGCTGTGTCCAGAATATCAGCGGCTTTGCTGAGCAAATTGTCGCGTACCGCCATGGCGGCTTTGTAGGTCGCATTACCGGACATATAGAGCTGCCGGGTGGCCGTGGTGGTTCCGGCCAGAGGCGTCAGCGCGGAATCTCCGATATAAACGGTGATATCCTCCAGGGGCACACCGAGAACTTCCGCCGTTATTTGAGCCAGCGAAGATGCCTGTCCGCCGCCGATATCCTGAACACCGCATTTAACGGTAACACTTCCATCCAGCTCCAGGCTGACATATGATCTGGAAGTATCATGCAAGAAGGTCATTCTGCCATAGCTCATCATGCTCGATGCCATCCCTTGACCAATTTTTTCACTGGGAGACATTGGCTGGGAGGGCTCGCCCAGCGCTTCCATGGCTTTCTCAGCCGTCTGCTCGGTTTCAACGCTGTGCTCCAGCACGCGGCCGGTTGCCAGAGAATCTCCGGTATGAAGATAATTTTTTTTGCGGATCTCCAGCGGCGATAAATTTAATTGCTTGGCGATCTCGTCCAACTGGCTCTCATAAGCAAAACAGGGCTGCGGTGCACCAAAGCCGCGGTTGGCGCTGCTGAATGTATTATTGGTTAATACGGCATGGCTATCGACCCTGACATGCGTAATGTCATAGGGACCGGTCGCTTTTACGGTAGAGTACAGGAGTACCCAGGGGCTCAAAAAGACATAACCGCCGGCATCTGATATCAGTTCAGCCTCCATAGCGACCAGTTTGCCATCTTTGGTAGCTCCGGTCTTGTATTTCATGACGTATGGATGGCGCTTGCTGTGGGCAATTATTGATTCTTCGCGTGTATAGGTCAGGGATACCGGTTTGCCCGTCTTCCAGACCAGCAGGGCAATGTAGGTTTCCACGGTAATATCTTCTTTGCCACCAAATCCACCGCCCACCATCGGGGCAATAACCCTCACCTTATTGTGGGGCAGACCCAGAACATCGGCAATGCCGCGGAAGTGCTCAATAACCTGGGTCGCAGCCCGAATCGTAATCACGCCGTCATCATCCAGCCAGGCGACACCGGATTCCGGCTCCAGGTAAGCATGATCCACCATGGGAACCCGGTAGGTGTTTTCAACGATAACATCCGCCAGATCGAAACCTTCTGCAATATCCCCTTTTCTGACTTTATAGCTGCAGATAACGTTACTCTCATCTTCGCCGACCCGGTAGGCGCCCGGCTTCATGGCCTCCACCGGATCAAAAACGCCTTCGAGCGGTTCGTATTCAACCTTGATCAAACTTAGCGCTTTTTCAGCGATCGCCAGGCTCTTGGCAGCCACCAGGGCAATTGCTTCGCCGCGAAATCGAATCTTCTTTTCCGCCAGAACGCGGTAGAGACCCTCAAATCCGCCCACTTTATGGGTTTGCCCGAATCTCGTAACCGTCTCGTTATGCGGTACGTCTTTGGCTGTCATGACCGCTTCGACGCCAGCTAATTTTACAGCTTCAGCGGTATCGATGGACAACACCTTGGCCGCCGCATATTGGCTTCGCAATACCTTGGCATAAAGCATGCCCGGCAATGTATAGTCATTGGCATATTTTGTGTCAGCAAAAACTTTACCCCAGGCATCATGTCGGGCAACCGGTTTGCCAATGATACGGTAATCCGGCCGGGTCGTTGGTTTTTCCTTTAGTTTGTCTAGCATCTTCTTCTCTCCGATTTTATTTTCCGCGCTTTAGGGAAGCATCCTCAATGGCTTCGACGATTTTTTTATAACCGGTGCAACGGCACAGATTCCCGGATATTCCCTCACGGATTTCATTTCGGGTCGGTTCAGGGTTGCTATCGAGCAACGCCTTTGCGGATACCACCATCCCCGGCGTGCAGAAACCGCACTGAATGGCGCCGTGTTCGACAAAACTTTGCTGAAGCGGGTGCGGTTGATCCGGGGTGCCGACGCCTTTTAGGGTCATTACGTTTTTGCCGTTGGCCTGTAAGGCCAGCGTAAGACAGGCATTGACCGCTTTATTGTTCAGAATGACCGTGCAAGCGCCACAATCGCCTTGAGCGCAACCGTTTTTTACCTCGAAGGCGCCAAAACGATCCCGTAAAATATCCAGCAGCGTATCGCGCGCAGTTACTTCTGCCTTTTGCCATTCTCCGTTGACATTGATTTCGACCGGATAGGTTTTCATACTTCAAATCTCCTGCTTGAGAGCACGCTTGATATTGCGTTTTAGAATCATCGCTGTCACATGGGACCGATATTCCAGCGAACCCCGAATGTCGCTGATCGGTGATATTTCCGCTTTCACAACCGCCATGCATTCTTCCAAAAGCGCCGCATTAATTTCTTTGCCTTCCAGAAGCGTCTCTACGCGAAAGGCTCGCATCGGGATGGGGGCAACCGACCCGGCGGCGACCCGGGCCTTGCGGCAGGTCTTGCCATCCATGTCCAATGCAACGGCAATACTGGCAACACAGATGGATGCGGCGTTTCGCAGGCCAATTTTGGTGTGACTGCCTTTTGTGGAATCCTTCGGTTTGGGGAAGCTGATACCGGTAAGAATTTCTCCCTTACCCAGATCGGTAAACTTATACCCATGGAAAAATTTGCTCAATGGGACCTGCCTCGTTTTGCCTCCCGGGCTCAAAATTTCAACCGATGCATCCAGCGCCAGAAGAGGCGGCGCTGTATCCGCACAGGGAGAAGCATTGGCAAGATTGCCGCCCAGCGTCGCCCGGTTCCGCGTTAACGGGTTGCCCAGCTGTTTGGCGGCAGACGCCAGGATGGGGCTGTTATCCAGCAGGATCGGGCTTGCGGCCATTTCGGCGATGGTGGTTGCCGCACCGATGGCGATGCTGCCGTTGTTTTCACGGATGAAAGAAAGCTCCGCCATATCGCTGATATCAATGAGAAGTTCGGGCGCCTTTTCACCATTTCTCATTTCAGGAATCAAATTGGTGCCTCCGGCGATCACCGTCGAGCGCCCTTTATATTCTTCCATCATATGATGAAGGTCACTTAGATCGTTCGGTTTGATATACTCTGTAAATTTCATCGCTTTCCTCACATTTTAATATGAAGCCATCGCAAAAATACATTTTGCACCCAATGGTAATATTCTAAATCCTTAAAAAGTGCTAATAACAATAAATGAGCTAAAATGCCTAAAGTTATGGTTTCACTCGCGCAGCGCAGGCGCTTGCGCCGCGTGGCGCTCAATCTTTTATAACTATGATAGAATTCCTCAACTTTAGGCATTTTAGGCACTTTTACCTTGAGAGCACCTTGGGAACTTTTCTTATCTGTCTTCGACGATGAACTGCTAATTTTGAGATAGCTTAATATTTTATTCTCGGCACATTTTAATCGCTTGAACGATGCGATGGTAACCGGTACAGCGGCAGAGGTTTCCTTTGATATGTTCTCTAATCTGATCTTCCGATGGCGAAGGATTTTTATTTAGAAGATCTTTGGCCATCAGAATCATTCCGGGCGTACAATAACCGCACTGAATGGCGGCTGTGTCTAAAAATGCCTCCTGGATCGGATCAAGGGTTCCATCCGGCTTCGCCACGCCTTCAATCGTCAGAATATCTTCACCATCGACCGCCAGGGCCAATGTCAGGCAGCTCAGAACCGGCTCCCCGTTGACGAGCACCGTACAGCCACCGCATTGGCCGGTGCCGCAGCCGTATTTGGTGCCGGTCAGCTCCATCTCGTTTCTCAACAAATTCATCAGCAGTGTATTGGGCTCCACCCAGAATTCA
>Ga0209536_100013859_pt1 | contig 11602 bp, 7 predicted proteins | sample DeeMarSeWOR28_12_FD_187461 | JGI IMG/M metagenome (GOLD analysis project Ga0209536, IMG submission 187461) | Marine sediment microbial communities from White Oak River estuary, North Carolina - WOR-2-8_12 (SPAdes) (version 2) | ecosystem: Environmental > Aquatic > Marine > Intertidal zone >... | reverse complement strand
ACGAATCCGTGAGATCATCTCTTCGCGGTTCATGCGTTTCTCCTGAACTGCGCATATAATTTATTGAATGTATGTCGTATCCATTGTACCGGCCGGGAATGGCCGTGATCCAGGAATTCAGCAATGGCTCCAGCTACCGGATCTGCCCTTAGATAACCATATGATTTATGGGGATTTCGTTCACCATTCAGGAAATAATCATTGTAGATCTCCTGATTGACCGACTGTATACCCGCAGAATTTGGCAAAAAATCATCGCTGAGATCATAATCAAATGCTACCCGATCCTCAAGATCACTGAAATTATACCATTTTCTGCTTACCGTTTCCGGTGTTTGCAGTTTTTTTATGCCGGTTCTTTCAACGAGGAGTTTTTGTTTGATCGCCGGGATACCCAGTGGTGATCCAACGGTAATAAACGTATCGATTCTTATATCTGGATCGGGATTTGCGATCACGTCAAAGGCAATGATGGAACCCATCGAATGTGCCAGAAGCAGAATTTTTTTCCCTTTATGTTTTTCAAGCGTCTTTAACAATGATTTCTGGATCGCCTTCCTGGCTTTACCGGGTTTGACCTTGCCTTTTGCGTATTCGGTGGTGAAATAGACATGCAGATCTTTAAAAAAATGGTCGATGATCATATCTGTGATGCCCGATACGTCAATCACATGGTCATCGGATAAAAATATTTTATCGATCTGTTTTTCAAGATAATCGACCAGACGCTTTCGCAATCCAGGGACTTTTTTCTCCGGGTGATCTGTGGCCGGGAGATAGGGATCCGGAATAAAAAGTGGATCCTCGGGATCTGTGAGGTTATAGTCCAGTGGTTTTGGGTATATGTACTGTGCCCAGTATACAAGTTCGAATTTTAAGAACGGATGCGGTTTACCGATCCTGCCCAGTCCTTCATGGATTGATTTCCGCCACCAGCTGTCCAGCAGATGGGCGGATGGTTTGTTGCCAAGTCCGTGAATACCGATGATTATTCTGGACATCCCTGTCTCTTAACTCCTGATCTGATCTGACAAGACTCGGGTAATATAAGTGTTCACAGAATATCGGGCAACGGAAATATGTTCTCCGGACAGGGAAGGGCGGTACTTCGATCCTATTCGGTCACCTGATCAGGTAAAATACAGATTCAACAGTTAACGATTGAACACTTGAATTGGCGTCTCATCCTTATTTCGCCAGGTCATATTCTTTCATCTTCCGCCAGAGCGTGGTGCGGCTGATACCGAGAAGATCGGCGATCTTACTGTAATTATGATCTTCACGTTCAAGCAAAACGGCGATGTGGCTGGCTTCGAGATCACGCAGCGAGGTGATATCTGTGGTTGTCGGTTTTGCTTTATTGTTCTGGAGGTTAGCGGGAAGATCGGAACAAGTGATACGTTCACCGACCGAGACAGCCACGGCCCGTTCGATAACGTTCTCCAGTTCACGAATATTTCCGGGCCAGTTATATAACTGCAGCCGTTCCTTGGCTTCTTCCGAGATCGCATGCACCTTTTTACCCTGCTTGCGACTGTGTTTCTCAATAAAATACCGACAGAGCAGAGAAATGTCCTCTTTCCGGTCCAGCAGGGGCGGAAGATTGATCTGGATGGTGTTGATGCGGTAATAAAAATCCGTTCGGAACGTACCGTCGGAAATCAGATCTTCCAGGTTCCGGTTGGTCGCAGCCAGCAAACGTACATCGACCTTGATCGGATTCGGATTACCGATGCGCATAATCTCACGCTCCTGCAGGACGCGTAAGAGCTTTACCTGAATGAGAGGCGGTATATCGCCTATTTCGTCCAGAAAAAGTGTACCACCCGATGCCAGTTCAACCAGTCCCTTTTTCATCGCCATAGCACCGGTAAATGCCCCCTTTTCGTAACCGAAAAGTTCACCTTCCAGTAAGGTCTCAGGGATAGCGCTGCAGTTCACGGCTACAAATTTCCCGGAACGACGGGTACTGTAATTGTGAATAGCCCGGGCAACCAGTTCTTTTCCTGTACCTGTCTCCCCGTAAATCAGTACACTGATGTCGGCTGGTGCAACACGGTGGACAAGTTCAAATATTTGCTGCATCGTCCGGTTTCGGGAAACCATGCCACTGAATATAAACCGGCGGTCGGAATGTAACCAGTCATAAAAATTTTCCACTTCTTCCCGGATCTCTTCGTCCAGGGCATCGATAAATTGCCGGCGCTTGCGCATATGCAAAGCGATCAGATCATCGACCTGATCCAGACTCTGTATAAATATATTTGGCAACCGCTGCAAACCTGTATCGACCGGACCTTTGGTGAACTGGAAATAGATGTAGATATTATTCCGGTTCTGGCGGACCATGGACTCAATTGATTTCCAATGTACCAATGTCAGTGCATCCGAACTGACGATTATCGTATTACCGGATAGGGTGATTTCCAGCAGTTCCTGTTCGAGCGGAATACATCCCAGATCGAGGGCCAGCTCGTAGCGGTCTTTTTGATGATTGACCAGCAAATATATTTTTCCCCGGATCTGTTGTTTGAACAGCTGCACCAGAACTTCGAACTGATCCCGATCTTCTCCAATCAGCAGAACATGAAAATCAGAAATACTTTCTGATATTTTGCGGGAAATGTCTATGGCCGCTTCTGCCGGCGTAGTACAGGCACCGATAAGCTCCGGACGGTTTTGAAAACCCTGAATAAAGTCTATTCCCTGACGGTAGAATCTGCTGAGGATAGGCCCGGTGGCATTAAATTCCAGTGCCCTTGCATAACTTTCCTTTATTCTGACGAGCAAATCATTCTGAGTAGTAACCGGGTCATATTTTCCGAGTAAGAGTTCGAGAAAATATTTAAAGGCATCCCCCTGTTGAAGAGATTGCGGTGGATCGATACCGTAAAGATCGCTGATTTCACGTCGGGTACTTTCCAGATCGGTTCCCACGGTGAATATGATGTGGTCTGCATCTTGCGGAATGATCAGCAGCTCATCCAGACCACTCTTTTTGAAACGATCATAGATATCCCGGGTGATCGGATCTGAATTGATGAATTTTCCGGGTAAATTTTGAAATTTAAAGGTCGCAATAAGCATAATCAGATAAACGAATGTACTTTTGAGAAAAAACTGTTTATGATCAACATCGAGAACAGAATCCAGGCAAAACCGATAATACTTAAATAGGCAAGACGATTACCTTTCCAGTTAAGGTAATGCATGCCTATGATCGCAATCCCATAAATTATCCATGCCACCGCAACGGCTATCATCTTTGGATCCCAGGTCCAGTAAAGTCCCCAGGCGGTTTTACCTGTGATCACACCAATAATAATGCCGACCGTATTGAAAAGAAAACCGATTAAAAGTGCCCGGTAATTGAGTTTTTCAAGATAGGCCAGTGGCGGCAGGCGATCATAAAAATAACCCAGATGGTTGCCGGTGATCTCATGGTACAGAAGCAGGTACATGATCCCGGCGAGAAAAGCCGACGAAAAAGCTGCATACCCGATCAGGTTGAGCAGCACATGGATCTCAAAATACAGATTGTGCAGGATATCCGGCAAAGGGGCATGGACATCGATAAAGATCATCGCCAGGGTTTGCATTAAAAAGAGAACGGCCGTTTGAAATACACCAAGGGTATACTCACGTCCCTCATGGATCAGTAATTTATTGAGAATAGCGAAAAACCACATCAAAGTGGTCAGTGCCTGGAAGGCACCGGCCAGCGGTACATGACCGGATCCTATGCTGAGAATAACCAGCAGGGAGGTATGAATAACCAGTGCAGCCGATTCTGTATACCGCGCTAAATGCTGATCCTTATGGCGCCGGTCGGCAAAATAACGCCAGTAAAAAAAGGCCGCGATCAGATAACTGAGCGGGGAAATGATTCTGAAAATTGTGATTGCCATTCTGCTACCTATGTTTCATTTTTAAATGGAACTGTTTCAGATTGAAAAATAATTCCTTCCCTGCTATGTGGAAGAGATTCGGCAGGACTCCGTCTAATTTAAGGAAAAATCACACCTTATGGAAAACTTCCAATCATTTTTTTTACTGGCACAGCATTTGTAATATTTTTCACCTTGTGAAAAACAGGACTCTATTATGCGGCTGGCGATTATACTGATCTTCTGTTTCACCTCCATCACCCTAGCTGGGGAAATTAATGGTGTCGTGCGGTCCTCACTGAACGGGGCTCCGGTAATTGGTGCCAATGTGGTCCTGGAGAACACTGAAAAAGGCGCGGCTACAAATTATCAGGGGCGCTTCTCATTCTCTGATCTGCCAGCAGGGGAATATATTCTGGAAGTGAGTTTTGTCGGATTCCGGTTACCTGATAAAATCAGGGTTTCGTTGGGCGAATCAGAATCGCGGTTCATCCGCGTTGAACTTGAGGAAGATATCCTGGAAGGCAGTGAGATTGTGGTCACCGGCACACGGACCAGACGTCTGATCAAAGACAGCCCGGTCAGTACCGAGGTGATACATGCTGATGAAATCAATAATATCGGTGCTGAGAATGTGGGCGAAGTTCTCGAAGAGCGCGCCGGCATCATCGTTACGCAGGACGGCGTGCGTGGTGGCTTGCTCAGTGCACAGCTGCAGGGACTTGAGGACAACCACACCCTTGTCCTGATTGACGGCGCCCCGGTGATCGGGAGAATTGCTGGTGCCCTGGACCTTTCCCGGGTATCGGTGCAGAATATTGAACGGATTGAGATCATCAAGGGAGCCGCTTCGGCGCTTTATGGCAGTGAGGCAGTCGGAGGGGTGATTAATATTATTACAAAAAATCCGGAACAAAAGTTTGATTATGCAGCCAATATCAATATGGGATCTTTTAATGCCCGAAACATTAAACTGGAAACTTCGACTGCCCGGGAAACTACTTCGTTGAATCTCTCACTTGAGAACCATAAAGCGGACGGCTATGATCTTGATCCTGGCACCGCAAATACAACGGCTGATGATTTTAATAACTATAGCGTATTTGGCAAGGTACGTCATCAAATGGCTGAAGATCTTTCCCTCCAGGCCAGCGGTGAATACTTCACGCAGCGTCAGGAGGGATTTGACGGCGGAGACCGGATCACGGATACGCGTAACTGGTATCTCAACCTGAGTAGTGAATGGCAGTTGAAGGACTACTCAAAATTTAATTTTCGCCTCTATCATACAAATTATGTTAAAGATATTAATCGTGCCGGTACCCAGATCGACCAGATGGAGATCCTGAGCAGGGCGGAATTTATCTATAACCGGGTAATTGATAATCATATCCTGACCTTTGGCGGGGAGGCCACAACCAACAGCCTCGAGACAAACCGGATCGACGATGGCAATAAAAAAATATACAACGGATCATTTTATGCCCAGGATGAGATCTTTTACCGGACACTCGAATTCAATCTTGGTGTACGGGCTGATTATCATTCCGAATTTGGCTACAATTTCTCTCCAAAATTCGGCCTGCTCTACAAACCGGGTGAAAACTGGCGCTTCAGGGGGTCCTATTCACAGGGCTTCCGTGCCCCGGATTTTATAGAACTCTATCTGGTGCTTGACCATTCAGGTCTTACATCGCAACCATATATTGCCTATGGCAATCCTGATCTTAAACCTGAAACTTCCAACAGTATAAACATCGGCGCAGAATATCATTTTAATTCTGACGCGATTATCAAACTCAATTTTTTTAATAATCATCTGAAAGACATGATCAACAGCAAGTTCCTGAATACAAGCCCGGAGGGGATCCAGTATTATACCTATGAGAACCTGACCGATGCCTACACGCGCGGTCTGGAAGCGGACTTTATTTATCGCTTCTGGTCATATTTCCGGCTCACAGGAGGATATGCCCTTACAAAAACCCGTGATGTGGCCAGCGGTAAACCATTTTTTAACCGTCCCGAAAATTCTGCCCGTCTGAAATTTGACTGGAATTTCGAGGAACCGGGATTTTCCGGCAACGTGCGCTGGCGTTATATCGGTGAGCGTCGGTATTCATCCATCACCGGTGAAGAGACCACAGCACCATGGTATGCAGTATGGAATGCCCGTGTGGAGCAACGGGTCTATGATCCGATTTCGGTCTATTTCGGTATAGACAATATTTTTGATTACCAGAATCGCCTGTATGTTGCCCTGCCGGGCCGGATGATTTATGCAGGGATTCAGATAAATTAGGCCGCAGGAGAAAGGCAAATATCGGTTGAATTGGCTAATCGTTTAACGGTTGAACTGATTTTGTTGCTCTGCTGCCTTGTCACTTTGTTAAGTGTTCTGTCTTTGGCCTTTTACATCTGGCCTGTGGAGAACTGAAATCACAATAAACTTAAAATAAATCAGGAGAAACAAGATGCGCATTTTTTTATCCCTAATGTTTGCTGTGATAATTTTGGTACTGGGTGCCTGCAGTACCAATGAAAATCCGGTCGAACCAAATAATCCACCGGTTGAAACCATGAAACTGGCTGCCACAGCCGATCAGACCTATTTTATTAAATTTTCTGAAAAGTCGGAAGTAGCGATAACAGATCACCTGATGGAAGACGGGTGGGATATCGTTGTTGACAATCTGACACGGATCCGGCTCAACGGCGGTGCGACGGCTCCGGGATCTGTTTACGCTGCCATGCTCACAGATACCGGCTATGATGATCTTAAGACAGCCCCTGATGCAGAATACATTACCGACTCCCAGATCGACTATGCGATCGGGGAAGGATGGTATTTCTACAATGTCAATGACCATACGGTTAATCCGCTTGACCAGATCTATGTGATCAGAACCGCTGAGGGTTCCTTTTATAAATTTATGATCACCGAATGTGTTGCTCTGTCCCGCACCGAAGTTGATCTGAAATTCAGGTTTGATCCGGTGAGCGCGCCAGCAAATCCATCCTATCAGAATGCCGATGGACTGGTAAAATTTGCCAAATTCACCCTATCCGGCTCTGAGATGACCTATTTCAGTCTGAAAGAGGGCGGGGAGATAGCGATTTCTGACCCGGCCACTTCAACGGCATGGGACCTGGCCTCGGATTTCGTAACTATTTATACCAACGGCGGTACCAGCGGACCTGGGCAGGCTGCGGCTGTATTGTATGAGACCACTGAATTCGATAGTGTTGATATGGCCCCGCAGGGCGGTTATGTGACTGATGATTCGCTGGCAAATCCCAATCCCAGATGGGGGGTCGGAGACAGCTGGTACACCTATGATTTTATGACCCACAGCCTCTCAGTGAATGTCGGATATACCTATGTATTGCGGACGGCCAACGGAAAATATGCCAAACTGGAATTTGTTCAGGCTGAATTCGCCGGACAATCCGGCGGTATGGCAGTGATGCGCGTAGAGTACCTGGAAAACGGTATGGAGTTTTAAAAGAATCCCGCCCCTGATTCCCCTCCCTGCAAACAGGGAGGGGCCGGGGCAGGTGAATAATAGTGATCATTGCCGGGTTTTAAGTAACCCGATCCATCTCTCGGCAGTTTCTTTGATCCGTTCTGTCTCTGCGATGGTTTCCTTTACAAATTTATTATTTTCATACGTCCCGCGTACGGCGGAAAAATCCTGTTCCGCAACCGACTCATCCCCATCAATTCCGAATCCGGTCTGACTTCTTTTGCTGAACTCCTTTTCAGCATCTCTCAGGATCATATTGTTGAGTTTTGTTGAACTGTTCTGCCATTCGGATATCAATCCGGCGATATCTTCGGGGCTCAATCCGCTGACCGGTTTACCTGTTCGCTGTTTGATCAGATCCGCGCACCAGGCCCAGCAGGCTTCATCATATCCGAGATACATGTCGTTCAGATAAGCCTGAACTTCACCTACATCATTCAGTTTACCCTGCCGGACGGAATCCATAAAACCATTCACGACCGATTGCGGTGCCAAAAGCCCGGAAATATCTACCCAGTTGGGATCCGGGGATTCATGAGATACTATCAGATGTTCCTTTACATCCGCAAATTTGATATCCCCTTCCGGTTCCGCCAGCCGCTTCAGGATCTCGTTCCCGATGAAGATATCGATGACCATATCATAGTACTTGGCGGTGGTTTTTAGCATCAGACGTTTGATATTGATACCTTTATAATGTACATATTCCTGATCATGCGAAGTTTTTTCATAGAGATCTGTAAGGGCTTTAATACCCCTTTGCACCTTCCCTACAATGTAGGGGCTGTACAGCTCGAAATGGATCAGGTCGTATTTTACCGGATCTTTTCTCCGGTCGCGGTTTGGCCATTTGATGCTGTCGCGGCGTGTGCCTACGGTGAATAGATTCATGGCTGGTGTCAGGGCGCTTTTACCATTTTCCTCGGTAATATAGGAGAAAGGAAATTCACTGGTATCAAAATTCGCATAATGTTTTCCGACAATCGCTGTAAATGCCCCAATCCGCGATGGCCAGAGCAGATAAGAAAAGGAACCGGTCTTTGCCCCGCGTTCTAGTATCCCCTGATGGACAGGGCCCAGTTTATACATATGATTACTCTGGTTCGTCCCGCTTCCGGCGTTGTAAAAGGAAAACATACCAGCGATCAGCAATGTTGATTTGTGATGTGTGACCGAATAAGGCCCGGCAAAGACCGAGCAGGTTTCGCCGTGGAATCCTTCACAATTTGCAAAGAAAGCTGAATTTTCGGCCGAAAATTGTTTCCCGATCTGTACACCCTGTCCGATAAAACAGTTTGCCAGCAGGGCACCACTGTCTATTTTTGAACCGGATTGAACGATAAATTTTTTTGCGATCACACCAGCACCCATAAACACAGGATCATGGCGTGAACTGGCCACCGTGCCGTCTTCCAGCCTGATACAACCCTCCAGCAATGCATCCTCGCCGATCCGGATATTTTTCAAATCACCGCAATTGATGATGCGGGCGCCTTTATGAATGATGCCCCTGGTCGATTTGCAGCCGTCGGCATATTTTCCGATCAGTTCCATCAGCCCGTTGGTGAATGCGGGATCGTGCCGGTAGGTCACAAGCAGATAAGCGACCTGGGCAGAGAGTTTGTCATAGATCATCAGTTCCCGTCCACCGGCTTCATTTAGCACATCAATCCGGATCCCATTGCCAAAAGCACTTTCTCCGGAGACTATTATACTGGATACATGGTCGATCACCACATGCTCTTCGATCTCATAATTGACCAGATATCGTGCATTCGAGATCAGCACATCATCACCGATTGTGCTGTTCACAATGTGGCTGTCGTAAATACCTGAAGGATGGGCGATCAGATCGTGCAGATTAACCTTTTCTTTAAACACGCCAAGCCTGACATCACCGGCAAAGCGGGTTCGGGCCACCCTTACTGGATCAAATCCATCTTTAACAAGGATACGCTTCCAATCTTCTGCAGAGCACCCATTTTTTTCGAGCTGCCCGATCTCATTATCCGAAAGCGGTCTGTAATTCATGTGCCATACCTTATTCTAGATCCGGAATTATATTTCCGGCAATTTTCTCGATATCTTTAAAGTATTTTACGGTTTCCACCTGCAACTCCATCGTGGACGCATCGTCACAGGCAATAATGCCTTTCTGATGCAGCTGTAGCATGGATACGGTCCACATATGACTGATTCCCCCCTCAACCACCATGCGCAGGGCTCGCGCTTTGGCAAATCCTGAAATAATGATCAGCACCTCGCGCGCATCCATCACCGTTCCGACGCCAACCGTCAGCGCTGTTTTTGGGACCTGCTTGATGTCGTTATCAAAGAACCGTGAATTTGCCAGTATCGTATCGTAGCTCAGTGTTTTGACGCGGGTGCGGGAGGTCAAAGACGAACCGGGTTCATTAAAGGCGATATGACCGTCCGGCCCGATGCCGCCCAGGAAAAGCTCTACGCCACCCATCGCCTTGATTTTTTCTTCATAATCGTTGCATTCTTTTTCCAGATCAGATGCATTCCCATCAAGAATATTCACGTTATCCGGTGAAATATCGATGTGATTAAAAAAGTTATGCCACATAAAATAATGGTAGCTTTCCGGATGGTCTTCGGATATTCCCACATATTCATCCATATTGAACGTAACGACATTTTGAAAGGATACCAGTCCGTCCTTATACATCTGGATAAGTTCCTGATAGGTCCCAAGTGGTGAAGATCCGGTCGGGAGACCAAGCACAAATGGCTTTTCCTTGGTCGGCTTGGCCTTGTTTATTCGGTCGGCCACATAGTTGGCAACCCAGGTGCTGAGGGCACGATAATTTGGCTGAATAACGATTCGCATCCCATACTCCTTTTGAATTAGTATATTGATCTTTGGTCAAACCACGGAACTGCACAGAAATTGAATTCCTTAAAGGATATTGATCTCATTAAGTTTATGAGTAAACTGAAATGATGACGGCAACGATATCTCAATCCTTCCGGATGTCCTTGATTCATTGTACTAATTTCTGTGTCCTCAGTGATTTATTATTTTATATTTGTCAGCTTTTAAAGCATAATTTTTGCATCGGCGACAAAACATCCCTGTTCTTCATCCAGAACGATCATTGGATTGATATCCAGTTCTTTGATCTGGGGACAGTCTGCAGCCAGCTGCGACAAGCGCTGGATACACCCGGTCAGTGCCGCAACGTCCCTCGGAGTGCGGCCTCGTGCCCCGGTAAGCATTCCGGACGATTTGGTCCCGAGAATCATTTGCTCGGCAGCTGCCCGATCTACCGGGGCAACACGAAAATTGACATCTCTGAAAATTTCCACAAAGATACCCCCCAGACCAAACATGATCACCGGACCAAAAGATGGATCCCGCTTTACACCGAGAATGACCTCTTCACCTGAAGGGATCATTTGTGCCATAAATATCCCGTTGATCTTTGCCTCAGGCATTTTTTCGGCAATATTTTCATGTATCGAGCGATATGTTTCTCGAACCTCATCGACCGAAGATACATCGAGCACCACACCCTTGACATCAAACTTATGAATAATATCATCAGATACCACTTTCATGACCAGCGGGAAACCGATCTTTCCGGCCAGTTGGACAGCATCTTTTTCGCTGGTTACCATCCCGCTTTCTGGAACCGGGAAACCGTATGCTTTGAGCACTTCGATGGCTTCTCCCTCGGGCAGATAGTGACGGTTGTTTTTTTGGGCCGCTGCCAGGATCAAAGTAGCCCTGTCCTTATCCACATCTTTGAATACGGTTGCTTTTGATGTTGCCAGTCCCAGCCGCTGGTTGAACTGAAAAGAACGGGAAAACGCGCGGCTCATATCCTCGGGAAGAATGTAATGGGGAATTTTATGCCGCTGCAGGATATCAATGCCGGCGGCAACATCCGCTTCACCCATAAAGGAGGTATACAGCGGTTTTTCATAATGCCCGGAGACCATGCATATCTCACTGGCGATCTTTTCAATATCCGTCATCGACTGTGGTGTCAGGATAACAAACACCCCGTCAACGTTTTCATCTTTCATGGCCCCGGATACGGCGACATGATACCGATCTGCCCGCGCATCCCCGATGACATCCACCGGATTTTTGATATTGGCCGTTTTGGGAAGGCTTTTTTTGAATATCTCAGTGGTCTCTTCTGAAAATTTGGCCAG
>Ga0209536_100013858_pt1 | contig 11603 bp, 13 predicted proteins | sample DeeMarSeWOR28_12_FD_187461 | JGI IMG/M metagenome (GOLD analysis project Ga0209536, IMG submission 187461) | Marine sediment microbial communities from White Oak River estuary, North Carolina - WOR-2-8_12 (SPAdes) (version 2) | ecosystem: Environmental > Aquatic > Marine > Intertidal zone >... | reverse complement strand
CGTCGTGTTCGACGGGCTCACGAAGAACTGGCGTTACCCCGGCTTCCGGGTGAGTTGGATCGTCGGACCGAAGAGCGTCGCCGAGTCGGCAGCAAGCGCTGGATCGTTCCTCGATGGAGGTGGTGTCGCCCCGGTGCAGCGCGCGGCGATCGACCTCGTTCAGGAGCAACCTACGCTCGCCGAGACAGAGGCCGTGCACACGGAGTTTAAGGAGAAGCGAGACTTCCTCGTGCGGGGTCTGAAGGACATCGGCGTGAGGTTCGACCTCGAGCCCCAGGGTACCTTCTATGCCTGGGGAGACTTGAGCGGCCTGCCACCGTCGCTTCGAAACAGTGACGATTTTTTCAGGACCGCCCTCGAGCGACAGGTCATTGCTGTGCCGGGGCACTTCTTCGACGTCAATCCGGGCAAGCGCCGGACTGGCCGGCCCTCACGTTTCGTCGAGCACATGCGCTTCTCGTTCGGCCCAGCGATGCCGGTGCTTGAAGAGGCCGTCGACCGGCTCGGCGCGATGGTTGCCGACGCAGAGTAACTGCACGCACAAATAGCTGAAATCACTGCGATATGATCCGCAGAAGCGCCGCTTTTTTCCGTCGGACCACTTGTGTAGGTGATCATGCTACAGATGACGACATCTGCAGCGGTCGCGGCACGGATAGAGCACGAGCCGCGGGAGGCGGCTCCCTTCGTGAAGTGGGTTGGGGGCAAGGGCCGATTGCTCAGCCAGCTGCGACCGCTGCTTCCCGCTGGGGCCGAGCAGATGCGCCACGTCGAGCCGTTCGTCGGCGGTGGAGCGTTCTTCTTCTCACGTCGTCCGAGACGCGCGCTCCTGACCGACGTCAACCCCAGCCTGGTCGCGACGTACACCGCGATTCGCGACGACCTCGAAGGCGTCATTGGCGGATTGCGGAGGCTTGCAAGCAGGCACTCGAAGGAACGCTACTACCAGGTGCGCGAGCGGTACAACCAGGGCCGTCGTGTCTCGACATCGACACGAGCGGCGATGTTCATCTACCTCAACAAGACCTGCTTCAATGGTTTGCACCGGGTGAATCGCAAAGGCGAGTTCAACGTGCCCGTAGGCGCGTACAAGAATCCGCGGATCTTGAACGAAGGCGCGCTTCAGGCGGCAAGCGAGGCGCTTCGCGGCGCTGTTCTCAGGTGTGCATCGTTCGAAACGCTTCTCGAGGACGCCAAGCCCGGCGACTTCATTTACTTCGACCCCCCGTATGAGCCACTGTCCCCAACTGCGAGCTTCACCACGTACGCGCGTGACGGCTTCGCCCGAGAAGATCAAATGCGGCTGCGAGACGTCTACAAAGCTCTCGATCGACGAGGCTGTAAGCTCATGCTTTCGAATAGCGATGTCCCCTTCATTCGAAAGCTGTATGCGGACTTCAACGTCGACACCGTCGCCGCACCTCGCGCGATCAACTGCGATGCGACGAAGCGAGGCAAAGTGAGCGAGGTCGTCGTTCGGAACTACGGCTGACGGGAGGCAGACGCTGAGTGCCCGCAGGTCGCGGGCTTGATTGTCATTGCTCCCTGCGTCGCTGGGGGACACGATGGAGCTCGCTTGTCGCCACCGCTGCGGCCAGTCGTCGCGTATAGCTCGGCACGGAGGTAGCGATGATGTGATCGGAGTTCTCCATCTGCCGGCGGCTATACTCCACAGGCGGACTCAGGATGAGCTCCGTGCGTGGACTGGTATCCGCCAAATCAGCAAGCACGCGCTGACCGCTCTCGTAGTAGCGAGCGAATTGGGGCTTCGACAACATCCCCTCCGCCTGCGGTGAATTCCCGACGTAGAAATCGAATCCAAGCTCGTCGGCCATGTCCATCATGGTCTGAAGTGCGCCTCGGCTCTGAGCGGACAAACGCCAACCGCGCCTCGCGGTCTTTCTGACGTGCTGGGCGGCGTCGCGGGCAACACGCCTGGGATTGGCCCTCTCGATGGGGCTGTAGCCGCGAGGAGTAAACGGCAGGCGGCGCTCGCGGGCACGCCAAGGATAGGCGAGCAGCTCCGTGACGGTCTTGTCCTGACTGTAGACGGGAACGTGGAGAGCCAAGAAAATGTGTCTCAACTGCCGGCGATCCGGCGACCAGGACGCTCGTAGACGCTCCCAGAAGCCCCAGGGCAGGGGGACGCGGGCAACCAGCGGCAACTGCATGTTGCGTCTCCACACATCGTGGACCTGGATCAGGATCACGCGCTTGGGAACGCCATGCCGTTCTATGTAGGTCTCTAGCTGCCACGCCGAGTTGATGATCGCTGCATTGCCGAGGCTGCAGAAGTTCAACGAATGCGAACCGAGCTCCGCATCAAGCACATCGGGATCCACGCCATGGCGACAACTGCTGTCGCCCAAGATCAAGGTATCGACGGGTCGATCGAGGTCCATCAAACGGCGCCACTGCTCGTGAAACGCTCCATAGGTCGGGTTGTCGAGGCCAGGGTACGTCTGAAAGAGTAGCTTGACCGAGGCGTTCAGCATGACGCCACTGAGCAGCATGATCACCACGGTCAGCCCGAGCAAGCGAGGCGACGTGGGGTGGATCCGCTCTACAGGAAGGATGTCTCGCTCTTGTTCGCTCATGCCAGTCGGTGGTTCGCTATCTTGCTAGAACTGAAAGTAAATGAACTCCATCGATTCGTGCACGCCAAAGATGATGATCCCGCAGAAGAGAAAGCAGTAGATCGCAATCCGAATCGGCGTAGGCAAGCCGCACACTGCCAACAGGTCACCGGTCCGGTACTGGAGTAGCTGAACCGCAGCCAGAGGCCAGGCGAAGAAGAACAAGTTGTACAGCAGCTCGACTCCCGTCCGGCCCAGGCCCTGATGCATGTTGCTGAGGAAGTAGAGAATCTGACTTGCACTTTGCGCGCGAAACATCAGCCAACCAAACACGGTCAGCAGGAACATGAGCGCCATCATTCCAACTACGCGCAAACGGGCAACGCCGCTGCGCCATGGGTTGGCGTCGATGGGATTGGGATCCAACCAGCGGTAGATCACGAGTAGCGCGCCGTGATAGCCGCCCCAGATCACGAAGTTCCAGGCCGCGCCATGCCACAATCCCCCTAGGAGCATGGTCACGGCGAGGTTTCGCAGGGTGCGCGCCTTGCCGCCGCGGTTTCCACCCATCGGGATGTAGAGGTAATCCCGCAGCCACGATGAGAAAGACACGTGCCAGCGGCGCCAGAAGTCGCTCGGATTGATTGCGAAGTATGGCAGCCTGAAGTTCACCATGAGCTCGAAGCCCATGAGCTTCGCCAGCCCGCGCGCGATGTCGGTATAGCCAGAAAAGTCGCCATAGATCTGCACCGTGAATGCCAGGAGCGCGACCACCAGCTCCAGCCCCTGGTAGTTGGCCTGCTCGGCGAAGACCGGATTGACGATCAGCGCCATCCGGTCGGCAATGACAACCTTCTTGAAATAGCCCCAGAGAATCAGCCAGAGTCCGGCAGCCAGCTGGTCACGATCGATCCGACGTGGTCGCTCGATCTGAGGCAGCAGAGTCCGCGCTCGTTCGATCGGCCCCGCCACGAGTTGTGGAAAAAACGACACGAAGAGAGCGAAGTCCAGCAAGCTCTCTGTCGGCGCGAGCTTTCCCCGGTAGATGTCTATCGTGTAACTCATCGTCTGGAACGTGTAGAAGGAGATGCCCACCGGCAGGAGAATCCCCAAGGTGAGGGGATCGGGATCCAGACCGACTAGCCGTAAGACCTCCGCTAGGCTCCGGGCGAAAAAGTCGTAGTACTTGAAGAAACCGAGAATACCGAGGTTGGCGCAGACTGAAATGGTCAAGAGCAACTTGCGGCGATGCGCGTCTTTCGCACGGTAGAGGGCCTTGCCCACGGTGAAGTCGATCAGCGTCGAGACGGCCAGGAGTCCGAGAAAACGCCAGTCCCAGTAGCCGTAGAAAACGTAGCTCGCCACCAGCAGCAGGAGGTTCTGTGCCCGCGTCCTGCGTCCGAGCGAGAGATAGAGGGCGTAAGTCAGCAGGAAGAAGCCGACGAAGACGAACGAGTTGAAGAGCACGGGACGGACTGCCTTGGTCTAGTTCGGGGGCCACATGCTTCGCAGACGCTTCGAGCGACGCTACCACGGTGTCCCCCGGTGGCAACCGACCGGCGGCTGGGCTGCTCCACCAGGTCCAACGCCCGCGGCTCGAGCGACGGTCGCGGTGGAGCCGAGAGCCCTCAGCGATGAGACGGCCGTCCCGCCGCCCGCTGCTCGTCGAGGGAGTACGGACAGTGGCGGCATCCTGACCCGCAGCACGTTCCCCTGGCTCGAAGCGCCGCAGCCGTCATCACGAAAAGGCCCGTGTTGGGGTCCAGGTAGCCATCATCACCACGCTCGACGGCGTCCCGGTGGGCGCGGATGATTTTCACCAATAGCGTATCTGACACGGCCGCAATCTGGGTCCGGCGGCAGATTTCGCAAGCCGTTTGCTCGAGGGATCAGTCCAAGCTGATCCGTGACGCCCGAATGAATTCTGCGGTCGCCGGATGCTCGCTGCGCATTAGCTCCTCCGGCGTCCCCGTCGCTACGATCTCCCCTTGGTGCAGGAAGCTCAGGTAGTTCGCGATGCGCATGACCGAGGCCATGTCGTGGCTAATCACGATCGAGGTCACGCCAAACATCTTCTCGGCTTCGATGATCAGCTCGTCGACCATCTCGGTCGTGATAGGGTCCAAGCCGGTGGTCGGCTCATCATAAATCAGAATCTCGCTCTCGAGGATCATCGCCCGCGCAACGGCAACTCGCTTCTGCATGCCGCCGGAAAGCTGGGCGGGAAGCTGCTGTGCAGCCGCCTCCACCCCAAAGGCAGCCAAGCGATCCATCACGCGGCTACGAATCTCGTCGCGTGCTAAGTTAGTGTGTTCTCGCAAAGGGAACGCAACGTTGTCGAATACCGTCATCGAATCGAAGAGCGCAGACATCTGGAAGACCATGCCGAAGGTGCGTCGCACGGCCGCGAGCTGCAGGCCCTCGAGCCGCGCCATGTCGATACCGTTGACGATGAGTCGGCCAGAATCCGGCTTTTCGAGCCTGATCAACTGACGCATCAGGACAGTCTTGCCGGAGCCTGACGGCCCAATGATCAGGTTCGTCTTCCCGCGATGAATATCGAGCGAAACCCCCTTGAGCACGTGATGATCGCCGTAGCTCTTGTGCAAGTCGCGAATCCGGACGTGAATCGGATCGTCCTTCGTTTGCGGTGGCAGTGAAGCCCGCTTCAAATGGAGCCCATTTCGCCGAAAGAGCTTCATCAGAAGAACCCTTGCCCGATGACGAGGCTCGTGACGAGATAGTCCAGCATGAGAATCGCGATGGCACTCTGGACGACCGCTCGGTTGGTAGCGCGCCCTACTCCGGCGGCTCCACCTTGGGCGTAGAAGCCTTGCCGGCAGGCGATGAGAGTGACCGCAACGCCGAAGACCATCGCCTTGATCAACCCCTGGGAGAGGTCATCCCAATCGACGAGCCACTTCAGCCGGTCCATGAACACGCCGGGGTCGAGCCCGAGGAGAGCCACAGCCACGAAGAAGGCGCCGAGGACACCGACTACGTTGAAGAGCATCGTGAGGACCGGCACCATCACGAAGCCGGCGACCAGCCGGGGCACGACCAGGTACTGCACGGGGTTGACCGCCATGGTGATCAAAGCGTCAATTTGATTGGTGACGCGCATTGAACCGAGCTCGGTAGTCATGGCGCTCCCGGCGCGGCTCGTGACCATCAGAGCGGCGAATACGGGCCCTACCTCTCTGGCCAGTGCCAAACCGATGACTGCGCCGGTCTGGTTCTCGGCACCGAAGTCGCGAAAACCGTCGACTAGCTGCAACGCAAGCACGCCACCGACGAAAACCGCCGTGAGCGAAACGAGGAAGATTGAACCAATGCCGATGAACTCCATCGCCTCGACGAAGAGCCAGCCGCGGTACGGCGGGCGAATCCCCCAAAACACCGACTCCCAGAGCAGCTTGAAGAGTGCGCTGATTTCGACGAACGGGGATAGGAGCGCCTTGATGAGCCACTCGCCCGCATCGCTGACGGTCGCGCGCAGCTTCGATCTCTTATCCGGAGTCGCGGGCGCGCTGGGCACGGCGTCGGGCACGAGGCTTCATAGCATGGTTACCCTAGGAGCCGTCAGCCATTCAAATAGACCCGGGGTACCCGACGCGACACGTTGGTCAGCACCTCGTACGGAATCGTTCCGGCGGCCAACGCGAGGTCGCGAGCGTCCAAGACAGCGTCCTGCTGCTCGCCGAGCAGCAAGGCCTCGTCCCCGACTGCAACACCCGGGACGCCTGACACGTCCACGGTGGTCAGATCCATCGCAATGTTGCCGACGATCGGACACCGCCTCCCCCCGATCAGAACATGCCCGCGATTCGATGCCGAGCGCAGCAGACCGTCGCCGTAGCCAACCGGAATGGTCGCCAAAAGAGTCTCCTCGCTTGCGCGGAACGACCGTCCGTAGCCGACCGATTCGCCTGCTTGCAGGGTCCGCACGCGAAGAACCTCTGTGCGCCAGCGAAGCGCGGGCCGTAGCGGCGCGTGGATCGTATCGGAGCCGGGGTACCCGTAGAGGGCGAGCCCGGTGCGTACCCAATCGAAATGGGATTCGGGATGCCGGAATACGGCAGCGCTATTGGCGACGTGCAGGACCGACGGCTCGTGTCCGAATCGGCGAACGAGACCTCGCGCTTGCGCAAATCCTGCGAGCTGCTCTGCGACATATTCCGGATCGGCGTCGGCGGTCGAAAGATGCGTCATCAAGCCCGCGATCCGGATCGAAGGAAATCGACGAAGGTCGCGCAGAAAGTTGCTGAGCTCGCCTAGGGGCACCCCAAGTCGGCCCATTCCCGTGTCGACTTTGAGGTGCACGTCGATCGGACGATTCCCAGAAACCTCTTCAAATGCGCTGGCCTCGGATATGTCGTAGAGGACGGGCGTGAGCCCCGCCGCGATGATCTCGCGGTGGGCGCCGCCGTTGATACCGTTGAGAACTAGAATCGCCCGGTTGATGCCGGCTTGCCGAAGCTCGATCCCTTCTTCAGCCAGCGCCACCCCAAAACCATCGACGCCTTCGGCCTGCAGTCGCCGAGCGACCGGAACCACGCCGTGCCCATAGGCGTCCGCCTTCACGACCGCGAGGATTTTGCGCCCCTGGGCCGCGCCCTGCACCACACGAAGGTTGTGCCCGATTGCGTCGAGCAATATTTCGGCACGCGTGGACCGGAGCGAAGCATCCGCGCTCCGCACGCGCGGCCTCGATGGTTTCGACGAATCGGATTGCACGGCTTGGAGCTAACGGTTGGCATCGCCGGCGTCAAGCATTGGCGTCCCAACGCCGGAAGGCTAGGCTCTCGCCTTCATGGCAAGGGCTCGACGATGCAAGACAGGAGGGGGAAGAGGTGTCGAGCCGCGGCACGCGCCCGCCCGCTTCACTGCGACTCTCCTGCACCTTCTCGTTGCGGCGTGCCTGCTGTCCGCGCCTGGCTGTCGGGAACCCAGCGACGAAATCGTCGCCCCCGTTTACGTCACCCCCGCTGACGCGCCACGTCCCGTCGGCGGAACGGCCGTCGAAGCCCTTCGCGTACGCGTCCTTCGCAAGTACCCGCATGACCGAGACGCCTTCACGCAGGGGCTGATCTGGCACGATGGTGTCATGTACGAGAGCACTGGCCAGTACGGGAAATCCTCGCTGCGGAAAGTTCGGCTGGAAGACGGCAAGGTGCTCGCAGAGCGCAAGCTCGATCCGAATCTTTTTGGCGAAGGACTCGCCCTCATCGACGATAGCCTAGTTCAGCTCACCTGGCGTGCCGGCGTTGCTCTCGTGTCGGACTTAGCGACACTCGAGACACGAACGACGCTCCAGTATCGCGGCGAGGGTTGGGGGCTGTGTTTCGACGGGACGGCGCTGGTGATGAGTGACGGTTCCTCGATTCTCGAATTTCGCGATCCGAAGTCGTTGGAGATTCTGCGCGAGGTGAGCGTCATGAAGAACGGGCATCCGGTGCCGAGGCTCAACGAGCTCGAGTGCGTGGGCTCCGAGATTTACGCCAATGTCTGGCAGCGCAACGAAATCCTCCGCGTTGATGCGAAGACCGGGCGCGTCACGGCGAGCATCGATGCAAGCGGCCTGCTGACAGCGGCCGAATCGAGGGCGGCCGATGTGCTCAATGGAATTGCCTATAAAGAAGATTCGAAGACATTTCTCGTCACGGGGAAGCTCTGGCCTCAGCTGTTCGAGGTCGAGCTGGTCCCCCGTTGAGCGCCGTTGTGAACCTCGATCTCCGGCTCCCAGTCGGCGAGCCGCTTGCGCATGATCTCGATCGCTTCGGGATGCTCATCGACCAGCACGAATCCTCTGCCCAGGCGTGCTGCGGCCTCACCGGTCGTCCCGCTTCCAGCGAAGAAGTCGAGGACCGTGTCGCCAGACTCGCTGTGAACCTTGATGATGCGCTCGAGCACTCCTAGCGGCTTCTGTGTCGGGTAGCCGGTCTTCTCTTTGCCATTGGTTGGAACGATGGTGTGCCACCAGACGTCGGTGGGGGTCTTGCCACGGGCTGCTTTCTCTTTCCCAACGAGCCCAGGTGCCATGTAGGGAATGCGGTCCATCTCTTCAAACTCAAAGACGTAGTTCTTCGGGTCGCGCACGTACCAGAGCAAGGTGTCGTGCTTAGCCGGCCACCATCGCTTCGGCCGCCCTCCGAAGTCATAGGCCCAGATGATCTCGTTGCGGAAGCAATCGCGGCCGAAAAGGCGATCGAGTGCCACTTTCACGTAGTGCACTTCGCGGTAGTCCAGGTGCACGAAGAGCGAGCCATCGGCGGTCAGGCAGGGAAGGGCCGCTTCGATTCGACTCAGGAGAAAGGGGACGTATTCGTCGTATTCGTCTTCATAGGCAGGGCTGTCGATGCGCTCGACATCGTAGCGACGCCCAGCAAAGCCTTTTCGCTCACCGTCCTCCGCAGCCCGCACCTGCATCCGCTGACGAGACTGCTTGCGCCCGGTGTTGAAAGGCGGGTCGATGTAGATCAAGCGCGCATGCTCTCGCGGCAAGGTCGCGAGAACTTGCAAATTGTCGCCCTGCACGATGCGCTTCACGCGGCCGAGCCTAGCATCCAGCTGGAACTGCGCCCATCTCCGAAGCCGCTTGCAGCACGCCGAGGGCCGCCCTACTCTCTCGGCCGATGCGCCTCCTGGTCAACGGTGAAGAACGACAAGTCGAGCCCAGCATGACGGTCAAGGAGCTGCTCTTGTCTCTTGGTCTCGCCGACACCTTGGTGGCGGTCGAGCGCAACGAAGAAGTCGTGCCGCGGGCCCAACATGAAAGCACCAAGCTCAGCGAGGGTGACAGGGTCGAGGTCGTTCATTTCGTAGGAGGCGGTTAGGTGTCCGAAGACGTTCTGAAGATCGGCCAGTTCGAGTTTCACTCGCGCCTGTTTACAGGCACGGGCAAGTACCCCGACCTCGACACCGCGAGACGGGCGCTCGAAACGTCGGGTTGCGAAGTCGTCACGGTTGCGGTGCGCCGCGTCGATTTGAAGGCCACCGGATCCGACTCGATCATGACGGTCCTCCGCGATGGCAAGTACACGCTCCTCCCGAACACGGCCGGTTGCTACACCGCCGAGGATGCTGTTCGCACCGCCCGGTTGGCGCGAGAGCTTCTCGACACGCCGCTGATCAAGCTCGAGGTCATCGGCGACGAGAAGACCCTGTTCCCCGATGTCCCGGCAACGCTCGAGGCGGCAAAGACTCTGGTAGACGACGGCTTCACCGTCCTGCCTTACTTCAACGACGACCCGATCGCCGCGCTGCGACTAGAAGAGCTCGGTTGCGCGGCGGTCATGCCGCTTGCCGCACCCATCGGCAGCGGCCTTGGGGTGCGCAACCCCTTCAACATCGAAATCATCGTCAAGCACGCCAGCGTACCCGTGATCGTCGATGCCGGCGTCGGGACAGCCTCGGACGCTGCCATCGCCATGGAGCTCGGCGTTGACGGCGTGCTGATGAATACGGCGATCGCCGGTGCGAAAGACCCGGTGCGGATGGCCCGCGCGATGAAGGCCGGCGTCCAGGCCGGCCGCGACGCGTTCCTTGCGGGCCGGATTCCTCGGAAGCTCTACGCGACCGCATCGAGCCCGCTGCAAGGCGTCATCGGCTCCGATCAGGACGGCCGGTCCTGAGCGTGTTCCGATGAGCGAAGGGCTTCCGCGGATCTGGATCATCACCGACCCGGACCATCGGGAGGGCCCGGTGACTCCGATTCGGCGCGCGCTCGATGGATGCCCGCCCGGCGTGCTCGGCGTGCAACTCCGCGCCCGACAGGCGTCCGATCGGCAACTGGTTCACTGGGGGCGGGAGCTTCGCCAGCTTACCGGGGACACGGGCGCCATCTTGACGGTGAACCGACGGCCGGACCTCGCCCAGATCGTCGGCGCCGATGGTGTTCATCTGCCGGAACGCGGCCTCCCTCCGATCGAAATCCGACGGCATTGGCCTTTCCTGCGCATCGTCGGCGTCTCGCGGCACGATCGGAGGGGCCTCGAGGCCGCGGAACGAGAACAGGCGAGCTATGCCTTCCTCAGCCCCGTGTTTCACGTCCCCGGGAAGGCGCCTCCCATCGGACTCAACGGGTTTGGAAGAGCGATCGCCGATGTCGGGATCCCGACATATGCCCTCGGCGGCATTGGTCCGGAGGATTTGCGGCCCTTGCTCCGTGTCGGTGCGTTTGGGGTCGGCATCCGGCGAGCGATATATACGACCGAGCGTCCCTACGAAGCCTTGCAGCGCTTCCTCGGCGAGCTTGACAAGAGTGTCTCGAGCGGCGAATAGGCAGCTTCATGGGGGTGATTCGCAAAGGGCTTGGAGTCCTTTCTTGGTTGGGCGCGATTCTCATCGTCATCGCCTTGCTCCTGAAAGCGCTCTTTTTCGACATGGCCGAAGTCGGACACAACGGGATGGCGCCGACTTTGCTCCGAGGGGAGCGTGTTCTCATCCACAAGCGAACGAGCCCAGAGCTCGGCGCGATCGCGGTCTGCCAGCATCCGACCGAGGTCGGATGGGTCGTCGCGCGGGTCACGGCAACGGAGGGAATGACGATCAGCTCGGCCGGCACCAAGCTCCTGATCGACGGCAAGCCGCTGGACTTCGACAGCCGCGGCGGCACTTCGTTCTACAACGGTGACACCGACCGGACGGTGCAGCTGACCTGGGGAGACGAGTACCTTGGAGCCAGTTCCCACAGGATCTTTCTGGGGGAGAATCGGCAGCACCACCGACCCAACTCGAACTCGGCCCACAAGCACCAAGAAGGCAGAACTCGGCACCGGCAAAGGAGGGGGCGGAACTCGGCGCTGCCAGCGAGACCGGCGGCATGAGGCAAAGCGGAGAGGAAAGAGTGGAAAGCGGAGAGCAGAAAACGGAAGGCTGAAAACGTGCTGCGGGTGCCGTGTCATCCGCTTTCAGCTTTCGGCTTTCCCTTTTGAGATAAAGCGGCCGAGGAGGCCCAAGGCTCCAACCCAGATCCTCCCCGGCCTGGCATCCCCCGGGCGGCTCGCTCCGCGCGCCCGGCGGGGG
>Ga0209536_100013857_pt1 | contig 11603 bp, 14 predicted proteins | sample DeeMarSeWOR28_12_FD_187461 | JGI IMG/M metagenome (GOLD analysis project Ga0209536, IMG submission 187461) | Marine sediment microbial communities from White Oak River estuary, North Carolina - WOR-2-8_12 (SPAdes) (version 2) | ecosystem: Environmental > Aquatic > Marine > Intertidal zone >... | reverse complement strand
TTTCTTCCTATCCTCCTTCTTCTTGTTTATAGTGGAGTAATATTCCTTGAAAAAGGTGACGAAACACAGGGATTTCAATCATTTTTTAAACTCATACCCTATACACTAGGATTAAATGTATTAGCCATGTTTACCGGTTTTTATGTACCTGGGGTTTTTGGACTGTCTAAGAAAAATAAATTTACTATCGCAGTTGAGGTCGGACTTCAAAACAGTACCCTAGCTATATATGTTGCCGGAACCCTGTTAAATAATTATAACATAGCACTGGTAGCTGTGGTTTATGGTTCTTTTTCGTTTTTTACTACCTGGCTTTTTGGGTATCTGGCAAAGAGGTTTTTATAAGAGTTATTACGCATAATTGCTCTTCTCTAAACCACTCTAAAATTGATGTTCCAGGCTTTCTTCCAGATAAGGATGATTTTTAGGGATCAGGGGAGCCCTGCTCAAGAAGTATCCTACCACCCCAGCAAACAATCCAGCATAACCAAGGAAGGTTCCGATTTCAATAAAGCCAAAAACAGGAGATCTACTTGTGCCAGGCATTATTTCCAGATTAATAAACGAATTAAGAATTTCCCTTAAAGAGAAATAAAAATCTTATTTAAAATAAGTATAAGCTAAATAGATTTATCTGAACAACTTGATAAATCCGTGTTGTTTATAAGTACTTGTTCCATCAACCGGATGTACAACAAAATAATATGTGGAAGGAGGTAATTCCTGACCGGCCATATTCCTTCCATCCCAGATAATAGTTGGTGATTCTGCGCGGTAGACCAGCATCCCTGTTTTGCTGTAAATTTTAATTGAATATACAGTCAAACCATTTGTTGCTACTATGAAATAATCGTTGATATTATCTCCGTTGGGTGAAAATACATTGGGTAAAAATAAGGTGTCTCTTATCTCAACAATTCTTTCCATGGATGCTGAACATCCAAGCGGATTTGCAATATCAAAATGCACATTGTATGTTCCTTCCTCCTGGAATGTATGGATAACAATACGGGTGTTGGCAGTATCGCCATCGTCAAAATCCCAATGATAAGTATATTCAATAGTATCCGTCAACTGGTTTACATTTCGAAATACAACACTGAAAGATCCTGTTTCAATACTGTCAGAAAAGTTGAAAAAAGGTGAAGGAGTGGAATAAACCGATATGTAGTTATATCTTGAAATAGTGGTATTGTTATTTATTGTAACCGAAACCGTATACAGCCCTGGAGAATCATACAGAACTGTCTGTGAAGTCTTTCCTGAAGCTGTCTGACCATTCCCAAAATCCCAGTCAAAAGTTAATATGGTATCCGAACCAGGAAGAGGAATGTAATTAAATGTTACCAGAAGTGAATCGCAGCCTGAAGTTGTCTCAGCATAAAACGGAATACCCTGCGAATAGCCGGAAACACAGATAAAGATTGAAGTAAATAAAGTGATTATCCGTTGGAACTTCATTAATAGGCTGTTTCGCTGATAAATATATTAAAATTGGAAGGAATGTCAGTTATATATTCAGGGTTAATTTGTTAACAATCCTGAACTGGCTGAAGAATTCCAATTTAAATACCCTTATTAATTTGAAGCTGACTTATACTAAGTTATGAAAAATGATCTACTAATTTTCCCAGGTATTTTTTAATGAAAAAACTTTTCAAAAATTTATTCACACCCTTCCAGGAATATTTGGCTATCAATCAAGATGATACATTTAATGCTGGATAGGTGCTCCTGATTAATTCCATCCTAAGATTCGACAGGCTTTAATCTTCATCCATATTTAACTATTTTTACACAGTATTTAGAAAGATTCTATATAATGAAGCAGTATTTAGACCTTCTCGATCATGTCCTGGATAATGGAATTAAAAAAGCTGACCGCACCGGAACTGGCACCATGAGTATTTTTGGCTATCAGATGCGATTTAATCTAGAGGATGGATTTCCTTTAATGACAACAAAAAAACTGCATCTAAAATCCATCATTCATGAACTATTATGGTTTTTAAAAGGAGATAGCAATATTCAGTATCTACATGATAACCAGGTTACAATCTGGGATGAGTGGGCGGATAAAAATGGAGACCTGGGACCGATCTACGGTTATCAATGGAGAAGTTGGCCATCGTCTGATGGCAAGTATATCGACCAGATCAGTATGGTTGTCGATTCCATTCAGAATGATCCTGATTCCCGGCGACATATTGTTAGCGCCTGGAATGTAGGCGAACTGGAAAACATGGCACTTCCACCCTGTCATATTCTGTTTCAGTTTTACGTGGCCGATGGAAAATTATCCTGTCATTTATATCAGCGTAGTGCAGATATTTTTCTTGGGGTTCCATTCAATATAGCATCTTATTCATTGCTTCTTATGATGATGGCCCAGGTGACCGGAATGAAGCCTTATGAATTCATTCATACCCTGGGTGATGCTCACATCTATACCAATCATCTGGACCAGGTTAGGATTCAGCTTTCCAGGGAACCCAGGAAGCTTCCGGTGATGAAATTGAATGAAAATATTAATAACATTTTTGAATTCAGGTATGAGGATTTTGTGTTGTCGGAATATGATCCGCATCCGCACATAAAAGGGAAGATTGCTGTGTAGAATTGGAAAAATCATTTGTTGTCCTTTGTGCAATGACTCTTATTAAAAATTACACAAAGCACCATAAAGTCAACCTACTCCGCCATCCGCCAGAAGGCGGACAAGGTATAGCGGATTCGGCCTTCGTCCGCGGTGTCGGCTGATAAAAAATACACAAAGGGCCACAAAGATAAATAATACAACATATAACTTTTAAATTCCACATGAGTATTTCCATTATAGTTGCCATTGCTGAAAACAATGCCATTGGGAAAAACAATGAACTCCTGTGGCATATTTCCGAGGATTTGAAAAGATTCAAAAGATTAACTATTGGACACAAGGTGATAATGGGGAAAAACACGTTCTTATCATTACCAAACAGGCCCTTGCCTGATCGCACCAATATCGTAATCAGCGATGACCCCAATGATCGGTTTGAAGGATGTGAGATGGCTTATTCCATATCTGAAGCGATGGAAATGTGTCATCCGGAAGAAGAGTGGTTCGTAATTGGTGGTGGAATGATATACAGACAATTCCTGGAATATGCCAGTAAGCTTTACCTGACACAGGTATTCAAAACATTTGATGCGGATACTTTCTTTCCTGATATTAATTATGATGAATGGGAGGTGATCGAAAGAGAAACACACCCCCCTGATGATAAGAATGATTTTGCCTATGCATTTATTACCTACCAGAGGAAAAAATAATAATTTAATATTTGGATTATTGGAGTAGTAGAATCTTTAAGTCTCCTTTGTAGCCCTCCGTGATTTTTTCATCATCCGACTTCGTCGGACGTAGCCGACTATACCGGTCGAAGTCCGAAGCTTCAGCGTAGGATAACTTTGTGTAACTTTGTGTAATAACTCTTAATACACACAAATAATACCACAAAGAATTGGGAATTTTAATGTTTTAAACTAAATGGATATAGCCAGTGGATACAAAAGAAATCGATATAATGAATGTTATAAATGTCGAAATAAAAGCATATTGCAATGATCCCAACTTTGTAAGGGATCAATTGAAGAGCCTGGGAGCTGATTTTGAAGGTACAGATCATCAAATAGATACTTATTTCATAACAAACCGGGGCCGGTTAAAATTACGGGAAGGGAATATAGAAAATAACCTGATCTATTATTATCGTGATGATCAGGTCGGGCCCAAAGTAAGTGACTGTATTATATGCACAACTGATAAAAATACCGGTTTAAAAGAAATTCTATCAAAGGCCTTAGGTTTGCTTGTTGTTGTTGATAAGATACGTGAAATATATTATATAGAGAACATTAAAATCCACATTGATCAGGTAAAAGATATTGGGAATTTTGTGGAAATTGAGGCTACTGATAGAGAAGGTGAATTTGAAGAAAAGGAATTACATGCCCAGTGTTCAGAACTTATGAATAAATTCAGGATCAGGGAAGTCGATCTGATACCTCTTTCATACAGTGACATGATTCAGCAAGCAAGTAACGGCAAACAGCAATCTATTTAGTACATTTTCTGAAAACAATGATCAACAAAATTATTTCCGGTGGACAGACGGGAGTGGATCAGGGAGCTCTTGATTTTGCACTGGAAACCAACATTCAATCAGGGGGCTGGTGTCCGAAAGGAAGGATTTGTGAAACAGGCCAGATCCCTGAAAAATACCCCGTTACAGAAGTAGAATCGGACCATTATAATTTACGTACGAGGTTAAATGTTGAATCAGCTGATGGGACACTTTTAATCATCAAAGATGAATACCTGGATGAAGGAACCAGGCTGACAAAGGAGCTTTGTGAAAAGATGAAAAAACCTTTGAAAATCATTGATGCATTGCATGTTGGCCACAATATGGATGCAACAAAAGATGAATTCAGGAAATGGATTAAGAAGAATTCCATAAAAACATTAAATGTTGCCGGTAACCGGGAGAGTAATAGTCCGGGTATACATAATCAGACCATTCAGATCTTGCATACTTTGTTATATAATGAATAGAAGAGCTATAACACAAAGAACTACTAAGAAAGAATCTTTGAGTGGCTTTGTGTATTCTTTGTGGCTCTTTGTGCTATCTTTCCTTATATACCTAAATTAGGATTACTTAAAAAAATGATTTATTTTCATCATTGTTAAATTGATAACTAAAATTCCCTTAAATGAAAACACTAACCTTGATTCTTTCTGTTTTTCTACTTGCATCATTTTCCCTGTCAGCTCAGGCCGACCGCATTGTTGGATTCTGGCTTTCAGAAGATGAAGATGCTCAAATAAAGATCTTCAAAGCTACCAATGGCAAATACTATGGCAAAATAGTCTGGCTCGACGAACCTTTAGAAGATGATGGAGTAACTCCCAAGGTAGATGATGAAAATCCGGATGTTTCATTACAGGATAGACCCATTATGGGTTTACAGTTACTCAATGCCTTTCAATATGATTCGAAAGATAAAGAGTGGGAAGGGGGAACCATATACGACCCGGATAATGGTAAAACCTACTCATGCTACATGTGGTTTGATGAGGATCCTAATAAACTGAACATCAAAGGTTTTGTAATGGGGATGCGATTTGTCGGAAGGAGAACTATCTGGACAAAAGAAACCAAGCAAAGATAAATATATCCTTGTCCATTTTCGAACAGCCCTGTAACGTTTTCGTTCACTTTCTGCAGGCAAAATAAATTAATTACCTCTACAACAGGCTGTTTTTGAACACATTATGTGCCTTGGCACAATTTGTGCTAAACTTTTTATGTCTTTTTTTTAAATAAAAAAACAACAAAAGCAGTCTTGAAGAAAATCATTGCAATAGGGATCGCAGCCGGAATATTTACTGCAGTATTATCTGCCAATCCTTTAATGGATGGTGATTTAGATAACAAATTATCAAAAATAGACCGTCTTGTTGCAAGTGAAATTATAATTGAAGAGGAAATCGAACTGGAAGGCTGGATGATGGATGTTGGATTTGATATTACTTCACAGGATGAGGAAGAGAAGCTGGAAGATTGGATGTTGGATCCCGATGCCTTTACAGTTGAAGAAAGTCAAACAACTGGAAACAATCAATCAGGAGTAGAAGATTGGATGATTAACGGAGCGCTTGATAACCAGACTTCAGAACAGGAGCTGGTTCTTGAAAATTGGATGTTTATCTTTTCTTAGATAACTTCATAGGTTTAGTGGTTAATAATTATTCAGGAAAACCCGCCATCTGGCGGGTTTTTTCCTTCATCTAAAATTCACCGCATTTTACGGGTTTAAAATAGTCATTGACCGATAAGGTTTATATAATTAATAAAATGATGGTTATCTTCATTTCCCTTGAAGCATTACCTTTATAATTCAACCCATAAAAATTTTCAAAAATGGCTCATTTAAGTACAATTCAGGCTTTCCTGGAACCTAAGGAGATAGCATTTTGTGGTGTCTCAAGAAATAAAAAGAAATTTGGAAGAGTAGTGTATGATTCACTTAAAGAGAAAGGATTTAATGTCTTTCCTGTTAATCCAAACGCAGATGAGATTGATGGTGAGAAGTGTTTTCATGACGTATCAGAACTACCGGATTCCGTAAAAAAGATGTTCATCGTTACACCCAAAGATCAAACAAAAGATCTGATAGAAAAAGCTAGTGAAAAAGGCATTGATATGATCTGGATCCAACAATCATCGGAAACTCCGGAATCAATAGAGCTTGCTGAACAGAAAAATATCGACCTGATATATAAAGAGTGTATCATGAAGTTTGCTGAACCAGTTACCGGTGTACATAAATTCCACAGGGTCATTAGCAAGCTGTTTGGAACCTATCCAAAATAAAATTCAAATAACACATACATAATGAAACAACTAAAAATACCTGTCATTTATGCATTGGTCATAATGATATCTGTAACCGGTTGTATTTTCGATCTGGTCAATACAGTCCAGGGAAATGGGAATGTTGTTACCGACAAAAGACACACTGAACCATTTACAAGATTAAAAGCCGGAGCCGGATTGAAAGTCTATATCACTCAGGGAGAGGAAGAATCAATTAAAGTTATAGCAGATGAGAATCTTATGGAGGTGATTGTGACTGAATGTTCTGATGGCACACTTAAGGTCTATGCTAAAGCCAATATCCGTAATGCAAAATCAAAAGAGGTCCATATTGTTTATTCCGACATGGATGTTCTCAGTGTTTCAAGTGCTTGCCACCTGAAGGGTGAAAATAAAATGGTCACAGATGAGATTGAAATCAATACAAGCAATGGTGGAGATTTGGAACTTGAGATTGATGCCCAGATGATTGATATGAATGTAAGCAGTGGTGGTAAAGCATGGTTAAAGGGAAATACAGAAAAGCTTGTTGCAGATGCAAGTAGTGGAGGCATACTTAGAGCCCGTGAACTGATCACTCAGGATGCAAATGTTTCCGCATCCAGTGGTGGAAATGCAAGAATTTATATTGAAGGGAAAGCAGATTTGAGGGCAAGCAGTGGTGGAAATATCCGTTATTCAGGTAAGGCATCAATTAAAAACATAAGTTCATCTTCGGGAGGAAATATACACCGGGATTGATCAAAAGAAAAATCCCATTCTGAAATCCATAAAATCAGCATCCTGACCATGTGCCTTGATATTAATCCCGGCATACATGTGATCTGAGATTTTAAAATTTATGCCATAGCGCTGATACATGAAATTTTTTGCTTTTGCGGGTGAATACAGGTAAAAGCCGAATTGTTGATAAAATATAAATCTGCCAAAAAGCCAATCCACACCCACAAGGGCCCCAATCCTGTTATGATCGATATAATTACCTGACGAATCAATAGCATTATCCTCCCTGATTTTTTGTCGTACCGACCTGTCACACACCCACTCAATACCACCAGATAATGCAGCTAACCTTCCAATTACGCGACTATACCCGAGTGAAAGACCATATACCGGATATCTTTTGTCTTTACCATGAGCTATTGCTTTTGCTGAAAAAAAAGTAACTACATCAAATCTGTTTTTCCTGGGATTCAGTACCACATCCGGATCCTTGTCTCTCTCCTCAAACCTTGTAGGACGAAGACTATAGTCCACACCAGCTGAAACAGAGGGATAGTTTATTCCCAGGTTCGGTTCTGTATAACCACCATTTGAGATGTGTAAGTAATTTCCGGAAATTCTAAAGTTTAATCTGTCTGTAGCCCTGTAATTAATTCCCACATTCACCATTGCCAGAAAACTCAACGGAGCACTGAAAAACAGGTTATTGGGATTGGTTTCCTCATCAAACACCTTAGTCATATATGAAGGCCCTATTCCAAAACGAATCGAAAAATTCAAAGGTTTATGTCCCCTTATAAAAGGTTCAATAAACGGGTAAACAGTAATCGCACTCCCAAGGACATCAGGCATTGCAAAATTGGAGTACATGAGTGAAATTCCGGTACGGGGATAACAATAACAGTAAATCCAGAGTCCCCTTTTGCGTAAATGCCAGTTAAAATCCATTTCAATGCTCCATGGATTAGAACTTGAAACCTCATCTGTCAATTTTGGTGAATGCTGAATGATGTCACTATAATGATATCGTAACCCTATAATAAACAATGATGATTCCAGGTCTTCTTCCTGGCTGTAAGAAGAAATTGTAAAGAAAAGACAGAGGAATGGCAGAATATATTTCATATTGTAAAGTTGACTAATAACAGTGAATCCAGGTCACTATTTTTGCATTACTCACTATAAATTTATAGAACTGAGTTGTATCAAACAAGCCCAAATGATGTTCCATGTAAGATATAAAACATAAAATAGTGTTAAATTCAAGGGAATGTAACCTTAATTTTAATGATATCAAGTATTTTGCATTTTTATTCGTATATCAAAATAATTTAAACAGTAAAATATAAGGCATTATGAAAAATCTGGTTCTTACATTCTTCTCAATTTTTTTATTGAGTTTCGTTATTTCCGGTCAATCCCTGAATTCAGGAGACAAAGTCCCTGATTTCACAGCCATTGATGATCAGGGAGATTCATGGACCTTATCTGATCATCTGAGGAACGATTACATCATCTTTTATTTTTATCCTGCTGCTTTTACCGGCGGATGTACAAAACAAGCATGTTCTTATCGAGATGAAGCAGATAGTTTCGAAAAAATAAATGCAATGGTTGTCGGGATTAGTGGCGATGAATATGAGAACCTGACCATGTTTAAAAAACATCATAACCTGAATTTCACACTTTTATCAGATCCGGATGGTAATATTGCAAAAATTTTTGGCGTTCCCTTTAATGAAGGAAGTACGATAGAAAAAGAGATTGATAACCAGACCTATCAGTTGAACCGGGGTGTTACTGCTTCCCGCTGGACCTTCGTGGTTGATAGCCGGAACACGCTTATTTATAAAAACAAAAATGTGGATGCCGCCAATGACAGTCAAAGCGTATACAAGTTCATTTCAACCCACCAATCACGGAAAAGTTGTGTGAAAAGGTAAATAGGTTTATCTGCTTTGTGATCCTTTGGTTTATCTTTGTGACACTTCCCGCCCGACTATAAGCCCGATCAATCGATTTTAGCGGGAACGATCTTCCGCCTGTATTACCCGGTTGGAGGGGCAGCTGTTCGGACAGGTGTGCAACAGCTCTTAAAATTCCACTAAGTGACACAAAGTGTCCACGAAGTTGTACAAAGTCTTATTTAAACTATAAAAATCCGAAGATTCTTCCTTCCAATATATTGTTTATTCATGGTTGTTAATTGCTTATTTTAGTCGAATTTTTATAACTTTAAACCATATTGTCGATTAACCCAAAAACCATGGAATCAATATCCATTGCAGAAACTCATAAAACCCCGGCAATATTATCTGATTTTGAAAAGGGGATTATTGAAATAAAAGGGAAATCCAATCCTGAAAATTCTATTGAGTTTTTCAGACCACTAGTTAATTGGGCAGTTGAGTATGCCAAGAATCCGCAAGAAAAGACTACTGTTAATATTAATCTCGAACATTTTAATACCAGTACTTCAAAATGCATCCTTGACGTTTTTAAGAAGCTTGAGCCCATTCTCCTAATCAATAAAGAAGTCACCGTTAACTGGCATTACGATCATGATGATGAGGACTTATTGGAAGCCGGCGAAACTTTCCAGGCATTCACCGAATTACCCTTTAATTTAATTCCTGTAAAACATTAAAATTGAGAGCCGAAAGCAGAAATCTCTTGATTCAATAATCTCATATTCTAAATCGTCCTTTTTTTTCTTTCTAAGTTTTTTATCATCATCCTGTTTATACTCGGTAGGCCTGAGATATAAATATCAATACCCTGGAATATCCTATTATATGAATGCGTTGTGTGATTGAAATTACTAAAATATTGATTTGGTGCAATTTAGAGTTTCCGCCTTCGCTGCACTTCGTCGGACATGTTGGAGATTTTGTGGCATATTCTTTTTTTCATTTTTGCCACTAAAACACCAAAACACCAAATTCTACCAAAAAAATATCTAAAGCTTTGTTAATCAATTAATTAGTTTTATGGTTTTAAAATAGATTTTAATTCACTCATTACCTTGAATTTCTAATCGCACAACACGTTATTATATGAGTTTATATCTATTATTTATTATGACTTTCCGGGTTATAAATCGAGTCTTCAACAATAGCCTGATTTATTCGCCGCAAAAAACCAGTTGTCTATAAATCCGTATAACTTTAATTAACTAATTGTTTTTTTTAATATCTTGTAAACAAGTTATTTAACCTCAATATTTTATGAATAAGGTTTTTGGCTTTTTTTTGATCTTAATAGTGCCATTATGTGGTTTTTCCCAGGCACAATTAAGCCTGTCCCAACCCAGGCTGACACTTTCAGATAAAAAACTGACAATTGAATATGACATCGTTAATTCAGAATCTTCAGATATTTTTATGGTCTGGGTGGAGATAGTTGATTCCAGGGGTAATCATATTAATGCAATTTCCTTATCAGGTGACTTTGGTGCGGAGATTAAGGGAGGAATGGATAAAAGAATCATCTGGGACATGGGAAAGGATAATATTCAGATAAATGAGGAGATTTCTGTTGAGGTAAAAGCAGAGAAGCAAATACCTCCGGAAAAAATTACTGAATCTAAACCAGAAAAAGCCACTGAAAAATCTGTCAAAACAATTACCAAAACCAATATGGTCCTTTCTTCATTAGTATTACCCGGTTGGGGACAATCAAAAATTACCAAAAGAAAGCCCTATTGGCTCATGGGTGTGGCTAGCTATGGTTGTCTGGTTGCTTCAGTAAGCCTGAACAGAAAAGCCTCAGCAACCTATGACGATTATTTAAACTCAACAAATATAACCGAAAGCGATGAACTTTATAATCTGGCTGTAGAACAAAGTAATGCTTCAAAATTTTTTGGTTATACAGCATTTAGTATCTGGGCTGCCAACATGATCTGGGTAATGGTATCACATCCTCCTTCAGATAATGCAACAGTAACAAACAAAAAATTCAGCATTGAACCTTCCATGGATCCCAATTCAGGAACCACAATGTTCACTTTCAGGTATAGGTTTTAATTAAATAATCGACTAATGGAAAAAAAGATTTTCATATTACTTCTGATCACCACAATGACAGTACTACCTGGATTTACTCAGACTTTATCCAGTGGAAAATCAACGATTCATGTCAATACAAAAGAGGAAGCTGAAACGGATAACACACCACCCTCCATTTCCATAATTAATCCTGCCTTAACGGTTGATGAAAGCTTCATTGTACACGCAAAAGAGCTGACAGTAATCGGTCAGGTTGAGGATGAGAGTGGAATAAAAACTCTTTTTGTAAATGCAAAACCAACAGAGTTAAGCAATGAAAACATGTTTGCTTCAAGCTTCGAGCTTGAAGAAGGAGAGAATGAATTTATCGTTATTGCAATGGATAATGCAGGCAATTTCAATGAAGTAAAATACAAGATCAATTATGAACCTGAAAAATTAGAAA
>Ga0209536_100013856_pt1 | contig 11603 bp, 5 predicted proteins | sample DeeMarSeWOR28_12_FD_187461 | JGI IMG/M metagenome (GOLD analysis project Ga0209536, IMG submission 187461) | Marine sediment microbial communities from White Oak River estuary, North Carolina - WOR-2-8_12 (SPAdes) (version 2) | ecosystem: Environmental > Aquatic > Marine > Intertidal zone >... | reverse complement strand
GCAGGCTCATATCAAACGAGTCTGACCAAAAACCGCGGGAGTCAGGCTCGTAGGGGCGGGGTCACCCCGCCCTTACCCACAAGTTTTGGCCAGGCTCATATCAAACGGGTCTGACCAAAAACCGTGGGAGCCGGGCTTGTAGGGGCGGGGTCACCCCGCCCTTACCCACAAGTTTTGGCCAGGCTCATATCAAACAAGGTGCACGCGAAATGAGCGAGGGCAAGGCTGTTCATCCAACGGAAGGCGCGGATCTAAGCGTCCAGCACTTGCAGGCCGAGCTGGCGCGGATCGACATCCTGATCCACAGAGAGGTCCGCCGCTGGCAACTGGCCGGCCAGGACCCGACGGATGCCTTTCGCGGCCAGTATGTCTCTGATGCCGACGCCAATATGCTGCTGCTGCGCCCCTTTGGTACAAGTTGGGGCCAACTGGTAGCGCTCGAGGCCGATGAGGAACATGCCTACGTCGATGCCTATACCCAGGCTGCCCAGCGTGCACGGGCCCTGCTCGCGCACGCGCAACAGCAGGGGCAGGAACTGCGACTGGTGCGACTGGCGACCGCTTTTGACCTCGACCAGTTCGAGCTGGACACACTGCTCATCTGCCTGGCCCCCACGCTTGACCTACGCTATGAGCGCCTCTACGGCTACCTGCAGGATGACGTGACCCGCAAGCACCCCAGCGTCAACCTGATCCTCGATCTGCTCTGCGCGCCCGGCGCGGAGCGCATGGAGCGCCTGGCCTACCTGTCGGGGGACAATACCCTGGTCAGAAACCGTTTGCTCGAGCGGGCATCGGCTGGCGGAGACGCACAGCCGACACTCAGCCAACTGCTGTTCCTGGACACATCGATTACGGCCTGGCTCCTGGGCGAATACCAATCCCATACCCGGCTGGGGCAGTACGCGGCCTTGTTCCAGCCACAGGAAAGCGAGGAGGACGCGCTGCTGGCGGGCAACGTGGCTGCGTTTATCATCCCTTCGCTCTCTTTTACGCCTCCTCCCATCATTGCCTTTTACGGGCTGGACCGGACCAGCCAGCAAGCCGCCGCCAGGCTGTGCGCTGCGCACCTCGGTCGCTCGCTTTTGGTCGTCAACCTGGCGGGTGTGATCGAGGACGGCGAGCCCCGCCTGCCCGCCCTCCGACTGGCCCTCCGCGACGCACGTCTCACCGGCGCCATCCCCTACCTCGCCGGCTGGGACGCCTGCCTGACGGACAAGAGCAGCGGCGCGCTGCCTGCAGCCATCCTGCAAGAGATCTGCAACTATCCCGACGTCGTGATCGTGGCCGGCGAGGTCACCTGGCAGCCCCAGGGCATCGAGCGGGAGCGCCCCCTGCTGTGGTTCGAGTTCCCCGTGCCCACGTACAGCCAGCGCTCCGTCCTGTGGCAGCACTTTTTGGGGCAGCCCGTGCTCAGCGACAGCGAGCTCGAACTGCTGGCCGGGCAGTTTGCGCTGACCAGTGGGCAGATCCGCGATGCAGTCTCTTCGGCCAAGGACACCAGCACACAGCAACAGCGGTCGCTGGAAAGCCGGGACCTCTTTGCCGCAGCCCGGACTCACTCCAACCCCAACCTGGCCACCCTGGCGCGCAAGATCGACCCGCGCTACACGTGGGACGACATCGTGCTGCCAGAGGACTCGCTGACCTTGCTGCGCGAGATCGTCAACACCGTGCGAGGACGTCCGCTGGTATTGGAAGAGTGGGGTGTCGGCAAAAAGCTCGTCTCGAGCACAGGGGTCACCGTGCTCTTTGCCGGGCCGCCCGGCACGGGCAAGACGATGGGCGCCGAGGTCATCGCCAACGAGCTAAACCTGGACCTGTACAAGATCGACCTCTCGACGGTGGTCAGCAAGTACATCGGCGAGACAGAAAAGAACCTGGAGCGGATCTTTGCCGAGGCGCAGAGCAGCAACGCGATCCTGTTCTTTGACGAGGCCGACGCGCTGTTTGGCAAGCGCTCGGAGGTCAAGGACGCGCACGACCGCTACGCCAACATCGAGATCAGCTATCTCTTGCAGCGCATGGAGATGTATGACGGGGTGACCATCCTGGCGACAAACCTGCGCGCCAACCTGGACGAGGCGTTCACCCGCCGCCTCCAGTTCTCCGTCAACTTTCCGTTCCCGCAGGAGCAGTACCGCCTGCAGATCTGGGAGACGCTCTTTCCGCCCGACGTTCCCAGCGACCCCCAGATCGATTTCCAGGAACTGGCCAAGCGCTTTCGGTTGGCCGGCGGCAACATCCGCAACATCATCGTCAACGCCGCCTACCTGGCCGCCGCCGACGGCGGGCAGGTCACGATGAAGCACCTGGCCCACAGCACCCGCCGCGAGCTGCAAAAGATGGGGCGCTTGCCACGGGAAGAGGATCTAGAGATCGAGTAGGGCCGATTCAACCAAATCTTAACGATGCGGCGCCCCTGATCTATTGCAATTGAGTTCGTTTTGTGGTATTGTTATAGGGTACACACTTTGTTCACAGTGTGAACGGCTGTACCTATGAGGGTATTGTCGGTGAGCGCTGCCTGGCACGGGGGCCGGACAGCAGAGTGGGGGATCCCAGAAAGGTACACGCATGGCTCAGCCGAGTCAGCCTCCCAGCAACCACAACCTCAGAAACCCCAATAAGGCCAAGGCCCCGATCGTTGTCGAGTCAATCAACGCACAACAGGAACAGCGCGAGGGCATCGTCGAAACCCTGACCCAGACGGTCACGCCCGAGGTGCAAACGCCTCGTGATTCGTTCGATCCATCCGCCATTCTCCGCGCTGGCTCCATCCCTGCCCAGGCAACGATGCTCAAACGCCTCAATGCGGCACAGGGACACGAAGCGGCGGCGCACATTGGGAGCACCCAGGGCAACCGCCATCTCTCCAAGGTCGTATCCACGATCAAGAGCACGCCGAACAAGCCACAGACGAGCCCCGCCCCTTCGATACAGACAAAACTCACCGTCAGCGAGCCAGGCGACCAATACGAGGAAGAAGCCGATCGCGTGGCCGACCAGGTGATGCGTATGGCCGCCCCTCCCCCGCCCCCCGCAGGCGAGGACGAGGAGAACAAGCCGGGGGTGCACCGCTCCGCGCTGGGCCTGCCCCCTCTCGTACAGGCCAGCGCCAACGGTGCGCCTGCCGTCACCCCCGATCTGGAGGCCAGCATCCAGCAGCTCAAGGGCACGGGACATCCCCTGCCCGGCACCGAGCGCACGTTCTTTGAGGAGCGATTGAGTGTCGACCTGAGCAACGTGCGCGTGCATACCGGGCCGGATGCGGCGCAGACCTCGCGCGACCTCAGCGCGCGCGCCTATACCACGGGCTCGGACATTGTCTTTAACGAGGGCGAGTACCGACCCGGTTCTTCAGATGGGCGGCAGTTGCTGGCACACGAGCTGACACACGTGGTTCAGCAGGGAGGCGCGGCGCGACTCAAGCGCGCGCCAGACGGCACGATCCAGCGGAAAGAGGACACGGGCGCGGGCGGGGAAGAGGAAGGCCCCAGCGAGGCGGAAAAGGCCGCCGCCAGAGAAGCAGCCGCAGAGGCCGAAGCCGAAGCGGCGCGCGCCAAGGCCACGGGAGAAGCAGAGACCGCCGCCGCTCAGGGCGAGGCCACCGTCGAGACGCAGGCCGCGCAGGCGCCGCAGGCAGAAGCCGCCGCATCGCAGGCAAAGGGCCCCGTCGACGACAGCGCAACACAGGCGCTTGAGGCAACCGCCGTGCAGGGCGCAGAGGCGGCAAAGGAAACGGCAGCACAGTTTGCCGCGGGCGTCGCAAGTGCAGGCGTCGGCCCGGCCGCCCCGGCAATGCCCGGGCCAGCAGAGGCGGCGGCAGCCAGCCCCAAAGGCACCGGTGGCACAGGCGGCGCACCAGCCCAAGTCCCCGGCAAGGCAGAACCCGGCAGCGGCGCGGACCCCGCCGAGGCGACACAGGCCGCCAAGTCAAAAGTCGAGGGCGCGTTTGCGCAGGCAGAAAGCCCACCGGACAAGGCGCCCGTTTCACAGGCGCAGGATCCCGCGTTCCAGACCGTCAAGGGCAAAACCAAGTCAGAGGCGGAGGAGCAAAAGGCGCACGAAACGGCATCGGGCAAGGCCGCCGAGGCACAGGCCGCCGCCGTTTCGCCCCCCGCCGAGACGCAGAGCAAGGCCGAGGCCAACAAGGTCGGCACGATGGAGCAGACCGAGACGCCCGGCTTTGACGCGGCAGGGTTCAAGGCAGCGCTGATGCAGCGCATCGCCGAACTGGCCCCGTCCTCGATGGAGGGCGCGGACGAGTTCAAGGAGCGCGGCGGCGCGGCGGGCGTCAAAGACTCGATGCAAGGGCAGCTCGACGAGACGAGCCAAGGCACAAAGGGGCCGCTCGAGGAAGCGACCAGCGCCGAGCCCGACACCGGCGCCGTGGAGCCCAAAGAGGTCACCCCGCTCCAGCCTGCCGATCCGGGCACTGCGCCAAGCGCCATCGGCGCCGAGGGAGCGGTTCCCAAGACCAAGGGGCAGGGCGAGGTCGAGGCTCCGCTGCAGGAGAGCAGCCAGGCGCTCGACCAGCAGATGGCGGACGCCGAGATCACCGAAGAGCAGCTTGAAAAGTCAAACGAGCCCGAGTTCACGGGTGCGCTGGAATCCAAGAGGGAAGCACAGGCATCGGTGGCAGAAGCACCGGGGACGTACCGCCAGGCAGAAGGGGAATTGGTCTCGAGTGCTGAAGCCGATGCCGTGGCCACAGCGCAGACCCAGATACAGAGCATGCACGATACGCGCAGCAGTGCGCTGACCCAGGTGCAGAGCCAGCAGGAGCAAACCAAGACCGAGGACGAGCAGAAACGGGCCGAGGTTGCCGAGCACATCCAGGGGATCTATCAGGAGACCGAGAGCAAGGTCAACGAGATCCTGACCAACCTGGACGACGAGGTGAACCGCGAGTTTGACGCGGGCGCCGAGGCGGCGCGGCAGGTCTTTGAGAATTACGTCGACCGCAAGATGGAGGCCTACAAGCAGGACCGCTACGGCGGGTTCTGGGGCTGGGCCAAGTGGGTCAAGGACAAGCTGCTGGGCATGCCGTCAGAGGTCAACGCGTTCTACGCAGAGGGGCGCAACCTCTACCTCTCGGAAATGGATGCCGTGATCGACACCGTGGTGGCAATCATTGGCAAGCGGCTGGCCGAGGCCAAGGCCGAGATCGCGCGCGGCAAGCAGCGCATCCAGGAATACGTGGACAAGCTGCCGGAGGACCTGCAAGAGGTCGGGCAGCAGGCGGCGGACGAGGTACAGAGCAGATTCGACGACCTGGAACAGACGGTCGACGCCAAGCAGAACGAGCTGATCGACACCCTGGCCAACAAGTACCAGGAGAACCTGCAGGCGCTCGACGCGCGGATCGAGGAACTCAAGGCGGCCAACAAGGGCCTGGTCGACCACGTGCTGGACGCCATCGGCGGCGTGATCAAGACCATCCTCGAGCTCAAGGACATGCTGCTCAACGTGCTGGCGCGCGTCGCCGAGGTGGTGATGCAGATCATCAAGGATCCCATTGGCTTCCTGGGGAACCTGATCGCGGGCGTCAAGCAGGGCATCCAGCAGTTCGTGTCCAACATTGGCACGCACCTCAAGAAGGGCTTTATCGCCTGGCTGACCGGGTCGCTGGGCGAGGCGGGGATCACGCTGCCCGAAAAGTTTGACCTGAAGGGCATCTTCCAGTTGGTGATGCAGGTCCTGGGCCTGTCGTTCGACAACATCAAGCAGCGCGTGAGCAACTTGCTGGGCTTTGACCTCTTTGGGATCATTGACAAGATCATCGATCTGGTCAAGATCTACCGCGAGGAGGGATTCGCCGGCCTGCTCAAGTACGGCATCGCGCAGTTGATCGGCGAGGACAAGCTGCAACTGCTGCTGAGCGTGATCGACATATTCAAGGCGCTGATGAGCGGCGACCTGGGCGCGGTGTGGGAGATCATCAAGCAGCACCTGAGCACGCTCAAAGAGATGGTCATCGACCAGATCAAGAGCTTTATCATCGAAAAGGTGATCAAGGCCGGCATCACGTGGATCATTGGCCTGCTCAACCCTGCGGGCGCGTTCATCAAGGCCTGCAAGGCCATCTATGACATTGTGATGTTCTTTATCGAGCGCGGCAGCCAGATCATGGCCCTAGTGAACGCGGTGATCGACTCGGTGGCGGCCATCGTCAGCGGCAACATCAGCGCGGCGGCCAATATGGTGGAGACCGCACTGGCACGGGCGATCCCGGTGGCGATCGGGTTCCTGGCCTCGCTGCTGGGCCTGGGTGGGATCAGCCAAAAGGTCCAAGAGATCATCAAGAAAGTGCGCGGCGCGGTCGACCGGGCGCTGGACGCGGTGTTCAATTCCGGGCCGGTGCAGACGGTGGCCAAGTTTATCAAAAAGATCATTGGCAAGATCAAGAACTTTGGGAAGAAGGTACTTGAGAAAGGCATGAAGCTGCTCGGGTTGGATATGCCGCTGTCTATGGCAGGCGAGTCACATACCGTTACAGTGACCTCAGGACCTGATGCAAAGGTGGTGATGGCCTCTGGCAGCAAGAAACCAATATCCACCAAAGTGGCCGCGGCCAAGACGAAGCTTAACAGCCAGACCCCAGCGCCGGCCGACAAAGGTGCACGAATGGCTGACCTAACCAGCATAGAGCAGAAGGCCACAACGATAGAGACAGATGCCAAACAAGAGGGTCTCACCGAAGCACAGCTCAAGCAAAAGAGCCAACCGCTCATTGAAGGCATCAAAGCATATGGCGCCAAATACAACGCAGAAGACATTGAAGACGTTCTGGCAGATGAGTTTCCTCCTCCTGAGGTCGGCGGCTACGCTAGCATGCTAGCATTGAGAGATCAGGAGTACGCATCAGAAGAGAAGCGGTTGCCCGATGGCGCTAAACGAGTTCCACACCATGCACCGCCAGTGGAACTGGCAAAGTCGGTTGGCAACGAATGCAGCTTGGCAGCAGACAGTCTAGTTGCTGAGAACCCCGATTCCCCAATACTTGGACAGGTCAAGAGTGCTGGCGAGAGACTCAACACGGCAGGGCAAAACGCCCATTCATCGAGCGATACTCTGATGACGATCCTGGTACACCAGCAAACCCACCGATCAAGAGGTGGACCAGGCCCTCGCATTCATGGACCCGAGATCAGAGAGAAGCTTCAAGCTCGGCTCAAAAGTGAGAAGGGATGGGATCTGGACAAGCTAGTCAAGACCAAAGAGGGCGATCTAAGCATAAATCCGACGGGTTCACAGTACCAGGAGTACTTTAGGGAAATTGCCCAAGAAGCAGGCGGCCACCAGAACATCGGTCAAGCAATCGCGAGCAGCTTTGTCAATGTGGCCACCACGATCTATGAGAGGGAATTTGACCGTTCAGTCATGGCCGTAGAGGAGGCGGTCAATAGCTCTGTACTTGACGGACCCGCCGACAAAAGGACAGCCAAATTGCGGGAACTACGTTCCAAGTCAAACGCGCAGTGGAAAGGTCTGCTTGGGTTGTAGACAGGCTAGCACGGGAGAAACTCTAGCGGAAGAGATGACATGATTGATACAACCTCTATCGAGAGCCTTGCAGGTTCCTTGCCAATCGCCCCACCCGAGGTCGAATGGGCGCTCTCATTCAAGATGAGACTCGCCGAAGCGATCTCCCCGGCGACAGCTTCCCTGGCACAACGGGGCTATCTGGGCTGCTTGCCAATTGCCCACAACGTGGCGGATGAGTTTGTGCTCCGACTGCTGCCCAACCAAGCACTGGCAGACAGCACTGTCGCTATAGCCTGGTGGAGCGACGTGGAAGGTCTCACAATCGCACCTGCCTTGGGACAGTTCGTCGCCGGACGCGCTGCAGAACGGCTGACCATGGTGCGTAAAGGCCAAAAGCTGGGGCTAGGCACACCGGACATAGACCTGGACACAGACGTGGAGCAACAGCTTGCTCAGTTGGCCGCCGAGCTCGGGGATACAGGTAGTATCAGGGCCGTGCTGACAGCGGAACAGAGCCTAGATGCAACGGACGAGTCGGTACCACTAGGACACCTATGGGGAGTCATCGACCCTGAGAATCCGCTCTGCGCTGCACTTGTCGCCGCGTGGTCGTTCGAGGGAAGAGAACTGGGGACTTGGCTCTCGGATGCATTTCAGAGGATGCCCGAGATAGACATCGCGCGCCGCCTCTACATCGCTTACCACACAACCTACAAGACTGGGCAAGATGTCACGGAGGTAGCGTGGCAGCTCATCGAGGGCGACCAGGTTTTTGACGTATCGATTCTGGCAACCAGCACACTGCCAAGGGTCGGGTCCTGGAGAGCGGGCGCACAGGTGAAAGCGGTCAAGTGGCTCCAGAGCCAGAGTATCAGAGAGATCCAAGTGCCAGCAAGTCTATGGCAAGCGGCACAAGCATTTGCTGCAGACCCACTGTCTTATGACGGTAGCCAGCACTTGGCGGCAGCCAAAGAGATGGCAGCACACCACCCAACGGAGGCTTATACGCAAGCTGCGAATGCCGCGTGTTTCTATGCTCGTGCCACCGAGCGGACACCCAAAGAGGCAATTGTGTTCGCTCACCAACTCGCTTTGGAGAACGATTGGCAAGACTTGCAGACGGTCCTGGGGTGGGCTCGCGAGGAAATGGGCTTCTAATAGTGGTTCGATCGGCACATTCCCAACCCCATACCAACCCTGTCCCGCGCCGGGAACGGCAAAGCGGGATGATGGCAGAAGCGTGTTGGGCGTGCTTGACAGGACCTACAGGGAGGCAGACATTGGTCCAGCACATACGCGACGAGCAGCTATTGGCCGAGCTGTCAGTGACCCTATAGGTTTCCGGTACCGGCCAAACCAGTACCGGGCGAGGAGAAACGAATGCAAGTCGACGCGCTGCAGGGTGGCTTTGCACCGGGAATCAAGGTGCCGGCTGTGCTGGCAACGCTCTGCGAGTACACAGACCGATCCAAGGGACAAACCAGTTGCGACTTTGCGCTGACTGACGATGGATACAACGCTCTGCTGGATGCGTTTGACGAGGATGAGGCGGCGGCGGGCCAGTTCGGCATTGAGCCCCCTACCCAGGCAGAGGCCCGCGTGATCGTGGACCGCGCGCGGGCGGCACACCCGGATCTGGACAGTTGGATGAAAGAGTGGGCAAAGGCACACTTTGGAACGTAGAGTAAGGAGAAATGAGCAATGGAAGAGAGAATACCCAAGAACAAGGGCGCGCACAAGCCCGAGGTCACCAAGCCCCCGGAAAAGAGGGGCGACGGCGGCAAGGTCTCGCCGCTGGCCAGCCTGCAGCAGACGGTGGGCAACCGGGCCGTACAGCGGCTCATCGCCCAACGCAAGGGAGACGGCGCCTTTGCGCTGGACGACGAGACGGCAGGTCGCATCGGCAGCGCGCGTGGCGGAGGCAAAGTCCTCGACCCGGGCATGCAGGAAGGCATGGGGCAGTCCATGGGTCACGATTTCAGCGGCGTACGTGTACACACCTCTCCCGAAGCGAGCGAGCTGACTCAAGACCTGCACGCCAAGGCCTTTACCACGGGACAGGACATCTTTTTCCGGGAGGGAACCTACAACCCTGCTTCCAGCGACGGGCAAAAGCTGATCGCCCACGAGCTGACCCACGTCGTGCAACAGAGCGGCGGCGGCACCGGGACCAGCCTGGGCCGGATGACCGTGCACGGGTCAAATGACTCGTTCGAGCAGGAGGCCAACGCCGTGGCAGACAAGGCCGTGCAGCGGCAGGAAGAAGACCAAGAGGTCCAAGCGCAGGAAGAAGAGCCAGAAGAAGAGGAAGAAGTCCAGGCACAGGAAGAAACCGAAGACGAATCAAGCGAAATGTAGCCATACCCAGAGGAAACGTCCATGCCGGTCATGCGGCGCAAGCGGACAAGCCAAGTAGAACAACCAACCCAGAGATCCCAAGCACAGCCAGAAGTGCAGGACCTGGTCGGGCAGGAGGCAATTCCTGAGCAGATCCAGCAGCTTGCCGCTGCCCCGCACATGCTCTCGCCAAGAGACGTGCAGGCCATCCAGCGCAGGTTTGGCAACCGGGCCGCGCTGGGAGTGCTCGGTGCCAAGAGCGCCCCCCTGCCCCCGATTGGGCACATGACGAGCGGGCTGGCCGTACAGCCCAAGCTCACCGTAGGGACACCGCGAGACAAGTACGAGCAGGAGGCGGATCAGGTGGCGGAACAGGCAATCACCATGCCCGCTCCGGCGACGACGCAACCTGTGCAGCGCGAGAAAGAAGACTCGGTCGAACCGACAGCCACCGACAGAGCTCAGGTCCGCAGCACCCCAGCACACCGCCGGGCCTCGATGAGGGGAAAGGTCCAGGTCAGCCGAGCGACAGGCGACGTGATACAGCGACTGCAGATCTATACCGTGACCGCCAAGGCTCACCTGCGCGAGCGGCCCGAGAAAAAAGGCTCAAAAAGAGGCTCAGAAAGGCGGCTCCAGTCGCTCCGGGGCCCAGGTGCACTCGAACCAAATCACGCGATCCTGGTCAAGCAGTCCGATGAAGCCGTGGAGGACCAAAGCGGCACGGCTCGAAAAGGCGGAGAGGTTTTCAAGTGGCACTGGGTCAAGGTCATCGGCGGCGATCTCAGAGGATTCGAAGGGTACCTACGCGAGGACAAGATCCGGGCCTTGCGCGACGTTCCCGAGGACAAGTTGGGATGGGTCACCAACTCTACCAAGCTGCGTACCCAGACTGGAGACCCCACCGAGGGTGTATCCAAGGGCGACATGTTTGAGATCATCGACGACAGGGCATACGTCAGGAGAGGAAACCGCAAGGAGCGTTTTGTCAGAGTCAAGATGCTGACCGGGAGCGCGGCCGACAAAGAGGGTTTTCTGCGTGATGGCAAGCGCTACATGTCGGGCGAAGAATTGATCCAGGAAGAAGAGAGCGAGCCGGAGCAAGCACTCGAGGAAGCACGCGAGAGCAGGCCCAGGCCCGATGAGGCGTTGGCCGGGGGGGACGCGCTCGACGGGATCGAAGAGCTGCGGGAGGCACTGACCAACCTGGACAAGTACCGCCAATACGTACAGGACAAGCTCGAGGTCGACCGCATCGACCTGCAGGCATCACAGTGGATCAGCGAGTTTCTCGAAGGTGATTTCGGCAAGCAGCTCTTGCCCGACGCGGTGGATGAGACAAAGGCCCTGTTGGACGCGTGGATCAACGAGGCAGCCAAAGGCATCAGCGACCAGGCTGCTACGATGCGAAAACGCATCATGGACGCAGACAAAATCCTGATCGACGGAAAAAAGGCCCAAGATGTACGCCTCACCGAAGCGAGGGCCATGTACGAGGCGGGCAGAGAAGCCTACGAGAAGGCTCGGGTTCCGCTGGAGCACATGCTGGATAGGGACTTTGTGATCGAGAAAGCAAAGAGTACGGCCCAAATACTCAACAAAAAGGCCGTAGACAAATCCAACAAAGACTCGAGCATGGCCCAATTGGGCCAGTATTCGGGGATCAAGGAGAACCTTGCAGAAGCAGCAGACGGTGAGCATGAGGAGTTTGTTGACCTTTATCCGGCTTTTGCAAATACTGCAGAGGAGGAAGGTTTCGCGGAGATCGCTTCAAT
>Ga0209536_100013855_pt1 | contig 11604 bp, 13 predicted proteins | sample DeeMarSeWOR28_12_FD_187461 | JGI IMG/M metagenome (GOLD analysis project Ga0209536, IMG submission 187461) | Marine sediment microbial communities from White Oak River estuary, North Carolina - WOR-2-8_12 (SPAdes) (version 2) | ecosystem: Environmental > Aquatic > Marine > Intertidal zone >... | reverse complement strand
AATTCCAAAGAAGACATCGGTTGGTCGATATGTTCTTGATTACAAATCATTCAAATATGCCGCTTAAAAAGTGCGAAAGTTAACAGCCGGCTCACTGCGACAAATCCAGGATCTGTCACAATCTACGCGATTTCGCCACGAAGTTTGTGAGAAATCCGGGCCAGAGTCAATTGGTCACGTGCCTTTGTTTTCAAGCCGGGACGGGCGATTGTGTTGTCGGCAGTCGGCTCGGTGATGATGATAGTTTCGGTGTTTGTGAGCTCTGTGTATTACGAGTACTTCAACTGAGTTTGGTATAGTTGAGTTCTTCGACCAGGCAAATGATCTTCTTTGCAGCAGCTGCTTTGGTGGTGTTTTCGATTTTGATCCATGGAGAATCAGCAGTCTTTATCTGGACATCTGATTTGTCGGCGCCGATCGCCGCGGGGGAGTTGGCGACTATCATGTCGAGGTTCTTCTCGATTAGTTTCTTCTCGGCGCGGCAGCGAATGGCCTTGTCCTCCAGCGCGAATCCGACAAGAATCCGTTTTTTTCCTTTTCCCCCTTCGGCCTTGCTCAGGGCATGCTTTTTGCTTTTTAGCTGTTTGTTCTTTCCGGCCCACTTCAGTATATCGGGCGTGGGTTTCAGTTTGATGATTAGCTGTTGATTGCTCTTTTTCAACTTGGTTTTAGCCGATCGGACGGGGGCGTAGTCCGCCACCGCCGCGGCCATAATCAAACAGTCGCATCGGTCGAAGTACTTCTTCACTGCCTCGAACATCTGGATCGTTGTTTCGACTTTGACGATCTTCGCCGCGGCGGGTGGATGCTGTGTGATCGGCGCGGTTATGAGTGTCACCTTGTGGCCGGCCTTAATGGCCGCGCGGGCGAGTGCGCAACCCATCTTCCCGCTGCTCGCATTTGAGATAAAGCGCACCGTGTCGATATATTCACGGGTGCCGCCTGCTGTGATCAGGATTTGCATTTTGTATCCGCCCCGAGCCGCCGGTCGCGTCCGAGCTTCAAGAGTCGCGTTTTTTGATTTTCGAGGCGATTGTTTCTATCGCTTCTGCGATATCCTGCGGTTCGGACATTCTGCCGGGGCCTTCGGCGCCGCAAGCAAGCCGGCCTTCGACGGGGCCTATCAGCTCAAAGCCCAGTTCCTTCACGGTCTTCACATTGTTTTGCACCACGGGGTTGGCCCACATTTTGTCGTTCATTGCCGGGGCCAGCAGCGCCGCGCCGGATTCGATCCGGGGCCAACAGGCGCAAAGGACGGTGCTCAGCAGATCGTCGCAGATGCCGTTTGCGATCTTTCCGATGATGTTAGCCGTTGCGGGCGCGACGACAACGAGGTCAGCCGAGTCGACCAGCGCTATGTGGCTGATTTCGTACTCCTCAGGGGTGCTCCACATTGTTGTGTAGACGGCTGACTGAGTGACAGCCTCGAAGCTTTTCGCACCGACAAGCCGCCGCGCTGCCTCGGTCATTACCGTGCTTACCCTGGCGCCGCCGGCCGTCAATTTGCTGGCCAGATCCACCGCTTTGTATGCGGCGATTCCGCCGGTGACACCCAGCAAAATGTTCAGGTTCTCAAGCATCTCGTGCCTCGTCCGGCCGCCGATCGGTGCCACGGATTCAGGCTTATCGTTCAGTTCACGTCGGGCTCGTCGGGCGTTCCATCATCGATGGCAATCTTGTCCTGCAGAATCTCCTGGACGACTATTTCTAGCATCGTCTTGTTTTCTACGTCTTTGATCAGAGGTCGGCCGCCCTGTAGCAGCTCGGCCATTCGCCTTTGGACCAGCGCGGTCAGTTTGAATTTGCCGCCGACCTTGTTGATTATTTCTTCGCTCTTAAGCTCTTCTATCATCTTTCGTTTCTCGCAGTTATTATGCTCCCGATTGAAAATCCCCTTCTTGCGCGGGTAAGCAGCTTCACAACAACAGGTTATGGCTTTGCTCGCGGGAATTTACTACCCTTCAAGGGTATAATTTCCGCCTGATACTGGCGGCTTTTCGATTTCGCCTTTCGCGTTCTTTACGTTTGGGTTCTTGCGTTCTCAATGATTCGCACACATTCGCTCACAGCCTGCTGCAAATCCTCGTTTATGACCATATGCTCATAATGCTGCCACGCGGCCGCGATTTCGGCACTTGCTCCGTTGAGTCTTTCTTCGGCGGTATCCTTGGGGTCCCGGCCTCGACGCTTCATTCGTTCGGCCAGGTCCTTTTCGGTGGGCGGCAGAATGAAAATCATCACCGCGTCATCGAAAACCGCCTTGGCCTGCTTGGCGCCTTGAACATCTATCTCCAAAATAGCCACTTTGCCCGCAGCGAGCGCCTCGTCGATCTTGTCTTTCGGTGTTCCGTAGTAATGGCCGAACACCTTGGCGTGTTCGAGCAGAAGGTCGTTGTCGATGCGTTTCTGAAACTCCTCATCGGAGATAAACCAATAATCTCTGCCGTCGACTTCCGTCTTGCTCTTCGGACGGGTAGTCACCGATATGCTCAGGTAGACGTCACCCATTTGCTTAACCAGCCCTTGGCAAATGGTGCTCTTGCCCACGCCGGACGGGCCGCTGATTATTACTACCTTGCCTTTCTTGCTCTTCGTATCGGTCATTTAAGTCTCAGCGCTGAGTTGCCAATGGCCCCCCGTCCTGCTGCCTGTCACTCTACGTTCTGAACCTGTTCTTTAATCCTGTCGATCTGGCACTTAATGTCGACAACACAGCGCGTAATTTCAATATCGGAGGCCTTACTCGCGATAGTGTTTGCTTCCCTGAGCATCTCCTGGCTGATAAAGTCCAGCTTGCGTCCCGCCTGGTCGCCGGCCTGACAGCACTGTTCAAACTGCTGCATATGGGAATCGAGCCGTGCCACCTCTTCGGAGATATCCGATCTGTCTGCATAAACCGCCACCTCCCTGGCAAGAGTCTCTTCGTCCAATTTCAGTTCTGTGCGTGCCAGCAGCTTATCGACCCTTTTCTTCAGCTTCTCCGAATACTCCTGCGGAACCAGGGCGTGTCGACTGCATATTTGCTCTAGGTTCTGCTTTATCATCTCGCGGCATTTTCTCAAGTCGGCCTCCAAGAAGACACCTTCGGCGGCTCGCATTTTCTTGACTCGATCTATCGCCTCCTGGCTTACTCGAAGGATCACGGCTTTGATTTGCCCGGCTACCTCCTCGTCCGGCAGCGCCGGCCGAATCATGCCGGGTAGATTGAGCAGGTTGCCGACGTCAATTGTCCCTTGGATCCCGGCCGAGGATCCAGCCCGGCTCAGCCTCTCGACAATCTTCTGCAAGGCAGCCTCGTCTATGTCAAACAGTGCGCTTGCCGATGCGTCTTTGAACCGAAGCACGTAGTTTACCGTTCCGCGCGACAGGTTCTTTCGCAACAGCTTGTCGACGTCCTCTTCAAGAAACGCTGCCAGCTCCGGCAACCTTATTATGGTCTTGAAATAGCGGTTGTTGACGGTCTTGATCTCAACGACGTAACTTGCGCCGTTGAACTGGCCCTGTGCTTCACCATAGCCGGTCATGCTGTTTATCATAATACTCTGCCTTCAAGCCGAAATTGGCCCGGTAAATGGCCGTTCAAAGCGCAGGCTGCGGTAACTGTGCGATTATATGCCGGGCGAATTCGCGTCGCCGCCGCTGTCGACATCACCGGCCGCGCCCATGGCCCCGGCGGGTGGAAGTGACTGCTCCGGAGCCGACAGTTGCGGCCCGGACGCACTTGCGGGGGGCGGTTTATAGTATTTGGCCAGCACAACAGCAAGGCTCAGAAACACCCCCACCAGGACTATCGTTACCCAGGTCAGGAAATCGCCGGTCTTGGAGCCGAGCAGCCCTCCGCCTCCGCCTCCGCCGAAGGCCGCACTCAAGCCGCCGCCTCTGCCTTTCTGAATTAGGATCACCAGAATCAACACCACACAACAAATGACGAAAAGCGGGGCAACCATCCACTTCATAATAAAACTGTCCGCCGACAATGCTAATATTGTCATATCTATTTCCTTTCAACTGGCTATTTGTTAGCCTATTCTATTTACCGTTGTTTGAGAACTATGATCTCTTTTCGTTCGCTCAACAGTAAACAGTCAATCGTCGATCACACCGCCGCGTTGATTATCGCGAGGAAATCCTCGGCCTTCAAGCTCGCCCCGCCGACGAGCAGGCCATCTATGTCAGGCTGAGCCAACAACTCGGCGGCGTTGGACGGTTTCGCCGACCCACCGTACTGGAGGCGGATTTCCTGAGCCAAATGATCGTCATACATCTCACTCAACAGTTTTCGTATCAACTCATGCACTTGCTGCGCCTGATCAGGCGTGGCCGTCACGCCCGTTCCGATGGCCCAGACCGGTTCGTATGCTATCGTTACCGCAGAGACCTTTTCGGCGCTCAAACCGGCCAGACCCTCTTTCAACTGCCGGGTCACCACCTCGTCTGTCTGCGAGGCTTGGCGCTCACTGAGCAGTTCGCCCACACATAATATAGGCAGCAGCCCGCCTGTGATCGCAGCGGCAACTTTCTTTTTTATAAGCTCGTCGGTTTCACCGATGACGTGGCGGCGTTCCGAATGGCCGCAGATAGCATACACACAGCCAGTATCCTTGAGCATTGATGCGTTGATTTCACCGGTAAAGGCGCCGTTGGGCTCGAAGTAGATATCCTGAGCACCGACGGCGACGTTTGAGCTGCCAACAGCCTTGGCCACCGCCTGGAGATAGACGAAAGGCGGGCAGACCGCCACGGTAACGCTCTTTCCCGCGACCTCCAGAGATCCGGAGGCAATTGTCTCAGCCAGCTCTACACTGCTATGACTGTCGGTATTCATCTTCCAGTTGCCAGCCACAAATGGTTTTCTCATGAAACTCTCCCGTATTCGCGACCCGTCATTCGGGTCATAATATGCGGACAATCGCCAATTACAACAATTCCGTTGCCCTTGGGAAACTGCCTAATATCGAAAGCTGCAAACAGTGTTTGCGCGATTCTTCCAATCCTTCTCTGATATGTTTTTCCGTCTTGTGCCCCAGGATATCGACAAAGAAGTAATATTCCCACTGCTTTTTCCTGCTGGGCCTCGACTCTATGTTCGTCATGTTGATGCCGTATCGCTTGAAGACGTCGAGCACATCGGACAAAGCGCCGGGCTTGTCGGCCGTGCTGAATAACATAGTTGTCTTGTCCTCGCCGCTCGGTTTGGCGTCTTCTTTGCTTATTACCAGAAATCTGGTCACATTGTTGGCGTTGTCCTCGATGCCTTCGCAGATAATTCTCAGCCCGTACAACTCGGCAGCTGCGCTCGATCCAATTGCCGCGGTCCTCGGTTCGGCGGCTGCCAGTTGGGCGGCCTTGGCGGTGGACGCTACGGGGATGGTCTTGGCCTCTTTGAACGTGGCGCTCAGCCAGTTTCGGCATTGTGTGAATACCTCGGGTTTGGAGTAAACCTTCTCGACTTCCTCGAGCGCGCAGTTGCCCAGAAGATTATGATGGATAGCCATCAGGACCTCGGCACAGACTTTTACGTTCGAGTCCACCAGCGCGTCGAGTGTTTCTATTACGCCGCCGCCCATAGTGTTCTCTATCGGCGCAAGACCCAGGTCGCAATGACCCTTGCTCACTTCATCGAAGATGCTTGTGATATCCGCCAGCGGCTCATATTCGACGCTCTGGCCGAACTTGAGCATGGCGGCGGTGTGACTGAAGCTGCCGCCCGGGCCCAGATAACCTATCCTAAGGGGCCTTTCCAGCACGAAAGAGCCGCTCATCAACTCGCGCCAAATCGCCATCAGACACTTGTCCGGCAGCGGCCCCTTATTGGCCTCGGCAATCCTGGCGAAGACCTCCTTCTCGCGCTCCGGAACATATACAGGTCTATCCGTCCTGGTCTTGAGCTTGCCGATATCCACGACTACCCGCGCCCGCTCGTTGAGAAGCTCCACGAGTTGGCGGTCAAGCTCATCTATCTTCTTTCTTAAGTCATCAAGAGACATAGGCAATAGTCAAAAAACGAATATAGCAACCCAATCTTTGCAGCCCTACAGCTCGGCCCATTTTTGTTAAAACTAATATATTTAACAGAATTTTGTACTTGCGTCAATGAATTTGCTAGCCAGATAATATTTTGAAAGGGTGGTCGAGGCTGATAAGATGCAAAAAGTGACAAAATATGTAGTTTTTGAGACCAGATGGGGCTATTTCGGGCTGGCCGGTACCGAGTCGGTCCTCTGCCGAACCTGCCTGGCAGCGCCGAAACGCCGAAATGCCGAGACTCACCTGCTCAGAGATCTTTCTGGTGCGCAATTCGACAGGGCCTTTTTCAAGTCGCTCCAGGGGCAGATAGCCGCCTACTACGAGGGCGCATGCGTGAATTTCGGCCCGGAAATCCGGGTTTCACTTGACGGTTTCCGCCCTTTCAGCGTTTCGGTTTTGAAGACATGCCGGCAACTGAAATTCGGCCAGACGATAAGCTACGGGGATTTGGCGGACAGATCAGGCCGACCGGCCGCAGGCCGAGCAGTCGGCGGCGCGCTGGCCAAAAACCCCCTTCCTCTGGTCATCCCATGCCATCGCGTGCTCGGCGCAGACGGCAACCTCGGAGGCTTCTCAGCCCCCGGCGGAACAGCCGTCAAGAGAAGGATGCTCGAACTCGAGCGTCAGGCCCTCTGCACGTGAATTCGCCGTTTTGCGTTCTCATTTGGCATCACTGCCCACCGGCAGTGAGAATCCGGCCGGGCTCTTTCTGAAAATTCGATCTGGCTTCGAGCGGATTGTTTTTGCGTCTGACTGTCCCGGCGCGCCGAAAGCTGCATCGACAATAAGAGCTTTTGAGTCCTATTCCAGATGTACAACGCCGGTCTTACGGTCGGCTTCGAGGCTGGCTTTCTTTATGATGTCGTAGAGGTCGCGGCAGTCCCGGACCTTTTCGAATTCGAACTCCGGGTCTGTCTTGTCGGTTGTAATCAAGGCCACACTTCCCACACCGAAGATGCAGTCGAGCAGGCTTCTGCGCATTTTCAGGTCGATGACTCGGAACATGTCTATGTTGTCGACTCTCCTGTCTAAGACACCTCTGCTCCACTCAATCCTGTCGTCGCTGACCTCGTAGTAGATCATTTTGAGCTTAAGTATCCCGATTGCGAGTTTCAGGACGGCCAGCGCAGCGATTGCCAGGCCCGCAAGAACCCTGTAATGGCCTATGGCAAGCGCCTCATTTGCGGTGAGTCTCAGTTCCGGGTATCTCTTGAGTACCTCTTCCAGCGGGAATTTGACCAGACATCCCGCCAGAACGAGGATGATAAGGCATTTGACCACCTGTGAGGCCATCCCCCAGAGCGACGGTCTGCCGGCAAACAGGATGCCGTCGTCTACCTCGGTCTCTTCGTCTTCGCCCTCCTCCGAAACCTCGGCGTCCGGATTGGCTTTCGCCTCGGCCTCGGCCTGAAGCGCCTTGGCCTTCTCGCTGTTTAGAAACTCCCCGCAGTACCGGCACTTTACGGCGCGGGCCTGTATAGTCTCGGCACAGAATAAGCACGGCTTTGTTTCTAAGTCCACAAACGCCATCAACTATATATCGGAAATCAGCGCGAGATTTGAGCAGGAGATTCTTTCGCCAAGTGCCTATGGCGGCCACTGATCGGAAAGCGACAGATTCGCCACGACCCAACAGACAGGAATTGGAGCCTTCGGGCAGAATCTTTGGGAGCCAGTCAGCACTTCCAGTTTTGTGTAAAATCCTGCAGATATTGAACTTATATTGAGTCTGAGCTTCATATCTGCCAATTCGGTAGAAGAATTTGCGAAAGAAAGACGTGAACTCGGCTTGAGATAGTGTAAAGGAAGCTTTGCAGTGAGTACGGTTTGATTTACATAGCTAGGCGAACTCTTGCAGCAAATCCAGCAGTCTTCGGTCGAGCTTGTGGCCGTGGAAGTCTTCGTATGCTGCGTCTTTTCGCCCTGAGTCTATAATGCCGAACGGGCCGCGGAAATTCCAAAGCGCCAGGCCGATGCCGTGGCCGGTGAGGATTTCCAGGATGTCGCGCAGCCAGGCGAGGACGACTTTGTGGGGCGTCTTGTTGTAGGCTCCGGCTTCGCCGCAGTGTACGCCGATGCCTTTCTTGGCCAGTTTGGCCCACTTGCCGTAGTGTTCTTCCAGACGCTGCCTGTCCCAGCGGTGAGTCGTGCCCTGCGTGTCGGGCCAGACCGGATCCGGGAATGTGCTCTTGTTGTCCACCCAACTTGCGCGATAGTGACTGATTCCGGCGGGGATATAGCCGCGGCAGCTTTGACCCACGCCGAGGTCGATTACCTCAGGCACCGGCTCGTTGCCTGTTTTCAGGCCGTCGATTATCACCATGCGTTTCGGATCCGCCGCTCTGATCGTCCCGGTTGCTGCGCGTACTACCCGTTCATATTCGTCGCTCGCCGATTGCGGCTCGTTGATCAGATCGAAGCTGACGCTGGACGATGAAATGCCGCGATACCGTTTGGCAAATATATCCCAGTGAAAACAGAAGGCGTCGAGTGCTTCTTTGTCTTTCCAGAGATTGAAAGGTTCGATCTCTCCGCGATTTATGCAGTACCCTGGCCCGCGGTGAAAATTCAGGCTTGTGTGAATCTTGTATTTTTGTCCCCATTCCACCACCCGGTCGATATTCTCGAACGGAGCCTCCTTGATCTTGTAGACATCGTCGCCTTCGGTCCATATTCGATAGCTCATAGGAAGGCGAATGAAGTCGAACCCCAGATCACGTATCCAGCGAAAATCATCCTCGACCGGATCGCTGTATCTGCCCGCAGTGAACAGATACTGCAAGTTGAATCCCCGCCACCGCGGCAGCGCCGTCTGCGCAGGGGCCGCATCTGGCTCGTCCGGTCTGACCGAACCCTGCACTTGCGCCGGCAATGCCGCCCCAGCAGCCCCGGCCGCAATGATCTTCAAAAACTGCCGTCTGTCACTGCTCATAAGATTCAGTCCTCCGTAAGAATACTCCTTGTAGCTGATACCGCCGAACGGTGAAGATAGTAGCCTGCTCAAAGAATCCAGTCAACAGAAAACGATACGCAGCCACACTGGGGCCGATAGTTAACGTCCTTGCAGCCTGGGCAAATGGCATGTTATGATGGCTCACATGTTGTGGCTCTTCGTCATGGTGACACCAGGAATAGGAGGTAGCCAGAGGCTGCCGAGGAGACAATATGGGTAAAGTTCAGGATGCTGTTTCGGCTTTCGAGTCAGGGTTCAATTGTTCTCAGGCTATCGTTCGCGCGTACGGTCCCGACTATGGGCTTTCGGCGCTCGATTCTGTCAGGGTAAGTTGTGGATTCGGCGGCGGGATGCGCCGCGCCGATACGTGCGGGGCTGTCACCGGGGCTTTGATGGTTCTTGGTCTGCGCTTCGGCGCGCAGGACGCTTCGGACACCTCCGCCAAGGCCGCCGTTTATTCGAAGGTTGCCGAGTTTCAGTCTCGCTTCGAATCTCGCTGTGATTCCGTCGCCTGCCGTGATCTTCTCGGCTGTGACATCAGTACGCCTCACGGCATGGAGCACGCTACAAGCAACAATCTCTTCAAAGCGGTTTGCCCCAAAATGGTGGAGGCCGCCGCTGAGATATTGGAGGATATGTGCTGACAGCCGCCGAAATATGCGATTATCATTTCCTGGGAGTTTCATATGGTCTCCGCTGTGATATTTGATCTGGACGGATTGCTGGCCGATACCGAGGGCCTTCATCGCGCCGCCTACCAGAAGGTCTTTGCGGGATTTGACGTTGAGTTGTCCGACGAGCAATACGCCCATCATTGGATTCGTTCGGGAAAGGGCATCGACGCCTTCCTGAATGAGAGGAACCTGGTGATCGACCCGGTACTCGTCCGCCGGCGGAAGGCCTGCATTTACGGAAAGCTGGTATCCGGAGGCGTTGATCCCATGCCGGGTTCACGGGAACTGCTCTGTTCGCTGAAGGGCCGCAAGGCAATGGTGCTGGCCACGTCTTCTTATTCGGCCGATGCCCGCGCCGTGCTCGGCGCCCTTGGTTTCGATATCTTCTTTTCGTGCATGATCGCAAAAGATGATGTCGAGCACATCAAACCGCATCCGGAGATCTTTCTCCGCGCCGCCGGCGAAGCGGGTGCAGCCCCAGAGCAGTGCATCGTTGTCGAGGACGCCGAGAAAGGTGTGCTGGCGGCCCATGCGGCCGGTATGAAATGCATAGCCGTACCTAACGAACATACGGCCAACAATGATTTCTCGAAGGCGACGTTCGTCGTGGACTCACTCGAACAGGTGGACTGTGAATTGATCGACCGATTGTAGAGGCCCGACTTTGGCCCGTGGCCGGCAACAAGCATAGTGCTCCTGATTGAAAATTCGCGTTCTTGTGTGGGTAAGTGGCTTAAAAATAACAGGTTATGGTTCTGCTCGCGGGAATTTACTACCCTGAAGGGTACAATTACGCCGGCTCTGGAGATTTTACATGAGAAAGTCATCGCGACATTTCAAGGTGGGACTCCTGCTGCTCGGCGCCACGTCGATTCTCTGGACTACGGCGGCACTCTTTCTATTTCGCATTGCCAATATCTTCGATGCCTACCTGATGAAGTTCCCCGGGCCTCTGGTCGTCTTCGGCGCGATGCTCATCTTTCCGCTCGCCGCGGCGTATTTCGGCATCAGGATGATCCGGATGCGACAGAGTCCTCTGGCCGGTTGGCTGTTCGCCTCAGCAGGCACTCTGTTTCTTGCTGCCTTCGTTGTGATAATTGGGATTCCTATGCTTGTCAGCGCGATGGCGCCGGAGACTCCGAAGAATCCGAGCACACCGAGGCCTTTCGAGCCGCAGGTTGGATTACCCGTTTTCCCAGGCGCCGAGGGTTTCGGTACTCGAACCGTCGCCGGCCGCGGGGGCAAAGTGATCGCGGTCACCTCGCTCGCCGACGACGGCCCGGGGACACTTCGAGCGGCTCTCAGCGATCCTTCGCCTCGCATCATTGTCTTTGGCGTTTGCGGGACGATCGAACTAAGATCGGAGCTACAGATAAATCACCCGTTCGTAACCATAGCGGGCCAGACGGCTCCGGGCGGCGGGATATGCATCAAGGGCGCCGGCCTTGCGATCTTCACCCATGACGTCCTGGTCTGCCACATTCGTGTGCGGCCCGGAAACAAAGGGCTGGTTGACGCCGACATTAACGATGCCGTTTCGATTCTCGGCGCCAGCGGCAAATCCGACGGCGCCTGCAACGTCGTGCTGGATCATATCTCGGCAAGCTGGGGCGAGGATGAAACCGTCAGCACGTGGTACGGTGCGCACGATATCACAATCTCGTGGTCGATAATCAGCGAGGCGTTAAACAGAAGCCGGCACCGCAAGCGCACCCACAGCGCGGGTCTGCTGATCGGTGACAGCTCCTACAATGTGTCGATGCATCACAATCTGCTTGCGCACAACGACTTTCGCAATCCGCTGATCTCCGAAGGGGGCACGCACGATTTCGTCAACAACGTGATCTACAATTGGGGGGTGCTGCCTGCCGAGATCACCGATTACGGCTCCAACACATTCCTGAACTTCGTCGGAAACTACTTTGTTCCGGGGCCGTCAACCAACAAAGG
>Ga0209536_100013854_pt1 | contig 11605 bp, 8 predicted proteins | sample DeeMarSeWOR28_12_FD_187461 | JGI IMG/M metagenome (GOLD analysis project Ga0209536, IMG submission 187461) | Marine sediment microbial communities from White Oak River estuary, North Carolina - WOR-2-8_12 (SPAdes) (version 2) | ecosystem: Environmental > Aquatic > Marine > Intertidal zone >... | reverse complement strand
CTGGCCCTGATCGATGCCCGGAGCGGCGAAATCACCTATGTGCGCACCGCCCTGGGTTACTACGCCCGGCCTAACTGGTCGCCCCAGGCCGATTTTCTGACCGTGGAATATGAAGACTCGACCCAGCCGCCTGACCTGTACCGGGTAGCCCTGCCCGGCGGCGAACTGACCCAACTTACCTTCTCTAACCCGCCGGCTTTGGCCCGTAATAAGTTGGTTGTGCCGGAGCGGATCAGCTACCGTAGTTTTGACGGCCTGGAAATCCCGGTGTTTCTATATCGCCCGGTCAAGCCCAACGGCGCGGCCATTCTCTACCCCCACGGCGGGCCGACCGGTCAGTATATTTTTCAGTGGGATATCCTGGCCCAATATTTCGTGGCCAAGGGGTACACCTATCTCTGTCCCAACTACCGGGGCGGCACCGGCTACGGCGTTGAGTTTGAGCAGGCCAATCATTTTGCCTGGGGGATCGGGGATACCCAGGATTGTCTATATGGAGCCAGGTATCTGAGTGAACTGGACTGGATCGACGCCGAACGCATCGCCATCTACGGCGGCAGCTACGGCGGCTATATGACCGCTTGTTGCCTCTCCCGCGATCCTGACTACCTCTTTGCCTGCGGCGTCAGCAAATACGGTGACGCCCATCTGCTCACCTCCTGGGCCCAGTGCAACCGGCAACTACGCCTTTATTCGGAAGCGCCGCTGGGCCATCCCGCCAAACATCGCCAGGTCTATCTCGATGGTTCGCCCCTTTTTGAAGTGGAGAACGTCCAGAAACCAGTCTTGATCTTGCACGGCCTGGAAGATGACGTGGTCCCGCCTGAAGCCTCCGAGGAGTGGGTCGAGGCCTTGCGCCGGGCCGGCAAAACCTTTGAATACCAGACCTACCCCGGCGAACCCCACGGCTTTCTCAAGCGGGCCAACCAGCTCGACGTGTGGGGCCGGGTCGAACGGTTTTTGGATTGGTATTTGTTGCCTTGAATCTGGGACCTTGCTTAAATCGAAAAGTAAGCCTATAATCATAATGTAATGAAAATATTGATAGGTAAGGTAAAATGACAATTGCCAGAATTACCACCAAAGGTCAGGTGACTATTCCGGCGCAAGTTCGAAAGACGTTGGGTCTGAAAGAGGGGGACACCCTTGTTTTTGAGGTTACAGACCAACACGAGGCCCGCATTCGGGTCATCAAGCGCCAACGTCTGACCGAGTTGTACGGCGCTTTGCCGGCCACCCGACCGTTCCCCGGCAAGGAAGCAATCCGATCTGAAGTAGGCCAGCATCTGGGTGAACAACTTTCCCAGCCGACAGAGTCTGACCAGTGAAACGTCTTTGGGTCGATGCTAACGTTATTCTGAGGTTTCTAACCGGGGAACCGGAAACGATGGCCGGTCAGGTGATGCAACTGATGGCGCGGGCGGAACGAGGAGAGGTCGTTTTATTTATCTCACCGTTGGTATTGGCTGAGATCATTTGGGCTCTAAAATCTTTCTACAAATACCCAATGGGCGAGATTGCGAAGGCCATATTGCCATTGATATCGGCTGATGGCATTGAAGTGGCAGATCGGGATCTGGCTGTCCGAGCCATTGAACTGGCCAGCGACCGCAATGTCGATTTCATCGATGCCTATTTAGCGGTTTATGCCGCCCAGGCTGGCGAACCTGTGTGTACCTTCGACGAAAGCGACTTCAACCGCTTGCCGGTTGATTGGGTACTCCCTGATTAGAGCATCCTCCGATTTGGCGTATGGCAGAATTTTTCGCTTATGACCCCTTAACCTGGCCTGAAATTGCGGCGCTGCCCCGGGACGTGCCGCTGGTAATCCCTCTGGGCCAGGGCCATGATCTGGAGCAATTGGCCGACGCGCTGGGCAACCCGCCCCGGGTGGGACTGTTGCCGGCCATCCCGTTTGGCTGGCCAGGCAGCGGCCTGGCCATGCTTGAGCCGGTATTGGGCCAACTGGTCGCCAATCTGCTGGACAGCCTGCGGGACGATGGCTTTAGCCGGGTCTTTGCCCTTTGCCCGCAGGGAGTGGATTTGGGATTGGGCGCGGCGCGAATAGCCCTGCCCCATCCCGGTTACCTCGAACCGGCCCCGGCTCTGCCTGGAGATGACTACCGGGAGAAGGTTGTGCTTATCCCCATCGGTCACACCGAGCAGCACGGCTACCACCTGCCCATGTCCACCGATACGGTCATCATTGAGGCCGTTGCTGCTGGCACGGCCGCGGCGGTACCGGAGCAAGCCGCCAGCCTGCCGGTCTTTCCCTACGGCGTCAGTACCCATCGTCCGGCCTTTGCCGGGACGCTCAATGTTGGGGGCCGGGCCTTTGAGGATTTCTGGCTGGCAGTCGTCGATACGCTGGTCGGTCGGGGTTTTGACCGCTTTTACCTGCTGAGCGGCCACGGCGGCAACTGCTCTTTTCTGGTCAACGTGGCCAAATATGCCGGTGAGCGCCACCGCCGGATCTTTTGCGCCACGGCCTGGCTTTATCTGTCCGGCCCGGAGGGGGTGGCCGCCCTGCAGCAGCATCGCCGCTCGGCCCGGGGCGGGATGGGCCACGCCGGGGAGTTGGAAACGGCGTTAATGCTCCACCTGCGGCCTGAGTTAGTTCATCTGGCGAAAGCGGTGGATGAAACCGACTTCATTGCCACCCCATCCTATTTTATGGATTGGGTTGAAGGCGGGGCGTTGGTGGCCAATCCTCCTTGGGAAGATGACACCGCCACCGGGGCCTACGGCGCCGGCAGTCTGGCCAAAGCCGAGAACGGTAGACTCTGGCTGGAGGCGGCCATTGCCGAGAAGGTCGCTCACGTGGCCGAGATCCACGAGCAGCAGCGGCGCAGGGAAGCGCGGCGGAGTCGTAATTCTTCAAAGGCCTAGATTTGTTGATGCCGGGTCACCGCCCGGGCCACAAACCAGACAAAGATCAGGGAGCTAATCAGACGTCCGAGCCCACTCAGGCTGAAGATCAATTTGAAGCTGATCGTGTCGGCCAGGTAGCCGCCGGCCAGGGGGCCAACTACTGCGCTGGTGAAAACGGCAGTTTGATACAAGGCCACAGCCCGCGGCCGCTGCTCATCCGGGGTCAATTCGAGGAGCAGGTTGAAATTGGCTAAATTATAACCGGCCCAGAGTAGCCCTGCAGCAATATTGATCAAGAATACCTGCTCCGGGGCGGTGATTGTGGCCCAGGCCAACGGCAGGATTGGGATCAGGAAGCCGGTCAATCGGTATACCCACAAGCCTCCTTTGCGGTCGATGAGCCGGCCGAACAGGTATTGACCGGGAATCATAAACAGGCTGGTCGTGCCGGCCAGCAGCCCCACCAGCAACACGCTGGCGTGAAGTTCACTGACCAGGTAGACGTTAAAAAATGGGGCGGCAATTTGCAGGGATAGGTTCCAGATAAAGGCGCTGATGACCAGCCCCAAGAAGCCCGGACTTCGCCTGATGGCCCGGCGCAAGTCACCTCGGCTATGTTTTTGAATGTTTTGGGCGGTCAGGGCTGGTTCGGGGATTTTCGAAAAATAGCCGGTGCTGACCATGCCAAAGGCAAAAGCCAGGAGGAAGGCTGATTGGTAGCCCAGAAATTCCAGACCCAGCCGGCAATTCCCCACTCTAATCAACCAGCCGGCCAGGGGGGCCACGACCAGCGCGGCCAGGGCCACGGCGGTGTTGCGGCTGCTGAAATAACGGCCGCGGATCGAAGCGGGCACGAGATCGGCGACCAGTGCGGTCCAGGCCGGGTTACCCAGGTTGGCCATAAAAGCCCTGATCCCGTTCAGAACAATGATGCCGGTAATGGCAAAGCGGGGCTGGTAGAGCAGAAAAGGCAGCCAGGCCAGGCCAAACAGGGTCAATCGACCAAAACCTCCCCCGCTCCAGATCACGATGGCTTTGCGCCGGCCACTCCGTTCCACCAGCCGCGCCCCAGGAAAAAGCGCAATTGTCCCGAGCAGGTTGGCCGTGGCCGTTAACAGGCCAATTTGGCCGTTGGTTGCCCCATAGGCCAGCGCAAACAGGGGAATGAAGCTCAGGAAAAAGTTCTCACTGATCGCGCTGAACAAACCGTCCAGCCAGAAGTAACGCAGGCCCAGCCGGCGGTCGGTCGTAATAGACTGATCCTGACCGTGTTGGTCCAGCGGTTTGATGATGGCCGACCAGTTCCAGCGCTGAGGTAATAATTGGTCGATTGCACTGATGCGGCGTTGGATAAGGTACCGGTAGCGACCTCGGGGCGGCCTCTCTGTTCGGCCGGATGACGGCCATTTTTCCCACCATCCCATCCGGACAGGCTCCTTTAGCGATATTTGGCCATAACGTGCTGCAATTCAGCCAGGGGCAAGGCGTAAACCGTTCGGCCTTCGAAGCCGATCATCGTTTCGGCGGCAGTCAAGGCGTTGAGGATGGCCTCTTCGGTGGCTTCGGCCACGGCCTCGAAGAAGGGGTTGAGATGGTGGTGGGGCACCATCTTCAGTTCGTATAGCTCGCCGGCGCTGTCGGCAAAGTGGTTGCCGGTGGCAAAAGCCAGGAAGATATCGCCGCTGCTGTTCTGGCCGACTCCACCTGCCCGGGCCAGGCCGACGGTCGCCCGCTGGGCCAGCCGCTTGCACTGGACCGGCAGCAAGGGGGCGTCGGTGGCAATAATGACGATAATCGAGCCGTCCATAAAGGGTTTTTTCTCCGGCAGCGGCGTCTTATCCGGGCCGATTTCCCGGCCGACGGGTACGCCGTCCACCCGTAGTTGGTGCCGATCGCCGTAGTTGGTTTGGACTAATACCCCCACGGTGTACCGACCACTCCGGCTGTCGACCAGGCGGGAGGCGGTGCCGGTGCCGCCTTTGAAGTCGTGGCAGATCATGCCGGTCCCGCCGCCGACGTTCCCCTCGGCCACCGGCCCGCCCGCAGCCGCGTCCAAGGCCTGGTAGACGTGGGCTCTGGTGAGGTGAAAGGCGTCGATGTCGTTCAGCCAGCCGTCGTAGGTTTCGGCGGCGATGGCCAGGGCGGAGCTGTCGGAGTGGCCGTGTTCTTTCGCGTAGGCAACGAAACTATCCCGCACGAGCCCGACCTGATGGGAGTTGGTCAGCCCGATGGGATAACACAAGAGGCCCGACTCGTTGAGCCAATGGGTGCCGGTCAACTCGCCGGTACCGTTGAAGGTGTGGTAGGCGGCAAAGGCGTTGTCCTGCCAGATATTGCCGGCGCGGGGCAGGATGACGGTCACGCCGGTCCGGGCCACACGGGGGTGGTCGTAAATGAGGGTGGTGTGCCCAACCCGGACCTCCGGTACGTCGGTGATGGCGTTGTTTGGGCCGGGGGGGAGGTGGCCGATGGTAAAACCAAAATCTCGTAATCTGGCGCGGGTCATTGTCTACTCCTTCTGCAGGCCCAGGTGGGCGACTATGCCGGGGGAAATGGCGGCAACGCCGATACCTATTGCGTCTACTCTCCATTGTACGTAATTTCAGACTCTCTGCCAAATTTGGTCAACATAACAGCGGGTCAGACCCCGCTTGTGGTCGATCCCAGATTTGACGATTGGTTCGATTTGCTCAATCATGTCCGTCATTCCTTTTGCACCCTATCCCATAAAGTAAAACAATCATTACCAGAGGTGAAATGTGCACGCAGAAATTGTAATGATCGGCACCGAACTGTTGTTAGGGGAGATCGTCGATACCAATGCTACCCAGTTGGCCAAAATGTTGCGCGAAATCGGGCTTGACCTTTATTATAAAACCACCGTGGGCGATAACGAGGCCCGCATCACCGCCGTACTCAACCAGGCCCTCGATCGCGCCGATGTCGTGATCACCTCCGGCGGGCTAGGACCGACGGTTGACGATATTACCCGCCAGGCCGTGGCCAATGCTACCGGCCGGAAACTGGTCTATAGCCGGGAGTTGGAGCGGCAGATTGCCGCTCGATTCCGCAGTTTTGGCCGGAAAATGGGGGAAAACAATAAGCGGCAGGCCTTCATCCCCGAGGGAGCCTTACCCTTGCCCAACCCGGTGGGAACCGCGCCCTGCTTTTTGAGCGAGGATGTCCGCGGCCGGGGCTGCATTATTTCCTTGCCGGGCGTGCCGCGCGAGCTGGAGCATATGATGACCCACACCGTCTTGCCGATTCTGGTCGAGCGGATGGGGGGCGGGCAGGTCATCAAGATCCGTATTTTGCGGACCTGCGCCGTCGGCGAGAGCAATGTCGACCGGGCTATTGACGATTTGATGACCTCCGGAAACCCGACCGTGGGGCTGGCCGCTCACGCCGGCCAAACCGATGTCCGGATCACAGCCAAAGCCGGGACTGAGGCTGAGGCCGACGCCCTAATTGGGCCGATGGAAATCGAACTACGGAAGCGGCTGGGGGTAGCCATCTACGGGGTCGACCAGGAGACGGTGCCGGCCGTGGTGGGCCGTATCCTGGCGGAAAAAGGGCTGAAGTTGGCGGTGATCGATACTCTGACCGGTGGCCAACTAACCCGGGAATTGGCCGAGGCCGGTTATGCCGACCAATTGACCACCAATCTTCAGCCGACCACGTTGCCTGAGGCGGTGCAGGCCGTTGGTCTGAATGTTGAGCCGGATTTGCCAGGTGTGGATGGCTCCCGTCTGGCGGCTGATATGGCCCGGCTCATTGCACCTGCGGATGGGATGGCTCTGGCTATGGTTGGTCCGTTTTTTGACGGCTCAACCTACATTGCCCTACACGGCCCCGGCGGACTCGAGTTGGTTAAATTTGGCCGTATTTTCAGGAGGGAAGCCGATTACAATCGCCGCTGGCTGACCATCCAGGGGCAGGACTGGATCCGGCGAGCCGCCCTGGGGCAGTTGACATCGCCGGTTGATTGGGATTAGATGGTTGTCTCAGTTTATGATTATCTGAAATAGTCAGAGGCGGGCGGATTATGATTTGACCAAACTCAACTGTTCGGCAGTAAAAAGCCCGGCCCGCAAAAAATCTTGCATAACGATTTCGGTCATTTCGCTGGCAAAGGCGGCTTCATAGCGGATGTCCAAAACGTAAGCCTTGAGACGCATCTTCAGCAGCGAACGACCTTGATGGATCTCATTATTAATAATTACCGCGATTGGCTTGTTGAGATAAACATACCGGGATACGGCTGCGGCCCGATAGGCAATCTTCTTGGCCTGAATTAAATCGATGTCCGGCGGTAGATAGAACTCCGCCACCACCTGCGCGTTGGACTCCCCGGAATTTGAATTTGATATCGACTGGTTCATGGCTTCTCCATTAGGTATGGAGACCAAACTGTCGTCGGGGGTCACAATGCGTACCGAGCGTAATCCTATTTGCACCACTTCGCCATAGTGGTTGCCGATTTCTATTTTGTCACCCACTTGAAACGGGCGATCTAGCAGGATCATGATGCCGCCAAAAATGTTCTTCAGGATATCTTGCGAGGCAAAACCGATAGCCACCCCGGCCGATGCCGCAATCGCCAAGACCGTGTGCCAGGGCAAGGCATAAACGTTGGCCACAATTAGATAGACGGCCATCGCCCAACCGATCATCGGTATGATCGGGATCAACCGTTTGATGGTAAGCCGTAGATAAGTAGAGCGTTCGGCTATTTTTTCCAGTGTGCGAGTCAAGAATTTGATGATAAATAGTGCCGCCAGAAATAAGAGCACAGTCCAGAAGATTCTGCCAAAGGTGAGAGGCCATTCTCTATCCGCTTCAGTTTCCGCCCGGTTATCGACAGGAGACGTATAGGATTGTTCTTGAGCCGGCCCGGAATTTGGTGGCTCTAGTGGTTCCTGGGCAAAGAGCGAGGCAGGGCTGGAGAAACAAAGCCAAATGACAATTAATGCAGTGCTGAATATCGACGGTTGCTTGAGTAAGAAAACGGCTGATTTCATTGGGCTTTCCTTTAATGAATGATATTGCCTGATTTCAAAACGCGTACGACCGGCCGGTAAAGAAAGGGATGGATCTGGTATCCGTTTGATTTTTGGACGAGGAATCCTTTGTTGGCCATTCGATTTAGTAGCAATAAGCTTTGTTGAATTTCCTGGTGAAAGACCAGGGCATGGTGTTCAGCACTCAGAATGTCGTGCTGGAGTAGGGCTACCAGGGTGAACAGTTCTTCGGGCGGGAGTTGGTAGAGAAAAATCGGGTCAAAGTCGATATTGGCCGGAATGATCAATTTATTCTGCGTGACTTCTTTATAGGAACGTAGCCACAGCAGTATGCCAACAGTGATATTACCGGCCGCCAATTCGGTCAATTGCCTGAAAAATTGATTTTGGAGGAAAGCCTGGCGGGCTTGTTCGGAGTCTAACTTGTTGAAACGTCGCGAATTGGCAATTTCAGCTGTAGGCTGGAACAATAGCTGGTAACCGCTGGCTCGATGCCGTTTTAGAATGATATCTTCGACTTCTGACTGAGGGAGCGTATCTAAGACAATTTTTTGCTGGATATATTCGTCGATGTTGATGACCTTGGCCAAATACTCCCAACTGTAGATGGCGCAGGTCATAACCCAATGGATTTTTTGGTGGGTGCGGGAGATGAATAACATGAAGCGCTCCAAGGCTTCAAATCCGTAGGAGGTTCGTAAGAAAAGCTGCTGCAAGTTTTCCACAATAAATACTTGTCGTTGTTCAAGCGCATTGATTTTGTTTTCCAGATCAATCATATCTTTGTGGCTGAGTCTAACGTCTGTTTTCTTAAAGGCAGATTTAAGAAAGCCGAACAAGGCTTCTTCGGTGAAGATGGTGTCTCCATCCAGAAAATCTATTCTTATGACCGGGTAATCTTTGTAGATATGCTTCTCGGCAAAATTTAGCAGGGTGGTTATGCCGCAGCCTCTCTCACCAATTATCGTCGTCGCAGCGAATCGTTCGTTTTGCCAGCGGTTGAATTCTCCTCTGAGGAGTTCAGTTTCTTTCTGGCGCATTGTAAGAAATTGTTCATCCTGCAAAGGCTCCAGCCGAAATAGGCGCTGATATACAAAGGGTAGGGCCTTGATATGTTTTTCAGTGTCGATCAGGAAGTGGGATAGATTTTCTTCCGCATCGGCCTTTTCCGGAGTCAAGCCGGCCATCTCGCGCCAACGAAAATAGTTGCTTTGAAATTGTTGTGACGTGCCACTTAATACATTTAGCAGAGCCGGTATGGTTGTTTTAGATCTGGCTATCGTCTTTTGCCACCGAATAAAAAATTTCTCGCTGGCTTTGATACTTGATGACCGAAGATATAGCTCGTTTATGGTTTCCGTATTTTTTAAATCTTGTAACTGACCTTCAAAATCCAGGGTGATTTGCAGGATATGGGTTTTGCTTAGGGTTAACAATTCCTCGGTTTTGGCCTTCAACCGGGTAAGTTGAACGATCACCCTATTTAATCCTTCGATACTTGTTTGCCGCGCTTCTTCGACAACCTGTATGCCTCGACGCTGGGTTAACGGGCGTAGGGCTGTTCTGAAGCTTACCTCCGCAGTTTGATCGATCTCAGAGATATCGTGGAACATCTTCTCCAGACTTTGGTGAAATTCAGCGGAAAAAGTCTGATATTTGGTCTCATAGTGAGCAACCAAATCTTCGAACGCGGCTTTCTTGAGGATTGGAACAGTTTCCGTTTTTGAATTGGGTATCGGACCGTTCAGATCACGCTGTTTAAGAATAATGTATTCATTGCCCAGCGTTTCAATAGCCTGGCGGCTAGTGGCTCCCCAATTCTTGATGTCCCTGTCCACCTGGGCCTTGATCAGCGTATCCACCAACAACGGCAGTTTTTCTTGCTGCAGAATTTGAAGCAGGAACCGATTTTGTCTAGCCATAGCATCTCTCAGGTTAGAGGTTTCATCCGGTTCCATTGTTTTGAACCCCGGCAAAAGTGCAGTCACAGACTCCTGCGTACTGCCAAAAACCGGAACAACCTGCGACGTAATCTTCTCCTCTATTCGCTGGAGCGTGCGGTAACAAGTCAGGGCTGTTTGTAATTGAAGCAGAGCTAACGCAATATCCCTTTGCCACTCTCCCCGCTCTCCCAGAAAATGACGGGTCCAGCTTCCCTCTGTTTCCGAAAGTTGATTTTCAAGGACCTGCCACTGCTTGGAGATCTTTTTTTGGTCGAAATCAGAATTGGGTAGAATATCGGTTCCGGCAAAATGCCAATTTTGCCATATTTTTTCATAAATTTCTGCCTCGTGCCGATGAAATCGCTCCATCGACTCAGTTTCAAATTGATCAAGCTGCTGCTGAAATCGGGTGATGGTTTGGACGTGATGCTGTAACCCCTCCAAATCTATCCTCAACTCTGGGCCATCGACCTCCAACATAGCCTCTTCAAAGTTATCTAAGACCAGAAAAGCATCTTTTATTTCAATAGTGGTCAGGTGCAGTTCATACAACTGGTTGGCAATCAGTTGTAAAAATTGCTGCCACTCGGCCAGGAGAAATCTGGCCATTGGTATTTCCAGAAAATAGATCAAAAAGGCGTGGAGCTGAAAGTTGCGCTGGGTGGGAACTGGCTTGAGGGAGGTTTTTCTGAAAAGAGGTCTAATTTTATCTCCAGCAGAGCAGACACTCTTTTTTAGACGGAGTTTGACCTGTTTCTTTCGCGTCCAGATTTTAAGTTTGCGGGCGTATTCTGCGTTGATCGCCCAATCGTCAGAGGGAACTGAAATGTGGGCCACTCCTGGAACCATATTCAGGCTTGCTGTGAATTGCTGATTCAATTTTTCCCATAGACTCTCGGCGGTAGGTTCCTGCCAGTGTGATTCAATCCATTTGTTGGTTGTTTGAAGGGTAAATTCCAACTCGGACCAAAATCGGTCAATAGCCACAGCATCTTGGGCCAAATGTTTGGTTATTTCTGATAGAGTTTCAAAAATAGTGACCAACTCACCCACTCTCCGCCGGTACGTCTGAATCCAGTGGTTTAGATCTTGTTTTACTTGTTCCTCCAAGATCGGTCGAAACTGCTGGATGATTGTTTCTTCGTCCAGGTCGTTGCCATAACCAGGTTGCCCAAAGTCGGGTACAACGGACTGGGTGAATGGGTTGTATTTGTAACATAGAGCCCTAAACTCTCGTAAATTGATACCAGAATTAGTCATTATTACCTCCTCTCCGAAATAAAGATTTACCGCTACAGAGCATCAAGGCGCTTGTGCCAAAAGAAAAGGCCCAGCCTCCCAGGTTATGGGGAAGACAGGGCCTTACTATTTCTCACTGCATCTTACACAAGTACAGTGATGTTAGCTTTACCCTAACAGAGTATCAGGTTTTAGTGAAATTCTTGATGAAGAGACTGGTGGCTCAGGTACTCAGATGCTGACTCAGATATTGTTTCACGGTGATGATTAACCCCCTTGGTTTTCTGCTGGATACTATCGTACCATAGCGCTTATTGGCGTAACAATGGCTATTGGGTACCAGGTAGGCTGAACGTATGATACAAGTAGGGTGGTGGTAAGCGCTCAGACGTTCATTACGAAAGCCCAAAATCTCTGATGGCCTGCGTTTGCGCCTGCAAGTTTTCAGGCGGGGTGCCATCGGGTATCTCACAGCCGGCCCCGCTGATATTGAGCTTGCCGCCGGTCTCCAGGCAGTGCATTGTGGCCCGG
>Ga0209536_100013853_pt1 | contig 11606 bp, 9 predicted proteins | sample DeeMarSeWOR28_12_FD_187461 | JGI IMG/M metagenome (GOLD analysis project Ga0209536, IMG submission 187461) | Marine sediment microbial communities from White Oak River estuary, North Carolina - WOR-2-8_12 (SPAdes) (version 2) | ecosystem: Environmental > Aquatic > Marine > Intertidal zone >... | reverse complement strand
ATGAGGGCATTTTGCATTCCCGATACAAAATAGGCCTGCTCCTGGTCGCCTGAAATATTTTCAAGCGGCAGCACAGCGATCGAGTTGGGTTCGATGTCCTGCTGGGTGATTTTTGCCAGCTCAAGAGATTGCGAGTCGCCAATTTGGATGGTGAGCTGATAAATGACGCCAGCGGCAACAAGCATGAGAAGCGCCAGGATTACATGATCGGTACGCTGCAGCGAAAGATCGGTCTGTGCTCCCGCACCGGCTGGTGGGGTGCGCACGATTCCTTTTGTTGTGATGTCGTAGCGCCAGCCAAAGATCAACGCAATTGGAAAGCCGAGGGTGGCACCCAGCCAAACATAGCGAAGCGCCGAAGAGGCAATGTCCCAACTCTCAAAAGCAAGATCGGCAACCTGTAGAACGACCCAGGCGCCGACAATGTACAGGCCCGCAACCCGAAACACCTTGCGTCTTCGGAGTTCCTGCAAAACAGGCATGCTTATTCCGCCGAATCTGCTTTTCAATTCATGCTACTACTTCAACTGCAATAATCCTACTTTGTATTATGAATAGAGTTGGGCCGCTAACGAGCCGCATCGGAACCAGGCGTCCGGGAACGCTTGATACGCGTCTGCGTGAACAAGCGGTGTTCGATTTATTCCTACGCCTCCAAATGCCTGCATACTGAGCTGAAAATATGCAATATTGTTCGAATCGCCCGCTCTCGAACTGAAGCGTCAAGACTACTTATCGTTGCTTGAATGTTCGCTTCTTCACCGTGCGCTCGAACGGCTTTCAGTTCTCTCATCAGCTGCATGAACTCCCTTCTGAGATCAACAGGAAGATCATCGGGCCGAACGTGGATAAGATAAAGGGTTACCGCGTCTGCCAACCTCGCGGTTTGGCTTCCTTGTCCGCACAAGGTGCCGACTGCCAAATGCAGTTCTTTCCATGCGTATACCAAGCTCATGTTGACTCCATCGGTGAGTTCTACCCTGGACACCAGGGGCCATGGTCGACCCTGGCCCCATTCCCTCACCCCAATGCTTCCAAACTGCCGTCCTGGCACAGGGCCAGCCCCGGAGCTACTCTTCGATTACGTAGGTAAACTTGTTCTGTACGCCCGGCACCTCGACCGTCTGGCCGTCAATCACGCGGGGCTTGTACTTGAACTTCAGCGCCGCCTGAAGGGAGGGGCGGTGAAACATCGAATTGGTGCACTGGTCCTCGATAACGAACGGATCGCGAATCGTGCCCTGGCGGGTCACCGTGTACTGCACCACGCAATACCCTTCGATGCCGTGCACCAAGGCGCGCTGCGGATAGATCGGCGCCACCTTGACGATCGGCAGGTAGTCGCCCTCGCCAACCCCCAGGCTGAAGCCCGCGCTGCTTATCTGGATATCGGTCTCAACCGGCGCGGCCGAAATGGCAATCGTCTCAACGTTCGGATTGAGGCTGTCCATCTGCGGCGTCGACGGCAGCTCCGGTGGCGATTGCGGCGGCGGTGGCTTTCTGGGCTTGAGTTCGCGGCGATGAATGGTCTCATCACGCCTGAGCCGGACGAAATCCACCAGTTGGGCGCTGCCAGCCTCGTTGAGCTGACGGTCCGTCGTCTGGATCATGTATTGCATCACCCAGAACAACGCTGCCGTAATAGCCAAGCCAGACACGATGCCGGCGAAAACCCGAAAAATGCTGCCGAATCCCCTGATGACCATCGTTTGAGAAACTGTGGCAGCCATGGCTTGCCTCCTCGGCAATTCCCTGTCGCACTCCACATATATTTTGACCCTGGATTGCCAACCGGCGTTCGAACCGGCGCGTCGGCTCCGCGCTGCACCTGAATGACCACCTGCGAGTCGCCTCCGTCCAGGACCGCATCGCCATCGGACCGCACACTGGCGCAAGGCCTTGAACTTGTGCAGCGTGCCGCCCGAGGAAGAGAGGCCCGGCATCTTCGAGCCGGCCGGGGAATTGCCTGCCACGAGGGCCTGCGAGACAATAGTCGACCTCCTCAAATGGTATCGAGCGTCAGCATGCAGTCAGTAACTCATGGCCGTCTACGGGCAGCCGCACGCGTCAGCACCCTCCTGGTTTCCCTCGCGTTCTGGGTCGCGTCCTGTTGGGCGCTGGATCCGGGCAGCCCTGCAAGCGCGGGGTTCGTCCCCGAACGCATGGAACGGGTCGACCGGGTCGTGCTGGAGTCGATCGCCAACGGCGAGATCGCCGGCGCGGTCGCATTGGTGGCCCGGGGCGGCGAGATCGTCTACCACAAGCCGTTCGGCTATGCGGACATCGACTCGCAGGCGCCGATGCGGACCGATGCCCTCTTCCGCATCGCCTCGATGACCAAGGCGGTGACGACCGTTGCGGTGATGATGCTGTACGAGGAAGGCGAGTTCGCGCTTAGTGACCCGATTTCGGATTTCATCCCGGGGTTCGCCGAGCCGCGGGTGATCGTCACCGACGACGAAGGGCAGATCACCGGCACGCGGCCGGCCACGCGGGAAATACGGATCATCGATCTGTTGACCCACTCCTCCGGCATCGGCTACCCGTTCATTCCCAGCGCGCTTACGGAAATCTACCGGGACGCGGATGTGATCGACGGCCTGACCGTGGCCGAGCGGACGCTCGGCGACAATATCGAAAAACTCGCCCGGCTGCCGCTGCTGTTCGACCCGGGCTCGGAATTCGCCTATGGATTGAGCACGGACGTGCTCGGCTACCTGGTCGAGGTGGTATCCGGTCAGCCCCTGGACCGGTTTTTCGCGGACCGGATTTTCGGCCCTCTGGGCATGCACGATACCTATTTCTACCTGCCGGAACCGAAAGCCGGGCGCCTGGTGACGCTGTATGCGCACGTGGCCGGCAGGGGTCTGGTCGAATCCCGCGGCGACGAGGCAGACCTGAAAATTGACAGCCCGAACTACCCGATCGAGGGCGCCCGGACATACTTCTGTGCCGGCGCGGGGCTAACCTCCACTGCGTTCGATTACGCGCGCTTCCTGCAGATGCTGCTGAACGAGGGCGAACTCGACGGCGTGCGCCTGCTGGGCCGTAAGTCCGTCGAGCTGATGCGCGCGCCGAGGATCGATTGGGACGGCGACGACCGGCCCGACTTCGCGCTGGGGTTCATGGTCATAGGCGACCTGGGAACCAGCGACGGTCTCGCATCGCCGGGCGCCTATTCGTGGGGCGGTGCGTTCAACACCAGCTACTGGATTGACCCCGCCGAGAACCTGATCGGCGTGTTCATGTCTCAGGCGCGGCCGGTTGAATCGGACATCACGGATACTTTCAGGACCATGGTGTACCAGGCGTTGGAATAGCAGAAATTCGGGTCCGAGCGATTTTTCACCGACCCCACCCGCCATGCCCGGCGCCGGTACTCTGGTGCGCTCAGGAATAGAAGACCTGTACTTCGCCCACCAGCGGCTCTCGCTTGGCGGCCTCGACCAATTGCCGTGACAGGCGCTGGGCTCCCTCAATGTCATCCACAGACCCCAGGGAAAGCACGACCTCTACATCAACGACGCCCTTGACGTAGTGCAAGTTGACCCGCTCGACGGGAAGCTCAATGCCAGAGTCTCGCCATCGCCGTTCCAGCCGCTGCAACATTTCCTCGCGGCCCGGCAGCAGCTGTATCTTGCCGCGGCTGGCATCGTCCTCGGGATCGATATGAACCAGCACTTGGGATATGTACTCACACTGGCGCAACAGGTGAGCTTGAACCCGATCGCCAATCATGTGCCCCTCCGAGACCGTCACGTGGCTTGCTACCAGCAGGTGCACTTCAACCAGCACCGCCTGCCCCATCCGCCGCGTTTTCAAATCGTGAAAAGCCTTGACGCCTTCCACCTCCCGGATGATGCTGCTGATCTCTTCTACCTGTTCCGCTTTCGCGCGGGTATCCACCAGTTCCCGCACCCCGGACCAACCGAGGTTCCAACCAATTCTTGCGATCAGCGCGGACACCCCGATGGCGCCCAAAGCATCCAGCGCCGGGAAGCCCGCCATACTACCCGCAATGCCGATGAGTACGATGATCGAAGAGATCGCGTCGGAACGATGATGCCAGGCGTTGGCCCGCATCAGGTCCGATTGCAGCTGTCGTGCAATTCGCACGCTGTACCAGTACATCCATTCGTTCGCCACAATGGAGACTACCGCCGCCGAAAGGGCCAGGAAGCCCGGGTGTGACAAACGATCCGGATTGGCGATGCGCTCCGCCGCATCCACCACGATGCCAGCGGCGACAAGCAACAGCAGCAGGCCGAGAATCAGGGTGGCGACGGTCTCGAATCGGGCATGGCCGTAAGGATGCTCTGCATCCGCTTCATCACGGGCAAAGCGTATCGCCACCAAAACCATGGCGTCGGTAGCGAGGTCCGAGAGGGAATGGACGCCGTCGGCGATAAGTGCCTGGGAGTGGCCGATGGTGCCGATGAGCAGCTTGAGACCCGCAAGCACGAGATTGATCGCGGCACAGACCAATGTCACTCGCCGTTTGACCCGATACTCTTCGTGGAGCTGAGAGTTCATGCCGCAGACGCCCTGTTCACTTCACACAGTTAACCAGTTCCATCCAGATGATTCCAGGGCCAGGTTTCGACCCTCCAGTGCTGCGGGAGACGACGGGACGGGTCGCGCCACCGGTCAAATTGGCGTTGCGGGGGCGTTTTGTCGTCGGGGGGCTGAATCCGAATACATGGGCCAGGGGCTTGGCGTGAAGCCAAGCCCCTGGCCCTGATATGGCGACCTGCTTGATGCTGTCGCGTTACTTCGAAGATGAATCAGTGGTCGCGAATTAATGTGCCAGTAATCGTTCCTGCTTCTGCAACGACCTGGGTGTTCGGGCTCACCAGGGCAAACTCGTCGAAGCTGATGGAGAACTCGCCTGTGGCGTTCCGGAATCTTGCCGTGCCACCCAGCCACACTCCTTCCACAGCAAGGTACTGTTCACCGCTCGTGAAATTGATGCAGACAACACCCTGCCCGTCGCCGTAAAGCAAGGACAGGTCTGAGAAGGTGAATACCAGATTATTGTCCGTTATGTCAGCGACCTTCATGAAACCGCCCGGGCATCTGTCGTCCGAAACGGGATCAAGATTTACGGACTTGGTTACGGCGGTTACATCGGCTGAGCCCAAATTTCCAACAGCTCGAGCCCGTATGAGCCCCAAATTGGAGGTTCCGATTGGCATCCCGACTTCGTTAACGTCTGTTTGCTCGAAATTTTGAATGAAATCGCCTGCCCAACGAAGGAAAACGGAACGATCTCCGTCTGCAGTGGCGGTTTGTACGCTCAGGACAGTGAATAGTCCAACAAAGACGACCAGGAGCAATCTACTGCTGTATCTGCTGCTTAACATGGATATACCCTCCTTTTCCGGAGTTCGGAGGTTCAAAAAGTCAGAGGACCCAGATGAAACGACCAGGTCGGAATACTGGTTCCTCCAGGGTCGCGTAGCTCAGGGTTTAAGCATCGCCGGCTCGCGATATACTACATTTTGGGCGCCCGGCGCGGAAAAGTTGTGAAATTCTGGGTACATTTGCGTGAACCATAGAGCAACAAGGCCCCGACCGTCGTGGCGGAATCAAGCTCCTGGATGAACATTTAGCCCCTTTCCAATGATTTACAGGTTCGGTAAGTTCGTTGTCGATACGCTTCGCGCCGAGGTAAGTTCAGCGGGAAAGGAGGTACCCCTCCGGCGTCAGTCTTTCGATGTGCTCGTGCATCTGCTGCAAAGACCCAATCGCATCGTGTCAAAGGACGAGCTTCTGGACGCTGTGTGGGGTAACAAGGTCGTAACTGACGGGGCGCTGAAGCACTGCCTGATGGAGATTCGGGCGGTCATCGGTGATCGCGACCGCAAGGTCATTCGCACTGTCGCGCGGCGTGGCTACATTCTCGAAGCACCGGTTACAAAAGAATCAGTTGCAGCGGACGACAGAGTTTCGATCCTCGTGTTGCCGATCAAAGATCAGAGCATCGACGTCAACGGCGAGTATATTGGGGACGGCTTGACAGAAGAGATCATCACGGAACTCTCGAAAGTTCGATCGCTTCGTGTAATCGCTCGTGCCTCTGCCATGCGCCTCAAGGGCGCAGGCATCGCAGTACAGGAAATCGCCAAAGGGCTCGGAGTCGATTTCATTCTGGATGGTTCGGTTCGCAAATGGGGCGACAGGCTTCGAGTCATCCTACAGCTTCGCGATCTGGGTTCCGACGATGCTCGATGGGGCGAGCATTACGGCGGTACCCTGGGTGATCTGTTCGAGATTCAAGACGATATCGCAAGGTCCGTTGCAAGGGAACTCGCGATGCACGTCGGTGCCGGAGAGCTGAGGAATGGTGATCAGTTCGAGGATCCTCGCGCGGTAGAGTCGTACCTCAGGGCTCGATACGAAACGTTGAAATTCTCCAAGGATGGCCTTCAGCAAGCGGAACGACACCTGGCAAACGGATTGGACCTCACAGGGCCAAATGCGCGTCTGTTGGGTGCTCTCGGATATGCTTACGCAAAATACAGCGAACTCGGTCTCGATCCGACGGGAGAGTATATTGCAAGGGCTTCCGAGTGCGCGGAGAAGATTTTCGAACTCGATCCGCACTCATCACGTGGGTGGTTGCTTCTCGCTATGGTGCGGTTCTTTTCCGGAGAGCTTCGCGCGGCTCGAGAACCATTTGAACGCTCGCTCGATGCCTTCCCCGCTGATCCAGATGCGTTGTTACTGTTGGGGTACCTGTGTGCCCTCAGGGGTCAAAACGAGCGCGCTGCGCAGCTATTTAACGAGTGTCTTGATGTAGACCCGCTCACTCCGGTAAACCATTGCATGCCAGGCTTCGTTGCTGTCATGGAGGGGCGGTATGCGGACGCCCTGCCATACTACCGACGATTCCTGGAGATGGACCCGAAGAATCCCTTTGCCGTCTGGACCTGGAACTATGTTTTACTTCGCAACGGCAGAATCGACGAGGCTTCAGAGGCTGTTCGTAAACTGAACTCGGAACATGCCGGTTCATTCCTGGCGCAACTGGGTACTGCCCTATTCCATGGCGTTTGCGCCGAACCGGAGGCCGCTCGAAGAGCCGTGACCGACGAATTGCGTGCCGCAGCGCGGAATTCGGAGTTGTTTTCCCGTGAACTCACACACTGCCTGGCTCTCTCCGGAGAGACTGAAGACGCGCTCAACTGGCTGGAGAACACCGTCCGCATCGGCAATATCAACTACCCGTTCTGGTCTCAGCACGACACGTGGGTGAACTCCATTCGCAGTCATGGTCGCTTCGATGCGATCATGCGCGACGTCAAGCGAGAGTGGTTGTCGACGACTTCCGCCAGTTGTTCAGCGACTGCTGCATAACCGGTATTGGCCGGCAGCGGTCGTGATCCATGGCGCCATTGGAGAATGGCTTGGTACGATTATGGTAATAATCACGTTGGTGTATTTAGCCCGTCAAGTGCACCTGAATACGGTTACAAGTCGAGTCGCCGAAGCACCGGCATCGCGGACGATTTGAACTCTTCATGTGGGGGGTACTTCGCCAGATGGAGAGCTTTGATGTTCAGTACGAGCGGGGGATCATTGATTAGCCTGTCACGATCCACTTCTCCTGCCACTCAAAAGTGCTCACTTGAAAGGTGAACCAGTTCTTTCAAGCCAGGCCAGTATTTTTTCGCCGGCCCGCGGTGTGAGAATCGTCGAAATATCATGCTTCTGAGACTTGACTCTGAAGGTGAAAATTTTGATGCTCGGTGCTGACAGCAGAAAAAGGGGTCTACCATGCACAAACCCATTTTGATTTTTGTATTGATAGCGGCGCTTTTCGGATACAGCTACCTGGCCTCAGGATCATCCGATGGCTTTCTGATCGAAGTGGATGGCATGCCCAAGATCGAAGGCAGTTCCGTGGTCAGCCTCGGTTTTGGCTCCAATATGAAATACAGCCTCGCGACGTCCGAAGCGAGCGTAAGCGTGGCCATGCCAGGGGAAAGGCTGACCATCAAGTACCTGAAAAGCGGACAGACGTGTCAGAATTTTGGCGACACTCACATCGAATTCGGAGAGAGCAAGGCCGAGATTTCCGGCAAGGTTGGCTGCCGCACAAAGGAGGTCCAAATGGGTGATCGGCAGGATGTGTCGATTAAGGGATGGTTCGACCTGGACAAATAGCCGCATCCCGGCATCACGTCATTTCAAATACTCGAGGCAAGAACCATGAAACCATTACGCTCCGCTTTTGCCATTCATCTCGCGCTGGCAATCTTTGCCTCGCCTTGCATGGCCACCGAATTGTCAGCCAAGTCCCTGGAAGGCACGTGGATGTTCACTCACATCATCATGGACGGCGAAAGAGAAGTGAAAGTCAACCGCAAGATGCAATTCTTCGCTGACGGCTCGCTGGTCAATTACGACGTGGCCGGCAATAAGAAAACCCAGGGCACCTACGAGGTGACCGGTAATACCATTATTTACATGGACGACAAAGGCAAACAGAACTGGAAGGTTCTGGCCTTCGACGAAAATTCGCTCCACGTCGATCACAGGGGCGCTGAGATGTTCTTCGAAAGACGGTGAGTTCCGGGCCTGGTTTACCCGGCGCTTGCCGGCAAACTTGGATGGTCGGGTTAGGCCCCGTTTCCTCGGACGGTTGAGTCAGGAGTGACTTCCGCCTTTTCGCTACTCTGCAGTCTGCGCCGCATGCGCGGATTGCAGAACCGCTCGATGTTATCGAAGATGTCCGTCCTTGCTTCTGCCCGACTTTGGTTGCGGCGCCGATTCACCCGCTCGCGCTTGGGCATGCCGGAAAAGCCTTCGGCCAGGGCGTTATCGGCGCAGCTGCCCACTGCGCTCAAGACTGGCACATACATACTGCGCTGATGTCGCGCAGGACGGGCCTGAGTCGCGCGGCCGCTACTGGCTGCAATTGCCGCATTTTCATGCTGGAGGCCGGGCTTGCCTGAGGAACGGGTCGTGAAATTGGTCAGTGTGCGCGTTCTGCATTGTCGCCGGCCACTGTAAAGTCTGGAAAACACCTCCCTAGCCAGCCGGACTCTGAGATACGACGGGGGAGGTGACCCCCGGTGGCTTGACAGCCAGAACCGAGCAATTGACCTGGCTGAGGATCATTTCAGCCGTATTTCCGACGATGAACCCCGGGATGCCGGTCCGCGCAACCGTCCCCATTACAACCAAGTCGGCCTCTACGGCGCTGGCCAGGGACGGGATGACCTCGCGTGGCGCGCCTTTGACAAGGTGCGTCTGAATGTCGAGATTATCCGAGCGCAGGCCCGGCGTCAGACGTTGCAGCAGGCGGTCCAGGTTTTCCTGCCGGTGCTGCCGGACCGTTTCATTGTAATGGTTTAGATGCATATCGAGGCCGCTCAGGAGACGACCGCTCAGACTGCCGGCATCGATCGCATCCCAGGCATGGCCGACATGCAGTCTGGCCTGTTCCGCCGCCGCCAACGAAGCGGAAAGCTGGAGCACCTGGTCGTTGAGGGCCTGTTGCACTTCGAGTTCCCGCAAGGGCTGATCGTCGTTCACGTCAACGGCTGCAAGGATGTTACGGAACCGTGTTGGTGCCCCGGGCGTTAAAAGCCATACAGGGCAAGGGCACTTGCGAAGGAGGTGCATGTCGTCGCTACCGAACAGGCGGTCGAGCCACTCCGGGTTCTCGGCCGTTTTCACAACCAGGTCCTGCTTGGACCTCAGCACCTCTCGAATCACTTCGAGAAAAGGCGTACCGACCAGAACACTGGTGTCGATGTCGACACGATCCCTAAACGGTCTGACCGCATTCTCCAGGAGTTCCTCGCTGTCTCGGAGCAATGCGCTCTGAAGCTGTTCCGAAATGGGACCACCTTCCGGTATACCCATTCCAACCGAGATTTTCTCGGCAACCATCACGACCCGCAGCCTGGCCTGATTGGACTCCCCTAGACCCACGGACCGCGCAAGCACGTGGTGCTGATCACCCAGCCGGGTAAGGACGCACATGATGTTTTTGAACCGCTGCATGTTATCTCCTGCAGGGCCATTATAGTTGGATAGGAGCGGACCAACTCAAAACCTTTTGGTCGAGGCTGTACTCGACAATGCGGCCCCGAGGGAATGGGTCAACGGGAATGCCGACGGCCTGGAATGTGACACCCAAGCTTCAGAAGACTGGTGATTTCTGGCGGGCTGCGAATGGAACGAATGATCGCTTGTGGCTGATGGCGGCTAACGACCCAATCCAGCCCTTACGCGGTTGCAAGGACTATTCAAGATTGTGCTGATCCATTTACAGTTTTATTGGCCGAAACAGAGCTCTTCTGCGTTGTACCAGGGCCGGATGACGAACTGAAGTGGATTTCGGAAGACAGCGATCTGGACCGGTATTTCATCCACAAATTCCGCCCACATTGTATTGTCATCGATTGCTGCAGACTCAGGATTCACTTCGACGACGTCGGCATCCAACAGCAAGCCGTTATACAACAGGCGATCATAGATCCCATTGCGCCAGTAGATTCGATCATTGGCGAGAATCCAGTCTTCACGCAGTGAGACTGCGGGCGCGCCAGCCGAAGGCATGTCAAATTCGATCAAGAACTTGTCGAATTGCCCCCCCAGATCAGTTTTGATATGCGCACTGAGGCTGCCTGCCTGGTTGTCGTAGTCGAACTGGGTCGGGGGTGTCGGGCCGTCATACGGATTCAGCGATGGCGCATTGCTATCGACATCGATCACCATCAAATAGCGTCCGCTTGCCGTCGGGTCATTTCCGTCCTCTACATACACCGACCACTCGGCTCGGTTTTCACGCTGACCCGTCAGCACATTGACGGTTTCGTAAATATTCAGGCTAAGCAGATACTGCGCAGGTCGCCCATGCGTCATCCTGCTTCGTGCCAGCCTGAATCCTGGTGGAAGAGCAAGCAGCGATTCCAGCCCCCTGACTTTATCTCGTGGAATATTGAAATTGACAAAAATCGAGGGGACACGGTCATCCAGAACATCGAATCGTACAAGGGGCTCTGCCTGGCCGGCCAACACCTGAAGTGCATGGCCATGGGAAAATATGCCGAACGTGAAGTTCTTGAATAATTGCAAGGCGCCGGGATAGAAGGGCGGAAGGCCCTGTGTATCGTTCAGGTTGAAGTACGGGGTAAACGCGAGCTTGAGCGGCTGCAGGTAGAACAGAACGTTGTCGGGTTCATCATCGATGAATGCAGACCAGAAGCTGCTATTGCTGCTGATCTGCACCTTGTTGGGATTGACGGACAGCAACCCGGCATCAGTCAGGTTGCCGTCGTATAACGCCGTATCGGCAATCCCGTTGTCGTAATACAGCGCATCGTTGGCTTCCGCCCAGGGTTGACCAACCTTGACGATTTTTCCGCTCGCCGGGGGTGACGCATTCTTTGCGCCCAGCCCCGGCTGCAGAGGGAAAGCGGCCATGAAGTCCGGGTTTGAAACCTCCACTTGGCCGTCGAGAATTGAATAACTGACATCTGTTCCCGGCCGCAAAAACCATTGTTCCGGCGGTAACCCCAGGCTGAAGTAGGTAGGGTCGGCTGCGTTTTCGCTCGAAAGAATCTCGACCACCATGTAGCGGGGGTTTG
>Ga0209536_100013852_pt1 | contig 11606 bp, 9 predicted proteins | sample DeeMarSeWOR28_12_FD_187461 | JGI IMG/M metagenome (GOLD analysis project Ga0209536, IMG submission 187461) | Marine sediment microbial communities from White Oak River estuary, North Carolina - WOR-2-8_12 (SPAdes) (version 2) | ecosystem: Environmental > Aquatic > Marine > Intertidal zone >... | reverse complement strand
CACTGCATCCGGCACGCTCAGCTGCTGGGCAAAGGGCGCCTGCTTGGCGATGGTGATGCTGCCGGCCGCGACGCTGGTGAGCGGCAGGCTGGCGCAGGCCGTAAACAGCGCGAGGCGTGTTAAAACAGAGAGAGTGTGGTGTGTGTTGTATGTTTGCATGGCGATCTCCCGGAGGTGTTGTGTGGGTCCGGCTCATTTCCGAATGCATACTTCCTGGCCCAGTCTATCTCCTGGTCGCGTACCGGCAAAGTACCCGAATGCCGCGCCGGCTCAGTTATTCAGCATGAAGTTCAGCCAGCTTGTGAAAACCGCACGCGGATTCGAACAAAACTTCCGGAAAGCATCAGTTCAAAAACCGAATAGTGATTCAAAACGCGTGGGCACGAATGACGTGCCCACACTGCCGAGCTCTGTGGCCAAGAATGTTAGGGATTATCAACACTGATATGAGTAAAACCGTAAGCCGTACCGCTAAACGCATCTAGGTTGCCACCATATTCACAGCCGCCAAGGTCGTAGCGAACCATCACCATTTTGGTGCCGGCACCGCCGGTAGACACATAGTACGGGAACACTGTGATTGGATCCGTGTACAGACCGTCCCCGTCCAGATCATCAAATAAGTACATTACCTGGGGAGGCGGAACAAACGTGCCGGGCGATAAAACCAGGTTTAGGGCAACTCCCACGTTCGTCATCGGTACGCCACTTGGATTGCGTACTTGTATGTTGAAGTAGCTGTCCTGCATCACAGTGTTGGTGCATACCCCGACTCCGACCTCCCATGGCACTTCATCAGGGTTCACAAAAATGGTTGATCCAGGGGGCGCGGGCGGGGCGACATGGCCACCGCTTTCCGTGCCACAACTCGCCACCAGCGTCAGCGGCAGGCAGAAGGCCGCGACGCGAAGCCTGGACAGTGTTGTATTGATCATTTTCAGTCGCCTCGTTCTTCGTTGTTTTCGGACGTGGTGCGGTGTTTCTACACCTACTCAGAATCTTGTTAAGGTATTACAGCTAACCCATGAATTTTAATGTAATTCACAGTCTGTCGTTTGGCAAGACTGGGAAAAATCAGATCGTTTCGAAAAAAGCCTCGACTTCCTTCAGGCCGGCCCGTTTCATCGGCCGGCCATCCACCGGGCTAAGGGGTGCTTCGCGCGCCGCGGTGGCGCTGAACACGCTGACCTCGATCGCGGTGTCTTCGGCCAGGAAACCGTAGACGGGCACCATTTCACTGCGGTCGCCGCCGAAGCGCAGGCGTTTGCTGGTTTCCTGATAGGGAATGCCTTGTTCGCGCAAGAAAAATGCCACGAATTCCGGGGAGTCGGCGGTTACATGCAATTGGATGTCAGAAAACCGGGTGACATGGCCGGTAAGCAGCGGCCCCACCAGACGCGGCCCGAATTGCTCCAGAAAACGCATGGCCTCAACCGCCAGACGTCGCAGGTGTAGCAGGGTTTGCGGCAATTGCCGGGCATGAAAGAGCTGCAAATGCTCGGCCAGTGCCTGCTCGATTTCCTGGTTGGATGGCAGGTGTCTGGCATCCGGCAGGTTCAGGCGATCCGCCGCCTTGCGCTTGGCGGCATGAAAGTCGAGTACCCCTTCCTCGGCCATGAGGCGCGCGGCCTCGCGGCTGAGGCGCTGGCGGAGTTCGTCGGCGCCATGCGCGCGCAATGGCCGACGGCGGCCGGCCATCAGAACAGGCCCTCGCGCACGCCCTCCGGCGCCGGCGCGGTTCCAGGTTCCAGCACATCGGTACTGGCCTCGGACGTGCCCTCGATAAAATATTCGATCATCGTGTCCGGATCAGAAGGCGCGGCGGGTTTTCCGGTCTCGCGGTTGATGTGCACGGCGACCACGCCGGGTGGTGGCAGTAGCGGTTTTTCCGGCACGTCCTCCAGCACGACGCGCATGTAGTCGATCCACATCGGCAGCGCGGCGCGCCCGCCGGTCTCGCCTTTGCCGAGCGACTGGTTTTGATCGAAGCCGACCCAGGAGATCGCCACGATATCGCTGTTGAAGCCATTGAACCAGGCATCGCGGTGGTCGTTGGTGGTGCCGGTCTTTCCGGCCAGGTCCTTGCGGTTGAGTACATTCGCGGCTTGCGCGGTACCATAACTCACGGTGTCGCGCAGGATGCTGTTCATAAGAAAGCTGTTCTGCGGCGTGATCACCTGCTCCGCATAACGGGGCACGGGTTTCGAGGGATCAGTCATTTCTGATGCTGGTTCACCTGCAACAACTTCAAGTCCCCGTGGGTCGGCCACTTCCGGCATTCCGCCTTCCGTGACACTTCCGCGCCCCTGCGGGTCATTGCCCTTGGGTGCCGGGCAGTTCGGGCAGACTACGACTGGATTGGCCTGTTCGATAATGTTGTGTTTGGCATCTTCGATGCGCTGGATGAGGTGACCCTGGATGCGGTATCCACCGTTGGCAAATACGGCGAATGCTTCGGCCATTTGCAACGGCGTCGCGTCGGCAGTGCCGAGCGTGAGCGACAAATTCTTCGGCAGCTTCGCGGGGTCAAATCCGAAACGCCCCATATATTCCGCCGCATATTCCGGCGTGATGGCCCGCAACAGGCGCACCGCGACCAGGTTGAGCGACAAGGCGAGCGCCTTGCGCAGCCGCGTCGGGCCAAAGAACTTGTGCGAGTAGTCCTCCGGACGCCACTCGTCTTCGAGCGAGACATCTTCGATTACGATTGGTGCACCACTGATCAGGCTTGCCGGTGTAAAGCCTTTGTCCAGCGCCGCGGAATAGATGAACGGCTTGAAGCTCGAACCGGGCTGGCGCTGCGCGAGTGTCGCGTGATTGTACTGGTTGAGGCGAAAATCAAAACCGCCGCTCAGGGCCAGGATTGCCCCGTTCTTGGGGTCGAGCGACACGAAGCCGCCTTCCGCCTCGGGAATTTGCGCCAATAGCCATCGCTCTTCATTCGTACGTTCGAGATAGACCACATCACCGACCCGAAGCACGTCAGTGATACGCCGAGGGGCCGGTCCGAGCGTGTCTTCGTCGATGCGCTGCGCCGCCCAGGCTACGGCCGGCAGGCCAAGCTCGATACTGGTGCCATCCTGGATGTAGGCGATGGCGAGTTTTTCATCGGTGAACTTGATGATCGCCGGAATCAGGTTGCCCACGTTCGGATAATCCTTGAGCAATTCATCGAGGCGGTCGGTCGCGGTCATGCGACTGATGTTCTCTTGTCCGGCCGGGCCGCGCCAACCGTGCCGGCGATCGTAGGCGAGCAGCGCCTTGCGCAGCGCCGCGTCCGCGGCCTGCTGATCCTTGACCTGGATCGTGGTGTAGACGTGGTAGCCGTCGGCGTAGCTGCTGCTTTCTGTGTACTTCTCGACCATGATCTGACGCACCATTTCCGCGACATACGGCGCGTCCACGCTGAAACGCAGCGCGTGTCGGCTGGCGCCGAGCGGCGCATTCATGGACTCGGTGAACGTAGTTTCATCGATGACTCCGAGTTTCAGCATGCGTCGCAACACATAGGCACGCCGTTCAAACGCGCTGTCAGGATTGGCAAGCGGGTTATAACGCGAGGGTGCCTTGGGAAGCCCGGCCAGCAGCGCCATTTCCGGGATCGTGAGCTCGTTCAGATTTCTCCCGAAATAAATTTGGGCGGCGGCCGCGAAACCGTAGGCACGACTGCCAAGATATATTTTGTTGAGATAGAGCTCCAATATCTCGTTCTTGCTGAATTCGCGTTCGAATTTAAATGCCAGCAACACTTCCTTGATTTTGCGTGTGTAGGTTTTTTCCGGCGACAGAAAATAGTTGCGCGCCACCTGCATGGTGATGGTGCTGGCACCCTCCGAAGTGCGTCCGCGCCGCAGGTTATTGATCGCGGCGCGCAGGATGCCCTGAAAATCGACCCCCTGGTGGTAATAAAATGCGTCGTCTTCAGCGGCCAGAATCGCGCGAATCAGTTGCGGCGGCACATCGGCAACCTTGATCGGGATGCGCCGTTCCTCGCCAAATTCAGCGATCAAGGTGCCTTCCGCGCTGTACACGCGCAGCGGCACCTTGAGGTGGCCCTCGCTCAGGTCGCCCAGCGACGGCAGGGTCGGAGTAAGAATCAGGGCCACGGCGGCGGCCAGGAATACCCCCAGCACAAACATCCCGGTAACGGCAAAAAGCACGATTTGCCAGGGTTTTTGGGGGAGAAAGGGGGTGATTTTGAGCCTGGCGAACAGGCTGTGGAGAAGCTTCATGCGACGGGAGTCTGAATTGCCGGAAATGAGGCCAGAAGTTTGACCGGAGATCCGAGCAGAGTTTCCGAAGTATAAACAGATTTATGCTCAAACCAAATGGCATTTGTCATTTCCATTTGTCTTCGTCTATATTTGGGGGTAGCAATTAATGCAATATTGCATATAGTCTGTATAACCTACTGGGAACAAGAGGAAAATAACAAATATGCTGGGTAAATTCCTGGCCAAGAATAAACCTGCGCCACAGACAGGGAATAAACCGGCCGCTTCCGCTTTCCTGGGCAAGTTGCTGGTCAAGAAAAGACCACCTGTCTTGGGGGTGGACATCAGTGCTACCTCCGTCAAGGTTCTGGAACTCAGCCAGGCTGGCGAGCACTTTCGTGTCGAACGTTACGCTGTCGAACCCATGCCGCAGAACGCCATGGTCGAGCACAGCATTACTGAAGTCGATCAGGTTGCGCAGGCCATCGCCAGGGTGGTAAAGCGCTCCGGCACTCGCCTCAAAAACGCGGCTCTCGCCGTGCCCGGGTCGCACGTGATCAGCAAAATTGTCGGTATGCCGGCAGGTCTGAGCGACAGCGACATGCAAACTCAAATTGAAATGGAAGCCGACCGCCACATTCCCTATCCGCTCGACGAAGTGAACATGGATTTCTATGTGCTCGGCGCTGCGTCAGAAGGTGATGAGCAGGTAAATGTGCTCCTCGCCGCCTGCCGAAAGGAAATTGTCGATGACTATGCGGCAGTGGCGGAGGGTGCCGGACTTACACCGGTTGTGATTGACATCGAAACCTACGCAATGGAAAACGCCTACGGGCTTATTGCCCGGAGCATGCCCGGCGCGGGCATGGAGAAAACCGTGGCAGTCATGGACATCGGCGCGACCACGACCACGATTAATGTCATGCACAACAGCCGCTCCATATATACACGTGACCATACCTTCGGCGGACGCCAGTTGACGGAAGAAATCCAGCGACGCTACGGCCTCTCCTATGAGGAAGCAGGGCTGGCCAAGAAACAAGGTGGATTACCCGATAATTATCAGACCGACGTGCTGCGTCCGTTCATGGAGGCGCTCTGTCAGGAAGTCATGCGTGCCCTGCAGTTTTTCTATTCGTCGAGTCCGTTCAACAGCGTCGATCAGGTGCTGCTCGCGGGAGGCTGTTCGCAAATTCCCGGTATCGATGAGCTGGTAGCGGCACGCGTTGGCGTGGACGCAGCTGGCGCCAATCCGTTTTCCAGCATGTCGCTGGCCTCACGCATCAAGCCGCAGATGCTGGCCGCGGACGCGCCCTCGCTCATGATCAGCTGTGGATTGGCGCTCCGGGGATTCGACTCGTGACGCGCCTAAATCTTCTGCCTTGGCGCGACCAGCGCCGCAAGGAGCAGGACCGTCAGCTCTTGTCGATCGCCGTCGGTGCCTGGATCCTCATGGGTCTGGTTGTTTTCTATGCACACCTGCATGTCAGCGGTCTCATTGAGAACCAGCAGAAACGCAACGATTATCTTGTCAACGAGACCAAGAAACTCGATGAAGAGATCAAGGAGATAAAAGAACTGCAGGCGGCACGCGCCGCGCTGCTGGCGCGCATGCGCGTAATTCAGCAGTTGCAGATGGATCGCACCCAGATCGTACACCTGTTCGATGATTTGGTGCGCAAACTGCCCGAAGGCATTTACCTCACCAGTCTCAAGCAGACCGGGCAACTCATTACCTTGAACGGCAACGCACAATCGAATGCGCGCGTGTCAGCGTTTATGCGTAACCTCGATGCATCTGACTGGTTCACAAAACCGGACCTGGATGTCATTAACGTCAAGGCCAAGGGAAGCGATCGCGTCAGCGAGTTCACGCTGCGGGTCAGCCAGAAGGCCAAGCAGGAAAAAGACGAGGCGGCGCCATGACGCTGGACGATCTCAAAAATATCGACATCAACAACATTCCCGGTTGGCCGTTGCCGGTCAAGATCGGCGGCATAGCGATAATCTGTGTCGCGTTGTTGTTCGGCGGCTACTGGTTCCTGATTGCCGACGAACTTGCCGAATTCGAGCAAGTTCAGCTGAAAGAGGCGGGCCTCAAAGAGACCTATCTCACCAAGAAAGGCATGGCAATCAATCTGCCGGCTTACAAATTGCAGATGGATGATATGCACCAGGCATTCGGCACACTGCTGCGCCAACTACCGAACAAGCCTGAGGTGCCGAACCTGCTGGTGGACATCACCCAGGCGGGTCTCGGGCGTGGGCTCAATTTTGTATTGTTCAAGCCCGAGAAAGAGAAACCACAGGATTTCTATGCTGAGCTGCCGATTAATATCAAGGTAACCGGCGGTTTTCACGAACTTGGACTGTTTGTGAGCGACCTGGCAGCGCTGCCAAGAATTGTCACCATTGGCGGCATCGACATCGCCGCTGATTCAAAAACCGGAACTCTTACCATGTCGGCGATAGCGCGCACTTTCCGCTACCTCGAGCCCGAAGAAATTGAGGCGCTCAAGCCGAAGAAGCAGGCCAAACCAGGCGCGAAGCCGGCAGCCAAACCGGCTGGAGGTGCGAAGTGAGACGCGCCCTGTTACCGCTTGTATTGGCACTTATCATGCTCGCCGGTTGTAGCAGCGACGGACTCGAAGATCTGCGCGATTTTGTGAAAAATGCGCACGCCAATCGTAAGCCAAAAATTGAACCGCTGCCCGAGATCAAGCCTTACGAGGCATTCGCGTACGCGGCCACCGATCTAAACAATCCTTTTTCGCCGTCTAACTTAAGAACTTTGTCCTTACAGGCCAAACTCAGCGGGCCGCGACCCGACATGAATCGGCGCAAGGAGCCGCTTGAGGACTTTCCGCTTGATGCACTCAAGATGGTCGGCACGCTCAGTAAAGGGAAACAGTCTTGGGGAATTATCCAGACAACAGAGGGAGCCGTGTACCGTGTGCAGGCCGGTAATCATCTTGGACAGAACTTTGGCCGCATCACGCGTGTTACTGATGAGAAGATCGATCTTGTCGAATTGATTCAGGGCGCGCTGGGCGAATGGGTGGAACGCGAAGCAAGCATTGCCATATCGGAATAAGAGGGCGCAATAATGAACCAGAATAATATGGAAAATACGGGCCGGGGTCCGACGATTGCGCGGACATTGGCACAATGTGTGACCGCATTTCTTTTCTTGGCGTGCGGTACCGCATTCGCCGGCGACTTGACTGCATTGTCCTGGGAAGACAACGCCGGTACTCCAGCCTTGAAAGTCTGGGTGAGCGGTTCGCCGGCACACGAAGTGCAGACACTCGATGCGGGACTACGCCTGCGCTTGCGGCTCTCCGACACGGTGTTGCGTGATGTGACGGATGTGCAAGGCCGCGGGTTTGTAAAGGGCGTCTACCCTTATCTTTCCGACACGGGCACCGGTGTTCACGTCGATTTTCTTCTGACCGAACCGGGCCAGCTCAAGGTGGAGCCCGCAACCTACGGTTTCCGTGTGATCGCGCAGGCAGCCGGCGGGGACGCATCGAAGGTTGCCGCACCGGCGGCGCCCACGGCAGCCCCCGTCGTTGCTACCAAGTCCACTGAACCTTCGAATACGCTCGACGAAATCGTATACGCCAAACTTCCGGGCGATCGAATTCAAGTTCAGTTGCGCATGGCGGGAACACCAGCCAAGCCCGCCGTGTTCACGACCAGCAATCCGGCGCGTATTGCACTGGACTTCGCGAACACACGAGTCAACATGGCCAAATCCAGCGTCAAAGTCGGTATTGGCGCCATTACCAGCATTAACGCAGTCGAGGGGCAGGGCCGGACACGTGTGGTGCTGAATCTGGTGAAGCCGGCTGCTTACACCGCCACTTCAGACGGCCGCAGCTATACAATCACAGTGGAAAATCCGGTAGGCGCTGTGGCCGGTACGCAAGCGGCCAAGACCACGCGCTTCGCCAGCGCCGTACGCCCCGGCAAACACAGCCTCAAGGGTATCGACTTCCGACGCGGCACGCAGGGTGACGGCAAGATTATAATCGGTCTGTCCGATACCGGTGTCGGCATCGACATTCGTGAGCAGGCCGGTGAAATTATTGTCGATTTCCTCGACACTGGCATACCCGCCGATCTGCAGCGCCGACTGGATGTAACGGATTTTGGCACACCGGTTTCTAATGTTGACACCTTTGTGCAAGGCAAGAATGTGCGTCTGGTGATTGTCGCCAAGGGAAAGTACGAGCACCTCGCCTACCAGGCCGGCGAAATGTTTACGGTTAACGTGAAGCCGATCGTGGAGAAGCCGGGCGAAAAGAAGAAGGACGAATTCGGCTATTCAGGCGACAAGCTGTCGCTCAACTTCCAGAATATCGATGTGCGTGCCGCCCTGCAGGTGATTGCCGATTTCACCAATCTCAATTTCGTGACCAGCGACTCGGTCAAGGGCAATCTCACGCTACGCCTCAAGGATGTGCCTTGGGATCAGGCGCTGGATATTATTGCTACGGCCAAAAGTCTGGCTGTTCGGAAGAGCGGCAACGTGGTCACGGTCGGTCCGGCGGACGAGGTGGCGGCCAAGGAGAAGGCGGCGCTCGAGGCTGGAAAAAGCGTCATGGAACTTGAGGCACTGGTGTCTGAACTGGTCCAGATAAATTATTCCAAGGCCGAAGATATAGCCAAACTGCTCAAGTCCATCAAGGCAATCGAACCGCCTGGACGGTCGTCAGTGCTTGGTGGCGGCGGTTTGACCGTAACGACACCGCCCAGCAACGTGAGGGTGGACAAGGTTGAAACCGAATCCAACACACTGCTGTCGCCGCGTGGCCAGGTCACCGTGGATGAACGCACCAACACCTTGCTCATCCAGGATACCCCGAGCAAGATCAAGGAAGTGCGCAAACTCATTGCCGCGCTCGATCAACCGGTACGTCAGGTGATGATCGAAACACGGCTGGTTGAGGCGCGCGATACATTCGCCAAAAACCTGGGCGTCAAATGGGGTGTCGCGGCACAGGGACCGGTAGGAGATAACGCGGCCGGCACCGTTTGCGGAACTTTACGCTGCGCCGAGAATACCGTGCGAGGTTTCCCGCAGGATTTAACCGGGAATGGCCTGAGCGTAAACCTGGGCGCGGGCGGTATTGGAAATTCTGCGCCGGCATCCATTGCCACCATTCTCAATTTACCGGGAGGTAACCTCCTGAGTCTGGAGCTTTCCGCGCTGGAGGAAGAGGGCCAGGGCAAGGTCATTTCCAGCCCGCGTCTCATCACTGCCAACCAGAAAAAGGCGCGCATCGAGCAGGGCCAGGAACGTGTGTTCCAGGTGGTCACCGCGCAAGGCGTCACCGCGCTGATTAAAAAAGCGGTATTGGCCCTGGAAGTGACCCCGCGCATCACGCCCGACGACAAGGTGATTCTGGATGTCTTGATCACCAAGGATGCATTCGCCTCGGCCGACCCGGAAAACAGCACAATCAACAAAAAGGAAATCACCACCCAGGTTCTGCTGGACAATGGCCAGACCGTGGTCATCGGTGGTATCTACGAGCAGGAACTGCTCAGCACCGTTACCAAGGTGCCTTTCCTGTCAGACGTACCGCTCATGGGCTGGCTGTTCAACAAGAAGAGCAGACTCGACAACAAAACCGAACTGCTGATTTTCCTGACGCCACGCATTCTTTCGGACAGCTTGAGCCTCAAATAAAAGTCGCATTGCCCGGCTGCAGGCTCCGCCGGGCAATGCGACCCGGAGGCAACTGCTTGATTTCCTCTCGTGCTACTGGCATATGCCCGTTATGAATCAACAGGGCAATGTCTTCCTGATCGGCCCCATGGGCGCCGGCAAGACTACTATCGGGCGACATCTGGCGACGCTGTTGCACAAGCGGTTTGTCGATGTCGATCAGGAGATCGAAAAACGTACCGGGGTGCCCATTCCGGTTATTTTCGAGATCGAGGGCGAAGACGGGTTCCGCCGGCGCGAAAGCGCGGTTATCGAGGAGCTGACTCGTGCTACAGATATTGTTCTGGCTACCGGCGGCGGCGCGGTACTTTTGGAAGAAAACCGGAAAGTGCTGAAAGAACGCGGTATCGTGGCCTACCTGCAGGCCGATATAGAAACCCTCGTGGAACGAACGCGTCGAGACCGGAACCGCCCGCTGCTGCAAACCGACAATCCACGCGGCAAAATAGAAGAGCTTCTGCAACAGCGTGAGCCGATCTACCGCGAGATCGCAGACGTCATTATCAATACCGGCCAACGTGCCCCGTCGAGCGTGGCACGTGACGTTGCCGTGCGACTCAAGGCATTGAGTGAAAATGAAAACCCTGAACGTTGAGCTGGGTGAACGCCGCTACCCGATCCATATCGGCGGTGGACTATTGCGCCAGCCGGAATTGCTGAAGCCCTGCATCACTGGCAGCCGCGTGATGGTGATTACCAATGAGACAGTTGGCCCGCTCTACCTCGAAACCTTGCTGAAGCAGCTCACACCATGGAATCCGGTCAGCGTGGTGCTGCCGGATGGCGAGGTGTACAAGACACTCGACGTGCTGAATAATATTTTCACCGCCTTGCTGAAGAACCGCTGCGACCGCAAGACCACGTTGATCGCCCTGGGCGGCGGTGTGGTCGGAGACATGACCGGCTTCGCGGCCGCCACATACCAGCGCGGCGTGCCATTTATTCAGGTTCCAACCACACTGCTTGCGCAAGTGGATTCCTCGGTCGGCGGCAAGACCGGTGTGAACCACCCTCTTGGGAAGAACATGATCGGTGCTTTCCACCAGCCTCAATGTGTCATAATCGATACGGATACGCTTTCCACCCTGCCGGACAAGGAATTGTCCGCGGGGCTGGCCGAAGTGATCAAATATGGCTTGATTGGTGATGTGGAATTCTTTGTCTGGCTTGAGCAGAATCTGGATAAGCTCATGCAGCGTGATCCACAGGCGTTGGCCTATGCCATCGAGCGTTCCTGCACCGACAAGGCCAAGGTGGTCGCGGCCGACGAACGTGAAGCCGGAAGCCGCGCCTTACTCAATCTTGGCCACACCTTCGGACATGCCATCGAAACCGGCGCCGGGTATGGAGAATGGCTGCACGGTGAAGCAGTCGCTGCCGGGATGTGTATGGCGGCGGATTTGTCACACAGGCTCGGTTGGCTTACGTCAGTCGAATTTGAGCGCATCGAAAAGCTCTTGCAACGTGCGCAATTGCCAACGCGGGCACCTGCTACGCTTTCCGGTGCGCAACTGCGCGAGTTTATGAGCGTGGATAAAAAAGTCGAGGCTGGACAGCTGCGTCTTGTGTTGCCCAAGGGACTCGGGCACGCTGTGATTACCCAGGATTTCCCGCACGCACTTCTGGACGAAACCCTGGAGCAACGCCGGGAGTCG